>Ga0335071_10001479_pt1 | contig 25324 bp, 22 predicted proteins | sample Lox_Sample_15_FD_206724 | JGI IMG/M metagenome (GOLD analysis project Ga0335071, IMG submission 206724) | Soil microbial communities from Loxahatchee National Wildlife Refuge, Florida, United States - Lox_Sample_1.5 | ecosystem: Environmental > Terrestrial > Soil > Wetlands | place: USA...
AAGATCGGGGTGCAACACGAAGGTTGGTACCGCGTAACGCAACCGGACCTCGTCAAGGCCGGCCTCGATCCCAATGTGGATCCTTCTCTTCTGCACCTCTACGCCGAAGCCATCGAGCAGCCGATTCAAATCACCGGCGCGACTCCGGGCCCTGGCGGATTCGGATCGCAGGCCGCCATCAACTTCTACGGAACCGCCATCGATACCGAATTCTCAGGCACGCGCGTGTATTGGCTGGTTGCTGGGGAAGCGCCCGGCACGCGCATCCGTCGTACGATGCCTCTGGCTGGATCGAATCAGCCTCCACGGAACTTCACTGCGACCGTCGAGATGCAGCCTCATGCCATTTACTTCGCCGCGCTGCTGACTTCGAACGGGCAGAACTTCTTCGGTCCTCTCGTCTCCCCGACCCCGGTTGACGAGGTATTGTCCACTCCACACGTCGATATGACTTCGCCGCAGCAAGCGCGCCTGCAGGTCGTTCTGCAGGGCATCATCGTCGGCTATCCCCACGACGTTCAGGTCGCTGTGAATGGAACGACCGTGGGCGATGTCACTTGGACTGGACAGGACAAGGGAACGCTCAATGTGGTTGTTCCCACGGGAGTCTTACAGAACTGGACGAACACCGTCACCCTGACCGCGCAGAACGGCGACTACGATACCAGCCTCATTCAGTCGATTCGCGTCACATATCCGCATACCTACGAAGCAGACTCTGACGAACTCAAGTTCACCGGTCGCGCCGGAGACCAACTCGACATCACCGGATTCTCGACTGCGCCGACGGTGGTCGATGTCACGGATCCGAATCGTCCGGTGCAGGTCCTTGGACAAGTCATCGCCAACAACGGGAAGTATGCGATGGCGTTGCAGGTGCCCTGGACAACAACCAACTCAGCTGCTACATCGCGCCACACGTTGCTCGCGGTTGCTGATACGCGTATTTCTTCAGCGTTCGATGTGCGTCCAAACCATCCTTCGCATTGGCACAGCCCGCAAGCTGGGGCTGACATTGCCATGGTCACCTATGAAGAGTTCGCCGGCGCGTTGTTGCCTCTCGTTCGAGCGCATCAGGGGCAAGGAAAGTCTTCCGCAGTCGTGGCCATCAATGATCTTTACGACGAATTTACCTTCGGCGAGCACAGTCCGTTCGCGATTCGAGAATTCCTGCAAAGCGCTCAGAAGAACTGGAGAAAGCCGCCGACGTACCTGTTGCTAAACGGTCGCGCCTCGCTCGATCCAAGGAATTACCTGGGCTTCGGCCATCTCGATCTGGTGCCCACGAGTATTCTGCCCAGTTCCAGCCTGATGACTGCGTCCGACGATTGGTTCTCCGACTTCACCGATGTCGGTATGCCGACAATCGCCACCGGCCGTCTACCCGTCAGCACCACCGACGAAGCCAAGACCGTAGTCGGCAAGATCGTTGCCTACGAAGGCAATTCGACCAACGGTCCCTGGACTTCGCAGGCCATGGTCGTCGCCGATAAAGACGACACCGTCAGCTTCAGCAGCGATAGCCAGACGATCCAGCTGCAGATCCCGGCATCCGTACAGGTTTCCGATGTCTTCACCAGCACCGTCGGTGTGACCGCAGCACAGCAGGAAATTATTAGCGGCATCAACTCCGGCCAGCTACTGGTCAACTATCTTGGTCACGGTTCGGAAGAAGCCTGGTCCGGCTCCGACATCTTCGACACGAACTCGCTGAATTCGCTGACCAACTCTTCGCAGCTGCCTGTATTCCTGATCATGAACTGCCTCAACGGCTTCTTCCAAGACGTCTACGCGCAACCATTAGGGGTGGACTTGATCCTCGCTCCCAATGGTGGCGCCGTTGCCGTCCTGGCCTCTACAGGCTTGAATCAGCCAGATCCGCAAGTGAAACTCGATACTCTAGTTCTGCAGAACGCCTTTAGCTCGGCGCGTCCAACACTAGGCGAGTCGATTCTCAAAGCGAAGTCGAACATTGGCGATCCCGGCGTGCGTCGCACCTACGTCCTGTTTGGCGATCCCGCGATGCAGATCAAACAGCCTGCGTCGCAGACAGCACACTAGGCAATGCAAAAAAACAGCGGACTGTCGCCTCGACAGTCCGCTGTTGTTTGTGACCGAAAAACCTTTCACTGAAGCCTAAGAGACAGCTTGCAGGCTTTGCGGGCTCGCCGTCTTGCGCAGCGGTTCCGTCAGCGCACGCATCACACGGCCGAAGCCTGCGAAATCCAGGGACTGCGGACCGTCCGACAAAGCACGCTCGGGGCAGGGATGCACTTCAATAATCAATCCATCCGCACCGATGGCGACCGCCGCCCGCGAACACGCCGCGATCAGGCTCTGCTTGCCGGTTCCATGCGAGGGATCGGCAATCACCGGCAGGTGGGATAGATCGCGCGCCAACGCTATCGCAGCCAGATCGAATGTATTCCGCATTTCCGTTTCGAACGTCTTAATGCCGCGCTCGCATAGCACGACCTGATTGTTACCGCCGGCCAGCAGATATTCGGCCGCCAGCAGCCATTCCTTGACCGTTGCCGACGGACCCCGCTTTAACAGAATGGGCTTCTGAATCATTGCCAGCCGCCGCAGCAGGGCGAAGTTCTGCATATTCCGCGCCCCCACCTGCAGCATATCCGCGTGCTCGCAGATGATGTCGATGTCCTCGGTGCTCATCACCTCCGTCACGATCGGCAGCCCGGTCTCTTTCCTGGCCTCGCTCAGAATCTTGAGCGCCTCCAGTCCGAGTCCCTGAAAATCATACGGGGACGTTCTCGGCTTGTAAGCGCCGCCTCGCAACATGGACGCGCCGGCGCGTCTCACCGCATGCGCGGTATCGATGAGTTGTTCGCGCGATTCGACTGAGCATGGGCCCGCGATAACCACAACATCGGGTCCGCCGATTTCTACCCCATCGATCTTAACGATCGAGCGATCGGGTTTCACCTGGCGGCTCACCAGCTTGAACGGTTGCGCAATCGCCACGACGTTGTCTACGCCCGGTGCGACCTGCAGGGCCTCGATTTCGTGCCTCCGGCCGCTTCCCACCGCGGCGACGATCGTCCGCTCGGTTCCGCGTGTTACATGAGGCTGGTATCCCGCCTCGCGAATACGCTCGATTACGTGGTTGATTTCCTGTTCCGTTGCCTTGTCCGACATATTGACGATCATCTGGGGCTGATCTCCTTTGGATTCATTCCGAAAATAAAAACCGCGATCACTGGGATCGCGGTTGCGGCTAAAACTTGTCTAGTAGGTGACCCTTTATCGGTTCATCCTTACCCCAAGCTGCGCCGCAGCCGCTTCGCTGGAAACCAGTAAGCGGTAAACGCGCGATATGGGGTAAATCGAGTCATATCCCTAGGTTCTGTTTTCTCGAGTCTGACGAAATGGCTATTCCGAGATGGCCGAACTGTGATTACTGGAGCGAGCTCGCTACGCTTGAAAATGCATTGTTGGCATTCGAGCCGATCAAGCGTACCGTACCAACCACCAGCACCAGAATCACCGCCAGCATCACCGCGTATTCCGCGATGTCTTGCCCCGCGTCTTCCGACCACAGCCTGCGAATCAGTTTCGACATTTGCTCTCCTCCAGGCCCTTTATCAGTTCCTCGAGTGGGGAGGACTGTTGAACTTGGTGCCCACATGATGCACGTCGTTCGAGCACCTTGTCAAATACCAGTTTTCTCTTTTCTACAAAAAAGTCAAGGCCGCGAAACCCCTGTCGATGGTGCTATTTGCGCGGTGTCGGAGCCGTCCGCTGTCGCTGCGTGGAGCAAGTCGTGTGCAGATTCTTGCGTATAGTGCAGCGTGCTGTTCGGCAGGATTCCGAGATAGAGCGTGCCCAAGATCGTTATGGCCAACGCGGCTGCCAAACCGAACGATACGGGGTTAACCGAAACTTCTTTGCGCGCTTCGCGCATATACATCACGACGATGATGCGCAGGTAGTAGTAGGCTCCAATCGCACTGTTGATCACGCCGATCAGGGTCAGCCAGATCAGATTGGCCTTCACCGCGGCGCTGAATACGTAGAATTTCGCCAGAAACCCGCCCGTCATCGGGATCCCGATCAGCGACAGTAAGAATATCGTTAATGTAGCCGCCAGCAGCGGAGAGGAGCGGCCCAAGCCTTCATAGTCCTCCAACGTGACGTTGCGCTCTCCTGCGTTCGCGAAATGGCTTACCACGGCGAATGCACCCACATTCATTGCGGCATACGCCGCGGTATAAAACATCACCGCGGAGATTCCGATCGATGAATCCTCTGGCGTCGTCATGGCGAATGCGACGAGGATATATCCGGCATGCGCAATAGAGGAATACGCCAGGAGTCTCTTTACATTGGATTGCACCAGGGCGCCTACATTCCCCAGTGTCATCGAGAGAGCCGCTGCCACCCATATCAGCCAGAAACGTCCGGGCGCGTTGATCGCGAAGACGACGCGCAACAAAACTGCAAAGGCCGCAGCTTTCGGCGCGGTCGACATGAAGCCCGTAACCGGCGCGGGCGCTCCTTCGTAGACATCGGGAGTCCAGATATGGAACGGAGCGGCCGCAACCTTAAAGCCCAGCCCCACAAACATCAGCGCCATCGCAACGTAAACCAGAACTTGAACTGGTCCCGATTGCAGGTAGCGACTGATCAGATCGATGTTCGTCGATCCCGTCGCTCCAAACATCATCGCCACGCCATACAGGAAGAATGCCGTGGCAAACGATCCCAGCAGGAAATACTTCAACGAAGATTCGCTGCTCGAGGCGGCCTGCCGGCGAAAACCCGCCAGAATGTACGTCGAGATCGACGAAATCTCCAGGGCGATAAAGATCAGCACCAACTCAACCGCCGACGACATCAATCCCATTCCCACCAGGCTGAACAGGATGAGCGCATAGAACTCGCCGGCGCGAATTCGCTGCACGGTCAAGTACTCGAACGAACTCAAGATCGTTACCGCCCCGATCGCAATGACGAGGTAGTGGAAGAAGACAGAGAAGCTGTCGACTCGCACCATCTTCGAGAATGCCAGGCCCGGCGACTGCGCCATGTACCACGTTGACAGTAAACCAGCGAGAGTGCCAATCAGACCGATCCAGCCCAGCAGTTTCTGGCTCTTTTCTTCGTCGACGAGCGGATCAAGCACCATCACCAGAATGCCGAACAAGGACAACACAATCTCCGGCAGGATGCGCACGTAATCCACGCCCTGCGGAATCACCTGCATTTGTGCGAGTAGGTGTGTCATTGGCCCACCACCCGGCTCGCCATTTGCGCGAACGGCGTCAGTGCGGCCTGCACTGCCGGATCGATCGCTCCCAGCCACAGAATCGGTGCCACGCCCATGACTAGCGCGGCGGCCACACACGGCCAAACCGCAGCTTTTTCAAATCCATTCATGTCGGCCAGGGTATTGTTCTTTTCTTTCGTTACTTTTCCGTAGAAGACGCGCTGGTACAGCCAGAGCAGATATCCCGCGCTCCAGATCACGCCCGTTGCGGCCAGGATTCCATAAACCGCTCTCGCTTGAAACGCGCCACTGAGCACCAGGAATTCGCCCACGAAGCCGTTCATCAACGGCAGGCCCACCGACGCGAGCACGATGAACAGGAATGACGTTGCGTACACCGGCATGATCGCAGCCAGCCCGCCGTACTCGGCAATCTCGTACGTGTGCCGGCGTTCATGCAGAAGTCCGGCGAGCATGAACAATCCGCCCGTCGAGATTCCGTGCGCCAGCATCACGAACATGGCTCCATTCAGTCCCGCCTGGGTAAAGCTGAAGATACCGAGTACGACAAATCCCAGGTGACTGACTGACGAGTAGGCAATCAACTTCTTCATGTTCGGCTGCACCAGCGCCAGCAGTGCACCGTAAATGATTCCAATCAGCGCCAGCACCATGATCCATGGCGCATTGTGCCGCGAGGCCACCGGGAACAAACCCAGGTTGAAGCGCAACATCCCATACGTGCCCATCTTCAGCAGGACACCAGCCAGCAGAACCGATCCTGCAGTCGGCGCTTCCACGTGCGCGTCCGGCAACCAAGTATGGAACGGGAATAGCGGTACCTTCACCGCAAATGCGATAAAGAATCCCAGGAACAGCAATTGTGCCGCGGCAGGGAACTGCGGAATCGAAGACGCATGATCGCGCAGGTAGACGAAATCAAAGCTGCCGGTATGCGCATACAGCCACAAGATCGCCGCCAGCATGAACACCGACGCGATCATGGTGTACATGAAGAATTTCACGGCGGCGTACACTTTACGCTCATGCCCGAACACGCCGATCAGCAGCGCCATTGGGATCAGCGTCGCTTCCCAGAAGAAGTAGAAGAGGAATAGATCAAGCGAGGTGAACACGCCGATCAGAGCCGTCTCGAGAATCAGCAGCAGGATAAAAAATTCCTTCACCCGGTCGTGCACCGACTTCCACGAAATCAGCACGCACAGCGGCGTGAGGAATGTCGTCAGCACTACTAGCCACAGGGAGATTCCATCGATCCCCATGTGGTAGTGAATATTCGGCGCCGAAATCCATGCCTTATCGATGGCAAACTGAAACCCCTCCTGGCCGCGCCGGAAGTGAACCGGCAAATGCAAGGACAGGACAAAGGTCAGCAGCGAAACAATCAGCGCGATGATGCGGATATCTCGATCGCGCCGCGGCAGCACCGTGAGAAGCAATGCCCCCACCAACGGCGCAAACGTCACCAGCGTCAGGATGTAGGGACTGAGATGATCCACGCTCATCGTCCCACCCCCATCCAGATCATGTAGGCAATTACTACGGCCGCTCCCGCCGCGATCCATCCGGCATACGATCGCAGATTGCCGGATTGCATATGCCGCACATTGTCGGAAACGTGCTGAGCGCCGTCCGCCGCGCTGTTAATCGAGTCGTCGATCACCTTCCGATCCACGCCTTGCCACAGGACTGAGGTCGAGCCATCGACCAGCGGCTTGACGAACAACTTCGCGTAGATCTCGTCCACGTAATATTTGTTCAGCACGGCGTCATAGAGCGCGCCCAGCGAGTCGGCGACCTTCTTCGGCAACTCCGGCTTGCTGACATACAGGATGTAGGCCACGATTAGCCCCAAAAATCCGACGGCAATCGACACGCCCATGAGAATCCATTCCGTGGCGCTGCTTACGGTCTCGCCCGCCGCCTCGGTCACGCCAGATCCGAACACCGGATCCAGAAAGTGCTCGAAGCCATTGTGATACCCGACGAAACCGCCAAGCAGGGAGAGCGCAGCCAATACAACGAGTGGCCCGAGCATGACCCACGGGCTCTCGTGCGGCTCCCCGTGTCCGTGGTCATCGTGTCCGTGTGCCGCATGCGCGTGTCCATGATCGTCCACCTGCACGCCGTGATAGTCACCCCAAAATGTCATGAATAACAAACGGAACATGTAGAACGACGTAATGAACGCAGTGATCACGCCAATCAGCCAGTAAACCCAATTGTTCTGATACGCCTTCAACAAAATCTCGTCCTTGCTCCAAAAGCCTGCCAGTGGCGGGATTCCGGCGATCGCCAACGTGGCAATCCCCATGGTCAGGAACGTCCACGGTATGTAGGAGCGCAGCCCACCCATCTTCCGCATGTCTTGTTCGCCGCCTACAGCGTGAATCACCGAGCCGGCCCCGAGGAAAAGCAGGCCCTTAAAGAACGCATGCGTCATCAGGTGGAAGATTCCCGCCGAGAACGCTCCCACGCCGCAGGCCATGAACATGTACCCGAGCTGCGAAACCGTGGAGTAGGCAAGAACTTTCTTGATATCCGTCTGAGTAATGCCGATCGTCGCCGCAAATAGTGCTGTCAGAGTTCCGATAATCGCCACCACGGTCAATGCAATCGGCGCACGTTCAAAGATCACATGCGACCGCGCGACCATGTACACGCCCGCGGTCACCATCGTGGCCGCATGAATCAAGGCCGAAACCGGAGTCGGGCCTTCCATCGCATCCGGCAGCCATACATACAACGGAATCTGGGCCGACTTGCCGCAAGCGCCCACCATCAGCAGAATTCCAATCGCCGTCAGCAAGCCCGCTCCACCGTTTTCGATACCTAGCGGCTTCACCTGGTCAAAGACTTGCGTGAAGTTCAACGATCCGAAGTGCTGGATGATCAGGAACAGTCCGATCAGGAATCCAAAATCGCCGATGCGATTAACGATGAACGCTTTCTTGCCTGCCGATGCTGCCGAATCTTTCGTGAACCAGAACCCGATCAGCAGATACGACGCCAGGCCCACGCCTTCCCACCCGATGAACATCAGGAGGTAGTTGTTGGCCAGGACCAGGTTCAGCATGAAAAACAGGAACAGGTTCAGGTAGCAGAAGAAGCGGTAGTAGCTCGGGTCGTCCCACATGTACCCCACGGAGTAAATGTGGATCAGGAATCCAACGCCCGTGACCACCAGCAGCATCACCAGCGAAAGCTGGTCGAGATAAAAGCTGAAATCGGCGGAGAAGGTGCCCGAGCGAATCCAGTGCGCGAAAAATTCCTGATAGGGAAGGGACACTGAAGAAAATCGCAACGCCACCTGCAGCGCCCATGCGAACGCCGCTCCCGAAAAGAACAGACCGATCACGCTGACCGCAGTCCGCGAGGATTTCTTCCCGAGGAATCCATTGATCGCAGCGCCCGCCAGCGGCAGCACCGGGATCAGCCAGAGATTGAGAGATGACGTCATAGTTTGAGCAGGTTCACCTGGTCTACGTTAAGAGTCTCGCGCGTGCGGTGGACAGCAATGATGATCGCCAGTCCCACCGCCGATTCGGCGGCCGCCACCACCATCACGAAGAAGACGAATACCTGACCACTCAGCGGGACCAATCCGTGAGCTTCCCCACCAATTGCGTGCCAGTGCGCCGCGAACGCGACGAACGACAGGTTCACGCCGTTGAGCATCAACTCAATCGACATGAAGATCGTAATGATGTTGCGCTTGATCAGGAATCCCGTGACGCCGCAGGCAAACAGGATTCCGCTCAGCACCAGGTAGTAGGAAAGCGGCACCATTATTGGTTCACCTTCTCTTCTTGCGCTTTCTGCGGAGACCCGCCGGTTACCGTCGGCTTGCTCGCCAGCACCACCGCACCCATGATCGCGATCAGGATCAGGATCGAAGTAATTTCAAACGGCAGCAGGAACTCATGGAAGAGCAGGGGGGCAATCACCTTCGGCGCACCCGGAAGTGCGCCTGCCGCCACAGCCTCGGTTCCCGAATGGCGCAACAAAACCCATGCCACAAGCACGCTGCCCAACAGCATTCCGGGAATGCCCAACATCATAGCCACGCGGCTGCCCTTGGTGCGCTCTTCGACTCCAGCGTTCAAGAGCATGATGGTGAACACGAACAGAACCATGATCGCGCCCGCGTAAACAATCACCTGCACCGCCGCCACAAACTCCGCGCCCAGCAGCAGGTATTCGCCGGCCAGCGCCGCCATCACCGCGATCAGCGACAACGCGCTGTTGATCGGATGAGTCTGCGCCAGCAGGTTAATCGCACCCGCCAGGGCCACTGCCCCGAACATCAAAAACAAAATGAGATGAATGCTCATGAACGAGTTCTCAGTACTCAGTGCTCAGTACCCAGAAATCTGAACTCGCACTCAATCGCAGTTGCTTCAAACTGGGTACTGAGTACTAGGTACTGGGTACTTCTCCTCACCATGCCACGGCAATGGCCGTGCCAATGAGATTGACCAGCGACAACGGCAGCAGAAACTTCCAGCCGAACGCCATCAGTTGGTCATAGCGGAAGCGTGGCAGCGTGCCGCGCACCCAGATATAGATAAAGAGAAACACGAAAATCTTGGCCACGAAATAAAGCACCGGCTCTATCACCTGCAAAATCTTCGGCCCGAAGATCGGCCCATTCCACCCGCCAAAGAACAGCAATGTCGCCACGCAGGCAACCGTGATCATGTTGGCGTATTCCGCCATGAAGAACATGGCGAACTTCATCGCGCTGTACTCGGTGTGATATCCGGCGACCAACTCAGTCTCGGCTTCCGGCAAGTCGAAGGGAATGCGGTTCGTTTCCGCGTAAGCTGCCATGATGTAGCAGAAGAATCCGATGAACTGCGGAATGATGTTCCAGTGCGGAATGATGCCCCAGAAATGCCCGCGCTGCGCATTGACGATATCGCGCAAACTGAAGCTGCCCGACATAATGAGCACGCCAACCAGGGACAGCCCCAGCGAGATTTCATAGCTGACCATCTGCGCGCTGGCGCGCAAACCGCCGAGCAGGGAATATTTATTGTTCGACGACCAGCCGGCCAACGCCACGCCATACACGCCAATCGACGTGACACCGAGGATCAGCAGCAGCCCGGTGTTGACGTCAGTAATCTGCAGCGGAATGTCGTAACCAAAAAGCTGAATCGAATTGCCGAACGGGATCACCGCAATCGACGTCAGGGCAAAAATCACCGCGATCAACGGAGCCGCCAGGAAAAGCGGCTTGTACACGTGCGGCGGCGTCAGATCTTCTTTAAAGAGAAATTTCAGACCGTCCGCGGCGGGTTGCAGCAGGCCAAACGGACCCACGCGCGTGGGTCCCCACCGGTTTTGCATATGGCCCACAACCTTGCGCTCCAGCCAGACAGTGTAGGCGACCGCCGTCAGCAGCACGCCCAAAATCACCGCGGACTTAATCACCGACGACAGAATGTAGACCCAAATGGGCAACGCTTTACTTCCTCTCTCTTAGTCCTGAGTTGCGAGCGCTGAGTCCTGAGCGACCAGCGTGCTCACCGCTTGCAACTTGATGCTTATCGCTGTTTCTTAAAGCTCGGTACTCGATACCCGCGACTGGGTACTCGCTAATCCGCGGCAACTTCCGAGTGCTTCACTTCGTGACTTTCGAGCACGGACTGCAACGCCCGCGAATAGCGGCCCAGCGTACCCGACGTAAATAAATTGTCATTCGCTGGAGCAATCGAATCCGCCTTCGGAATCGCACCGCCGCCGTTGGCCAGCGTAGTCCGCTCGCTGTTGCCGGCCAGTAGGTTGATCCGCGACACGTCGTAACCGGGCACCAGCCGCTGAATCTCATCCAAAATCGCCATGGGATCGAGCGGGCTCAACTTCGGCTCCAACCCGTGATTCTCCAGCCACACCGCATGGCGATCAGCTTCGCCCGACTGCGCGCCACGAGATTGGCCCATGTCAGCGTGCGTTCCACCGCCAAACGGAACCAGTTTGCGAACCTCAAAGCCCATCGCGTCGGCGATGCGCACGATCATCTCGAAATCCGACTTCGTTCCAGAAACCTCGCCCGCCTTCTTGACGAGTTGCAGGTCGCCGCAGGTATTCGTCATCGTGCCCGACTTTTCGTACGCATTCGCCGCCGGCAATACCACATCGGCGATCACGGCGGTTTCCGTCAGGAACATGTCCTGCACAACCACAAAGCTCTTCGAGAACACGAAGGGATCAATCCCCATCCGCGCCACCGGATTCGACCCGACTACGAAAAGGCCTTTGAGCTTGCCGGCCTTCGCGGATTCGATCATTCCGGCCAGATCCAGTCCAGTCGCCTGCGGAATCTCTCCCCACTCCCGATGGAACTCCGTGTTCCCGCTAACCGAGTGATATCCCGGCAGCAGTTCGGGATACAGACCCATGTCCGCCGCGCCACGAGAGTTGGAATAATCGCCGAGGCAAACAAATTTCGCTCCGGCAATTCCGGAACCAAACGAGATCAAATTCGCCAAATCGGTGCCGCGAATCTCCGAGCCAAAAATAATCACGAGATTCTGCTCGCTGCGCAGGCTGTCGCGCAGGGCCGCCCATCCATTCTTATCGATAGCGTCGCTGACCAATCCATCCGCAGCGGAATCACTGCCGGCCAGGAACGCAGCCACCTTACCTTCGGACCCAGCCGGAATCTGCGTGAAGGTCGTCGCCTGCCGCCGCAGTTTGATCGACTCTGAATTGATCACATGCAGTTTCGCTCTGTGCAGCCGCACGTTATTCCGGATCTGCCACGCTAGCAAAGGATGCTGCTCGGTTGGATCGTTTCCGATCAGCAGGATGGCCGGCGCAGTAAATACATCGGTCATGCTCGCCGTCAGATTTTCTTTGCCGCGCAACGCCGCCGCCAGGGCAGGGAAGTCCGCCGTTCGGTGGTGATCGATGTTGTTGGTCTTCAATACGGTGCGGGCAAACTTCGAGAGCAAGTAAGCTTCTTCGTTCGTTGTGCGCGTCGAACCGATGACCCCAATCGCCGCTCCGCCCTCGGTGTCGCGAATCTGCGTGAAATTCTTGCCGATCAGCTCAAAGGCTTCTTCCCAAGTCGACGGCGTCAGCTTCCCATTTTTCCGGATCAGCGGTTTCGTCAGCCGATCTTCATGATTGGCGAAATCGAATGCGTACCTCCCCTTAATGCACAGGAAGTCGCCGTTCATCCCGCTCTTGTCGCGGTTATCGCCGCGGACAATCTCCATCCCGGTATCTGCGCGCCGCACACCCAAAGTCGTTTTGCATCCATCGCCGCAGTGCGTACAGACGGTGCCCACGTGCTTCATTTCCCACGGCCGCGTCTTGTAGCGATATGCGCCCGAAGTCAGCGCCCCGACCGGGCAAATATCGATGCACATGCCGCACTCTTCGCACTCCAGATGGTCGCCTTGATTCGGTGCGATGATCGAACTCACGCCGCGGTTCTGCACGCCTAGCGCCCACACGTCCATGCCTTCGCCGCACACCCGCACGCAGCGGTAGCACAGAATGCAGCGCGGCCGGTCGAAGAACACCACCGGAGACCATTGCTGCTCCTCCCGGTGATTCTTCACTTCCATGAACTTGGATTCCGCCGCGCCGTACGAGAACGTCATGTCCTGCAATTCGCACTCGCCGCCCGCATCGCATACCGGGCAGTCGAGCGGATGGTTCCCCAGCAGCATTTCCAGCATGGACTTGCGCGCCTGCTTGATCTCGTCGCTGTCGGTGGTGACGATCATGCCTTCGCCGACGACAGTCGTGCACGCGGTCTGCAGCTTGGGCATCTTCTCAACTTTGACCAGGCACATCCGGCAAGCGCCCTGCAGTGAAAGATTGGGGTAGTAGCAGAACGAAGGAACTTCAATACCTACGCTCTTGCACGCTTCAATCAGCAGCGCGCCCGCGGGAGCCGTGAGCTTCTTGCCGTCAACGGTAAGCGATACGAGTTTTGCAGCTTCAGTCATGAAAATTTTATGATTGAGCGATTGAGTCATCGGGCCATTGAGTGAACTTTCAATCACTCAATCATCCGATGGCTCAATGACTCAATATCGCTAGTGCGACAACGCTGCCAATTCTTCCGCCGCGCCCGCATTCTCGTAAGGACACGGCTTTCCGTCGAGATGGTCTTCGAACTCTTTGCGGAACTTCTTCACAAATCCAATCGTCGGCATCGCGGCCGCATCGCCCAGCGGACAGAACGTGCGTCCCAGCATGTTTTCCGCCAGGTATTGCATGTTGTCGATGTCTTTCTTCACGCCACCGCCTGAGTGGAAGCGAATTAGCGTTTTCTTCAACCAATCCGTTCCCTCACGGCACGGGATACACCATCCGCAGCTTTCATGCTGGTAAAACTTCATCGTCCGTAGCGCGAACTTCACAATGCACTGCTGATCGTCGATCACCACCACGCCGCCCGATCCCAACATCGAGCCAGCTTTCGCCACGGAGTCGAAGTCCATCGCGACGTCGACTTCATCCGCCTTCAGCACCGGGCACGATGATCCCCCGGGCACTACCGCTTTCAATTGGCGTCCATTGGGAATCCCGCCGCCCACCTCATAAATCATTTTCTTAAGGTTGTAGCCCATCGGCAGTTCATACACGCCGGGCTTCGCGATGTTTCCACTCAGGCAGAACAGGCGCGTGCCCCCGTTCTTCGGCGTTCCGAGTTTCGCGTACCAGTCCGCGCCCCCAAGAATAATGTGAGGAACGTTTGCCAGAGTTTCCGCATTATTAATCACCGTCGGTCCGCCCCACAGTCCAACTACGGCAGGGAAGGGAGGCCGGATGCGGGGAATGCCGCGCTTGCCTTCGAGCGACTCCATCAGCGCCGACTCTTCGCCAACTTCATAAGCCCCGGCGCCACCGTGCCAATAAATGTCCAGGTCGCGGCCGCTGCCGAAAATATTCTTGCCGACAAACCCCTTGGTATAGGCATCTCTAATCGCCTTCTGCATGATGATCGATAAATATCGATATTCGCCGCGAATGTAGATGTACCCGCTCTTCGCGCCGACGGCCAGCGCCCCGATCATGACGCCCTCGATCACCGAATGCGGGTCGTGCTCGAAGATCAACCGGTCCTTGCAGGTGCCAGGTTCGCTCTCATCGCCATTACACAGAACGTACTTGGGCTTGGCCGACTGCTTCGGAACAAACGACCACTTCATGCCGGTAGAGAAGCCGGCGCCGCCGCGCCCGCGCAGCCCCGAATTCTTTACCTCGTTAATAATGGCGTCCGGTTCCATCGCCAGCGCCTTCTGCACGGCCTTGTAGCCGTCCAGTTCGAGGTAGCGGTCAATGTTGGTCGCCCCCATGCCGAACCGCCGGGAGACAACCTTCACTTCATCGGGATGTGAGACCAAATCAGCCATGACGATTGAGAAATTGTGTAATTGAGAAATTGCGCAATTGAAAACCCGGCGGCAGCATCTTCTCCTTCGATCTCGCGTGCCGAGCGATTTTCAATTTCTCAATTACCAAATCTCCCAATTTCTCAATTATTCTTTATTGCGTTCCCTTCTTCCGATACTCGTCCAAAACCTCGTCCATCTTTTCCGGCGTCAGGTTCTCGTGAAAGTCGTAATTCACCTGCGCCGCCGGAGCCCAGCTGCATGCCCCGATGCATTCCACTTCTTCCAGTGTGAATAATCCGTCAGGTGTCGTGCCCTTATGCCCAACGCCCAGTTTCTTAGCGCAGTGATGCAGAATCTCCTCGCCTCCGCGCACCATGCAGCTAATGTTTGTGCATACTTGCACGTTAAACTTGCCGCGCGGCTTTAATGTCAGCATGGAGTAGTAGCTGATGACGTTCCGCACTTCCAATTCCGTCAGATCCAGCCGTCCGGCGATTTCGGCAATCACCTCGTCCGACAGATACCCAACCTCATCCTGCGCAAACAGCAGGGTAGGCACCAGCGCCGACCGCTTCGTCGGATAATGCGGCACCATCTCCGCAAACCGCGCTTCGAATTCGTCCGAGAATCTCATTGGGTGATTGTGTAATCGGGTAATTGTGTAATTGAACTAACCAACTTCCTTTGCAGTCCGTCTCGACGCGGTAAAGATGGCCGTCAATTCCCGCGCTTCACATAATAGCGATTCCGTTTTCTCTACTCGCACGATTCCTGATTCAGCCAACAGCTCCAACCAAAGAACCGCCTCATCCGATTCTTCGAGTACGATACCCACCTTAGCAACAAATTCCGCCTTCGTCCGCGCACGGCAGGCCGCGCGATAGTTTGCGGCCACTGAGGTTCCACATCTCAACAATTGTTTTCCGAGTACCTGGCAGTCAGTTCGAAAAGGCAGTGACCGATACAGCCGGATCACACGTAATGCGAATGCCTTCGTCCGATCCCGAAGTTGCTCGGGCTGTGAACTCACACCAAATCCTCAATTGCTCAATTACCCGATTTCTAAATTACTCAATCCCTACCGGTCTATTTCTCCAAGCACAATATCAATACTGCCGATCGCTGCCACAACATCCGCCAGCAGTCTTCCTTCGCACATCTTGGACAAAGTCTGCAGATTGGCAAAGCACGCTGACCGCATGTGCACCCGATACGGCTTCGCCGTCCCGTCGCTCACGATGTAATAGCCCATCTCGCCGCGAGGTGACTCAACCGCCTGGTATACCTCACCCGCCGGCACATTAAAGCCTTCCGTAATAATCTTAAAGTGATAGATGAGCGACTCCATTTGAGTCTTCATCTTCTCCCGGTCAGGCAGCACAATCCCGGGTGCATCGGCTTTGTAGCGGCCTTCGGGCATTCCATCCAGCGCCTGCCGCACAATCCCAACCGACTCCCGCAACTCCTGCACGCGGCACATGTACCGGGCGAAGACGTCGCCTTCCTGCGAGACCGGTACCTTGAACTGAAACTTCTCGTAGCTCGAGTACGGCATGTCGCGCCGCAGATCGATATCGACCCCGCTACCGCGCAATGTCGGCCCGGTCGCCCCCAGAGCAATGGCATCTTCCGCCGTCATGTGGGCCACGCCCTTGGTACGCATCAGCCAAATCGGATTCCCCGTCAGCAGGTTCTCGTACTGATCGATTCTCTCCGGGAAATATCCGGCAAAGTCGCGAACGCGATCGAAGAATCCCAACGGCGGCTCGAGGGCCACTCCGCCCACGCGGAAGTACGAAGTCATCATCCGCTGCCCGGCGACCATCTCAAACATCTTCAGGACTTCTTCGCGTTCGCGGAAGCAATATAAGAAGACGGTCAGCGCGCCAATATCCATGGCGTGCGTTCCCAGCCAGACCAGGTGAGAATTGATCCGGGTCAACTCGTTCAGCAGCACGCGCAACCACTGCGCCTTCTCGGGAATCTCCAGTCCCAACAGCTTTTCCACCGCCAAGACGTAGCAGAGATTGTTGGTCATGGGGCACAGATAGTCGATTCGATCCGTCAGCGGCACCACCTGCTGGTAGAACTTTGCCTCACAAGTCTTCTCAATGCCCGTGTGCAGGAAGCCGATATCTGGCATTAATCGCACAACGGTCTCGCCGTCGATCTCCAGCAGAACTCGCAGCACGCCGTGGGTCGACGGATGCTGCGGCCCCATGTTCAGGATCATCGTGCGATCCTGGCCGGGTTCCAGCACGGGGGTGGGCGTCATGTGAGCCATCAGCGATAGCCCTCCACCGGATAATCTTTGCGCATCGGATGGCCTTCCCAGTCCTCCGGCATCAAAATGCGCCTTAAATAAGGATGTCCAGTGAACCGAATCCCGAAGAGATCGAAGACCTCGCGCTCGAAGAAATTCGCCCCCGGCCATATTGAAGTCAGAGATTCCAATGCCGGGCTGCCGCTGTTCAAGCGAACCTTTAAGCGAACCCGTTCTTTCTTCGGAATCGAAAGCAGATGGTAGACGACCTCAAACCGCGGTTCTTGCGGATACCAATCCACGCAGGTGATGTCAGACAGGAAGTTAAACGGGCAGGCCGAGTCTTCTCTCAGCAGCGCGCAGGCCTCGCGGAGAGCTCCGCGTTCCACGTAAATCGTTAGTTCATCGCGATCGAACTTCACGCCTTCGATTGCCGAGGCATTCCATGCCGTCAAGCGGGCAATCGCCGGATGCTCTTTCAACTGCTCAATGTCAGTAATCGCCGGAGCCAGGGCCATCAGAAATTCCCCCGTCTTCCCGTCTCGCCCCAGTCAAGAACGCCCTTCTTCCATACGTAGAAGAAGCCGACGAGGAAAATCCCGATGTACACCAGCATCTCCCACAACCCAAAGCGCTTTAAATCACGCAAAATCACGGCCCACGGATAGATAAAGACCGCTTCTACATCGAACAGGATGAATAGCATGGCCACCAGGTAGAACTTCACGGAAAAGCGCTCTCGCGAGTCGCCAATCGGGGTCATGCCGCATTCATATGGGGACATTTTGGCGCGGGTCGGCTTCCGCTGCCCGATCAGCCAGGAAAGGGTGACAATTGCGGTCGCAATCCCGCCCGCTATGATCATGTGGATCAAAAAGGGGAGGTAGCGAGCGAAGTAATTGTCGGGCATAGGAGGAGGTATATATAATTCGCGCCAGCACTCACTTAAACGTTCTAGATTATGGGCTTAAGCGCAGTAGTGTCAAGAGAAGTGGACTGCATTTCTCGAAATTGAAATAGAAGAATTTACGATTGTGTAATTGCGTGATTGCGCGATTGAAAATTAAGAAAACATGCTGCGGCAGTTTGCCCGTCAGCGGACCTTCAATCGCGAAATCACACAATCACTGAATGACTCGATCCCTATGATTTTCGGCTTCAATACCGACGTCAAACACGGCGACACCATCTATCACGTGCAGAGCGAAGCCCGCGAAAGCGAGCGTGTTTTGCAAACCCAGGTCTTCGTCCGTGGACGTTGCATCGGCAAGAAGGCCACTTCCTATGCTTCCAAGTCGCCAGAAATCCAACTGGGCGACACGCAGAAAGAGCAGCAACTCCGGGAACAGCACCGTCTGGTGCTCGATGCCATCCGCGAAGGCAAACTCGAGCAGGCGCTCGACCAGCCCGAACCGGAGGTATTGGAGAAAGTTAAAGAGCTCGAGGTGCAATGGCTCAACGCTGACTCCGTCCTCGCCGAGAACCATCTGAACATGCAGTTGCGCGTTACCGAAGGCGGCACTGCCGCTTCAGGCGCTCGCCTCACCTTCCGTTTTGCTCGACCCGGTGCCGCGCCCTTCTACACCCAGGCCGTCGCTGATTCCGGAGGCGCCGCTGAAATCAAGTTCGAAGTCGAGGAAGCCATGCTCCCCGACTCGTCCCTGCTGGTCCAGGCCAACTACGAAGGCCGCACCGCCACCAGAAAATTCGTCCTCCGCAAAGCCGACTGATAATCTCGGAATTCTCCACTCCGATGAGACTGGACGCATAGAAATGTTCGCGTGGGGGCGGACCCTTCGGTCCGCCCGCGAAGCGAAGCGAGCGCTCCCCGAGAAAATACCCGTCACAGTACGATCGAAGCCGCGCGAGTGGCGGGAGGTGAAAGCCCAGCACGCCAGTGCCGGAAAATATGGCAAAATCAGGACACGTCCGTGGAAGGGACGGCACAACCAGCTGCATGAACCTCCAAATCAACGGCGAGCAGAAATCGTTCGACTTACCGAAGCCATTCACGCTCGCCACTCTCGTTGAACTGCTCGGCATGAAGTCCGACCGCGTTGCCGTCGAACTCAACCGCGACATCGTTCCCCGCGACCGCTGGTCCGGAACCATGTTGAACGACGGCGACCGCCTCGAGATCGTCCACTTCGTTGGTGGCGGGCGCTGACTCTGGCCCTTGTGAGTTGTCGCCTTGAGCGAGAACTGACCAACGGAAGGGCAATCAGCCTGCAGTCGAAGGATCCCAACCTCTCCTCGGAAGCCCCGCCGGGAACTCCCTTAGTCACCCCTTTCTCCTGATTTCTCTATACGTTCCACAAGATGTCGTGCCTAAAATGACAGAAATATTTCTCACCCCAAGGAATTGGGGTGAAAGCATGAAGGCACTATACGAGGGATGCAGCCGGATACTTCGGTAACTACGCGGGGTTACCCGGAGCGTGCTAAAAAAGCCTCATAGGCGAGCACTACGGATCACGATTCAGCGGTAAGTAAGGGCACGATCACTGGAGGAAACATGGTCGCGGAACTCGACATCCTGAATGAGTGGATTCCGGAGCAGATGCAGCCAGGTACTGTCTTCGTGCTGGAAAACGCCGGCGAGATCGGCGAGAAGGAAGATCCCTACTGGGCCGTGCTCTCGTGCCCATCCTGCGGCATGCTGGGCCTCATCACTCGCAAACAGATCAACGGTCTGATCCCCGTAATCTGCGGCTCTGAACACTGCTCAGCGCAATTCTTCATCCGCGACGCCGAAGTCATTGTGCGCAAACCCTTCTAAATCTAACTCCAAGCCTGGTCATCCTGAGGTGGCGCGTTTTGCCGCCGAAGGACCTATGCATTTGCTGCCAGCTCAACAACGCTGCAGGTTCATCCCACGATGTGATTGCCGCGGAGCGCTACTTCCGTGCCTCTGCTTCCTTTAATTCCACAGGCACCTGCTCCACGATCTCGATCCCGAAGCCCTCCAGCGCCGCCACTTTCTTTGGACGATTTGTCAGCAGCCGAATCCGCGTCAGGTTCAGATCCGACAATATCTGCGCGCCAATGCCAATTTCACGCTGGATGTGTTTCTCCGTGTCGTAGAGTGATGGCAGCGTGCGTCCGCCGTGAAACTTCAACGCCGAGCGCTCTCCGACTCTTTCAATCGAGAATCCCTGTGACGTCTGGTGCAAATAGATGAGTGCGCCACCATCGGCGGCGATACGACGCAGCGAGCCTTCGAGCGTCGCGTGGCATTCGCAACCAGTCGCGCCGAACACATCGCCCATCAGGCAGTGCGCATGCATGCGCACCAGCACCGGCTTGTCACTGTGCTCGATGTCTCCCTTGACCAGCGCGACGTGCGACTCGCCGCCATCCACTTCGCTGGTGTAGGCAATCAGGCGAAATTCGCCAAAGCGCGTGTCCACCATCGCCTCGCCGACGCGGTTCACGTAGCGCTCGTGCGCCATGCGGTAGCGGATCAGTTCCGCCACCGTCAGCATCTTCATATTGTGTTCGCGGCAGAAAGCGGTCAGGTCGGGCACGCGCGCCATGCTGCCGTCGTCCTTCATGATTTCGCAGATGATCCCCGCCGGCACCATCCCCGCCAGCCGTGCCAGATCGACCGACGCCTCTGTTTGCCCGGCACGCACCAGCACGCCGCCTTTACGCGCGCGAAGAGGGAAGACGTGTCCCGGCCGCGCCAGATCGGACGGCTTGGTCGCCGGATCGATCGCAACCTGAATCGTGTGGGCGCGGTCATAGGCCGAGATGCCGGTCGTTACTCCTTGCCGCGCATCGATGGCTTCGCAAAACGCCGTTCCATATTGCGACGTATTTTCGGTCGTCATTGGCGGGATGCGCAGATGGTCGAGGCGCTCCTCAGTCATGGTGAGGCAGACGAGACCACGTCCGTGTTTGGCCATGAAGTTGATGGCCTCGGGCGTCACCTTCTCCGCGGCGAGCGTGAGGTCGCCTTCGTTCTCGCGGTCCTCATCGTCCACGACGATGATCATGCGACCGGCGCGAAATTCTTCCAATGCTTCCGGGACATCGATAAATGGAGGCTGGGGGCTCATGATGAGGTCATTCTAACAAGTCCACGGACAGGCGTCAGTCGCCCAAGCTGGCTAACGATGAATCCCTGCTACACTCGATGATCGTAGAATTCAGGGTTCATCCGCGCTTACATGCTCCTCGAAATCGGACAGGTAGAGGCGATCTTTCGTTATCCGGTGAAGTCGATGGCCGGAGAGCGACTCGAAGTTGCCCATCTGGGTTGGCACGGCATCGAAGGCGACAGACGCCTGGCGTTTCGCCGCATGCATGACCGCGGCGGCATGCCGTGGCTGACCGCGAGCAAGCTGCCCGACCTGCTGCGGTTTACTCCGCTCCGCCGCACAGAGAGTGCCCCAGAAGATATTCCGACACACGTTCGCACGCCGGAGGGTCAAGAGTACGCCGTCTTCGGGGAGGATCTGGCCTCGGAAATCGCGCGGCGCCACGGCGCTCCGGTGCAGATGCTGCAGCTGAACAATGGCATCTTCGATGAAGCGTGCATCTCGGTGATTGCCACGCAGACCATAAGCGAGATCGGACGGCTCGCGGGACAGAACCTCGACGTCCGGCAATTTCGTCCCAACGTTGTGGTGCGCCTGCTGAAGCCGTCCGCCTTTCAAGAGGACGCGTGGTTAGGCGGCGCGCTTTCCTTCGGAGAGGCGGACGATGCTTCCACGGTTGCCGTCACCATGCGTGATCTCCGCTGCGGAATGGTGAATCTCGATCCCGGTACGGCGGTTCCCGCGCCGGAAGTGATGAAGGCAATCGTGCGTGCCAACGACAACTACGCAGGAATCTACGCCGCGGTCACTCGCATCGGCCGATTGGCTGTGGGACAGAAAGTGTTTCTGCGAGCGGAATGAGCGCGCGTCCACCGATTGCAGTGCCAATTCGCATTCGCGTTTTTCGGTAACATCTCTCCATGTCTTTGACGCTCGATGACCTGCGGCGGCTGGCCGTCTCGCAGAGCCTGTTTCCGCCCACCACGCTCAAGCGCGCGTTGCATCGCATGCAGTTTGTTCAGGCGGATCCCATTCGCGCCCCGGCGCGGGCACAAGATCTGATCTTGCGCCATCGCGTGCGGAACTATCGTGCCGGAGATTTGGAGCGGCGATACACCAAGCTCGGTGTCGAAGAAGATTTCTTCATCAACTACGGATTCGTGACGCGCCAGTTGCAAGCCCTGATGCACCCGCGGACGGACACCGGCGTCCCCGCGGCGGGATGCATGCCTTGGCCTGCAGCTCGCCGGAAGCGGGCCCAGTTGCTGCTCGATTTTGTGCGTGAGCGGGGAAGCGTGCATCCGCAGGAAGTGGACGCGCACTTCTCTCACGGAAAGGTGAAGAGCTATTGGGGAGGTCGCTCCAACGCCACCACGCATCTGCTCGACAACATGCACTACCAGGGAATGCTGCGGGTGGTCCGGCGCGACGCTGGAATTCGTGTGTATGCCGTCCATGAACATGCTGCCGCGGAACTGGACGATGCCGCGTTAGAGGCTCGGTTGGATGCCCTGGCCGACGCGGCGATCCAGATTTATGCGCCCATGCCGCTCGCAAGCTTGCGCTTTCTGCTCCGGCGCTTGCGTTATGCGGTGCCGCAGTGGGAGGACGAAATCGCGGGCGTGCTTTAGCGCGCAAAGCAGCGCCTGACGCGAGCGAGCGTCGATGGTCTGGACTGGTACTGGCCGGCGGAATGGAAGATGAAATGCGGCGGTCCCGATGACACCGTCCGATTGCTCACGCCGTTTGATCCGGTGGTTTGGGATCGTGATCGCTTCGAACTGCTCTGGGGATGGACCTATCGCTTCGAGGCGTACACGCCGCTGGCGAAGCGCGTCCGCGGATACTATGCCATGCCGCTGTTATGGCGCGATCGCGTGATCGGGTGGGGAAATCTTTCTGTAGTGAGCGGAACACTTCAGTCGCAGCTGGGATATGTCGAGAAGCAGCCGCCCGAGGCGGAGTTTAAAAGAGAGTTGCAGGCAGAGTTGGAACGGGTGGGGACGTTCCTTGGATTGAATGCTCCGTCATCTTGAGCGGAGCATGTCCATGCGAAGCGAACCGACCTGCGCAGTCAAAAGATACCAGCTCGCGTCACCCCTCCAACCGTCACGCCAGATAGTTTCCAAATTCACAGACTAACTTGCCACTTCGGCTTCAGCGCCGCGGAAGAGTGCGCGCAGCGCACGAATGACGAGTCGTATCATCAGGACGATCACCACCACGAAGAACAAGGCCAGCGATCCCGCAACGTAGGGATGCCTGGTTGCGAGCCACGTCAGCCCAATGGCTACGGCATCTTCAGCAACGCTCAATCCAATGTTCGAAAACGGCTCGGGCGAGGGCGTGACCGCCGCTCGTGCAGCGGTCTTGCCTCCGTGCGCGGCTAAGGCGACTGCCGCGCCAAGCATGGTTGCCAGCAACTGGCGTTCGGGCGGAAGCTGGCTGGTGGCCTGGTAAGCGAGCAGTCCCGCAACAGGAACGCGGATGAACGTGTGCAAAGCATTCCAGACAAGATCGAAGGCAGGAATCTTGTCGGCGAAAAACTCGAGAGTAAACATGGCGATGCTGGCCACAATCACCGGCCAGGAGGCCAGGAGAACCAGTCCGGCGGGAAGGGGAAGATGACCGAAGCGCGCCAGCAGGCCGAGGACCGCAACGGTTGCATACAGGTTCAATCCCGCAGCGAACCCAATCGCTGCAAGCAGCGCGAAGAGTTCGCTGGTCGGAATGCGGAGAACGTCAAGCATGGCTGCCAAATGCGGTCTTGGGTCTTAGGTGTTAGGTCTTAGGCCTATGTTGAACGAACGCATCCACGTAATCCTTCGAGAGCAGTTCCCAAGACCTAAGACCGAACACCCAAGACCTGCTTCTAAAATCAAAGGGCCGCTGACCCTTCACAGGATACAGCGACCCAAAAGTCTTTCGAATACCGTTCGCTCTTACAGCGTCGACTCGATCTCGAAACCCCACGCCTCGAGCAAAGGCTCGGGGATGTACTTGGAGTTCTTGTTACGCCGCGCCCACTCCCGCAGGCGGGTCGAGCGCAGGTACTGGTCCGGAGACAGCTTGTATTCCTTAACCACCTGCTCGAATTCGGTAACGGTCGGGGTGATGGGCCCGATCGGCTCGGGCTTGCCCCAGTTTGGATTTCCGCGTCGCTTGGCCATGAAAAATGCCTTTCTACAAATGGGGATAAACGCTTCTTGCTATGTCCTGCAAATCGCTTAACTATATGATTCGATGATCTGTCCCCGGGATTCCACAAAAGCACACTTCGGGACAAACCCGCTCCTAGGCGTCCGTAGAACCAGTTAGCTCGTTGGAGACTCAATATCTTACGGCCATTTTTGTCAGGAAGTCAACGAAAATCTCGCGCCACCCGCTTCAACGGCGCCATCTAACTCTTTATCAATCAATGAATTACCGACTTCCATCCAAACTGGGATAGTGTCCTCCATCCGTCGCCGGATCGTGACCGGTCGTGCCCGTCGGCATCAAACTGCAGACGATATTAGATCGCACTGCGCGTCCGCCGATTACGGGCGTAACCGCCTCTGTAGGCGCAGTCATTGTCCCGTTGGTCCGATCAACCTAAAGTGGAAGGCACGGGGACGTGCGGTCCAGAAACCGAAACGAGAGGGCGGCGGACAGGCAACGCCCCGGTGAGGCAGTGCGATGAGTCTAAGAGCTCTAGTTCTGTGTTCTGACGAAAAGATCGTTCGAGTGTTGCGCCGAACCCTCGGCGACCTGGACATCGGTGTGGAAATGTGTTCCGGGGCGGATGCCGCTCTGCGCAAGCTTACTCGCCAGCGCTTTGAAGCCATCATTGTCGATTGTTCTGAACCCGGCGCGACCGACGTGCTGCGCAGCGCCCGCAAAGCGGCCTGCAATAAGCAAGCGGTCGCAGTGGCCATAGTTGAGCCGGCAATCGGGCTCAAGGCCATGTTCGAGATGGGTGCCCACTTTGTTCTGTACACGCCGGTTTCGAGCGAGCGGGCAAAGTCGAGCTTCCGGGCAGCCCGCGCCCTGATGAAGAGCGAACGCCGGCGCAATCGTCGCGTGACGGTTGAGCTTCCCATCGTGATGCGAAACTTGGACGGTGCTCCCAATCTGAAAGTAACGACCGTCGACCTCAGCGAGGGTGGCATGGCCGTCACGATGCCCAACCGTCGGCGAGTTGCAGGGCGCTGGCAGGTAGCTTTTACTCTGCCGGGCACAAATGCGGCGCTCGAAATTCCCGCAGAGTTCGCCTGGGAAGGCAGCGGCGAGCAGGCCGGCCTTCGCTTTCGCCAGATCGCGCCCGAGGCCGCGATGCAACTGCGCGACTGGCTGAAACAGAATTCCGATGACGTGGACCAGGATGATCCGCCGATCCGCTGCCAGTTGACCGATCTTAGCCTGG
>Ga0335071_10001480_pt1 | contig 25321 bp, 30 predicted proteins | sample Lox_Sample_15_FD_206724 | JGI IMG/M metagenome (GOLD analysis project Ga0335071, IMG submission 206724) | Soil microbial communities from Loxahatchee National Wildlife Refuge, Florida, United States - Lox_Sample_1.5 | ecosystem: Environmental > Terrestrial > Soil > Wetlands | place: USA...
GCGCGCTTGCGCGTCTTAACGGTGCCAGTCACCGTTAAGAGAGGCGCCGCGCCCACGAGCGGACGTATCCTGGCGCCGTGACGGACGTCGCACTCGCACCACTGCCCGCGCGCTTCGCGCGGCTCGTCAAGATCGAGCACACGATCTTCGCGCTCCCGTTCGCGTACGTCGGCGCGTTCCTCGCCGTGAACGGGTCGCCGGGCTGGAGCGATCTGCTCTGGATCACCGTTGCGATGATCGGCGCGCGGTCGCTCGCGATGGCGCTGAACCGCCTCGTCGACGCGCGGCTCGACGCGCGCAATCCGCGCACCGCCGGGCGCGAGATCCCGAGCGGACAGCTCTCGCTGACGCAGGTCGTGCTCTTCTGCGCCGTCTCGCTCGCCGTGTTCCTCGTCGCGGTCTGGCAGCTCGACCCGATCGTGCGCTGGCTCTGGCCGATCCCCGTCGCCGGCTTCGTGATCTACCCGTACCTCAAGCGCTGGACCTGGCTCTGCCACTTCTGGCTCGGCGCGGTGGACGGGCTCGCGCCGGTCGGCGCGTGGGTCGCGATCACGGGCAAGTTGCCGTGGCAGTCGTGGACGCTCGGCGTCGCGGTCGCGCTCTGGGTCGCGGGCTTCGACCTGTTCTACTCGTTGTTCGATCTCGAGATCGACCGGCGCGAGGGGCTGCACTCCTTCGCGACGCGGTTCGGCGTGCGCGGCGTGTTCCTCGGCGCGCGGCTCTCGCACGCGGCGACCGTCGCGTGCCTCGTCGCCGTCGGGCTCGGCCTCGACGTCGGCGCGCTCTACTGGCTCGGCGTCGGCGCGGTCGCGGCGCTGCTCGCGTACGAGCACTCGCTCGTCCGTCCGAACGACCTGCGGCGGCTCGACACCGCGTTCTTCACGATGAACGGCGTGATCAGCGTCGTCTTCGCCGCGTTCGTGATCGCCGACGCGCTCGTCTAACGGCGGCGCAGCGACGCGTTCGCAACCGCCGGCGGGTCCCAGCCCGCGTCGGCGTACGAGAGGTTCGTCCCCGGCGGGACGATCTCGTCGATCCGGTCGAGCAGTGCTGCGTCGAGAGTGACGTCGAGCGCGGCGAGGTGCGACTCGAGCTGCTCCATCGTGCGCGGCCCGATGATCGGCGCCGTCACCGCAGGGTGCTGCATCACGAACGCGATCGCCATCTGGATCAGCGTCATTCCCGCGTCGTCCGCGAGCCGTCCGAGCGCGTCGGCCGCGTCGAGCTTGCGCTGGTTCTCCGGCAGCGACAGGTCGTAGCGGCGCGGGATCCGGTCGGCGCGCATGCTCGCCGGCGCCGCGGCGTCCTTCCGGTACGCGCCCGAGAGCCAGCCGCCCGCGAGCGGGCTCCACGGGATCACCCCCATCCCGTACTCCAGGCACACCGGCAGCACCTCGGCCTCGATCCCGCGGACGAGCAGCGAGTACGGCGGCTGCTCCGTCACGAACCGCTCGCGGCCGCGCCGCTCGGCGACCCACTGCGCCTGCACGATCTGCGACGGCGGGAACGTCGAGCTGCCGAAGTAGCGGATCTTCCCGGCCCGGACGAGGTCGGTGAGCGCGCCGAGCGTCTCGTCGATGTCCGTGCCCGGCTCGGGGCGGTGGATCTGGTACAGGTCGATCCAGTCCGTGCCGAGGCGGCGGAGCGAGTTGTCGACCTCCTCGAGGATCCACCGGCGCGAGTTCCCGAACTGGTTCGGGTCGTCGCCCATCCTCCCGTGCACTTTCGTCGCGAGGACGACGCGCTCGCGCTTCCCGCCCGCGAGCGCCTTCGCGACGATCTCCTCCGACTCGCCGGCGGAGTAGACGTCGGCGGTGTCGACGAAGTTGATCCCCGCGTCGAGCGCGCGGTGGATGATCCGGATCGAGTCGTCGTGGTCTCGGTTGCCCCACGCGCCGAACATCATCGCGCCGAGGCAGAGCGGACTGACCTGGACGCCGGTGCGTCCGAGCGGGCGGAGCTCCATGGCCGGAGCCTATCCGCGACGAGAGAGGACGGGTGCGGTCGCCGACCCGCGACCGCACCCGCATCCAGAGCGGCTAGCGCCGCTCGGGGTTCGAGAGCTGGTCGCGCAGCGCGCCGCTCGGCGCCGGGTTCGCCGACGTCGCGAGCGAGACGTAGTAGCCGCGCGGATTCGCAAGGAGCGCCGTGAGCACGGACGGCGACACGTTCGACACGACCTTCGTCACGTTGCCGTGCCCGTCCGCGTCGGTGACGCTGCCGGTCCCGGCGTCGATGACGGTCGGGCCGTTCGAGCCGCGGCTCCCCTGGTTCACCGTGAGGCCGGTGATCGTGACCGAGCCCGGGAAGCCGTAGTTCACGTAGAACACGACGTTCCCCGAGGTGACCGCGCCGGTCTGGTCGCGCGTCACGTCGAGCGTGAGGCTGCCGTCCGCGCTCGCGCGGAGGTTGTGCACCGGCGGCACGACCTCGTTCGTCCGGAGATGGACGCGGAAGATGAACGTGCTCTTGACCTGCTTCGTCTTCTGGCAGCTGCCCTGCGTGAAGAACACGCCGGTGTTCGTCGACGAGCCGGAGCCGAGGTGTCCGGACGCGAAGCCGGCGTTCTGCGCAAACGCGGACGAAAAGGTCGCGACGAGCTTTGCGTTGCCGCTCCCGTTGCCGTTCGCGAGCCCGACGATGCTCCCGTTCGCGATCGAGCCGCGGAACGTCGCGTACGCGTTGCCGCTCGAGCCGCGGACGCGGAGCGTCCCGTCGAGCCAGCCGAGGCCCTCGGTCGTATTGACGACGCTGCGCGCGCGGATCTCGACCGGGCCGTTGAGCCGCGGGTCGCTGCTCGTCGCGGTGCCGGTGTACGTCGCCGTCGTGTCCTGGTACGTGCCGTCGCTGCCGACGCACGTGTTCGAGCGGATCTGGGAGACGGAGCCCGCGTTGAAGTCCGCCGCCGCGGCCTGCGTGCTCTGCGAGCCGTGCGTGGCCCATGCCACTCCGCCTCCGACGAAGGCCGCGGCTGCCACTGCGAGCCCCGCGGCGTAACGAGCCTTCAGCATCGGTGCTACCCCCTGAGTGATGTCGTCGATCGCGCCCGCGGTCCAACTCAAGTCGCGGCGCCGCAGGCCGAGGTACGGCGCGCGTAAACGCTCTGTAAGCCGGCCGGAACTAGACTTGCCGCGTGATCCGCGCCCGAAAGGTCGGCAAGCGGTTCGGCGAGAAGCGTGCGCTCCGCGGCGTCGACTTCGAGCTCTCCGACGGCGGCTGCCTCGTCGTCACCGGGCCGAACGGCTCCGGGAAGACGACGCTGCTCCGGTTGTGCGCGGGCCTTGCGGTGCCGACCGAGGGCGAGCTCGAGGTGGACGTCACGCGCGGGCGGATCGGCTACATGGCGCACGACCCGCTCGTCTACCGCGAGCTGACGGCGCTCGAGAACCTCGAGCTGTACGGGCGGCTCTACCGCGTGCCCGAGCGGCGCGAGCGTACGGGGATGCTCCTCGAGCGGTTCGGGCTCTGGGAGGTGCGGCACGACCGCGTCGCGTCGTACTCGCGCGGGATGACGCAGCGGCTCGCGCTCTGCCGCGTCCTGCTCCACGATCCCGCGCTGCTCGTGCTCGACGAGCCGTACACCGCGCTCGACGCGGCGGGCGCCGAGCTCCTCGATGCGCAGCTCGCGGAGCTCCGCGGCGAGCGCACGCTTCTCGTCTCGACGCACGACCCCGACCGCGTCGCGCCGCTGGCGACCGCACGACTGGCGCTCGCATGAGCTACGTCCGCGACGTCGGTGCGCTCGCGCGCAAGGACCTGCTGCTCGAGCTGCGCGCGCGCGACACGCTGCCGGCGATGCTCCTGTTCGTCGTCGCGACGTTCGTCGTCTTCCACTTCGCGCTGCCGGCGAGCGCGTCCGACCTCGCGGCGAGCGGGCTGCTCTGGGTCGCGATCGTCTTCACGGCGCTCCTCGGGCTCGGACGCGCGTTCGTGCCGGAGCGCGAGCAGCGGATGCTCGACGGGCTCGTCCTCGCGCCGTGCGACCGAAGCGCGATCTGGCTCGGCAAGGGGATCGCGACGCTCGCGTTCCTCGGCGCCGCGGAGGTCGTCGCGCTGCCGGTCTTCGCGCTCTTCTTCCACGGGCTCTCGGCGGCGACGATCGCCGCGGTCGTCCTCGCGGACCTCGGGATCTGCGCCGTCGGGACGTTCCTCGGCGCGATGGCCGTGGCGACCCGCGCCCGCGACCTGCTCCTCCCGCTGCTGTTCCTGCCGCTCGCGATCCCGATCGTGATCGGCGGCGTCGGTGCCTCGGTCGTCGACGCCCCGGGGCGCTATCTGGGCTTTCTCGCGCTCTACGACGCCCTGTTCGTGCTCGTCTGCTGGGCCACGTTCGAGTACGTCGTGACCGAGTGAGCCGCGAGCGGGCAGAATTCGCAGACGTGGGTCGGACGCACCGCATCCCCCTCTCGACGCTCGCGGCGGCCTCGGCAGTCCTCGTGACGCTTGCGCTCGTCCTCGTCTTCTTCGTCGCGCCGAACGACGCCGACCAGGGCTTCTCGCAGCGGATCTTCTATTTCCACGTCTCGATCGCGATCACCGCCTACGCGTGCTTCGGCCTCGGCGCGTGGAAGGCGCTGATGCACCTCTGGAAGCGCGATCCGCGCGCCGACCTCGAGAGCTACGTCGCGATCCACCAGGGTGTGATCTTCGGGATCCTCGTCCTCGTCACCGGTTCGATCTGGGCGAAGATCTCGTGGGGGCACTGGTGGCTCTGGAGCGAGGACCAGCTCGTGCTCTTCCTCGTGCTGTTCCTCTTCTATGCGGCGTACTTCATGCTGCGCTTCTCCGTCGACCCGGGGCCGCAGCGCGAGAACTTCAGCGCGGTGTACGCGCTGTTCGGCGTCGTGCTCATCCCCGTCAGCTTCATGGCGATCCGGCTCGCGAAGCAGGCGATCCACCCCGTCGTCTTCACGCGGCACGGCCCGAACTTCGGCGGCTGGATCCTCGTCGCGTACGTCGTGTCGCAGATCGCGGTGCTCGTTCTCGCGTACACGCTGTACCGCGTCGAGCTCGCGGGGAAGCTCGTGGACGTGCGCCTGCGGAGGCTGCGGGAGGCGACGGCGTGAGCACCGCCGAGAAGTACGTCACCGCCGCGTACTGCGCGATCTTCGCCCTCGTCCTCGTCTACGTCGTGATCATCGCGCTGAAGGTGCAGCGGCTGGAACGCGACGTCGATGCGCTCGAGGAGCGCGTGGCCGAGCGCGACGAGGAGCAAGAACGGGAAGCGGCGGCGGTCGTTGGCTGAGCTCCTCTTCTGGCCCGCGCTCCTCTGTTACGGCGAGGCGGCCGTCGGGTTCGTCGGCGAGGCGCGGCGGCCCGGGTCGGCCGGCTCCTTCGCGACCTGGGGCGTGCGCGCCGGCTGGCTCGCGCAGACCGCGCTGCTCATCGCGCAGGCCGCGCGCCAGGACGGCTTCCCGTGGGGGACGTGGGCCGGCTCGCTGAACCTCTTCGTCTGGCTCGTCGTGACGGCGTATCTCGTGTGGGGCTGCCGCCGCTCGTTCCGCCTGCTCGGCCTCGCGGTGATGCCGTTCGCCGTCGTGCTGCTCGTCGTCGCGCGCGCGGGCGGCGGGATCGGGACCGCGCCGAGCCGCTACTCGACGGCGTTCCTCGTGCTGCACGTCGGGCTCGTGCTCGCCGCGTTCGCCGGGTTCACGCTCGCCGCCGCGCTGTCGGCGCTGTATCTCTGGCAGGAGCGGCGCCTGAAGCGGCGCACGGCGACGATCCTGCGGCGGCCGTTGCCGTCGCTCGCGACGCTCGACTCGCTCGCGGTTCGCGTCGTCGCGATCTCCGTCCCGGCGCTGACGCTCGGGCTCGCGGTCGGGCTCGTCCGGCTCGTCTCCGACTCGGACCGCATCGACGCGCTCGTCGTCGCGACCCTCGCGGCGTGGGCGGTGTGGGCGGCGTATCTCGTCCTTCGCTCGGCGTACGGCTGGGCCGGCCGCCGCGCCGCGTACCTCGCGCTCGCCGGCTTCGCGCTCGTCGTCGTGATCCGGCTTGCCCTTCCCGCGACCCACTTCGCATGACGCACCTCGTCCTCGTCGGCACCTCGCACCACCACGCGCCCGTCGAGCTGCGGGAGCGCGTCGCGCTCGACCGCGACGCGGCAGCGGCGCTCGCGGTGCGGCTCGCCGACGGCGGGCACGAGGCGGTCGTCCTCTCGACGTGCAACCGGACGGAGCTGTACCTCGCATACGAGAACGCGGACGCTGCGGTGAGCGACGGCGTCGCGGCGCTCGCCGAGCTCGAGCCCGACGTCGAGCCGGCGCTGTACCGGCTGCGCGACGAGGCGGCGGGGCTGCATCTCTTCCGCGTCGCAGCCGGGCTCGACTCGCTCGTGCCCGGCGAGGGCGAGATCCTCGGCCAGGTGCGCGCGGCGTACGAGGCGGGGACGACGGGGCCGCTCCTCGACCGGCTGTTCCGCCAGGCGCTGCACGCGGGGCGGAAGGTGCGCGCGCAGACCGCGATCGCCGAGAGCCCCGCGTCGGTCTCGTCCGCGGCCGCCGCGCTCGCGGAGCAGGTGTTCGGCGACCTCGCCGGCCGCTCGATCCTCGTCGTCGGCGCGGGGAAGATCAGCGGCCAGGCGGCGCGCAACCTCGTCTCGCGCGACGCGGAGGTCGCGTTCGTCGCCAACCGGAGTGTCGAGCGCGGCGCGGAGCTCGCCTCGTCGTTCGACGCCGAGGCGGTTCCGCTCGAGCGGATCGGCGAGGAGCTCGTGAAGGCCGACGTCGTCGTGTCGTCGACGAGCGCGCCGGGCTACGTGCTCGACGCGGCGACCGTCGCCGAGGCGATGCGCGAGCGGCGCGGGCGCCAGCTTCTGCTCATCGACCTCGCCGTCCCGCGCGATCTCGATCCCGCGATCCACGACCTCGACGGCTGCTACCTCTACGACATCGACGACCTCGAGTCGATCGTCGCGGAGACGCTCGTCGGCCGCCGCCGCGAGGCCGAGCGTGCGGAGACGATGGTCGCCGCCGAGGCGCAGAAGTTCCACGAGTGGCACGCGTCACTCGACGTCGTGCCCGCGATCGCGTCGCTGCGAGCGCGCGCGGAGGAGATCCGCGCAGCCGAGCTGCGGAAGGCCGACGCGCTCCTCGAGCGGCTCGACGACAGCCAGCGCCGCGCGGTCGAGGCGATCACGGCGCAGATCGTGAACAAGCTGCTGCACCTCCCCACGGTGAGGATGAAGGAGGCGGCCGCGGCAGCCGATGGGGTGGTCTATGCTGAGGCGGTGCGGCACTTGTTCGGTCTCGGTGAGGACGAGCGCTGAAGGTCGCGAAGCTGACCGGGCGGCCGTTGCCGCTGCAGGTCCCGACCGCGTTCGTGCGCGTCCGGCCGCGCGGCGTGACGCTCAGCTGTCTGCCGGTTCGCCGGCGGCCGAGCTGTGCTGATCCGCGTCGGCAGCCGCGGCAGTAGGCTCGCGCTCACGCAGGCCGAGCTCGCGGCGTTGCGCCTGCGCGCCCCGGGGATCGAGATCGCGCTCGTCCCGATCACGACTGCGGGCGACAAGGACCGGACGAAGCCGTTCGGCGAGATCGGCTCGCGCGGCGTCTTCGTGAAGGAGCTCGAGGAGGCGCTGCTCGACCACCGCATCGACGTCGCGGTGCATTCCGCGAAGGACATGACGTCGACCGATCCGACGGGGCTGTCGGTCGGCGCGTACCTCGAGCGGGACGACCCGCGCGACGCGCTGTGCGGCGCGGACGCGGTGCGGCCGGGGATGCGGATCGGCACCGCGTCGGTGCGGCGCCGCGCGCAGCTCCTCGCGCTCGAGCCGACGCTGTCGATCGAGCCGTTGCGCGGGAACGTCGAGACGCGGCTGCGGAAGCGCGGCGAGCGCGGCCTCGATGCGGTCGTGCTCGCCGCGTGCGGGCTCGACCGGCTCGGGCTCGCGCGCGAGATCGGGGTGCGGTTCGATCCGGACGAGCTGCTGCCGGAGGCCGCGCAGGGCGCGCTCGCGCTTCAGGTGCGCGCGGGCGAGGAGCATCTCGTCGCGGCGTGCGACCACGGCGAGACGCGCGACCGGGTCGAGGCGGAGCGCGCCGTCGTCGCCGCGGTCGGCGGCGGCTGCCTCGCGCCGGTCGCCGCGTATCACGACGGCACGACGCTCACGGGCCTCGTCGCGGCCGAGGACGGCACGTGGCTCGAGCGCCGGGTCGGCGACGACCCCGCCGCCCTCGGCCGCGAGCTCGCGGACATCGCCGCCGACGCCCCGACCCACTGAGCCTCCTCCGCTCGGCGTGACGAAGTTGGCACAGAACTCGCACACGCGCGACACCCATGGACGACTAGCGTGGCGGTTGCCCTCCACGGGACCCCCATTGGGAGGGTGGGGGTTTGGGATGGGTCCCACGCAGCGCCCGGAGCAAGCCCCGTCGGAATCGGGCCGCGGTGCGAGCACGCGACTCCCGCCGCGGCTACTCGCCCTGACAGACGAGGTGCACCGGCAGGCGCCCGACCGCCGCTGTGACGTCGACGAGATTGCTCACTGAGCCGTTGAACGGCGTGAAACATCCGTAGCGCTGGTCATCCTCGGCGTCGCCGTACGTGCAGCCGAACACCGGCGCCGAGCTGACGACGGCGATCGTTCCGATCTCGTAACAGTCGACCACGATCGTGGGGCTCGGCAGCGCCGTCGGCGGGTGCGCGAGCATCTGCTTCATCACAGCCTGGACAGCGTCGTTGTCCTGCTGTTGCGTCGGTGCCACGGTCGTGGTCGTCACGGTTCCGTCGGCGATGCCGGACTGCGACGGGGGACAGGCGGAGATGTCGGCGGGCGCGGGGGACGGGCAACCGAGCGCCGTGCCCCACCGGATGACCGTCCAGCCGGCGGGCATCCTCTGCAGCCACGCGGTCGGGTCGCCGCCCGGCCACGCGCACTCGGCGGGGCGCGGAAAGACGGACTTCGTCTCGACGACGGCCCAACCCGGGGTCGCGCTGAACTGGACGTTCACACTCGTGAAGCAGGAGCTCGGCGCGTCGATCTTCAGGTACGTGGCCTGCTCGACGAGCCTCACGTCGGTGGCCGTCGGAGCGTTCGGAGTCGCCGGCGTGGTCGTCGTCGGTGTCGGAGTCGCCGCCGCTGTAGGAGGAACCGGCTGCGCCTCGCCGCCGGCGTGCGTGACGGCGAGGGCGGCGGAGACCGCCACGACGCCGAGTGCGAGGAGTAGCTGCCAGACCTTCATGACGCCTGTCCGAAGGCAACATCGGCGTGTGCGGTGCGCCGCTTGAGCGAAGATCCGGCCATGCGGGCTTCCCGTGTCGTCGTCACGCGCGCGGCCGCGCAGGCCGGGCCGCTCGTCGCGCGGCTCGAGGAGCTGGGCTACGAGGTCGTCTCGTGCCCGCTGATCGAGATCGAGCCGATCCCGGGCGAGCCGATCGACGGTGCGGCGTACGACTGGGTCGTCGTCACGAGCCCGAACGGCGCCGCCGAGCTCGCGCGGAGGCTCGCGACACCCCCGCGACGGATCGCGGCGATCGGCCCCGGCACCGCCGCCGAGCTCCGCGCCCACGGCCTCGAGCCCGGCCTCGTCCCCCGCGAGTCGACGCAGGAGGGGCTCCTCGCCGAGCTGCCGCAGCCCGCCGGCCGCGTGCTCGTCGCCGCCGCCGAAGGAGCGCGGCGGGTCATCGTCGACGCGCTCGGCGCGGACTTCGTCGCGCTCTACCGCACCGTCGAGCTGACCCCGGCCGAGCCGCCGGACGGCGACGTCGTCCTCCTCGCCTCGCCCTCCGCCGCGCGCGCGTTCGCAGCGACGGGCGCACGGATCCCCGCCGTCGCGATCGGCCCGCAGACCGCCGCGGCTGCGCGCGACGCCGGGCTCGAGGTCGCGGCCGAGGCGAAGCAGCACGACGAGGACGGCCTCGTCGCGGCGCTGCGGAGCCTAGGCTAGGGCCGTGTTCATCACGTTCCTCACCGACTTCGGGCTCCAGGACGACTTCGTCGGGACGTGTCACGGCGTGATGAAGCGGATCGCGCCGGACGCGCAGATCATCGACGTCACGCACGGGATCCGGCCCGGACGCGTTCTTCAGGGCGCGCTCGTCCTCGCGAACACGACGCCGTACATGCCGGTCGGCGTGCATCTCGCCGTCGTCGATCCCGGCGTCGGCGGCGGTCGCCGGCCGCTCGCGCTCCGCGACGCCGAGGGCCGCTACTACGTCGGCCCCGACAACGGCCTCCTCCTGCCGGCGGTCGACCGCGGCGGCGGCCTGCTCGACGCGCACGAGCTCGCGAACCCGGAGTACGCACTCCCGTCGGTCTCCCGCACGTTTCACGGCCGCGACCTCTTCTCGCCGGCCGCCGCGTACCTCTCGCTCGGCGTCCCGCTCGCGGAGCTCGGCCCGCCGATCGACCCCGACGCGCTCGTGCGACTCGACATCCCCGTGCCGGAGGTCGAGCCGAACCGGATCCGCGCGACGGTGCTCGGCGTCGACCGCTTCGGCAACTCGTCGCTGAACCTCACGCGCGAGCACCTCGAGCAGGCGTCGATCGTGCCCGGCACCCGCGTCGAGCTCACGTCGCGCGGCGAGCCGTACTTCGCCGTCGCCGCGCGCACGTTCGGCGACGCCGGCGAGGGCGACCTCATCCTCTACGAGGACAGCTACCGGAGCCTCTCGGTCGCCGTCTCGCGCGGCAGCGCGGCCGAGCTGCTCGGGCTGGAGGAAGGAAGCGAGCTCCAGATTCGAGTCGACGTCCCGTGACGTCGCCGCAGCGCGTCGCGCGACTCGTCACCGACGCGGTCGTGCGGCGGCCGTTGCTCTGGCACGCGCTGCGCGGCCGGACGCGCGACCTCTTCGACGAGATCGCTCCGACGTGGGACACGCGCCTCGGCCCGCACCACCTCGGCGCGATGTCCCTCGCGCTCGACGAGCTGCCGGCGCCGCGCCGCGTCCTCGACCTCGGGACGGGGACCGGCGTCGCGGCCTTCGGGCTCGCGCGCCGCTACCCGGACGCGGAGGTCGTCGGCGTCGACCTCTCGCCGGGGATGATCGCGCAGGCGAAGGCGAAGCTCGACCCGGAGCTCGCGTCGCGCCTCCGCTTCGACGTCGGCGACGCATCGGCGCTCCCGTTCGGCGACGCCGCGTTCGACCTCGTCACGCTGATGAACGCGATCCCGTTCTTCGACGAGCTCGTCCGGGTCGCGGCGCCGGACGGCGCGATCGTGTTCTCGTTCTCGCGCGGCGACGAGACGCCGATCTACGTGCCGGCGGACCGCCTCAGGCGCGAGCTCGCGCGTCGCGGTTTCACGCAATTTGCGGACTTCTCCGCGCCGCCGGCGACCGCGCTCGTCGCCCGCAGGCGTTAGCCTCCGGGCACACGGACGTTCGCGACACGGTTGCACCGGTCCGGACGGTCGTCGCCCCCGGGAACGCACACGCGTAGCTGGGGGCTTTTTCTATCCCGGGAGCCGTCGCGTGAACCAGAACGCGAACACCGCGAACGTCGCGACCGCGAACAGCGCGACCTTCAGCCCGAAGAGCTGCGCGTCGCCGTAGTCGGCGGCGACGGCCGCCGCCTCCGCGTCGGAGAGGCCCGCGTCCTTCGCCTGCTGCTCGACCTGTGAGACCGGGACGATGTCGAGGCCCTTCTTCGCCTCCTGCGCGATCGCGGTGCGCGTCTCCTCCGGCAGCGCAGGATTCTTCAGGACGCGCGTGGCGAAGCCGGCCGAGAGCGCCGTGAGGAGGATCGCACCGATGAGCGCCGTCCCGAGCGACGCGCCGAGGTTCTGCGCCGTGCCCTGGAGGCCGCCCGCCTCGTTCGTCTTCTCCGGCGGCGCGGCCGACATGATCACGTTGCCGAGCTGCGAGAAGAGCAGTCCCGCGCCGATCCCGAACAGGACGAGCGAGAACGCGAAGCCGGCGCCGGTCAGCTCGACGTCGATCGTCCCCATCATCACGAGCGCGCCGACGACCATCGACCCGAGCCCGACCTGGACGACCCTCCGCGGCGCCCAGCGCGCCGCGAGCTTCGGGCCCGCGAGGGCCGCGACGAGGATCGAGAGCGACATCGGGAAGATCCGCTTCCCCGTCTCGAATGCGTCGAGCCCGAGCACGACCTGGAGGTAGACCGGCAGCACGAAGAACGTGCCGAGCAGGATCAGCTGCTGCATCGAGAGTGTGAGCAGCCCGGCCCGGAGCGGCACGATCTTCGTCAGCGTCCGGTCGAGCAGTGCGTCCTTGCCCTTCCGGTTGCGGTGCTCCTCCCACATCGCGAAGAGGCCGATCACGCAGATGCCGCCGACGACGACGAAGAGCGTCGGCGCGAGCCCGAACGGCGTCAGCGCGTGGCCGGCGATCGTCGGCGGCTGCTTCGGCCGGAGCCAGCCCCAGGTGCTGCTCTGGAGGATCGCGAGCACCGTGATCCCGAGCCCGAGCGCGGAGAGCGCCGCGCCGACGTAGTCGAGATGCGGCGGGTGCTCCGCCCGCGGCGCGGGCTTCATCCGCCGCCGGAGGAGCAGGATCCCGATCACGATCACGACCTCGCCGGCGAAGACGTAGCGCCAGCTGAACTCGGTCGTCACCCAGCCGCCGATCAGCGGGCCGGCCGCGATCGCCGCGCCCGAGACGCCGCCGACGATGCCGTAGGCGAACGCACGCTGCTTCCCCTCGTAGTTCGCGGCGATCAGCGCCGCGATCGCCGGGATCACCATCACCGCGCCGATCCCCTCGATCCCCGACCAGCCGATGAGGAGCACGGTGAGGTTCGGGCTGAGCGCGGTCGTCAGCGACCCGAGCCCGTAGACCGCGAGGCCGATCGCGAAGATCCGGTCGCGGCCGTGGATGTCCCCGAGCTTCGCGCCGACGAGCATGAACGCCGCCATCACGAGCGTGTAGAGCGTGATCGCGCTCTGGACGCCCTGGATCGTCGTGTTCAGGTCGGCGACGATCTGGGAGATCGACACGTTCATGACGCTCGAGTCGAGCACCATCACGAACTGCGCCGCGCTCAGGATGAGCAGCGGGAGCATGCCTGCCTTCCGCTCCGCCATTCGCGGGAACCTACCTCGTCCGGTGGTTTAGAGTCGCACCGTGGAGGACGCGCGTGAGCTGATGACCTGGGACGACCTCGGGACCGGCGCGCGCGACCTCGCCGAGGCGGTCTACGCCGACGGCTACCGGCCCGACATGGTGCTCGCGATCGCGCGCGGCGGGCTGCTCGTCGCGGCCGCGCTCGGCTACGCGCTCGGCGTGAAGAACACGTTCGCGATGAACGTCGAGTTCTACACCGGCATCGACGAGCGGCTCGAGATGCCGATGATCCTCCCGCCCGTTCCGGATCTCGTCGACTTCGCCGAGACGCGCGTCCTCATCGCCGACGACGTCGCGGACACCGGCGCGACGCTCGCGCTCGTGAAGGAGTTCTGCGAGGGGAAGGTCGCCGAGGTGCGCTGCGCCGTCCTCTACGAGAAGCCGCACAGCACGGTGCAGTGCGAGTACGTCTGGCGCCGGACCGACCGTTGGATCACGTTCCCGTGGAGCGCGCAGGACCCGGTCGCCCCGGAGCTCGCCCGCGCAGAGTAATCCCGCACGCCCTCGGCTCGCCCGGTGGTGGTGGCATTCGCGGCGGTTACCCGCGAGACTCAGCGCATGAACGTCCGGAACCGGGGGGTGCGCGCGACGCGCAACGGCGTCCTGCTCGTCTTCGCGCTCTTCTTCGCCGTGCCGCTCGTCTGGCTCGTGCTCGCCCCGACGAAGACGGGCTACGAGCTCGCGACGCGCTCTCCGTTCGCGTTCGGCAGCTTCGGGACGCTCGTCCGGACGTGGCGCCAGCTCGACGGCTTCGGCCTCGGGACGCACCTCTTCCGTCACTGGATGGAGAACTCGTTCCTCTACTGCTCGTCGGCGACCGCGATTGTGCTCGTGACTGCGATCCCGGCCGGCTACGGGCTCGCCCTCGCGCGCTTTCCGGGGCGGAGGCTGATCCTCGCCGCGACGATCGTCGCGATGACGCTGCCGGTCACGGCGCTCGTGCTGCCGACGTTCCTCGAGCTCGCCGCGCTGCACGTGCTCGGTTCGCCGCTCACGGTCGTCCTGCCGTTCGCGTTCTTCCCGTTCGGCGTGTACCTGGCCTATCTCTATTACGCGACCGCGCTGCCCACCGAGCTGTTCGACGCCGCGCGCATCGACGGCTGCGGCGAGTGGGCGACGTTCTGGCGCGTCGCGCTGCCGCTCGCGAAGCCCGTCGTCGCGCTCGTGCTCTTCTTCAGCTTCGCCGCGGACTGGACGAACTTCTTCCTGCCGTACGTCGTCCTGGGAGACTCGTCGCAGTACCCGGTCGAGGTGGGGCTCAGCGACATGTTCATCGGCGGCTCGAAGCCGGTGCTCGCGCTCGCGGCGCTGATCGCCACCGCGCCGCTCGCGATCGTGTACGTGGTCTCCCAGCGGGCCGTGATCCGCGGATTCGTCGGCGGCGCGACGACGGGGTGACCCCGTCGTCGTGACGCTGCAATGAGATGGCGAGGGCCGGACTCGAACCGGCGACACCCCGGTTTTCAGCCGAGTGCTCTACCAGCTGAGCTACCTCGCCCGGTGCGCGCGGAAGTTTAGCGGCGGAGGGCGCGAAGCCTCTCGATGAGGCTCTCGGCGAGGTCGTCCTTCAGCAGCACCGCGTCGGCGCCGGCGTCGGTCACGGCGCGGTGGAGCTCCGGGTCCGGGTCACCGGTGAGCGCGAGCAGGCAGAGGTCCGGATGGTCCTTGCGGAGGCGCGCGACCGCGGCGACGCCGTCGACGAGCGGCAGGTGGAGGTCGATCACGACCGCGTCGGGCTCCAGTTCCTCGACGAGCTCGATCGCCGCGAGGCCGTCCGGCGCCGAACCGACGACGGTGAGTGCCGGTTGGTTCTCGATCAACGGCCGCAGTGCGTCGATGAAACTCTCGTCGTCGTCGGCGAGCAGGACGCGAGCGGGCGAAGCGTGGGGCGCGTCCGCCTGTCCCATTCAGGCGGGGACGTTAGCCTTCTCGCGATGAGCGTGCAACAGGATCGGCGCGACGTCGCGGTGATCGGCGCGCCGCTCGACCTCGGCGCGGGCCGCCGCGGCGTCGACATGGGACCGTCCGCGATCCGCTACGCGGGCCTCGAGTCGGAGCTCGTCGCGAAGCTCGGCGTGCGCGTGCACGACCTCGGCAACATCGCCGCGCCCGTCGCGGAGTCGACGGCGATGGGCGACGACAGCGCGCGCTTCCTGTCCGAGATCCTCGACCTCTGCGACGAGGTCGCGCGGCTCGTCCGCGAGGCGAGCGCCGGCGGGATGCTGCCGCTCGTGCTCGGCGGCGACCACTCGGTCGCGCTCGGCTCGCTCGTCGGGATGGCGGCGGAGCACGGCCCGGGCGGCGTGATCTGGATCGACGCGCACGGCGATCTCAACACGCCGGCGACGTCGCCGAGCGGGAACGTCCACGGGATGGTGCTGTCGGGCGCGCTCGGCCTGAACGGGCCGGCGTTCGCGCGGGAGGGCTGGACGCTGCCGGCGGTCGAGGCGGGCCGGATCGCGCTCGTCGGCGTGCGGTCGCTCGACGACGGCGAGCGGAAGCTGCTGCACGAGCTCGACGCGAAGGTCTTCACGATGAGCGACCTCGACCGGCACGGCGTCGAGTCGTGCATGCGCGACGCGCTCGCGCACGCGCGCGGCGCAGGGTTCCTGCACCTGAGCTTCGACATGGACTCGGTCGACCCGGAGACGGCGCCCGGCGTCGGCACGCCGGTTCGCGGCGGGCTGTCGTACCGCGAGGCGCACCTCGCGATGGAGATCGTCGCGGAGTCGGGGCTCGTCGACTCGCTCGACGTCGTGGAGGTGAACCCGATCCTCGACCGCGAGAACGCGACGGGCCGGCTCGCCGTCGAGCTCGTGCTCTCCGCGCTCGGCGCGCGGATCCTCTAGCCGCCGCGTGCAAAGCGGTTCAGCTCGCGCGGCGAGCGGAGGTGGACGAGCTTGTCGCGCCGGGACGGCGCCGTCACCGCGGCCTCGATGCGCGGGCGGTACGCGCGATGGACGCGCACGATCGTCGAGAACATCCGGCGGCTCGGCGGACGCTCCCGCCCGTCAGGCGTTGTACGCCAGCCGAGCTGCCGCTTCGCCGTCCACCGGAGGTGCGTCAGGAGCGGGAAGTCGACCCAGACGATCGTGTCGGCCGCGTCGAACCGGCGCTCGATCGCCGGCCACGGGCCGAACCCGTCGACGATCCACGCGTCGGCGGCGATCCAGCCGTCCAGCACCCGCTCGACCTCGTCCGCGGGCGCCGACGTCCAGTCCGGCCGGTACTGCACCGGGTCGACCTCGTGGACCGGCAGCCCGAGCCGGTCGCCGAGCGTCCGGCACAGCGTCGACTTGCCGCCGCCGCCGTTGCCGATCACCGCGATGCGCCTCACGCGCGGAGGAAGCGCTCGACGGCGCTCGCCGTCTCGTCGAACGCGTCCCACATCACCATGTGCATCCCGGGCACCTCGACGACCTGCAGACCGTCGCCGAGCGCGGCGGCGTACGCCTCGATCTGCTCGTCGCGGACGAGGCCGAAGCTCGGCGCGTAGAGCAGGAGCGTCGGGATGCCGCGGAGCGTCTCGGGCGGCGGCGGCGGCCAGACGAGCTCGCCGTAGATCGAGACGACGGCGGGCTGCGACGTGCGGCGGCGGATCCGGCCGTCGGCGAGCGTGTCGAAGTGCTGCGCGATGTCCGCCTCGACGTCCTCGCGCCGGGTCAGGCCGCTCGACGCGAGCCGCTGCTCGACGTACTCCTCGGCCGACGGATACGTGCCGCCGTCGAGCTCGACCTCCGCGAGATGCTCCGACGGACCGGGGAGCGGCTGGATCGCCGGGTCGAGCAGCACCGCGCGCCGGACGAGCTCGGGACGCGCGGCCGCCAGCTCGAGCACGAGCCGGCCGCCGTACGAGTGGCCGACCCAGTCGGCGCGCTCGATGCCGAGCGCGTGCGCCGTCTCCGCGAGGTCGGCGAGCTGCGCGGGGATCGACCACGGCGGCTCCCACTCCGAGCGGCCGTGGCCGCGGAGATCGGGCGCGACGACGCGGAAGCCCGTCCACCGCTCCTCGGCGAGCCGCTTGAAGCGCTCGCCGTGGCCGGTGACGCCGTGGAGGCAGACGACGGGCGGCGACGCGGCGTCGCCCCATTCGTGGACGTGGAGCGTCATCGTTCGGCCTCCTCGCCGTTCCCGGACGGCCGGTAGTACTCGCGGCCCTTCAGCTCGTCCGGGAGGTAGTCGACGTCGAACCCGCGCGGGTCGTCGTGGGGATAGATGTAGCCCTTGCCGTGGCCGAGCTTGCGGCCGTACCAGCTGCCGTCGCGGATCGCGTCCGGCGGCGGCACGGTTCCGTGCTCGCGGACGTCCGCCGTCGCCTCGTTGATCGCGACGTAGCTCGCGTTCGACTTCGGCGCGCGCGCGAGGTAGATCGCGGCCTGCGAGAGGTTCAGCCGCGCCTCCGGAAGGCCGACGTGCTCGACCGCCTGCGCCGCCGCGACGGCGACGAGCAGCGCGCGCGGGTCGGCGTTCCCGATGTCCTCGGATGCGAGCACGATCATCCGCCGCGCGATGAAGCGCGCGTCCTCTCCGCTCTCGAGCATCGCGGCGAGGTAGTAGACCGCGGCGTCGGGATCGCTGCCGCGCATCGACTTGATGAAGGCGGACGTGAAGTCGTAGTGCGCGTCCGCGTGCTTGTCGTAGACGAGCGGCCGCTTGCGCGCGGCGTCCTCGACGTTCTCCTCCGTCGGCGCGCCGTTCGACGTCTCCCACGCGAGCTCGAGGATGTTCAGCGCGTTCCGGGCGTCGCCGCCGGAGCGGCGGACGATGAGGTCGCGCACGTCCGGCTCGAGCGCGCCGCCGAGCTCGGACGCGCCGCGCTCGACGATCGTGCGCACGTCCTCCTCGCGCAGCGGCTCGAGCTCGTACAGCTGCATCCGCGACATGAGCGCGGAGTTCACCTCGAAGTACGGGTTCTCCGTCGTCGCGCCGATCAGCGTCACGATGCCCGCCTCGACCGCCGGCAGGAGCGCGTCCTGCTGCGCCTTGTTGAAGCGGTGGATCTCGTCGAGGAAGAGGATCGTGCGGCGGCCGCTCGTCCCGAGCCGCTCCTGCGCCGCGGCGAGCACCTCGCGCACGTCCTTCACCGACGCCGACACCGCCGACAGCTCCTCGAACGCGGCGCCGGTCGACGCGGCGACGATCCGCGCGAGCGTCGTCTTCCCGCTCCCGGGCGGCCCGTAGAAGATCGAGCTCCGGACCCGGTCCTCCGCGATCGCCGTCCGCAGCGCGGATCCCTCGCCGAGCACGTGCACCTGGCCGACGAACTCGTCGAGCGTCTTCGGCCGGAGCCGCTGCGCGAGCGGCGCCAGCGCGCCGGCGCGGCGCTCCGCCGCTTCCGAGAAGAGGTCGCCCACGCCGGAAGTATGCTCCGGGGCGTGCTGGAGACGAGTCTCCGCGGCGAGACCGCCGACCTGCTCAGCCGGCTCATCCGCGTCGACACGACGAACCCGCCCGGCAACGAGACGGCGGCGGCGGAGCTGCTCCGCGACCACCTCGAGCCGCACGGGGTCGAGTGCGAGCTCCTCGCGCGCGTGCCCGAGCGGGCGAGCCTCGTCGCGCGGATCCGCGGCCGCGGCGACGGGCCGACGCTTCTGCTCCTGTCGCACACGGACGTCGTGCTCGCGGATCCCGCCGAGTGGACCGTGCCGCCGTTCGCCGGCGAGCTCCGCGACGGCGAGGTCTGGGGCCGCGGCGCGCTCGACATGAAGGGCCAGGTCGCGGCGAGCGCGGTCGCGATGGCGTCGCTCGCGCGCGAGGGGTTCGAGCCGGCGGGCGACCTCGTCTTCGCCGCGACCGCAGACGAGGAGGTCGGCGACGGCTTCGGGCTCTCGTGGCTCTGCGAGGCGCACCCGGACGCGGTCCGCTGCGACTACGCGGTCAACGAGGGCGGCGGCGAGCGGCTCGAGCTCGGCGGCCGCGCGTTCTACGTCTGCTCCGCCGCGGAGAAGATGACGGCGCCGTTCCGGATCCGCGTGCTCGGCCGCTCGGGGCACGCGTCGATGCCGGCGATCGCGGACAACGCGCTCGTGAAGGCGGCGACGCTGATCGAGCGGCTCGTCGCGTTTCGCCCCGAGCCGCAGGTGCAGCAGGAGGTGGAGGCGTTCCTCCGCGCCGTGCTCGGCGACGTTCCGTCCGCGGGGTCGGTTGTCGCGCGGGCGCGCGAGGCCGGGCGCGACGTCGTCGAGACGGTCGAGCCGCTGCTCGCGGCGACGTTCTCGCCGACGATGATCTCCGCGTCGCAGAAGCGGAACGTCATCCCCGCGGTGTGCGACGTCGAGGTGGACTGCCGGCTCCTGCCGGGCCAGACGCCGGCGCACGTCGAGCCGATGATCCGCGCGGTGCTCGGCGGCGACATCGAGTACGAGCTGATCTGGAGCGAGCCGCCGCAGGGCGGGACGCGTTCCGCGCTCGACACGCCGCTGTGGGACGCGGTCGAGTCGTTCGTCGCGGAGGCCGAGCCGGAGGCGCGCGCAGTCCCGATCTGCACCGCCGGCTTCACGGACAGCCACTGGCTCCGCGACGCGTTCGGCGCCGTCGCGTACGGGTTCTTCCCGGCGCGGACGATGCCGGCCGACCTGAGCGCGACGCTGATCCACTCGGCCGACGAGCGCGTGCCGGTGGACGACCTCGAGCTCGGCGTGCACTGGCTCCGTCACGCGGCGAAGGCGATCTGCGGGTGATCCTCGAGCTCGCGTCGGTCGCGGAGCTCGAGCCGGCGCTCGCGGAGGAGGGGTTCTTCGGGCGGGACGACGTCGTCGCGCGTGTCTACGTCGGCTATCGCGCGTCGGACGGGATGCGACGGTCGGGCGCGCCGCCGCCGCCGGAGCCGTGCCCGTTGCCGGCGGTCGCGTGCGTGATCGAGCCGGCCGACGCGGCGCCGCGCGCGGCGGGAGCGTTCGCCGTCGGCGACTGGACGCCGACCTGGAGCGAGGACGAGTACGCGGCCGCGGTCGACGCGGTGCGCGACGCGATCGCGGAGGGCGACGTCTACCAGGTGAACCTCGTCCAGCATCTCTCCGCTCCGTTCGAGGGCGACCCGGCCGGGCTCGCGCGCGCGCTCGCGCCGCTCCGGCCGCTCGAGCCGGCGCCGCTCGCGGGGGCGGGATGGACGATCGTGTCGGCGTCGCCGGAGCTCCTGCTGTCGCGCCGCGGCGACGTCGTGCGCACGTCGCCGATCAAGGGCACGCGTCCGGCGGGCGTCTCCGTCGACTCGCCGAAGGACGCGGCCGAGCACGTGATGATCGTCGATCTCGAGCGGAACGATCTCTCCCGGGTCTGCGTGTCGGGGAGCGTGCGCTGGCCCGAGCTGCTCGCGGAGCGCGAGCTCGCCGGCGTGACCCATCTCGTCGCGACCGTCGAGGGCGAGCTGCGCGACGGCGTCTCGCTCGCGGAGCTGCTCGACGCGGTGCTGCCCGGCGGCTCGGTCACCGGCTGCCCGAAGATCGCGGCGCTCGACCTGATCGCCGGCCTCGAGCCGGTCGGCCGCGGCGCCTCGATGGGCGCGCTCGGCCGCGTGTACCCGAACGGCGACCTCGACCTCGCGCTCACGATCCGCACGTTCGCCGTCGCCGAGGGCTTGGTGCACCTCTGGGTCGGCGGCGGGATCGTGTGGGACTCCGACCCGCGCGCAGAGGTCGAGGAGTCGTGGGTGAAGGCGCGGCCGCTCCTCGCTGCGATCGGCGCGCCGCTGCCGGCGGCGATCGCGTGACGCTGCTCGCGCTCGCGAGGCTCGGCTCGGGCGTCGTCCCGGTCGACGAGCCGGTACTGCACGCGGACGACCTCGCCGTCCTGCGCGGCCAGGCCGTCTTCGAGACGATCCGCGTCTACGCGGGCCGCCCGTTTCGGCTCGACGCGCACCTCGACCGGCTCGAGGCGTCCGCGCGGCGGCTCGGCCTGGCCGCGCCGGACCGCGCCGGCTTCGAGGAGAGCGTCGCCGCTGCGCTCGCGTCGTGCGACACGCGCGACGACGCGTCACTGCGGCTGCTCTGGACCGCGGGGCGCGAGGACGCGGCCGAGCCGGTCGGGCTCGTCCTCGTCTCGACGCTCTCGCCGGACCTCGACGCGCTGCGCGCGCGCGGGCTTCGGCTTGCCGTCGTCCGCTGGGCTCCGGGCGCGCTCGCCGGCGCGAAGTCGACGAGCTACGCGGAGAACATGGCGGCGCGCGATGCCGCCGTGCACGCCGGCGCGGACGACGCGCTGTTCGTCTCTCCCGACGACGTCGTGCTCGAGGCGCCCACGTCGAACGTCTGGATCCGGGAGGGCGACTCGGTGATCACGCCGCCGCTCGAGCTGCCGCTCCTCGCGGGCGTGACGCGCGCGGCGCTGCTCGAGCTCGCGCCGTCGGCCGGGTTCGAGGCCCGGGAGGCGAGCTTCCCGCTCGCGCGGCTGCTCGCGGCGGACGAGGTCTTCTACTCGTCGTCGCTTCGCGAGGTGACGCCGGTCGTCGCGGTCGACGGCGACCCCGTCGGCGGCGGCGCGCCCGGCCCCGCGGCGGCTGCGCTCCAGCGGGCCCTCCGCACCGCCGCCACGGGCTAACCTTCGTCCATGACCGAGGAGTCGAAGGTCCGGCTCGGCGGGATGGCGCTCCCGAACGGCGTGCTCGTCCACGGGCCGACGTCGTGGGCATGCGCGATCCGCCGCCGCGACGGGACGATCGAGGTCGTGTCGCAGAGGAAGCGCGTGCAGGCGGCGCGGGTGTCGAGCCCGTTCCTTCGCGGGCCGGCGCGATTCCTCGAGGCGATCGCGATCCTGCCCCAGGTGAAGCGGCGGATGCCGTCGGCGAAGCTTCCGATGGAGAGCCCGCGGATCATCGGCGCGATGCTCGGCACGGCCGTCGCGGTGAGGTCGATCCGCGAGTCGCGCCGGCTCGGTCCCGTGACGCAGGAGGTGCTCTCGGGCGTGCTCTCGCTCCTGCCCGCCGCGCTCGCGCTGCGCGGCTCGGAGCTCGCGGCGTACCACGGCGCGGAGCACATCTCGATCGGGACCTACGAGCACGGGCCGGGCGCGACGAAGGAGCACGAGCGCTGCGGCGGCCACCTCGTCGGCCCGCTCGTCGTCACCTCGGTCGCCGGCAACGTCCTCGCCGGGCTCGCGCCGGAGCGCGCCCGCCCGCAGGCGCGGGCGGCCGCGCAGTTCGGTGCGCTTGCCGCGGCGACGGAGATCTTCGGCTGGATGACGCGCAACCCCGACAATCCCGTGGCACAGGCGCTGTCGAAGCCGGGCCACGAGCTCCAGCACCGGCTCTCGACAGCGGAGCCGTCCGAGGCGCAGCTCGAGGTCGCGGAGGCGGCGCTCGCCGCGTGCCTCGCGCTCGAGAATGGCCCAGACGGCCCGTAGGCAGCGGCTCGCGCCGGAGATCTTCGACCTGCCGGTCGAGAAGATGCGCGCCGGCTGGTACACCGACGCGTACTTCAACCACGCACGCGACGCGCTGCTCGCGGACGGCCGCCATCCGCGCGTCGTGATGCAGGTGTTCCAGAAGGCGAACGCGTGGCTCGGCGGCATGGACGAGGCGATCGCGATCCTCAAGCTCTGTGCGCGCGAGCACGACGGGCTCGTGATCAACGCGCTCCACGACGGCGACCGGATCGATCCGTGGGAGGTCGTGCTGACGATCGAGGGCGACTACACCGCGTTCGCGCACCTCGAGACGGCGTACCTCGGGACGCTCGCGCGGCGCACGCTCATCACGACGAACGTCGTCCACGTGCTCGAGGCGGCGAACGGGAAGCCGATCATCTTCATGCCGGCGCGGCACGACCACCACCGCGTCCAGACCGGCGACGGGTACGCGGCGTACGTCGCGGGGAAGGTCGTCGGCGCGGAGATCGGCGTCACGACCGACGAGCAGGCGTCGTGGTGGGGCGGCCGCGGGATCGGGACGGTGCCGCACTCGCTCATCGCCTCGTACGGCGGCGACACGGTGCTCGCCGCACGGAAGTTCGCCGAGTGGGCGTCCCCGGACACGAACGTCACCGTTCTCGTCGATTTCGAGAACGACTCGGTGCGAACGGCGCTCGAGGTCGCGGACGCGCTCGGCGACCGGCTCTGGGGCGTGCGGCTCGACACGTCCGAGGCGCTCGTCGACCGCTCGCTCTGGACCGAGCTCGGCGACTTCAGGCCGACCGGCGTGAACGAGCGACTCGTCTGGAAGGTCCGGAACGCGCTCGACGCCGCGGGCCACGGGCTCGTGCGCATCGTCGCCTCCGGCGGCTTCACCGCGGAGAAGATCCGCGACTTCGAGGAGAAGGGCGTGCCGGTCGACGCCTACGGCGTCGGCTCGTCGCTCATCCGCGGCTCGAACGACTTCACGGCCGACGTCGTGATGACCGACGGGAAGCCGTCCGGCAAGGTCGGCCGCACGGTTCGCGAGAACCCGCGCCTCGAGCTCGTCACCTGAGCTCGAGGTAGACCGGGCCCGCCGCAGGCTTCCGCGCGAACAGGCGCGTCACCCGCCCCTGCAGCTCGAGCGCGCGCCGCTGCCAGCCGTACTTCCGCCGGAGGAGGGGCACGACGACGTCCGCGGCGTCGTCGCCGAGCACGCGCGCCGTGCCCTCGCGCCGGGCGCCGCGCTCCCGGCCGCGTGCGTCCGACGGCGCGACGAGCACCCGCGGGTCGCGCCGGATCCGCTTCACCTTCCACGTCTCGGCGCCCGTCCAGACGAGCAGGCGCTCGCCGTCGTCGCTCACGACCCAGACCGGCGTCGACGCAGCGCTGCCGTCGCGCCGGAACGTCGTGAGGCTGATGTACCGCTCGTCCGCGAGCTCCCCGAGCATCGCCCGAACCTCCTTGTATACAGCGTATACTCATGAGTGTACACCGTATACAGCAATGTGTACAGCGTAGACTTCGGTGCGATGCCGCGCCTCGACCGCAACGCCGTCCTCCGCGCGGGGCTGGCCCTCGCCGACAAGGGCGGGCTCGACGCCGTCACGTTCCGGCGCGTCGCGGAACGGCTCGGCGTGACGCCGATGGCCCTGTACCGCCACGTCGAGCGCAAGGACGACCTCCTCGACGGGATGGCGGACCTGCTCTACGCGGAGCTCGACATCCCGGACGAGAGCGGCGACTGGTGGGCCGAGCTCGCGGCGCTCGCGCGGTCGACGCGGCGGGTGCTCCTTCGCCACCCCGCGGCGGCACAGCTCTTCGCGCGGCCGCTCGCCGGCCCGAACTCGGTGCGGCTCGGCGAGGCGCTCCGCGGCACGCTCGAGCGCGCCGGCTTCTTCCCGCACGAGGTCGACGAGCTGCACGAGCAGCTGACGCAGATGGTGTTCGGGCTCATCCTCCCCGAGCTCCACCCGGGTCCGAAGCGCGGCCGGCGCGCGCGGGACGCCGCGTTCGAGCGCGGGATCGAGCTCCTGCACGCCGGCCTGCTCTGGCGGCTCGGGCGACAATGACGCCCATGGGCACGACGATCCTGTGGGACGTCGACACGCAGGTCGACTTCATGGAGCCGTCCGGGAAGCTCTACGTCCCGGGCGCCGCCGACGTTGCGCCTGCGATGGAGCGGCTCGTCGACGCTGCGCGCGCCGCGGGTCTCGTCCACGTCGCGTCCGCCGACGACCACGAGCTGACGGATCCGGAGATCTCCGACGCCCCGGACTTCCGCAGCACGTACCCGCCGCACTGCCTTCGCGGAACGCGCGGCGCCGAGAAGATCCTCGAGACGAAGCAGCGCGACCCGCTGCCGCTCGGGCTCACGCCGTACGCGCCGGCCCAGCTCGCCGCGCTCGTCGGCGGCCGCCGCGAGATCCTGCTCCTGAAGAAGAGCTTCGACGTCTTCACGAACCCGAACGCCGAGGGCGTCCTCGCCGCGCTCGACCCGGCCGAGATCCTCGTGTTCGGGGTCGCGACCGACGTCTGCGACGACGCGGCGATCCGCGGATTCCTCGCCCGCGGCCGCCGGGTCAGGTTCGTCGAGGACGCCGCCCGCGGGCTCGACGAGGCCCGGACTGCGGCTTGCCAAGCGGCCTGGCGGGCCGCCGGGGTCGAGTTCACGACTGCCGCGGAAGCCGTCGCGTCCCTCGGCTAAGGGATTCCCCCCTCCCTGCCGATGAGGTCGGGGGATGGTGAGCCACTGGTTCCACGCCGCGAACGACTTCGCCCAGTACTGGCTGCCGCTGGCGTTCTTCGTGATCCTCATCTTCACCGCCTGGCTGCTCTGGAAGATGGTCGGGATGCTGCCGCGCGTGAAGCCGACGACCGTCGACTCGAACGCGAAGACGAGCGTCACCTGGAGCGACGTCGCCGGGGTCGAGGAGGTGCGCGCCGAGCTCGAGGAGGTCGTCGACTTCCT
>Ga0335071_10001481_pt1 | contig 25316 bp, 31 predicted proteins | sample Lox_Sample_15_FD_206724 | JGI IMG/M metagenome (GOLD analysis project Ga0335071, IMG submission 206724) | Soil microbial communities from Loxahatchee National Wildlife Refuge, Florida, United States - Lox_Sample_1.5 | ecosystem: Environmental > Terrestrial > Soil > Wetlands | place: USA...
CCAACTACAGGCTGCACCGCACCCGCGCGGCGATGAATGCGTTCGGCAGGGTCGTCGATTACGGGCTGAAGGGCGACAAGCTTGCGGTCAAGTTCCTGTTCAAGCCGGGCTCGACCCAGTTCGTCGGCGAGCGCAGCATCCGCGCTCCCTATGCCAGCTGGCTCGAAACCATCGCCGAGAGGACATCGGCCAACAAGGGCTGTCTCGAGGTAGCCGGGCATACCAGCGCCACCGGCCTGCCGGCTGTCAATGACCGGCTGTCCGGCCTGCGCGCCGATTACATCAAGGACCGGCTGGAAGGCGAGCAGGGGTCCCTGCGCGGGCGGCTGGTCTCGGCCGGCAAGGGATCCCGCGAAATGATCGTCGGAACGGGGCGGGACGATCCCAGCGACTCGCTCGACCGCCGCGTCGAGCTCAAGGTCATCCAGTGCGGCGGCAACTCGACGTGAGCTGGTGCCGCGGCATCACACGTGTTTGAGAGCCGTCATTCCGGGATCGCGCCGTTGGCGCGCCCGGAATGACGCTGGAAATGAGCTTGTGACACGGCCCTGACGATCTCGTTGCGACAAGCGGCCGACATGGCCGTATAAGACATCCGGCTATAACCATTCGAAAATGCCGGAGTCCCCATCCATGACCAACACCGACGATCCGCTCGTCACCACCGACTGGCTTGCCGCGCATCTGGACGATGCGACCGTCAAGCTGGTCGACGCCACCTTCAAGCTGCCGGGCGTGCTGCCGCTGCCGAAGGACGACTACCTCGCCGCGCATATTCCAGGCGCCGTGTTCTTCGATGTCGACGCGGTGTCGGATCATAAAAATCCGCTGCCGCACATGTTTCCAAGCGCCGAACAGTTCGGCCGCGACGTCGGCGCGCTCGGCATCGGCAATGACGATACGGTCGTGCTCTACGATGCCGGCGGCTGGGTCGCGGCCCCGCGCGCCTGGTGGATGTTTTTATCTTATGGCCACGACAAGGTCCGCATTTTGGACGGCGGCCTGAAGAAATGGCGCGCAGAAGGGCGTGCTGTCGAGGGCGGCGAAGTGACGCGAAAACCGGCGACGTTCAAGGCGGCCTACGATGCAGGGCGTGTCCGGTCCATCAATGAGATGATTGCCAACATCGCAAGCCGTGCGGAGCAGGTGATCGATGCGCGCGCCGGCGAGCGCTTCGAGGGCCGCGTCGCGGAGCCGCGGCCGGGGCTGCGGTCGGGTCACATCCCGAACAGCCGCAATCTTCCCTACAACCTGCTGTTCGATGCGGCGACCGGCGCGATGAAGCCGCTGGACGAGTTGCGCAGGGCTTTTGCGGGCGCCGGCGTCGACATGGACAAGCCGATCGTGACCTCGTGCGGTTCGGGCGTGTCGGCCGCGGTCCTGACGCTCGCGCTCTATCGGCTCGGCGTGCGGGGCACCGCACTCTATGACGGCTCGTGGTCGGAATGGGGACAGGCGGATGGACCGCCGGTTGCGACCGGTCCGGCGTGAGACCAACGACAGACGACAATAAGGTCAGAAGCTCGGGGGGCGCTGCACCGGCGTGAAATTCTGCGGCTGCTGCTGTTGCTGGATCGGGAAGGCGTATTGCTGTTGGGCGGCATAGGCTGCCGCCTGCTGGCGCGTAACGCGCGCCCGCAGCGCCAAGCGGCGGCGCTCTTGCTCCCGCGCGCGCTGCGCCTGCTGCTGTTTCCGGGTGGCGTTGTGGTCGGGACCGGCAGTCGCGCGCGGGTTGGTCGCGGGCATGGCCGATCGCGGATCGGCGGCCGCTGCCGGATCACCCGTGGTGGCGACCTTGGCCGCGGCGTCGGCGCTTTGCGGCGTCACCACATCACCGCTGTCCGGTGCCGGCGCATTTGTCGCGTCCGCCGCAGCGGCGGGGGCGGGAACCGAAGCGTCAGCGGAACTGGCTGGCGCGACTGCCGCGGCAGGCGAGATGTCCGCCGAGGCCGCAGGCGCGCTTGCCGGGGCTGCGGGTGCGTTGATCGAGGCGGTCGTATCGGTGGAGGCGGTCGCGGCCGGCGCCGGCTCGGTTGCCTCCCGCGGGGCCTCGACGGTCGGCTTCGGCGTGGCGTCCTCGGCTGGCGTGGTGGTCGTCGCGGTCTTGGCCGCGGCGGGCTGCACCGGCGCAATGTCGGACCGGTTTGCCACGGCGGGCGCAGGCGCCGTCTGGGCGGGCGCAGGCGCCGTCTGGGCGGGCGCCTTGTCAATCGGTGCCTTATCAATGGGCGCCTTATCAATGGGCCTCTTGGCTTCGTCCCACGGCAGTCGCGGTTTGGTCTCCGCCTTGATCTCAGGCGTGAGGTCGATTTTGGCGGTCTCGGTCGGCGGCATCGGCTTTGCAGCGTCGGCCTGCGGGACGGCCGGCAGCGGCGATGGCGCGCTCGGCGGCGCCCCGGGCGTGCCAAGTGCGGCCGTGGTCTCAGCTTGATCCGGCTGGCCCGTGACGGCAGGAGGCTCCGTCGGCGCTGCGGCGACTGGCGCAGCAGCAACCGGCGAAGGGACGATCGTCCCGGGAACGGCAGCGGCGACGACTGCGGGCGGCTTCTGTGCGACCGGTGGCCTCGGCTCCAGGCGGACGAAGGCGAGCGCCGGCCGGGTCACCTCGATCTGCTGCGCAAAAGTTGCTTCCGGCGCGCCGCGCCAGGACGGCTTGGAGGCAAACTCCTCATGCGCAGCGCGCAGCAGCGCGGCCGCACCGAGGCCAAACACCAGTATCGAGATGCAGAGGACGATCGCGGCGAACAGAAAACGAAAGCCGGGGAGCATTACAGAAAAGTTCCGCCTCGGCAGCAAAACTGCAAAGGCCCTGGAGCCATGGGGAACGCGGTGACCACAAGGCCGGGGATCGCGAGCGCGCCGGAGGCAATTGCGCCATGTGCGAATCAGGCTCGCCAGACCATACCGCAAGGTTCATTTGACATTTGTAAAATTCGGAGCGCTCATGTGTTCGGGTGCACGTCGATTTGATTTTCCTTCGGTCTGCGGCTTCCGTGCAACGGTGACGCGAGGCGATCACAAAACGCCGAAATTGGCACAGAATGGCCCGATTTGTCTTGAATGCGCCGCGTTCTTCCGTCATTGGCGCGTTAACGATCTGCAGTCGGCTTCGGCATATACAAGGGCGATGATGAATACACGCATTCTGACGATTTGCGCAGCTGCGGCGATTGTCTCCACGGCAGGGGTGACCACGCTCGCGCAGGCGCAACAGGGCTATCCTGTTCCTCCCGGCTCGGTCTATTCGCCCGGACCGCAGCCCTATCCGGCCGATCCCCGTCGTGCACCGGGATCGCAGGATTTTGATGCGCTCGAAGACGACGATGCGAACATGGCCGCACTGCCGCCGCCCGGGCCCGTGACGTCGCCGGATGATCCGCGCTATGGCCGGCCGATGGGCGCGCCTCCGGTCTACACCGACCGTGGTCCTACGGGGCCTGTCATGTCGCCCGACGATCCGCGCTATGGCCGCCCGATGGGTGCACCTCCCGTCTACACCGACCGCGGCACAGGCCCTGTGATGTCGCCTGACGATCCGCGTTACGGCCGCCCCGCCGTGATCTATGCCGATCGTCCGCCGGTGCCGGCGGGCAGCAATGATCCCAATGTGGGTTATGGCGCGCCCCGGCCGCCCGGAGCGGTGGGCGGTCCACAGGACGTCACGGCCGCTCCCCCTCCTGCAACCGACTCGCAGGGCAGGCCGATGACGGTGGCGACCCTGCCGCCGGAGGAGCAGCCCGACGGAGCGCCCGTGCAGCTTCCGCCGAACCTGCGCCGGCAGGAGGTCGCGTTCGTGACCAAGGAGCCCCCGGGAACCATCGTCGTCGATACGCCGAACACCTACCTCTACTACGTGCTCGGTGGCGGACGCGCGATCCGCTACGGCGTTCGCGTCGGTCGCGACGGTTTTACCTGGAACGGCGTGCAGAAGATCACCAAGAAGACCGAGTGGCCGGACTGGTATCCGCCGTCGGAGATGATCGAGCGCCAGCCCTATCTGCCGCGCTTCATGGCCGGCGGCCCCGGCAATCCGCTCGGCGCCCGCGCGATGTATCTCGGTTCGACCGTCTATCGCATCCACGGCACCAACCAGCCCTCGACCATCGGAAAATTCGTCTCGTCGGGCTGCATCGGCATGCTGAACGACGACGTCGCCGACCTGTTCGACCACGTCAAGGTCGGCACCCGCGTGGTGGTGTGGCCGGGCAACGCGCCGGCCTCGACGGCCACTGCCTCCGCGGCGCCTGTGCCCGGTGCTGCCGTGGCGCAGCCCACGCAGGGCCAGGCCGGCGGCGGGACCTATTATGGCGCGCAGCCGACCACGGTGCAGCCGATGCCGCCGCCCGTCACGGTGCGCTGAGCGAGTGCATCAACCGGTAGACTGGGGCGCCCGCGAGGGGCGCCCCTACACAATTCTGGGACCCGTAGGGGCGACCCTCGTGGTCGCCCCTGCCATGGTCGCAACTTAAGTCACGCGATGCGGCGCGGCGGATCGCCTGTGAACCAGGCGTCGATGCATTCGACCATCTGGCCATAATGGCTGCGAAAGCTCTCTTCGGTGACGTAGCCGAGATGCGGCGTCAGCACGAGATTGTCGAGCTTGCGGTAGGGATGATCGACCGGCAGCGGCTCGACCGAGAAGACATCGACGCCGGCGCCGGCGATCTTCTTCTGCTGCAGCACCTCGAGCAGCGCGGCCTCGTCGACCAGCGGTCCTCGCGACGTGTTGACGAGATAGGCGGTCTCCTTCATGCGCGCGAGATCGGCAGCTCCGACCAGGCCGCGTGAGCGCGGGCTCAGCACCACATGGACGGTGACGATGTCGGCGGTGGCGAACAGTTCGTCCTTGGTCGCATAGCCGACGCCGACCTCCTTGCAGCGCTCAGCCGTCAGGTTCGGGCTCCAGGCGATCACGTTCATGCCGAACGCTTTTGCCAGCCCCGCGATCTTGCTGCCGAGCCTGCCGAGGCCGATCACGCCGAGCGTCTTGCCCTCGATCTCGACGCCGCCGAGTTTTTGCCAGGGCTCGCCGGCATGCATGCGCGCATTCTCGCGGCCGACCTTGCGGGTCAGTTCGAGGATCAGCGCCATCGTCAAGGCCGCTGTCGGATCGCGGCCATATTGCGTGCCGCAGACCGCGACATTGCCCGCCTTGGCCGCATCCATGTCGATCGCGGCATTGCGCATGCCCGAGGTGATCAGGAGTTTCAGCTTGGGCAGCGCCGCAAACAGGCTGCGCGGGAAGGCGGTGCGCTCGCGCATCGCGCAGATGATCTCGAAATCGGCGAGCGCGCTGGCCGTGTCCTGCTCGGACCCGAACGGGTGGGTGAAGGTCGTGACGTCGACGCGGTCGCCGAGTCTCGCCCAGTCGGCCAGACTGAGGGCCGTGTCATAATAGTCGTCGAGGATTGCACAGCGCAGCCGGGTCATCGTTTCAGTCCATGGCGAGATGAACGACAGACATGCCGTTCAGGAAGCGCCATGGTCGCGCGCAATGAGATGGTAGGCAAGCACCCTCTCGTCAGAGGTGCGTCGTCGGTGACGAATGGCGGCTGTCAGTCCAGGTCGGCCTGCAACCGGAACGAGACGGGGTCGCCATACTTGGCGCGCCAGGCCGGTCCCGGGCCGCGCATATAATGCAGCTCTGGCCTGTAGGGATTGAATACCCTGGTGAAGAACTGCTGCCAGAAGGTCGTGAGATCGGCGAAGGCGCGGGACCGCGTGTCGCGGCTGATGGCCGGGGCAGTGAGGGAGATCGAGGTCAAGGACGCCATGACGCAGGCTCGCTGTTCTGGTTTTTTCGGCTTTTGCCGCTTCGGAGCGCCTGTTCTCGGCGCCGGATGCGAGTCTTGGCCTCATTAATTAAAAGTCGGTTTCAATTGCACCGATCGACTACGGGAATGGTGCATGTCCAGTATTCATCCGTGGTGAACAGAGGGAAAACAGGCGTTTCCGGCCCCGAACTTCAACGGTGCTTGCACGGCGCCTCCGCGGCCCGGAGCGAAGGAGATACGCGAAGGGAACATGCGTCAGCGCGCGGCACAGGCCGAGACGCCCGCGCGAGCGCGCAGGGGCACCGGCCCGAGAGCACGTCCTGATCGTCGCACCGGTTGCTCTTTCGCCCTGCCGCCGCTACATCAGCGCCAGCAAAATCCCGGCAAATCACGGATTTAAGAGAAACGCGATGGCGCGCCAGTTCGTCTATTTCATGCAGGGTCTGTCCAAGACCTATCCCGGCAACCGCAAGGTGCTCGATAACGTCCATCTGTCGTTCTATCCCGACGCCAAGATCGGCGTGCTCGGTGTCAACGGCGCCGGCAAATCGACGCTGCTGCGGATCATGGCCGGCATCGACAAGGACTATACGGGCGAGGCCTGGGCGGCGCAGGGCGCGCGGGTCGGTTATCTCGAGCAGGAACCGCAACTCGACGCGGCCAAAAGCGTTCGAGAGAATGTCATGGAGGGCGTCGCCAAGCAGAAGGCGATCCTCGACCGCTACAATGAACTCGCTGTCAACTATTCGGATGAAACGGCCGACGAGATGACCAGGCTGCAGGACGAGATCGAGGCCCAGGGCCTGTGGGATCTCGACAGCAAGGTCGACCAGGCCATGGACGCGCTGCGCTGCCCGCCCGATGACGCCGATGTGACAAAGCTCTCCGGCGGCGAGCGGCGCCGCGTGGCGCTGTGCCGCCTGCTGCTCGACCAGCCCGAGCTCTTGCTGCTGGACGAGCCGACCAACCATCTCGACGCCGAGTCCGTGTCCTGGCTGGAAGGCCATCTGCGCAATTATCCCGGCGCGATCCTGATCGTCACCCACGACCGCTACTTCCTCGACAACGTCACCGGCTGGATTTTGGAGCTCGATCGCGGCCGCGGCATTCCCTACGAGGGCAATTATTCGTCCTGGCTGGTGCAGAAGCAGAAGCGGCTGGAGCAGGAGGGCCGCGAGGAGGCCGCGCATCAGCGCACGCTGGCCCGCGAGCAGGAATGGATCGCGGCCTCGCCGAAGGCGCGCCAGGCCAAGTCGAAGGCGCGCTACCAGCGCTACGAGGAGCTGCTCAAGAAGGCCAGCGAGAAGCAGGCCCAGACCGCCCAGATCACCATTCCGGTCGCCGAGCGGCTCGGCCAGAACGTCATCGATTTCGAAGGCCTGACCAAGGCCTTCGGCGATCGCCTCTTGATCGACGACCTCACCTTCAAGCTGCCGCCCGGCGGCATCGTCGGCGTGATCGGCCCGAACGGCGCCGGCAAGACCACGCTGTTCCGCATGATCACCGGCCAGGAGAAGCCCGACAAGGGCACCATCACGACCGGCGAGAGCGTGCATCTCGGCTATGTCGACCAGTCGCGCGATTCGCTCGACGGCACCAAGACGGTGTGGGAGGAGATTTCCGGCGGCAACGAGCAGATCCTGCTCGGCAAGCGCGAGGTCAATTCACGCGGCTACTGCTCCTCCTTCAACTTCAAGGGCGCCGACCAGCAGAAGAAGGTCGGCTCGCTCTCGGGCGGCGAACGCAACCGCGTGCACCTTGCAAAGATGCTGAAGTCGGGCGCCAACGTGCTGCTGCTCGACGAGCCGACCAACGATCTCGACGTCGACACCTTGCGCGCGCTGGAAGAGGCGCTGGAGGATTTTGCCGGCTGCGCCGTGATCATCAGCCACGACCGTTGGTTCCTCGACCGCATCGCGACCCACATCCTGGCGTTCGAGGACGACAGCCATGTCGAATGGTTCGAGGGCAATTTCCAGGATTACGAGAAGGACAAGATGCGCCGGCTCGGCCAGGACAGCATCATCCCGCATCGGGTCAAATACAAGAAACTGACGCGCTGATTGGGCGTATCTGAACCAAACGAAGTTTTCGGCCATGACCGACTGGAGCGCAGAACAGTATCTCAAATTCGAGGACGAGCGCACGCGGCCCTCGCGTGACCTGCTCGCGCAGATCCCGCTCGACGATCCGCGCAAGGTGGTGGACATCGGCTGCGGTCCCGGCAATTCGACCGAGCTTCTGGTCAAGCGCTGGCCGAACGCCAGCGTGATCGGCATCGACACCTCTGCGGAGATGTTGCGGCAGGCGCGCGCGCGTCTGCCGCAACAGACTTTCATCGAGGCCAATGTCGCGCATTGGGTGCCGCCCGAGACCTGCGACGTGCTGTTTGCCAACGCCATATTTCAGTGGGTGCCCGGCCATCTGAAGCAGCTGCAGCGTCTGCTGGCGCAGCTTCCCGCCGGCGGCGTGCTCGCGGTGCAGATTCCCGACAGCCTCGATGAGCCGGCCCATGTGCTGATGCGCGAGGTTGCCAATGAAGGGGCCTGGCGCGAGCAGCTTTCCGAGCGCGCGCGGGTCCGTGACGCGCTTCCCCCGCCGGCGGTCTATTACGATGCGCTCAGCCCGATCTCAGCGCATTTCCAGATCTGGCACACGGTCTACTATCACGTGCTGGAGAGTTCGGCCGGCGTGGTCGAATGGGTCAAGGGAACGGGGCTGCGGCCGTTCCTCGATCTGCTGGAGCCGCCCGAGGCCAAGCTGTTCCTGGCTGAGTACACCGCGCGCATCGCGGCGGCCTATCCACCGCAGGCGGACGGCAAGGTGGTGTTCCGGTTTCCACGGATCTTTATTGTCGCGGTGAAGTAGGGGGCGAAAGGCTTGTCGACACGCGCTGTCCGGGAAGGCCTCCACCCAGCGCTCGCTGTCATGTGCCTGACCGCGGCGTTGCTCCTCGCCGCGCCCGGCCGCGCCGCTGATGCCGGCTTCACGACCTTCATCGCCTCGCTGTGGCCCGATGCAGAGGCTGCCGGCGTTTCGCGCGCGACGTTCGATCGCGAGACCGCGAGCCTCGAGCCCGACTACAAGCTGCCCGACCTGATCCTGCCCGGACGGCCCGCGACCGGCGCGCCGCGGCAGGCCGAGTTCGTGCAGGTGCCCGCCGACTACATCAAGGAAGCCGCCATCGCACGCCTCGCCGAGCAGGGGCAGAAGCTGATGCAGCAATATCGTCCCGCCCTGAACGAGATCGAAAAGCGCTTTGGCGTGCCGGGTCCGGTCGTGCTCGCGATCTGGGGCCGCGAGACCGATTTTGGCCGCTACACGCTGCCCTATGATGCCGTGCGCGTGCTCGCGACGCAGGCCTATGTCGGGCGCCGCAAGGATAAGTATCGCAATGAGTTCATCCTGGGCCTGAAAATGCTCGGCGACGGCGTCGTTGCGCGCAAGGATTTTCGGGCGTCCTGGGGCGGCGCCGTCGGCCTGACCCAGTTCCTGCCGTCGGAATATTACAAGCACGGCGTCGACCTTGACGGCGACGGCAAGGTCGATCTCTGGCACTCGGTGCCGGATGCGCTCGGCTCGGCGGCAAAGCAGCTCCTCGACAAGGGCTGGCAGAGCGGTTTGCGCTGGGCCTACGAGGTGAAGTCGCCCGCCAATGTCGACTGCACGACCGGCGTGCCGGAGGTGACACGGCGCATCGGCGAGTGGCTGCGCGCGGGTTTTGTGCCGGTGCGCGGGCAAAGGCTCAGTGCGGCGGAGCAGGCGGAGGAGGCCTCGCTGCTGCAGCCCGAGGGCATCTACGGCCCGGCGTTCCTCACGACGAAGAACTATTTTGTGATCAAGGAGTACAATTTCTCCGATCTCTACGTGCTGTATGTCGGCCACCTTGCCGACCGCATGACGAGCCCGCTGCCGTTCGCGACGCCCTGGTCGGCCTCGACGCAACTGCGCACCGCCGATGTCGAGGCGATGCAGCGCGAGCTCACGCGCCTTGGCCTCTACCAGGACAAGCTCGACGGCAAGGCCGGAATGCTCACCCGCGCTGCGGTCGGTGCCTTCCAGAAAAAGGCCGGCCTGACGCTCGACTGCTGGCCAAGCGAGGCCGCGCTGCAGGCCATGCGCGCGGCGCGGTGAAGCGCGCTCTTTCGATCTGGGCGCGATGATGGTTGGTCGAAACGCCCCTTCCGCGGACTCGGTTCGCCTCCCCCGCAAGCGGGGAGGGAGCGCACCTGCGGGCGCGCAACGATCGAACTCATTGCGCTTTGGCTCAAAAGAAAGAAACCCGGCCGGGAACCGGCCGGGTTTCTCGCGTCTCAAGATCGCCGATCGAATTGTGCGTCAGTAGCAGACGCGGACCGGGCGGACCACCCAGCCATAGCCGTCCCAATAGCGCTGGCGCTGCCAGTAGCAGCCGCCATAGGCCGGTGGCGGGGGCGGCTCGGCCACATAGACCGGCCCGCCATAGGCCGGACGGCTCGAGGCAATGGCGCCACCGACGAGGGCGCCGCCGATCAGCCCGGCGGCGACGCCGGCTGCCACGTTGCCGTCTCCCGCCCGTGCGGGCGCGACCGACACCAGCGACGCGGCGATGGTCGTGACCGCGACCAGAGCGGCAATTGTCTTCTTCATGTCCTGCTGTCTCCTGGAGGTGGCGTTCTCGAACGACGCCGGTTGGGAATGACCGAACACGCGGTACCCGATTGATCGTTTCTTCACCAAAGCGCAGAAACGGTCAACCCGGAGTAAACGCGGCCACAATGTGCCGAGAAAAAGCGGTCCTTTTCAGGGCTCGTCCCGGACCGCCGCGTGCGGTTCCGGGACGTCGCTGTCGTTTTTCACTGCCGTGAACCGGCCCGATGCGGGCGGGTCGAATCAGCCGCAGACTCGCACGCGGCGGATGCGCCAGCCATAGCCGTCCCAGAAGCGCTGGCGCTGCCAGTAACAGCCATAGCCGCCATAGCCGGGATCGGCCACATAGGCCGGGCCGCCGCCATAATAATAGGGCCCCGGACCGTAATAATAGGGGCTGGAGGCAATCGCGCCGCCGACGATCGCGCCGCCGATCAGGCCCGCGGCCAGACCCGGGCCCCATCCACCGCGCCAGGCGTTGGCGGGGGAAGTCGTCGCGAGCGCCAGCGCAGCCACGGCCGCAACTGCCATCAATGTCTTTTTCATCGCCCTATCTCCCGAGATTCTTGGATGAAAACATTGGACCGAGCGTTCCATATCGCGCTTGAACGTTCAATGAACGCCGCTGACATATTCCATTACAAACGGGCGAGCGGCCGGTAGCATGATCCGGCCATCCCGTGCTGCGATTGCAAAATAAGCGTACACAGTCGAGATCGAGCCGCGAGCGAGGCACTGCTACCCCCCATGAGTGCTCGCGGGCGCCGTCCCGGTGCTGCGCCATGTTGTCGCTCCCGGTCCCGTCACGGGCATAACGGCACGGGAGGGGCGGTCATGGCGGGGAAGGCCGCGGGTGACCTCTGGTGTGGCGCTTGATTTACCGCAATGAGGCAATTTTGGAGGAATTGTACAGTTTTGCCGCAATTTGGAATCCCTTCAAAAGACAGTTTTTCCTTTTGCGTCGCGCCACGCGCTCCAATAACGATCGGCCTGCTTCACCGAAGGACTGCAGTTTTTTCATGATCGTTTGTTCCTGTAACGTCTTGAGCGACCACGACGTCCGCCATGCCGTCGACAATGCGGACGAGTTGCCCCGGAACGCCAAGCAGGTCTATGGCTGCCTCGGTTGCAGCGCCGAATGCGGCCGCTGCGCGCGCACCATCACGACCATCATCGAGCAGGCGCTCGGCCCCTGCGTCGACGGCTGCCTCGCCGGTTGCCGCCACGATCAGGCCGCATCTGAGGACGATGCCTTCGCCCTCGCGGCCGCCTGAAAAACTGCACATCTGACCGATTTTCGCCCGGTTGGCGGCTTCTGAGCCGCCCTGACACCGGCTATTCTGTCTCCCCATCCATTTAAGGCCCGTCGCGGCCTTTGAACCACTATCCGGAGCGCATCATGCAGGGCGACCCCAAGGTCATCGAATATCTCAACAAGGGGCTGCGTCACGAGCTCACGGCCGTCAACCAGTACTGGCTGCATTATCGCATGCTCGCCAACTGGGGCCTGCTGGAGATGGCCAAGGTCTGGCGCAAGGAATCGATCGAGGAGATGGAGCACGCGGACAAGTTCACCGACCGCATCCTGTTCCTCGACGGCTTTCCCAACATGCAGGTGCTCGACCCCTTGCGGATCGGCCAGGACGTCAAGGAGATCATCGAGTGCGATCTCGCCGCCGAGATCAGCGCGCGCAACCTCTACCAGGAGGCGGCGACCTACTGTCACAGCGTCAAGGACTACGTTTCGCGCGACCTGTTCGAAAGGCTGATGAAGGACGAGGAGCACCACATCGACTTCCTGGAAACCCAGCTCGACCTGATCAAGCGCATCGGCCTCGAGCTCTACACCCAGAAGCATGTCGGCGGCCTCGAAGCCGGGGACTGAGCGGCCTCATCGTCCTCGCCTGCCCCCGGGTCGGCGCGAAGCGCCGCCCGGGGGCAGGCTCCGCGAAGCAATAATCTCTCCGCAGCAAAGGTCTGGATTGCTTCGGCGCATGGGCGCCTCGCAATGACGCGGGCGAACGGCAGCATTAGCGTGAAAGTGGATGTCGGAAGGTGCCAAAAGCGGCCATTAAGTGCATGTAATAATTATGTTTAATAAGCATTAACTATATTTTGGTTGAGAATTCCAAGATATCGCCCAAGAGTTGTCAAGTTCCTGTCACCACTGTTTGGTCATGTAGATGAACATGACAATTTCATTTCAGATGCACATGAAAAATTTTGTTTACGATCCCGATCACTGGCGTGATCGCGCTGAAAAGACCCGCGCGAAGGCGGAGTCGTTCGCCTTCCGAAAATCGAAGGACAGGCTGCTCAAGATCGCCGAAGAGTATGACCGCCTGGCGGTGCACGCCGAGCAGCTTGGCAAGCGGGAGTAACGCCGGGTTCGGCGGACTCTTCGCGCGGCGATAGCCCCGCCTAAAGCTGCTCGCGGTAGCGCGCCTCGACCACGGACTGCGGCTCGGCCTCGCCGAGCGCGGTCTGGTCGTGAATGATCTCGCCGATCGAGGGAAAGATCGAGCGCGCAACCTTTGCGTCCTCTGCCCACAGCTTTGAGCGCATCAGCGCCTTGCCGCAATGGAAATAGGCTTCCCGCACGTCGATGCAGAGGACCGCGCGCGGCAGCTTGCCGAATTCCTTCATTGCGGCGAGCAATTCCGGCGCCGCCGACAACGTGCCCTTGCCGCCGACCCGCAGCGTCTCGTCGATGCCGGGGACGAAGAAGATGAGCTGCACGACGCCGGTGCCCTCGACGATGTTTCTAAAACTGTCGATGCGGTTGTTGCCGTGGCGATCGGGCATCAGGAGGCGGTTCGCGCCGTCGACATGCACGAAGCCGGGGTTGCCGCCGCGCGGCGAGGCATCGACGCTGCCGTCGGTGCCGGAGGTGGCGAGCACGCAGAACGGCGACATCGCGATGAAGTTTTTGGCGTGCGCGTCGATCGCGGGACGCGCCTTGGCGATCACGCGCGGGCTCGGTTTCGGATAGATCGCGGCGAGGTCGGTTGCGGCGAGGTCGGTCATGTCACTTCTCCGGTGCTTTCGGCATTACACCGCGTCCGCCGGCACGAAGCAACTGATGATGATGGCGCCGCGGTGATGGACATACCACACCACGGCCTGTCCGACCGGGTTGCCGCGGTCGCGGATGACGGCGCGTTCGGGCACCTCCATCCACACACCCTCGATCGGAACCCAGTATGCGCCGGCGCGGACGTCATAGTCGGTACGATGGCCGTCGGAGATGTCGCAGCAGGGCACGCCGTTCGGCGCCATCACGCTTTTGAACCAGGCGCGGATGTCGGCCGGCACATCGTTGTATTGGCCGTTGTCGAAAGCCGACGCCGCGCTCGCAAGCGCGACGATGCACGCCAGCAGCGCGACGAACACATATCGTCGCATGCGATCCTCCACCGCATTCTGGGTCGGCTCGCATGCTCGTTTGCTGGCGCGCGATTCGAACGACCGGCGCAATTAAGCCTGAGCCGGGCCGGCCTTGCACGCTCAAATATTGAGCGCCGTCGTCCGCGCGCATTGATGCGCCGCGAAAGGTCACATCGCCTTCTGCGGCGCGGTCTGCAAGAACTCCTTCAGCTGCTGCGCGTAAAATCTGGCGTTGCCGGTGGTCAGATGCCCGCGCGTGTCGTTGCTGGCCGGGATCAGAAAGATCTGCGCGTGCTTGATCCGCTTCAGCGCGTCGGCCGTGACGCCGGTTTCCGGCGGATTGCGCTCGTCATCGGCGGAGTTGATCGCCAGCACGGCGGCCTCGATCTTTGCAAGGCCCGCCGACGGATCGTAGTCGTGCGAGGAGTCCCACTGGTAGATGAAATCGTTGGCGTCGGCGGTGACCGGCAGCGCGAGGCGCTCGTCGACATTCTTGTCGGCCTTGGCCGCGGTCGGCGCCAACATCTGGTAGGCCAGCGTGCCGCCGGCGCTCGCGATGCCATAGGCCACGATGGCGTATTTCATCATCCGCGGCTGCGCGGTGTAGTTGCCGCCATTGTAGTCCGGATCGCTGCGAATGGTGTCCAGCATGATCCGGCGCAGCATCCAGTTGCGCGCGGCCATCGCGGTTGGCTGCGAGGCCATCGGCACCAGCGCGTCCATGAAGGCGGGATAGCGCACGCCCCAGACCCAGGTCTGCATGCCGCCCATCGAATTGCCGATCACGAGCCGCAGATGTTTGAGGCCGAGGCCTTCGGTCAGCAGGCGGTGCTGGGCGTCGACCATGTCGTCATAGTCGTATTTCGGAAACGCCGTCTTCATCCCGTCGGAGGGTTTTGAGGACTGGCCGTGGCCGAGACTGTCGGGAATGATGATGAAGTATCTTGTCGCATCGAGCGGCTGGCCCGGCCCGAACAGTTCGCCGGCAAAGGCCGTCGTCAGCATGCTCGCCGCCGAGCCGCCGGTACCGTGCAGCACCAGCACCGGTTCGCCCTTGGGCTCGCCCACGGTCGTGTAGTGCAGCCGCAGTTCAGCCATCACCTCGCCGGTATGGAATTTGAAATCCTTCGCGATCCATTCGCCCTGTTTGGGCGCGGGATAGTCAGCCGCCATGGCACCTGCCGGGATGAACAGAACGGCCAAAAGTGCCGCGCGCAAAATCGTCAATAGCATCATTTCCTCCCCGAACGCATGCGGCTTCTGCCGCTTGCGGCGGAGCCTAGCACAGGGACGGGTCATCGCGCTCGAATTGTCGCCAGGCGCTTATCGACACTGGCGCCGATGCTTCCCCATCGTCATGGCCGGGCTCGGCGATGCGCTGGTGCGGCAGCGGCTGGTCAGGATCAGCGGACGGGCCGGCGAGGTCACCGATGCCGGACTTGAACGGTGCCGGTCGGAAGACATCGATTTCAGCGTGGCGCGCGCTGCGGATGACGCCGAGGGGACGGGCGTTCTTCGACCGGCTCGGCGTCAAGGTTCCCTTCTGACGATGGGCAAGCACCGACCTGCGATGTAGGATTTGCGTCCGGCCAATCGTCCCATGGGTGTGGAAGAAGCGCGGAAGGAAGAGATCATGTGCCGCAACATCAAGACGCTGTTCAATTTCGAGCCGCCCGCGACCGAGGACGAGATCCAGGCCTCCGCGCTGCAGTTCGTGCGAAAGCTCTCCGGCTTCACAAAGCCGTCGCAGTCCAACGAGGCGGCGTTCAGCCGCGCCGTGGAGGAGGTTTCGGAAGCCGCGCGGCGGCTGCTCACCTCGCTGCACACGCATGCGCCCGCGCGCGACCGCACGGTCGAGGCCGAGAAGGCGAAGGAGCGTTCGCGCCTGCGGTTCGGGTAGTGCGGGATGAAGTGTTGCTGAATCGCTCTCCGTGCACTCGGTTCACCTCTCCCCGCTTGCCGCCGCTTGCGGGGAGAGGTCGGATCGCGCTTGCGCGATCCGGGTGAGGGGGAGCCTCCACAAACTCCGTTCCGTGTGGTGCCCCCACCCCAGCCCTCCCCCGCAAGCGGGGGAGGGGGCGCACCTTCATTGGGGCGATCGAGCGTGACGCTGCTCACGGTGTTTGCGCGTGTCGGGGTGCATCATTGCTCCTTCAATCCGGTGGAGCAGCTCATGCCGAAGAGTCCGTCGACATCGCTGGGAGTCGGAGCGGTCGTCTTCGCCGTGCTGTGGACGCTGTGGATGCTGTCGTGGAGCGGATCGCTCGACCGCAGCAACGTGCTGATGCTGTCGATTTGCGGCGCCGTTGTCGGCTCTGCCTGGTATTGCGCGATGCGCTGGCAATTCCGGCGCAGGGGCCTCTCGCCGCGCGAAGACGATTCAGCAAATTAGGCGAGACCGCCTGGCGGCCGCGTGACGGGGCAAGTCTGATGCGTCGCTTCGCAGGACAGGGAACACGGCCTATTCTTAGTCGTTATTCGCGTCCTTCCTGTGCTTGTGCTTCTTCTTTTTCTTGTCCTTCCTTTTCTTTCCCCGGCCGTCCTCCTCGATATCGTCATCGGTGATGTCGGCGTTCTCGAAGATTTTCAGCGCCTCGCGCTGCTGGCTGGCGAGTTCGTCGCGTTCGGCTGCCTCGCGCTCGCGCTGCCGGCGATAGTCTTCAAACGCCTCGAAAACCTGATGCAGCCAGGGCATCACCTCTTCGATCGGCGGCAGCGATCCCGGAGGACCTTGCTCGCCGCGCGGACCGGGAGCGCCCTGCGGGCCTGGCTTGCCCTGCGGCCCTGCTTCGCCGCGCTTGCCTTGCGGTCCACCTTTGCCTGCCGGTCCACGCGGGCCCGGCGGCCCAGCTCGGCCTCCTCGTGCAACGCCACTCTCCGCCACGTCAGCAACTCCCACTGATTCTCAAAAACTGTCTGGCAGACGGTTGCAGACGCCAGCAATTGCGCGCAAGTGTCGCGCGCACTTGATCAACATCAATCGACGCGACAACGCGTTGTGCGACAAGCGAGCGGTAAGCGAGGATGGTCGACGCGACGGAGAGGGCGATGATCGCAGGATGGAAGGTCTTTGGACTGGCCGCGCTCGTCTTCGTCATCGCCTTCGCGTGCGCGCGGCTGCTCGTCCCCGATGTCGTTCCGGTCGGCTATCAGGAGGAGGCGCAGCCATCCTGGGCCGTGCTGACCGCCTTCCTGCTGCGTGCGATCGAGCTCGTCGCCGCATGGGTCGCTGCGATCGCGCTTGCCGTGATGGGCGGGGCATGGGCGCGTCGGCAGGTCGCGGCGCGTGTCAGCTCACGTCCCATGCGACCGGCAGATTGAGCAGGCCGCGAAACGCCCAGCCGCCGATCCTCGCCGGCGCGCTCGCGTCGAGCCGCAAATTCTTCAGCCGCGCGAAAATCGAGGGCAGCGCCACGTCGGCGACCATCGCGCGCGAGGCGAACGCGCCGGCGCAGTAATGCGGACCGGCGCCGAAGGCGATGCTTTTCGAGGTGTCGCGGGTGATGTCAAAACTGTCCGGCTCGGCAAAGCAGGCCTCGTCGCGATTGGCGGAGCCGAACATGAAGAACACGCGCTCCTCGGGCTCGAAATCGATTCCGCCATACGAGCAGGGTTTTGCGACGCGCCGCGGCGACATCTGGATCGGGGCGATCCAGCGCGTGTATTCCTCGAACACGTCGATCCACTTTGCGCGTCCCTCGACGACCAGGCGGAGCTGCGCCGGATGCGTCAGCAGCGCCCACACCGTGCCGGAGATCGCATCGCGCGGCTCGTTCTGCCCGCCGGAGATCGCGAGCTTGACGTTGGCGCGCACGCTCTCCATCGGCTGGCCGGCCGATAGCAATACACTCAGGATCGAAGTGTCCGGCTGCTTTTTGAGGATCGGGACCATGTCGTCGATCGCGGCATCGATGCCCGCAGTGGCGGCGTTGCAGCGCGCCTCGACCGCGGCATCGCCGGTGTAATTGGCGATGCCGTCGATCATCGCCTGCGACCAGGCATCCATGTCCTGGGTGCGCATGTTGGTGAGACCGGTGATGTCCTTCAGGCATTCGGCCGACAGCGGCAGCGCGAGGTCCTTCACGAGGTCGGCGGCGCCGCGCGGAAAAAGCGCGTCGAGGATGCGGTCGGCATGGGCCTGGAATTTTCTCAGCCAGGTCGCGCGCACCGCGCGCGGCGACACCGACGGGAACATCGCGGCGCGCTCGCTCATATGCGCCTCGCCGTCCTTGCGCATCATGTTGTGACCCATTAGGCGGTTCATCAGTCCGGCGGGCTGATGCGAGGAGAACAGGTCGATGCGCTTCTCCTGCGAAAAAATGTCGTCGCGGCGGGTGAAGACGGTCGAGCCGAGCTGCGGCACGAAGGCGATCGGCGCTTCCTTGCGCATGCGCGCAAGGTCCGGATAGGGATCGGCCCAGAAGCGCGCAACATCGATCTCGTAGGTCGGGGCAGTGGACATCGGCGGCTCCATCGCGGAGGCGCACGTTTCTCGTGCGCCTGCGCGAGGTTCAGCCTAATCGCAATGCGCGGGCACGTCGATGCCGTCGGCGCTATAGACGCGGATCTTGTTGCGCAGGGTCCGGATCGAGAGTCCGAGCATCCTCGCGGCGTGGGTGCGGTTGCCATTGCAGCGCACCAGCGTGTGCAGCACGAGTTCGCGCTCGACGTGGTCGATGGTCGAGCCGATCAAGAGCGGAATGATGTCATCTCTCGCAGGAGCAAGCGCCGGATGATCCGGCGCGGGTATCATGGGTTCGGCAAAACACGGGTCGCAGGATTGGAAAGAATTTTGGGCCATCAACACCTCCCGATCAACGCACCGCGCGCAAAGGCGCGGACACATCGAGAACCAGTCACCCCCAACGCGTGCGACCGTGGGCGGACAAGGTTAACGGGGTCTTAACGGGGCCGTAGATCTCCGGTGGGCCTGTTGAAAATCAAGAAACCGCCACGGTCTCGTCACCGCATCGGCCAGTTCTGAAGCGGCCCGAGCTTCCGCGGCTAGATCGTGCGGTAGCCGCCATCCGCCATCACGATCGATCCGGTGACGTAGGCCGACATGTCGGAGGCGAGGAACAGCGCGGGCCCGACGATGTCTTCGGGCTTGCCGGGGCGGCCGAGCGGGGTGTGATCCATGAAGATTTTGATCAGGTCCGGATTGCTGGCGCGCGCCGCGGCGTTCAGCGGAGTCTCGATCAGGCCCGGACCGATCGCGTTGACGCGAACGCCGAACTTGCCGAGTTCGGCGGCGAGCGCGCGCGTGAAGCCGAGCACGCCGTGCTTGGACGTGGTGTAGGCCGCCGAGTTCGGCGTGCGCATGTGCACGAAGGACTGCACCGAGGCGATGTTGACGATGCGGCCGCGGGTCTCCTGAAGCTGACCAAGAAAGGCCTGCGTGACGTTGAAGGTGCCGTTGAGGTTGATCGCCATGATGTCCTGCCAGTCCTTCAGCACGACATCGGGATCGCCTGCAAAGGCGTTGCGGCGGTTGATCCCGGCATTGTTGACCAGGATCGAGACCGTGCCGACCTTGTCCGCGATCTCGCGTGCGACATCGGCGCAGTCCTCGCGCCGGCTCACGTCGAGGCGAAAGCCGTCTGCACGCCCGCCGGCCTCGCCGATCGCCCGGGCGACCCCCGAAGCGGCCGCCTCGTCGATGTCGAGCAGGGCCACGCGTGCGCCCTCGCGCGCAAAACCTTCGGCGATGGCCTTGCCGATGCCGGACGCCGCACCGGTGACGACCGCGATGTGGTTTTCGAGAAGGGGCATGGGGTTTCCTCTGCGCTGGATTTTCGCGAGAGGGTAGCAAGCGCGGCACAGCGGCGCCATCGATCAAAACGGGCAGGCGCTGCGCAGGTCCCGGCCGCGCACCGGCCGGAATCGAAAGCGCGACGGCTCACCGCGAGCAAGGAAAAAGGTGGGCCCGGCGCGTGACGCCATGGTCCACCTTGGATCCGTACGATGTTGAGGAAAGGGCTTTTAGAGGCCGTTGGCGTGCGGGACAGGCGCGATGTCAAGCAGGTTGGCGCGCGCGGGACCGGTGGCCGATAACGCCAGGAGGGCCAGACCGAGAGAGGCCAAGAGCATGAGGACACGTAACATAGGTTACTCCCAACAGATGGTGTGACGCTTACGCCTGCGGGCACGAGTTGCGGCTTGGCCCGGCGCCTGGTTCCCCCCCGACATCATTCAGTCTTCGCACCGCGAAAGAAGGTTCAAAAAGCGTTAATGCGGGGAGCGCGCGGCGGGGGCGCCTGAACCGCGCCGACACGCGCAGTCATCTTCGTGTCATTTGGGAGACGCGGCGTCGCCTCCGAATTGCCCCGAAGTGTCCGCCCTCGCCTGCGAAGGCGTTTTGCCGGTGTGGACCATCGGCTAGATTTAAAAGGCGCGATTCGACCGCTCGCGCCATGCCCGCCCACCACGACGCCTCCAAGGAGTTGCCACATGAACCTGTCATCCGCCGTTCGCAGCGTGCTCGCCGCGCTGATCTTGAGTTGCGGCCTGTCCACTGCCAGCCTTGCCGATGGCGGCACCATTACGCTGACGATCTACAAGGCGGGATGGATCATCGGCGGCTCCGGCGGCAGCGGCGTCCTGGTGTTCCACGGGCGGGCCTACCCGCTGTCGACCGGCGGGCTCGACTACGGCCTGGTGTTCGGCGGATCGAAGACGGTGCTGCGCGGCCGCGTCAGCCACATCGTGCAGCCGTCGGACGTCGCCGGCGTCTATGGCGCAGCCGGCGCCGGACTTGCCGTCGGCCGCGGCGCGCGCGCCATCGTGCTGACCAATCAGAAGGGCGCGGTTCTGGAGCTGTCCGGCCAGCAGATCGGGCTGATGGCGAATGCGGATCTGAGCGGACTTGCAATCACGCTGAGGTAGCATGCCTGGTAGGGTGGGTAGAGCGAAGCGAAACCCACCGCTCTTGCCGCGGCGAAGGTGATGGGTTTCGCTGCGCTCTACCCATCCTACAATGGCCCCGCAGATCAGGAGCAGCCCATGCGCATCGCTTGCTTGCGCGCACGCATCACCGCAATGGCCGCGCTCGCCGCGCTCTGTGCGGCCGCGGCCGCGCCTGCCCGTTCGGGCGCGCCGCTCACCATCGCGGTGGCCGATTTCGACTACACCGACACCTCGGGCGAGGTGAACGACCAGAGCGCGGCGCATCAGGCCCGCGTGGCGCAGTTTGCCGATCTGGTGCGCGAAAATCTCGGCGCGCAGGCCGACTACCGGGTGCTGCCGCTCGACTGTCCCGAGCATCCCTGCACCCCCATCAACATGCATCCGGACAACTTCATCGCCGCGGCGCGCCGTTCCGGCGCGCGCTTCGTGGTCTATGGCGGCATCCGCAAGATGAGCACGCTGGTGCAATGGGGCGATTTCGAGCTGCTCGACCTGCAGGGCGAAAAACTGCTGCTGCAGCGGACCGTGAGTTTTCGCGGCGACAATGACGAGGCTTTTCGACGCGCGGCAGCCTTCGTCGGCGACACGCTGCGCGAGGCGATGCCAAAGCCGTGAATTTTCTCGGTGCTGCAGGGTGGGCAAAGCGAAGCGTGCACCACCGCGCTCATTTCGCCAATGAGGCCACCGCCTCGATCTCGATCAGCATTTTCGGATCGGGCAGCGCCTGCACCACGCAGGTGGTGCGTGCCGGGTAGGGCGGCGGGCCGAACGCACCGGCATAGAGCGCGTTCATCGCTGCGACGTCGGAGGTGCGCGTGAGCAGCACATTGACCTTGACCAGGTCGCGGAACGACGCGTCCGCTTCGCCCAGAATGCGCGTGATGTTCTTCACCACGAACCCGAACTGTGCCTCAAAGCCGTCGGCCAGCGCGCCCTTGTCGTCAAAGCCGGGAATGCCGGAGATGAACAGCAGGTCGCCGACCCGCGCGGCGAAGGAGAGCGGCGGCGCCTTGATGTGCGATGGGGCGGGAAAATGCTGGATGGGCATGGGTCATCTCCAGAGCTTTGCGCAAGATGTGGTCAGCTTATACTAGGTCCGGCGCCTTGCGATCTTTTCGGAGATGATCTGCCAGCTCATGCCAGGGCTGCACCGTCCATGCGCCCGAGGCGGCGCCGGATGGCGAGGCCAGCACGAAGGTGGCCGGGAAATCGTCGAGTGGCGGCTGACGGCCGAGCGCGATCGTTCCGGTCGGCCGTCCGTAAAACAGGCTGGCGGCCTTCTTGCTGGTGAAGGCGACCGTCGCCGGCCGGAATGTCCGCATCTTCGCGGCAAAACCCGCAACATCGGCGCCGGCCCTGAGCGCCTCGTGGTCCATGCCCGCACCCAGCTTGCACAGGTCGGTGAAGCCGATGCCGAGCGCGAGCAGCGAGGCATATTCATGCGGCTGATAGCGGCGCGGCGTCAGGCCGACCTCATGGAGCGTGCGCCAGAACCGATTTTGCGGATGCGCGTAGTAGTGGCCTGTCACCGCAGACCGCCGGCTCGCCGCCGTGCCGACGAAAACGAGGCGCAGATCGGGCGCGAGCTGGTCGGGCAGGCGGTCCATGGGAGATTTGTAGGGTGGGTTGAGCGTCAGCGAAACCCACCATCCCCCTCGCGGAAAGAATGGTGGGTTTCGCAAACGCTCAACCCACCCTACCTGCTCACAGGAAGCAGTCGCGCTTTTCGCGCATCTTGAGCTGGATGTTGACGGCGTCGTTGAAGGTCGGCACCGGCTTGCTCACCACCTTGTAGTGCGACGGCCATTCCACCGGCTTGTACTGCAGCTCCTCGTTCCAGATCTGGCAGATGCCGGTATTGTCCCAGCGGATCACGTAATAGCCGGCCTTTGCGGGCGCAGCGACGACAAGGGTCGAAGCCACGATGCCGGAAGCGGCACAAAGAGCGGTGATGCGGCGCATGACAAATCTCCTCTCGCGACAGAACTCCCCCGCCGCCCCGGCCTGTCGCGACCGAGGCGGTGCCACGATTTGCACCGGCGATGCTAGCATCCGCCCGACGAAGTTCGCGTGTCACCGTCGCAACACTGCGCGGCGAAGTTTTGCCTTAAATCAGGCTTGCCGCGGCAGTTCCAGCCGCTCGAACAGGGCCTTGATGATCGGCCGCTGGCCCTTGGTGACTTTCACCAGTGCCTGCTCCTCGCCGAACCAGCCGGCACGGTCGGCTTCGGGAAATTCGGCCATGCGTCCGGATTTTGGCGGCCACTCCATCGTGAACATGTTGCTCTTGAACCCGGCGAGATCGAAATCGCCTTCGACCGCCCATGCGCTGAGCTGCTTGCCGCTCGGCTGCCTGAACGTGCCGAGTGCGATGAACTCTCCTTCGGGCGAGCCGCCGGTCTCTTCCGCGAACTCGCGCCGCGCGGCCGCGAGCCCATCCTCGCCCGCTTCACAAAGTCCCTTCGGGATCGACCAGGCGCCGTCATCCTTCTTCGCCCAGAACGGCCCGCCCATATGCACCAGCAGCACCTCAGCCGTGCCGGGACGGCGGCGAAACATCACAAGGCCGGCGCTGCGCTCGGGCATGGTCACACGCCGGCGGCGATGTGCTCGGACAGCTGCCACAGCCGCGCCGCGAGCGCCGGATCGTCGGCCTCGGCGCGGGGGCGCGCGACGTTGCAGTCGGAGAAATATTCACCGTTGAAGCGCGCGGCATTCGGGCTCACCGCGGCATAGCAGGAGGTCGCAGCTCCCTCCGGGACGGTCTTTGCGACCAGCGCGGTCAGGATGCCGGGCCAGTAGTTTTTGGCAATCTGCGCCGGCGCCATTCCCCTGAAAATGTCGGTGCCGGGGACAAAACCCGGATGCACCGCGTTGGCGGTTTTCGTCGTGCCGGCAAAACGCCGCGCCAGCTCCTTGGCGAACAGCAGGTTCGCCAGTTTCGAGCGGGCGTAGCAGGACCAGGCCCGGTAGCCCTTTTCGCCCCTGAGATTGTCGAAATCGATGCCGCCGCGCGGCGCGAAGCGATGCGCCGCGCTGCTCACCATCACGATGCGGGCGTGATCGGCGAGCGCGTCGACGAGGCCGGTCACCAGCATGAAATGGCCGATGTGATTGACGAAGAAGTGGCTCTCGTAGCCGTGCACCAGCTCGAGGGTGGGCGGCATCATGATCCCGGCATTGCAGATGATGACGTCGAGCCTGACGGTGCGGCCCTTGAGTTCGCTCACGCAGGCGCGGATCGAGCCGGGATCGGCGAGATCGCAGGCAACACCCGTCGCCTGCGCACTGATTGCGCGCGCGACATTTTTGGCCTTCTCAGCGCTGCGCGCAGCACAGATGACGCTGGCGCCGCGCATGGCCAGCACCCGCGCGGTCTCAAAACCGATGCCCGAGCTGCAGCCGGTGACGAGAATCGTCCTGCCCGCGAGCGCCAGCCCGCGCGTGACCGCCTCGGCGGTCGAGCCCATGCCAAAACCCGAGGGGCCATTGGGGCGGAGCAGGGCGTACAGCGACATCAAGGCCTCCGAGGGACAGCGTTGCGATGACATAGGCGAACGGTGTGGCCGGCTCAAGGTGAAGAGAAGCGTTGACGACGCGGTAGGGTGGTTTGGTTAGTTGGCGGCCGCCGTGGCCGGGACCTCTCCATACAGGCCCGTCTATGAGAGCGGTCGCGTAACCCGCCGTCTTTCAGCCGCTGCCGTCTTTGACAATGATGGGTGCGCGTTACTCATCCTCTGCTCGATGCCCCGTTCCAGCCATGCTATCGTCAGGGTGGCAAAGCGACAGGGTGGTCCGAATGTCCATGGCTCTGGATTGGCGAGGTTGCGCTTGCGTCGTTTGGGCGACCGTTTCCGTTTCGCTGCTCGCCGCAACCGCCGGCGCCGCGGACATGACGCCCCGTCCGCCTGAATTTTTTTCCCGTGATGCGAAGCTGCTCGGTATCATCCCATTGCGAGACGTTCTTCGATTGTCCGATCCGGCCATCGTCGGAGATCGCCAGCATGCTCGCGCTCATGCCCGGAAGAACCGGTTCGCGCACTGAGGAGCGTTGAGACGGCCTCCGGGAGGAAGCAATGCTGGACAAGTTCGAATAGCCTGAACCAGAGCATGAAGCCGACGACAGGATCATCCACAAGGTTCGCGCGTAACCCGCCCTATGCACCGACGGCTTCGTGGATCGCCTCGCAATGGCGCACGAGATTGGAATGCGCCGTGACGAACGCCTTCAGTGGCGTCGGGGTCGGGAAGAAATGGATGTTGGCGACAAAGCCGTAGATGCCGGCATCGATGCTGCTGGGTTTTGGCCCGTGCACGTAGCCGTTCGCCGGCACCAGCCCGGCCAGCACCTCGAGATCGGCAAGCCCGCGGGCATAGGCCTGGTCGGGCGTGTAGCGGCCGATACCCTGATAAAAATAGCGCTGCGCGTTGTAGTCCCGCGCCTTGTCGAGCCCGGCGGCGTCGAGCTGCGGATGCTGCGCCATGAAGGCATCGCGGAACGCCGGATAGAAGCGCTCGTCCTTCCAGCGCGAATAGGACATTACCCAGTAGAGGTCGTCGAGCATGCGCGCGACCAGATGATTGGTGCGGCGCTGCGCAGGCGCCAGGGCCGCGTCGATC
>Ga0335071_10001482_pt1 | contig 25300 bp, 24 predicted proteins | sample Lox_Sample_15_FD_206724 | JGI IMG/M metagenome (GOLD analysis project Ga0335071, IMG submission 206724) | Soil microbial communities from Loxahatchee National Wildlife Refuge, Florida, United States - Lox_Sample_1.5 | ecosystem: Environmental > Terrestrial > Soil > Wetlands | place: USA...
GAGGGATTCAGGCCTCTCCCGAGCGTCTCGCTGAACTTGAGGAACGGTTGGCGCTGCTCGACCGCCTGAAGCGCAAGTATGCCCCTTCATTGGCCGAGGTGATCGCATTTGGAGAGGATGTCCGTCGCAAGCTCGCCGAGATGGAAAACAAGGACGAGGTGCTGCGCGAGTTGCGGGCCAAGCTGGCACTCGCCGCCGGCGAATACACAACGGCGGCGAAGGCGGTATCGCGGAAGCGGACTGATGCAGCACGCAAGTTGGAGAAGCTTGTCGAGGCCGAGATCAACGATCTGGCCATGCGCGCCAGTTTTCGCATTGCCGTGGAAGAGAATGATGGCGAAGGGCACTGGACCTCGACGGGAATCAACCAGGTGAGCTATCGCATTGCCGCCAACGCCGGAGAAAGCATGCGCCCTCTGGAGCAGATTGCCTCGGGCGGGGAACTTTCGCGCGTCATGCTGGCCTTGAAGGCCAGCGTCGAGGCGGGAATGAACCCCTCAGGCAGGAAGAAGTCGGCGGCGGCCCAGCGAACCCTGGTCTTCGACGAGATCGACACCGGGATTGGCGGCAGGGCAGCGGAAGCCGTGGGAAAGAGACTCAAAGCTCTGTCCAAGGGCAATCAGGTGCTGTGTGTAACCCACCTCCCGCAGATTGCAACCTTTGCTGACCATCATTACCTGATCGAAAAGCGAGAAAGCTCAGGACGAACCAGAACCACGGTTCGCGCCGTTACCGGCGAAGAGAGAACTGAAGAAGTGGCCCGTATGCTTTCCGGCGCCAAGCTCACCGAGACGTCGAGGAAGCACGCCGAGCAGATGATCAAGGCAAACGGGTAGAAGCGAAGCACTTCCGCCGGGCCCGCTTCGATTGGTGTAATCCCCGCCCTTTCAGCACCTTACGTTGACCCGTGATGCCATTTCCGATACCCTAGAAGCAACCGTCCCAGGGAACCGTGTACCCTAGAGAGGTGGGGGAACCGCATTGTCCGACAGCAAGACGCTATTGCTACTGAAACCGCGTGGGTTTTGTGCCGGCGTCGTCCGAGCCATCGATATCGTCCGCATCGCCCTCGAGGCGTTCGGCCCGCCCATCTACGTCCGCAAGGAGATCGTCCACAACCGTTTTGTGGTGGAGGATTTGCAGCGGAAAGGCGCCATCTTCGTTGACAGCGTCAGCGAGGTCCCTGAAGGAGAGCGGGTAATCTACAGCGCCCACGGGGTCTCTCCTGAAGTGCGCGAGAAGAGCAAGCTGCGCAAGCTCCGTGTGGTGGATGCTACCTGCCCTCTGGTCACGAAAGTCCACGTTGAGGCGGTAAAGTTCGCGCGCGAGGGCTATTCCCTGATTCTCATCGGCCATCGGGACCACGACGAGGTGATTGGAACTCTTGGTGAAGCGCCCGCCGTAACTCAGGTTGTGGGCTCGCCGGAAGAAGTTGACGCCGTGACGGTCCCTGACCCGAACCGCGTGGCCTATCTCACCCAGACGACGCTGAGCTTGGATGAGACCCGTGACATCATCGCCGCCTTGCGCAAGAAGTTTCCCAACATCAAGGGGCCGGCGGCACAAGATATCTGCTATGCGACAGAAAACCGGCAGGTTGCGGTCAAGCACGTGGCTTCAGATGCTGATTTGCTGCTGGTTGTGGGTTCCGACAACAGTTCCAATTCGAAACGCCTGGTTGAAGTCGCGCGCAGTCTGCGCACCGAAGCGCATCTAATTGACAATTACCGTGATATAAGGCCGGAGTGGCTCGGCGGCGTGAAGACGCTGGCCCTGACGGCGGGAGCTTCTGCTCCGGAGCACTTGGTGGACGAAGTGATGAAATATCTGGCGAGCCAAGGGTTCACCAACGTGCAGGAACTCGAAGTGATGCCGGAGAACGTGCGTTTCGGATTGCCTCCGGAGATCGTGGAAGCGATTGCCGCTGCGCCGGCCGCCGCGGCGGTGGAGTCCTAGGAGTCATATGGACGATTACTCCCCCTCCAGTTCGGCCTCGGCGCCGCAGATGCGATTCGGCAAGATCGACGACCTGGCTAGCCGGGTCGCAGTCGGGATTGACGCAGCCCGCAAGTTTCTCTTCTCCCAGCAGCGCGAGGAAAGCTACTGGTGCGGTGAACTGGAAGCCGACACCACGCTCGAATCGGACTACATCCTGCTGCACACCTTGTTCGGCACAGGCACGCCCGAGCGTTTCGCCAAAGCTGCCCGTTACATTCTCAATCATCAGAACGAGGATGGCGGATGGGGTATTTATGCCGGCGGGCCGTCGAATATTTCCGCCTCCGTGAAGGCCTATTTCGGCCTGAAGCTGGCCGGGTTCAAGGGCGATCATCCGTCGCTTGACAAGGCGCGCAAAAAGATTCTTGAACTGGGAGGTGTGACCGAAGTCAACACCTTCACCAAGATCTATCTCTGTTTCTTCGGGCAGTACGATTACGACGCGGTGCCGGCAATTCCGCCGGAGATCGTGCTCTTCCCGAACTGGTTCTGGTTCAACATCTACGAAATTTCCTCGTGGTCGCGCGCCATTTTGGTTCCGCTGTCCATTTGCTACGCCAAGAAACCGTTCAAGAAGATTCCCGAAGACATGGGCGTCGAGGAACTCTTTGTCGGCGGGCGCGACAAGTCGCGCATGCACCTGCACTGGGACAGGAAACTTATTTCCTGGCGCAACTTCTTTCTCGTGCTCGACCGGATAACGCACTGGGCGGAGCGCGTTCACATCCGTCCGTTGCGCGCGGTCGCGTTGCGCAAAGCCGAAAGGTGGATGCTGGAGCGTCTCGAGATGAGCGACGGGCTGGGCGCTATCTACCCGTCGATCATGAACTCAATTATTGCTCTGCGCTGCCTCGGATACTCGGTCGACGATCCGCAGGTGATCCGCGCGCTCGACGAATTCGAAAAGCTCGGCATCGAAGAAGAAGACACATTCCGTATGCAGCCGTGCATGTCCCCGGTTTGGGACACCGCCTACGCCCTGTTCGCTCTCGGCGAAGCCGGAGTCCCCGCCAATGACCCCCGCCTGGTCAAGTGCGCGGATTGGATCCTGCAGAAGCAGGTGCGGACCGTTGGCGACTGGAAGATCAAGAACCGCAAGGGGCAGCCCGGCGGCTGGTATTTCGAGTTCAACAACGAGTTCTATCCCGACGTGGACGACAGCGCCATGGTTTGTCTCGCGTTGAGCCGTGTCGAGCATCCCAACGGCCGATACCAGCGCGAATCGGTGCAGCGCGCCATCGATTGGATCCTGTCGATGCAATGCAAGAATGGCGGTTGGGCCTCTTTCGACAAAGACAACGACCGCATGGTGTTCCAGTACGTGCCTTTTGCCGACCACAATGCCATGCTCGACCCGGCGACCGTCGACATCACCGGCCGCATTCTTGAGTGCCTGGCGACTTACGGCTACGACCAGCATCATCCCGCCGTGCAGCGCGCGTTGAAGTTCATCCGTAACGAGCAGGAGCCGGACGGCAGTTGGTTCGGACGCTGGGGAGTCAACTATATCTACGGCACGGCCCTTGTGCTGCGTGGGCTTGAAGCGATGGCGATCGACAACCACGACCCGATGATTCAGCAGGCGGCGGAATGGCTGCGGATGGTGCAGAACTCCGATGGGGGCTGGGGCGAGACCGTCGGCTCGTACGACGATCCGAACCTGAAGGGAACTGGCGCCAGCACTGCGTCGCAGACCGCGTGGGCGATCATGGGCCTGCTGGCGGCCGGCGATACGCGCAGCGATTCCGTGGCCCGCGGCATCGCATACCTGTTGCGCACGCAGAAGAAGGACGGCTCCTGGGATGAGCCTTGGTTTACCGGAACCGGCTTTCCGCGGGTGTTTTATCTCATGTATCACCTGTATCGTCAGTACTTCCCGCTGATCGCGCTGACGACGTATGCGAAGGTGATGAAGAGCGGCAATTAGCCTTTAGCCATTAACTCACGCACTCTCTGTTTTTGCGGAGAGCTGATGGCTAAGAGCTAAATGCTGGTCTTCGTCACTGGCGCTACGGGATTTCTTGGCAGTCATGTCGCACGTGTCCTGGTGGAACAGGGAGCGTGCCTCCGGTTGCTGGTTCGCAGGAACAGCGACCTGCGCAACGTCGCCGATCTGAACGCCGAGCGGGTCGAAGGCGATTTGCGCGATTTGACTTCTATCGAGAAAGCGCTGGCCGGATGTGACGCGCTGTTCCATGTGGCCGCGGACTACCGGTTGTGGGTGCGCGATCCGGAGCAGATGTACCGCGCCAACGTCGATGGGACGCGCGCCTTGTTGGAAGCTGCGCGCAGGCAAGGAGTGCGGCGGATCGTGTACACGTCGAGTGTCGCGACCATGGGATTCGGTTCCAATGGCACTCTGGCGGACGAAAACAGTCCAGTGTCTTTGGCCGACATGATCGGACACTACAAGCGTTCGAAGTTCATGGCCGAGCAAGTGGCGTTTGCCGCGGCGCGGTCCGGCGTTGACGTCGTGGTAGTCAATCCCACCACTCCGATCGGCGAGCGCGATGTGAAGCCGACCCCGACGGGACGAATTGTCGTCGACTTCCTGAAGCGGAAGTTCCCCGCCTACGTGGACACGGGATTAAACCTGGTCGACGCAACCGAATGTGCCCTCGGGCATATCCAGGCTCTGGAGAAAGGGCGAGCGGGCGAACGTTACATTCTCGGCGGCGAGAACCTGACGCTGAAGCAGATTCTCGACCGGCTGTCCGCGATTACCGGCCTGCCATCGCCGAAAGTGAAATTGCCCTATGTCTTCGCGCTCGCGACCGGAGTCATCGATGAGATGGTCACGGGCCGCATTTTGAGAAAGGAACCCCGGGCCACGATCGATGCGGTCCGGATGGGCCGCAAGAAGATGTTTGTCAGCTCCGGCAAGGCCGAGCGGGAACTCGGCTGGAAAGTAGTTCCCGTCGAGGGAGCGCTGCGGCGGTCGGTGGAGTGGTTCCGCGCCAACGGTTATGCCTAGACTCGCCATCGTTGCTGCCATGGAGCGCGAAGTGGCGCCACTGATCGGAAGCTGGCGAACGCGTTGGATTGAGCACGACGGACGTGAGTACAAGCTCTTTGAAAAGGAAGAAGCTGCGCTGATCTGTAGCGGGATCGGTCAGACGCCGGCACGCCGCGCAACCGAGGCGATCATCCGCCGAACAGAGCCAGATCGTGTCTTGTCAGTGGGTTTCGCGGGCGCACTTGATCCGGCGCTGCGCGTCGGAGAGATCATCGAACCGCGAATTGTGATCAATGCCGCAGATGGCGCTCGATGGGACACGGGAAGCGGGCAGGGAACGCTGGTGAGCTTTGCGGCTGTCGCCGGGCTCGATCAGAAACGCAAGCTGCGCGACTCCTACGGAGCGGCCATCGTCGACATGGAGGCGGCGGCCGTGGCACAAGGCGCGGAAATCTGCCGTGCCAGCTTCGCCGCTCTGAAGGTTGTTTCGGATGAAGCGTGTCAGAGCTTGCCGGCGTTGGACAAGTTCATCGGTGCCGACGGAACGTTTCGCTCAGCCCGATTCGCGCTCCATGTTGTGTTCCGCCCGTGGGTTTGGGGAGCGACGATTCTTCTAGCGAGGAACAGTTCGCGGGCCAGCGGGGCGTTGTGCAGTGCGTTGGAAATGTACATGAATCGGGTCGTCGCGGAGCCGATTGCGGCGCGCGACTAGGAGGAATGTGGATCGCTGGTTCTGGATTGCCTTACTGACCGCGATGGTCCTGCCGGCTCTGGCAGACGATTCGCAGAAGGTCTATTCCGAGTCCTTCAAGAAGGGCGCGACCCATGTGAAAGAACAGACGCTTGATATTACCCTGGCTTCCGAGCAACATGCGCAAGAATTCAAGGTCCTGGACGCGACGGAAAAGGCGCGCTACGTCTTACGTTTCGTTCCCGACATTCCCCGCGGCGATACCAGGGTCGTCGGCTGGTTCGTGAGGCTGGCCGACCTGCATCACAAGATCTACGACAGCGTACTGCCGACTTCTCCGGACCCGATGCGCGACATGACACAGGTATGGTGGCTCGACGCTCGTCCCTATGCCAAGATCCCGCTCAAGACAGCGCGGGTTTTCAAAGTGGAGCAGTTCTATTGCGTCGTTCAGGTGAAAGAAGCGCGAAAGCTGAGCGCCGAGAAGGTGTATCTGCGCGAGATGGACCTGACCGTCCAATTCACGAATACGAAACCGTAAACGAATCATGAGCCAGAGCAAAGTTGAATCCACGTCAGCAGCGGTAGCGGAAGGGCCGGTGATTCCCTCCGTAATGAAGGCAGCCGTTTATCGCGGCCAGAACGATGTGCGCCTGGAAGAAGTGCCGGTGCCCGAGATCGGGGCCGGTGAGATGCTGGTGCGCGTCCACACCTGCGGTATTTGCGGAACGGACCTGAAGAAGATTTCCACGGGTTCGCATTCGGCCCCGCGTATCTTCGGGCACGAAACCTCCGGCGTGGTGGCGCGTGTCGGAGAAGGCGTGCGCAAGTTCAGCGTCGGCGACCGCGTCGTGGTGTTCCATCACATCCCTTGCCGCGAATGCTTTTACTGCCGCACGAAGACGTTTGCGCAGTGTGAGACCTACAAGAAGGTTGGATGCACGGCAGGCTTTGAACCTTCCGGCGGCGGGTTCGCCGAGTACGTTCGCGTCATGGACTGGATCGTGGAGCGAGGCGCGGTTCTGATCCCTGACGGCGTCAGTTTTGAGCAGGCGTGCTTTGTCGAGCCGGTCAACACCTGCCTGAAGGGAATCGAGAACCTGCGCCTGGACCGGGGAGAGACGGCGCTGGTCATCGGACAGGGTCCGATCGGGCTGATCCTAGCGGTGCTGGCCCGACGGGCGGGCGCTCGCGTGATTACTTCCGATTTGTATCCGGCGAGGCTTACAATATCGAGAAGATTCGGTTTGGACCTGACAATCGACGCATCGCGGGCGGACACGGTAGCCACGATTCGTGACATGACCGAGGGCCGCGGGGCGGACGCCGTGATTCTGGCGGTCGCCGGCAGCGCCCTGATCCGGCCTGCGATGGACGCCACGCGTCCGGGAGGGCGTGTATTGTTGTTCGCCCAGACCACGCGTGGGGAAGTGACCATCGATCCGGCGGCGGTCTGCGTAGACGAGAAGACGCTGCTCGGCTCCTACAGCGCTTCCGTCGAACTCCAGGACCAGTCCGTACAGTTTGTCATGAACCGCGAAATGGACCTGGAACAGCTGATCAGTCATCGCTTTCCGCTGCACGACAGCGTTGAGGCGCTCAAGCTGGCTGCCCATCCTCAACCAGACTCGATGAAAATCGTCATCCAACCGGGTAGCGCGTGGGAAGGACGTTCACTGTGAATGGCAAAATGACCGCCGCCGTTCTTTACGGCAAGGAAGACATCAAGATCGAAAAGGTGCCGATCCCGCGAGTCGGCGAGGGCGAAGTGCTCGTCAAGGTTCAGGTGGCCCTCACCTGCGGCACCGACTTGAAGGTCTACCAGCGCGGCTATCACGCGCGAATGATCGTGCCGCCCGCCTTGTTTGGCCATGAACTGGCCGGCACGATCGAGGAAGTTGGTCCCGGGGTTCGCGGCTTCAAGAAGGGCATGCGGGTCGTCGCCTTGAACTCCGCCCCTTGCGGTATGTGCTTCTACTGCTCCAAGCATCAGGGCAATCTCTGCGAAGACCTGCTTTTCAACAACGGCGCTTATGCCGAATACATCCGGATTCCTCGCCGCATTGTCGAAACCAACATGCTGGTGGTGCCCTCGCAGGTGAGCTTCGAAGACGCCGCCATGACCGAGCCCTTGGCCTGCGTTTTGCGCGGCTTGCACGAGACCGGAGTGGAGATCGGAGACACGGTCACGGTTATCGGTGGCGGGCCCATCGGCCTGATGTTCGTGCAGGTCGCGAAAGCGATCGGCTGCAACGTCATTGCCGTGGTGAAACGGGATTCCCAGGTTGCACTTGCCCGGCGCAAGGGCGCACAGGAAGTCGTGCAGATCACCAAGTCTGACGATCCGGTAGACGCCGTTCGTTGCTTGACTTCCGAAAAACGCGGCTCTGACGTCGTTGTGGAGGCTGTCGGCCGCCCGGAAGCCTGGGAATGGGCGGTGCAGATGGTGCGCAAGGGGGGTACGGTCAACTTCTTTGGAGGATGCGCCGCCGGAACCAAAGTCCAGCTCGACACCAATCGGCTGCACTATTCCGAGATCACGTTGAAGGCGACTTTCCACCACACGCCGGAAACGGTGCGCCGCGCGTTCGGATTGATTACGGAACGCAAGGTCCGCGGTACCGATTACATCACCGGGGAAGCCCCGCTCTCGCGTCTGCATGACGTCTTGCGTCACATGCTCAACCGCAACGGGGACATCAAGACCGCCATCATTCCCGGCCACTGAGGAGAAGGGAAGAGATCGGTGAGTAGCCTCCGTGACTCCCTGTGTCCTTGCTGTTGGAACGCTTTGCTCGATGACAACCATGGCTAGCCAACCCGCGACTCCACAACCCCCGGTGGGTTGGGCCGCTCTTCCGCCCGAATACGCTATCCCAGAAGTAGCGCCTTCGCAGGCGGATGCGCACAAGTATTGCCGCCGGCTGGCCTCGACACACTACGAGAACTTCTCCGTTGCCACCTGGTTTCTGCCGAAGGCATTACGCCAGCATTTCTGCAATGTTTATGCCTACTGCCGCATCTCCGATGATCTTGGCGACGAAGTCGGCGAGAGCACGACCTCGCTGCAACTTCTGGATCAGTGGGAAACCGAGCTGGACGCCTGCTACGAAGGCAGCCCGCGCCATCCCGTGTTCGTGGCTCTGGCCGAGACGGTGCGGAAGTTCGATATTCCCAGACAGGAATTTGCCGACCTGCTCACCGCTTTTCGCCAGGACCAGACCGTCACACGGTACGAGACCTTTTCCGACCTGCTCGGCTACTGCCGCTATTCTGCGAATCCGGTTGGGCATCTGGTGCTGTACCTGTGCGGTTATCGCGATGCCGAACGGCGCCAGCTTTCCGACTACACCTGTACGGCGCTGCAATTGGCCAACTTCTGGCAGGATGTGAGCGTCGATTACGGCAAGGGCCGGGTGTATTTGCCGCTCGAGGACTTGCGCCGCTTCGGTGTGCGCGAGGAGCAGATCAGTGCTGGGCAGAACACGCCCGCCTTTCGCGAGATGATGCGCTTCGAAGTGGCGCGTGCCCGGGAGTGGTTTGCCCAGGGACTGCCGCTCGCAAAGACGGTCAATCGGGAACTGGCGATCGATCTTGAACTGTTCAGTCGCGGCGGGATGGAAATACTGAACGCGATCGAGCGCCAGGACTATGCGGTGCTCGGCAACCGTCCGGTCATCTCAAGATCCCGCAAGCTGGCGCTGGTTGCGCGGGCCGCGCTGGGGAAGTTGCTATGAGCGCCGCCGTGGGAAATGCTCAGATCCAGTTCGCGCCGACGCCTTCACAACTTGACGTTGCCTACTCGGTGTGCCGCCACATTGCCCGCTCGGCGGCAAAGAACTTCTATTACGGCTTTGCCGTGCTTCCCCGTCCGAAGCGCAACGCATTGAGCGCGGTGTACGCCTTCATGCGGCGTTGCGACGACATTACGGACGACAACACTCTCAGCTTCTACGAGCGCCACCGGAAACTGGCGGAATGGCTCGACTCCGTGCACCGCGCGCTTGCTGGCCATCCCACCGACGACGCGTTGTTGCTTGCCCTGACGGACGCCCAGCGCCGTTACCAGATACCGATCGGCCTGCTCGACCAGCTGGCCTACGGAACGGCTGCAGATCTGGTGGAGGAACCTGATGAGCCGCAATTCGCGGGACCTCTAAATATCCGCTATCGCACTTTCGAGGAACTGCGCCAGTATTGCTACGGCGTCGCTTCCGTCGTAGGTCTTGTGTGCATCCGCATCTTCGGCTACCGCGATCCTGCCGCCGAGGGACTGGCGGAGCGCTGCGGGCTGGCATTTCAGCTGACCAACATCATTCGTGATGTGAAAGAAGATGTGGCCATGCGCCGCATCTATTTCCCCGAAGAGGATCTGGCCCGGTTCGGGTTGACGCCAAACGACCTGGTCGTTCCGGTCCTGGACCGCGTTCGTCCGTTGCTGGCATTCGAGGCGGACCGCGCCCGCGAAGGCTACCGTGCCGGCGAAGAACTCGTTCCCATGGTGAACGAAGACAGCCAACCAGGCCTGTGGGTACTCATCACCATCTACCATCGCCTGCTTGAGACCATTGCCGACCGACAGTACGACGTGTTCGCCGAGCGCGTCAGCCTCACTCTCCGCGAGAAGCTCACGATCCTCGCCAAGGGATACGTGAAGCGCATGTTGTGATGACTCCATCACCAACGCAATCTCCCACCGTCGCCATTGCCGGAGGAGGCCTGGCAGGGCTGGCCGCCGGAGTCGCCCTCTCCGACGCAGGATTTCGCGTCACGCTGTTCGAGCGCCGCCCCTATCTCGGCGGCCGCGCTTCTTCCTATCAGCACCCGGGCACCGGAGAGATCGTCGACAACTGCCAGCACGTGCTCCTGGGATGCTGCACGAATTTGATTGACTTCTACCGGCGCACCGGCGCCGAGCAGCACATCCGCTGGTATGACGAGTTGACCTTCCTCGAGCCGGGTGGCCGTGCTTCGAAGATTCGGCCCTCAGCTCTGCCGGCGCCACTTCACGCGGGGCCCGCATTCCTGCGCGCACGTTGTCTGAACCTCGCGGACAAGCTCTCGATTGGCCGTGCCATGGCTGCGCTCGCTCCCGCAATTCCCGCAGAGCAAGGCGAGACATTCCTTGCCTGGCTCCAGCGCCACGGGCAAACTACGCAAGCTATCGAGCGCTTCTGGAAGACGATCCTGGTGAGTGCACTCAATGAAGATCTGGATCGCGTTTCTGTTCCCTACGCGGCACAAGTCGTGCGCGAATCATTCTTGAAGTCTGCGGCGGCGGGGCGCATGGGGATTCCGACCATTCCGCTGAGCGATCTGTACAACGCCGCCGGCGACACAATTTGCTCCCGCGCCGGGGAGGTGGAGTTCCGTTCCGGCGTCGAATCCTTCCACGCGAGTCCGTCGGGCGTCGATGTGCTCATCAACGGCCAGGCGCGGACGTTTGACTACCTCGTATTGGCTGTGCCGTTCGACGTTCTTGTCCGGCTGTTGCCCGACTCTGCTGCCCCTGCTTCGCTGGTAGAAATGTTGAACCGGTTCGAGACCTCTCCGATCACGGGCATCCATCTCTGGTTGGACCGTTCCATCAGCGACCTCGATCATGCGGTCCTGCTGGATCGCACGATTCAGTGGATGTTCCACAAGTCGCGTCTGATTGCTGCGCGCGAAAACGGCGATGGCAGCTACGTGGAACTCGTCGTGAGCAGTTCCAGGAGTCTGGTGGAAAAGTCACGTGGCGAGATCGTCGAACTGGCTGTGCGGGAACTGGCAGAATTCTTCCCGGCCGCTCGCGAAGCGAAGCTCGTGAAGTCCACCGTGATCAAGGAAGTTCGCGCTACCTATTCGCCATGTCCAGGAGTCGACGCTTATCGGCCGCGTCCTGAGACCGCTTGGCCCCGAGTGTTTCTGGCCGGTGACTTCGTCGCCACCGGCTGGCCGGCCACGATGGAAGGTGCGGTGCGCAGTGGTTACCTCGCGGCAGAAGCTCTCCTTCGAGTTGCGGAAGTTCCCGACACTCGTTTTCTCGTCCCCGACCTTGCCGGCCGCGGCCTGATGCGATTCTTCCGCTGACCGAACACATCGGCGCGCAACACCACCCCGTATCCTTATCGGCCGGTCCCGACATTCCCTTCAGTTACGTTGGTGTTCTTTCCGTGTGACTGCTTCGCCATTTTCAAGTCGCCGCCTTCTGCTTACGATCTATCTACCAATTTATGGCGGCCAGGACTCTTGAGGACTTCGTCCTTCAGAAACCGGATCGACGACGCACTCCACGCTTCAGTTGTGGCGGCTTGGCGCAGGTGATCTGTCTGCCCTCGGACGGCATTCTTCTGCCCGGCAGGATTCGCGATCTCAGTCTCGGTGGGTGCAGCGTGCTGATGAATACGCCGCTGGAACGCGGTGCATTGGCCGAAATCCTGGTGCGCGTCAACGCTTCTTCCTTCCGCGCGCTTGGGCAGGTGCGAGCCGTCCGCGGCCCTGCCGGACTCGGGATACAGTTCCTCCAGATGAGTTCCGGAGGCCAGAATCTGCTGGTCGAATTGATCCGTGAGCTTGCCCGGCAGCAGGCGATTGCGCAAACCGTGCAGGCGGTGCGTCGCGCGCCCGATGAGGAGTTCTTCGTGCAGCGGCGTGCCGCTGCTTTCCGCACGGGGCTACCCCTGGAAGAGACTGGGATTCCCCCCGTCGAGCGCGAGGCAGCTCCAACCCTCGTCGTCGACCGCCGAGCCTTGATCGTGGACGGTGAATTGGATCTCTTTATCTAGGCCAGATCCGACCCTAGACCGCCATCAGCGCCACGCCGCCCGCCACCAGCAACGCCGCCAGCAGACGCCGCTTGCCGACTCGCTCGTGCAGGAAGATACGCGCCGCAAACGCGTTGGCGACAAACGTCAGCGATGCCGAGGCCGGGACCACCAGGCTCAGGTCTCCCCAGGACAGTGCGAAGAGCAGGCTATAGAACGCCACTGCCATCGCCACCAGGCCGAGCGGGAAAGTCGGCGTCCCGAGTATGCGGCCGACAACATGCAACAAGCCATGCCGCTTCCACAACTCGCCGACGTCTCCCACCTTCTTCATGGCATGCGATAGAAACACATCGCCGGTCGTGGATGCGGCGACGATCACCGCGATCGCGGCCCAGGTATAGAGCTCTTTCACGGCTGCGCCTCCGGCGAGATCACGTCAGACGCCGCCACAGGCGCATGTTTGCGCGCCGTCAGCGACGGCCCCGCCGCCACGAATCCCACGCCCGCCGTGATCAGCGCAATGCCCAGCCAGCGTGCCGGCGTGATCGTCTCATGAAACCCAAACCGCGCCACCAGCGCGACCAGCACATATCCCAGCGAACTCGCAGGCAACACATAGGTGAGATCGGCCCACGACAGCGCCGACATGTAGGAGGCAAAGAACGCCAGCAGCAGCAGGATCCCGGACGCAACCCACGGATCGAGGATCGCCAGAATCAGGCTCGAGAGATTGTGCAGGGAAACGTTGCCCAGGTCTTTCATGCCGCGCGCGAGGAGGGAATCGCCCGCGGAGCTGAACGCAGCGACTCCCGCCAGCACGAGGTATTTTCGGAAGGTCACTACCGATCCGGCTCCCGGAGTTCCTAAGCCTTCGCCGCTTCAGCGGCCGGGGCTTCTTCCTTGCGGTTCTCCTTCACCCACTTGTGGCGCTGGGCGCGAAGCTTCAGGAACGCGCGCGCTTCCTTGTACAGACGCTTGCGCTCGGAGTTGTCGAATACCGCTTTGCGGAGAATGCGGTACGCGGCCTTGGGACGGAAATAGTACTCGTCGTAGAACTGATGCACCGCCTCCATCACCTCGGACGCGGGCAGTCCCGGATATTCCACCTGCACCATCTGGTGGCCGCCGTCGTCCACCATCTTGCTCTCCGCCGTAATGAATCCGTTCTTCAGCGCATACTCGTGCAGCTCCGTGCCCGGATACGCGTGCGCGACCGACACCTGAATCGTCTCGACATCCAGTTCTTTCGCGAACTTGATCGTGTTCTGGATGGTCTCGCGCGTCTCACCCGGCAGCCCGAGGATGAAGTCGCCGTGCACGACCAGCCCGAGCTTGTGGCAGTCTTTCGTGAACTGCCGCGCACGCTCGACCGTCGCACCCTTCTTGATGTTCTTCAGGATCTGCTGATCGCCCGACTCGTACCCGACGATCAGCAACCGGCAGCCCGCTTCCTTCTGCGCTTTCAGCGTCTCGTAGTCGGTCGTGACGCGTGACGTGCACGACCACGTAATCCCCAGCGGCTTCAGCTTCGAGCACAGCTCAATCGTCCGCGCTTTCTGGATGTTGAACGTGTCGTCGTCGAAGAAGAACTCTTTCACGTACGGCCAGTATTCCTTGGCCTTGGCCATCTCGCGGGCGACGTCGTCCGACGACCGCTTCCGCCACGGATGCCCGCTCAGCGTCTGCGGCCACAGGCAGAAGGTGCACTGCGCCGGACATCCGCGCGTCGTGTACAGAGCCACGTACGGATTGAGCAGGAACGGCACGTTATACCGCCGCACATCGAGGTCGCGCTTGTAGACGTCGGTCACGTGCGGCAGCGCGTCGAGGTTCTCGATCGTCGGACGATCCGGGTTGTGCACCACGCCGCCATTCTTGCGGTAGGAAATCCCGAGGATTTCCTCCAGCGGCTTGCCGTTGGCGTAGTCGCAGATGGTGTAGTCGAACTCCTTGCGGCAGACGACGTCGATGACTTTGTGTTCCAGCAGCGACTTCTCCGGCTGCACGCTGACGTGCGGGCCGACGAACGCAATTTTCAAATGCGGATTGGCGTCCTTGATCGCCTCGATCAGGCGGATATCGCCGGGGAAGCCGGGAGTGCTGGTGAACAGCACCAGCAATTCGTAGTCGCGGCAGATGCGGATCGTCTCTTCCGCCGTCACGTGATGCGGCGGCGCATCGAGCAGCCGCGCGCCTTCCAGCATGCCCGTCGGATAGGCCAGCCAGACCGGATACCAGTAAGACTCGATCTCGCGCGTAGCCGGCCAGCGCGAACTCGCGCCTCCGTCAAAATTCTCAAACGAGGGAGGATTCAAGAACAGTGTTTTCAATGGCATAAGGCGTAATTGATCTATTCTAACATCCTCCAGTGACCCCGCCTGTTGCCATCCTCAACTACCGCTCCCCCTGCCGGGATATTTCGGCGGAAGATTCCGCCCTTCGAGGCTCGATGCCCGAGAGCCTGCCCCAGCACAACCGAGGCGAGACGCGGACCACTCGGCTGCATCACACGTAGGATAATGGTTCGCTCGAAGGAGTTCTCCGAATGAACAGCCTTGCTCTTCTGCAATCCCTGAAAGAAAGTATTCTCGGCCAAGCGAGCGTGAAGACCGTCTACGGCGAACCGATCTCGTCTCACGGAAAGACGATCATTCCCGTTGCAAAAGTCGCGTATGGCTTTGGTGCGGGTGCAGGCGCGGGAGCCAGGGGCGATGCCGGCACCCGCGGCGAAGGCGGTGGCGGCGGCGGAGGACTGCGAGCGGTTCCCGTGGGCGTCATCGAAGTGAGCAACCAGCAGACCCGTTTCGTTCCAATTACCGACCGCAGGAAGCTGACAGGTGTTCTGCTGGCGGGATTTGCTTTCGGTATGTGGCTGGGCTGGCTCAGACGTCGCGGAAACTAATCCTGTGCCGGGTGCCCCGCCTCCCGACTCCTGCTGTTTTGCTCTTGCCGACTACCGACTACCCATTAACCAAGTGGTAACAGGGTACCCCCTCCCCCCTCCCCCTTCCCGAGCTAAATATCCGGAATCAACAGTTTAGCCCGTACAATCCGGGCAAAATCTTGAGCCGCAAGGGGTTGGAGGCAAAATCTTCCGGAATAAGGAGTTAGAGAGAGATCCCTCGCGAAAACCGCTCGGGATTTCGGCGCGCAGCTCGGACGCCGCGCAAACGCCTCAAGGTCTCGGGTGTCAGGTCTCAGGAAAACCCCGAGACCTTATCCGTCGAGGGAAGAGACACGCGTGCCTCGTACTACATATGTTGTCAATGAGCTAATGGAGTGTAATCGCGATTATCTTCTAGAGGGAGGAGGCTGTCAAGGACGTACGTCACAAGTGTGTTGGCGGCGGGGTTGGGCCACTTCTCGAAAACCGCGAGAAGTGGCGCACCCTCAGTTCTATTGTGTCGGCGTTCAAAAGGCCCAGCACTGTGCTAGCGCGCAGATGTGGCCCACCCGCCCATAAGCTTCCTGTACAGATAGTTTAGCCTGGCGCCCCAGGTTCGAGCCCCGGTTTTGGGCGCCAACCCTTCGACTTCGCTCAGAGCAGGCTCTGGGGAATCACAGACGTTCGATTCTTGTGGGTGTAGTCTTTTCCCATGCCGCGCGGATTACAGCGCTTCCAACAGACGTGACACTCTCATTTCATCACGTTCCGTTGCTATCGCCGGCAGGCTAAATTCAACTCGCGTGAGACGTACGGCTTATTCGTTCACTGACTGGAGTTGTGAGAAAGCGTGGGAGGAAGACATGCAAAAGAGATCGGTGATTGGAATTCTGCTCGGTTGCACCCTGGCATTGATTGTGCAGACGCTGATTGCGCAGACTGCGGCGGCACAAGATACATCCACGCCGGAAGAGCGCGCGCAATGGGTCGTCGTCACGCACCAAATGGAGAGCGCTCCGCTCGACGACGCCGTAAACAAGCAAGGGGAAGCGGCATTCAAGCGGCTCAGTGACGTGCACGATGTGCATGTGCCGTTGTGTCCGACTCTTTTGACCGAGTTCAACGGGATGAAGTACGCCTACGCCCACACGATCACGCGGCAGTACATGATGGCGAGTGGCGCGTTCATCATCGAGAATCCTGATAAAGCCTCCGACATTAAGGCACTGAATCTCGCAGCGGTGGAGAGCGTACTGAAGACTTACCAAGCGATCCTGAAACAAAAACCAGACGCGAAATCCAAGCAGCTCGACGAACTGCTGAAGAAGCAAAGCCAGGGGAAGCTCAACGACGCTCTGAAGCAGTGCCCGTGAGCGGGAATAACCCAGGCGCGTAATCCTGAATTGTCATGCACTCAATCGTCACAGATCCCAAATATCAAAAGGCTTGGCACCAGCTCCATCGCATCCGCGTCCGCGCTCTTTGTGCTGTTCTTTGTCTTGCAGTACTTGTTGGCGTTGAAGCCTGGGTCGATCCGGAGTTCTACTTGACGACCCAGCTAGTTGTTTGCACGTTGATTTGGGTTGCATTCTGGCTCTATGCAAGTCTGACTTATCTCTGGTGGCCCTGTCCTCGTTGTGGTTCACCATTTCAGGCGGGTCTCCTTTACAGTTGGCGGACAGCCTGGCCCAGGAAAAGCTGTATCAACTGTGGGCTACGGCTAGGAGCTCCCGGACCAGATACCTGAACTTCGTGATCAAGGGTGGCGACTCGTCTGCTCCGAACGCCCCGAAGAGCGTACCGAACTATGGTTGCGCCGGCGTCCCCGGCAGCGCCCAGCTTTCCAGGTCGCCGGTGGCGCGCAGCAGGGTCATGCGCACGCGCTGATATTCGAAGTCGGCATCCTGAAACTGCAGATATCGTTCGCTGGCCTGGACGCGCGCATCGGCGAGTTCGTGCAGGGCGCCGGTTCCGGCGTCGATGCGGGCTTGCGCGGCGTCCACGCTCGCCAGTGTCAGCTGATATTCCAGCTGGGCTACTTCGCGGGCAGCCGCCAGCTGCTCCACGGCACGTTGCAGCTTGAGCGTCTCTTCAGACACCTGGTTGCGCGTAGCTTCAGCCTGCTTTTTGGCCTTGGCGGCTTCGGCGTCGGCGCCCTGCGCGCGCGCCCGCTGCGAAAAGTTGAAGATCGGGAAGCGAAACGCTCCGCCGATGGTGACGTTGTTGGCCTGGAACGTCCGATAGAACTGGTCGTAGTTGTTGTACTTCGAAAGGCGCGCGTATTGCGCCGAGAAATCCAGGGACGGCAACAGTGCGCGATGCTCTCCCGAAGCGCGAAACAGTTCCGCGCGCGCATGCTGCTCGGCGGATTGCAGAACCGGACTCGAGGCCACGGCTTTGGCGGGGAGATCGTCGTCGGCGCTGACAGTGGGCAGCGCGGGAATGCTGTCGGGAACGATCTCGATCGATGAGACCGTCAATCCCGTGAGCACCGCGAGATGACGCCGCAGGATGTCGGCGGAACCCCGGGCCTCGGCGATGTGCAGCCGGGTGCGGGCCCCAGCCAGCTTGGCTTTGTTCAAATCGACAACACTGTCCACACCTTCCTGAACGCGCTGCGTAACGGCTTTTTCAAGATCGGTCGCCATGCTCTGGTCTTGCTGCAGGTGGACGAGTCGAGCTTCCCATTTGGCCAACTCTGCATAGCTCACGGACACATCCTGAATCACCGCGTTGCGCTGATCCTTGTCCTGCAACTGCGAGGCGCGCCACTCCGTCTTCGCGGCATTCATGAATTGCTGCTGCGCGGGATTGAACACCGAGCTCTGCGCCACGACATTCACGACCGCCGGCGCCGAACCTTCGAGGGTAAGCGGGAATCCGTAGGAGTAGCCGAGACCCGATCCGACGACAAGTTGCGGCACGTAGTTGTTCCGTATCTCGCGGAAAGCGGCGTAGCTGCGCTGCACATCGGCGGACGCAACCGCTGACGTTGTGCTGTGCGCGAGCGCAAGACGGATGGCGCGCTCGAGAGGCAGCGGCTCGGCGGATGATCCGGCAGCTGCCAGGACCACGAACAAGAGAGTCAGAAGAATGAGATGCGACCAGCGTGGCAAACAGAATGTCATCGTGTCACCTGTGCGATCAGATGCGGCCAAGCCGCAACGCACAAATTGTAGTGCGCCGGAGCGGAGCCGGGATGGGAATCGGAAGGTTGCGGGGATAGGAGTGAGCAACAGGAGCGCACCCCAGAAGCGATCGTTCCCGCCCTGTCTCCGCAAAGAACGCGGAGACAAGGACGCGGCACCCGCCGATCAGGGTGCGACCCGATGCAAGGCGTCCTGCGCCTGGCGGTAGTTTCGGGCCAGGGACAGCGAGGCCCGATATTCCGTCGCCGCTCCAGCGCGGTCGCCATCTTTCTCGAGCAGTTGCCCGAGGAGATAGTGGGCCTTGAAGGCCGGCGCTTCCTCGACCGGGCCCTCGGAGAGGTAGCGCCGCAGCAGTTGCTCGGCAAAGGAGAAGGCGCGTCCGGTGCGGTAGAGGGTGGCGGCGGCCTCGAACAGGACCTCGCGGGTGGTGATGACGCCTTGATTCATGCTGACGAAGGCTTGTTCCATTTCGACGTAGCGTTTTTGATTGCGATAAAAAAAGCCGAGGTTCAGCCAGGCTTCGCCGTCACCGTCTCCGTCCTGCACCATCTTCTTATACTCACGCTCGGCGGTGGCGTAGTCTTTTTCTTTTTCCGCGATGCGAGCGTAGACCCAGTGTTCCCGCGCGGAACTGAGTTTTGCGATGAGCTTGGCCTGATCGCGGGCCTTGTCTTTGCCTCCGCCCATGATCGACGGCGCTTCCAGGTAGTACTCGGCGACATCTTCGATGGCGTTGGGATCTCTGGGATCGAGTTCGGCGGCACGCTGAAACTCGTCACGCGTCTTCAGCGCGAGGCCGATAGGAAGCGTGGCCCGGCCTGCTTTCTCGCCATACACGCGGCCCAGCCAGCGGTGGAAGGCGGAATTGTTGGGATCGAGTTCGACGGCGCGTTTGCAGCGGGACTCGGCACGGTCCCAGTCTTCATACTGGTAGTAGGCGCGGCAGAGCAGGTGGATGGCCTGGGCGTCGCGGGGGTCGGCGGAGATGCGTCCGTTGAGGTTTTCAATGGCGTCGTCGACACGACCTGCGTTCAGCAGGTCCTGAGCCGTAATCGCCGCCATGGTGGGAAGAGAAAAGAGAAATAGCAGGCTGGCTGATACCACTTCAAAAATCGGCTTCCGCATTCAGAACTTCACCTGTGTCCCGTCGCTGAGGGGCTTCCCGTTGGAAGAACCGATCGCGACCATGTCTTTGAGAGCGACCCCGCTCTTGACTTCCACCTGCGTCAGGTTGGAAAGCGCCGTCTCGACATCGCGCCGCTTGAGTTCGTGCCCCACCACCTGTAGCACGTAGGGCTTACTGTCATCCATCCTGACAGCCTCACGGGGAACTACCAGCGCATTGTCGCGTTCGGCGGTTACGATCGTCACCCCGACGTTGATGTTCGGCAAGAGCTTGAGGTCCTTGTTTTCTAGGATGCAGGTTGTTTCGCCAACGTTGCGGGAACCATGCAGCTTGACTACAGAGGGGATGGAATTGACTGTGCCACGCCAGACGCGGCCGGGGACAGCGTCCCATGTGATTTCGAGAGGATTTCCGGGCGACAGCTTGGCGACATCGGGCTCGTCGACAAATGCCCTGACCTGAACCTTTCTCAGGTCGGCGAGTTGCAGTAAGAGGTCGCCGCTGGAAACGAACATCCCTTGTTTGACGGGAAGGGAATAGACGATGCCCTCAAATGGAGCGCGCACATTCGACTTTGCCAGCACTTCCTGGGCGGCATCGTAGGTGGCCTGCGCTTCCTGCCGCTGCGCCTGCACACGAGCCATTTCAGGATTGGAATAGCGTTTCGTCTGTTTCTGTTTGAGCAGGTTCAGTTGAGCTTCGGTTTGCGCGAGGGCGTCCTGGGCGGCGCGTACTTCACCTTCCGAGGCGGACCCCTGCTGCTGCAGCCGCTTGAATGCGTCGAGATTGCGCTGCGCGGTGTCGCGATCGGTGCGCGCCTTCACCATTGCAGCGTCCAGGTTTAGAACTTCTTCCTGCGTACCGCCGCGTTCGACTGCGGCGACCTCAGCCAGTGCTGCTTTCAGTTGCGTCTGGGCGCGCGCTGCTTGTGCGCGTGCGTCGGCGTCGTCGAGCACAACCAGCAGGGTGCCCTGCTTGACGAACTCGCCTTCCTTGACGAAAACACGCTGCACGGTGGTCGCGGCCGGAGCGTGCGCTTCGAAATTCTGGACGGGCTCAATTTTTCCGTTGGTGGAGATGAGACTGCGAATCGGTCCGCGCTCGACTGTCGCGGTACGGATCGGTACTGCGTCATCGCGGCGCGTCACGAAAGCAGCGAGCAGCACGACCGCTGCCGCAATCGCGAGCCCGGTCACCCACCAGCGCTTCGGCTTGTGGGCTGAGCTGTTTCCATTCAATGGCATACGGAGAAAAGCGCAAGCATCAATGTATCACCCGAGCGCTATCTGTGAGCAGCAAAGCGATGCCTGAAGCTTATCTGGTTAGATGCGCCGACGGGTCGATGAACCCGACACGTTCGAGATTTCGCAGGCGGCGCGTTCCCAAATCTGTACGCTCAGGACGTTCGCGCCGCCAGCGACTCGATACAATGGCCCTATGCCGAAACACCCCCGCTACACGCCGGAGCACGCGAAAGCCGGTCTCGACCACGACTTCCCCGAAATCGAAACCTGGCCCAACCAGTTTCCGGGATATGAGATTGTCATTGACGATCCGGAATTCACCTCGGTCTGTCCCAAGACCGGACTGCCGGACTTCGGACGACTCGAAATTCGCTACATGCCGGACCGCCTCTGCCTCGAACTGAAATCGCTGAAAGAGTACCTGCAGTCCTACCGCAACCTGGGAATTTTCCAGGAGAACATCGTCAATCAGGTGCTGAACGATGTCGTGCGCTGGGCGAAACCGGTGTGGGCCGAAGTGAAGGGAGATTTCCGGCCACGGGGAGGAATCTCAACGGTGGTAGTGGCGAAGTGGCCGAGGCCAGAAGCAAGTCAAGAGCAAAAAGTCAGATTGGAGAAGTGAAGCCTCGATGACCAGGCTGTCGAGAATTTACTTCTGCAATTTGACTTTTGCCTTTTGACTTTCTGCTATATTCACTCGACCTGTGCTCGACAGAAAGCTCTATCCTCGCACGGCGCTGATCACCCTCACCGCGCTTAATCTTGTCAATTACGTGGATCGTTCCGTGTTAAATGCGGTCCAGCCGTTGGTGCAGCAGGAATTCCACGTCAGCAAGGCCGAACTCGGATTCCTGAGCACAGCCTTCCTGATCTTCTACACGATCGCCGCTCCATTCGTGGGGCCGTTGGCGGACCGGTATTCGCGCAAGGTCATCATCGCGCTGGGCGCATTTTTCTGGAGCGGACTCACGCTTCTGACGGCGGTCACGCACACCTACACCGAGTTACTGATTCGGCACACCCTGGTCGGCATTGGGGAAGCGACGTTTGTGACCATCGCGCCAACCTTCGTTGCCGACCTTTTTTCGGAAAAGTGGCGCGGTCGCATATTTGGCGTCTTCTACCTAGCCATTCCCGTGGGATTTGCGGCCGGCTATCTGCTCGGCGGACACCTGGGGCCGCATTATGGCTGGCGGTTCCCGTTCTATATGGCGGCCGCGCCCGGATTCCTGCTGGGAATGGCTGTCCTGTTTCTCAAGGAGCCGGAGCGCGGCACCTACGACTCGATCGCTGAGACCGCTGAGCGCGGCACCGTTCTGGGATTGGCCCGGAACCCGGCTTTCCTGACTGCAACCCTGGGAATGGCCGCCATGACGTTCTCGCTTGGCGGCGTGCTGGTGTGGATGCCCCAGTTTCTCAGCGAGGAGCGTCACTACTCACTCGAAGCGGCAAATTTGATTTTCGGTGTCATCGTGGTCGTTGATGGCCTGCTTTCGTCGATCACCGGAGGCTGGCTTGGCGATTTTCTCCTGCGGCGGATGAAGAGCGCCTACTACGTTGTTTCGGCGGCAGGGATGGCGCTGGGAGTCCCGTTCATGATCGTTGCGTTGTTTACCAAGGGGCCCATGATGGTGCCGGCAATTGCCGTGGCGGCCTTCTTCCTGCTGCTGAATACTTCGCCACTGAATACCGCTCTGGTGAATTCCGTAGGCGCGCACATTCGTGCCACAGCGATCGCGGTCAATATCTTCATCATCCACTTTCTTGGCGATGTGCCCTCGCCTACCATGATGGGTTGGGTTGCGGACCGCACTTCTTTACAGACGGCGTTTGTTCTGCCAGTGATCGCCATGGGCGTTTCCTCTGCCATACTCTTCTATGGGATGAAGTTCGCGCCGCCTCTGCGGATCAACGGTGGCGCGATGCCACCCTCCGGAGCATCTTCGTAGAAGAATGACCTGGCACATTCTCAACTGGATCGCCGGCAGCCTCCTTGGCCTGGCGTGGCTCTCGCGCGTTGTCGATGCTGCGCTCGGCATGAGGCATGTTGCCGACATCAGCCGCCCGGAGTGGGATCTTCCGCCGGCAGCGGCCGGCAGCGAGCCGCGGGTCAGCATTGTTGTGCCGGCCCGCAATGAAGAAGAGCATATCCGCGAAACACTGACCCGGTTGTTGACACTCGAGTATTCCAACTATGAAGTCATCGCGGTGAATGATCGATCTACGGATCGTACGGGGGCGATCATGGAGGAAGTTGCGTCGAAAATCCCCACCCTCCGCAAAGAACGCGGAAGGATGGGGCACCCGGCACGTCTGATCGGGTCATCGGATCATCGGATCATCGGGTCATTTGAATCCCACCCTACACCGTTACGGGTGATTCACATTGCGCAACTTCCTGCTGGGTGGCTTGGCAAGACTCATGCCATGTGGACGGCAGCCAGCCAGGCCACAGGCGACTGGCTCCTCTTCACCGACGCCGATGTCCTGTTCAAGCCCGACGTTCTGCGGCGGGCGATTGGATACGCGGAAAGCGAAAAGGCCGGTCACGTCGTGCTGTTCCCAAGAATGATCATGAAGACTCCCGGCGAGCGCATGATGATCGCCTTTTTCCAGGCACTCTTCGTGTTCGGACATCGCCCGTGGAAAACGGCCGATCCCGCGGCCAGCGACCACATGGGCGTCGGCGCGTTCAACATGGTGCGTAAGTCCGTGTATGAGGCGGTCGGAACGTACCAGGCGTTGCGCATGGAAGTGCTCGATGACATGAAACTGGGCAAGGTGGTGAAGAATGCGGGCTTCGCTCAGCGAAACGTGTTCGGCGAAGACCTGATCTCAATCCGCTGGGCCAAGGGAGCGCTGGGCGTCGTCAACAACCTGACCAAGAACTTTTTTGCGGTGCTGTCGTTTCAGGTATGGCGCACGCTGGCTTCGATAGCCGGGCTCGCGCTTCTGAATCTGGGACCATTTCTCGGCATATGGCTTGCTCACGGCTGGGCTCGTATCCCGCACGCGGTGGCGCTGGGTTCAATCTACCTGATCTATTGGGGGATGGCGTCGCGGTCCGCCGTTCCTGCGTATTACTTTCTCCTGCATCCGATCAGCACCAGCTTGTTCATCTACATACTGGTGCGTTCCATGATTCATACCTTCCGAAATGATGGCATTGTCTGGCGCGGGACGAGGTATCCGCTGGAGGAGTTGAGGAAGGGACTGGTGTAGGCAGACAGTGGATAGTGATTAGTGATTTGTGATTAGTGAATTGGTTACATGGCGTTACGGCAGGGACACCACCGAACGTCTATCCACTAACCCCTCTTCACTATCCGCTGTTCACTGTTCCTCCGGTTCCTCAATCGGCACCGGCTTGTCCTGCTTTTTCGTTTGTTTCTTTGTTGCTTTGGGATAGGTGAGCTTGCCAGCTCTGTAGCGGCCTTTGCGTTCTACGTCGTAGTCCTTGGGCAGGGCCGGCAGCAAGACCGCGTCTTTCCCGAGTTGTTGCGGCCGCTTCAGGATGATCTCCGCCCGTCCGTCGTAATTCCGAATGATTCCGTTGATCTCTACGGTGCGGCCTTTCAGCTGCCGCACGTCGCCGACTTGCTTCAAGTCGCTTGGGAACACGACAACCGTGAATGGACAGGTGCGGTAGTCCTCGCAGAAGTCAAGGAACGTGACGCCCTTGCTGCCTTCCTTTACGTTGAGCACAGTTCCGCGCACGTACTTTGTGGATCCCACATGCCGGCGGGCATCGGAAAAGGGAATGCAATCGGCGGCGTGCGCGTTGAGGGCAACGCCAAGCAGCAGTGCGGGCGCGAGCCTCCGGAGGAATGGACAGAGAATCATACTGCCGCCGCGGCGATCAGATGCGAGTGCGTCCGGAAACTTCATTGTAGGGACCGCTGGCGCGCCCGGAAAAAAACGGAGAGAAAATGCAGAAACCAAATCCCAAAATGGGAAGCGCGGGCCAGAGTAATTCCCTTGGTCCGCGAACTATCCACGCCGCGCGAGTACGACGTCTACTTGCTGAAGGCCTTGACTGCGTTTGCCTCGTCGTCCTTCACGTCAAAAACGGTATACAGCTTGGTGATCTGGAGCAGGTCGTGGACCTTCTTGGTCAGGTTCAGCAACTTCAGTTCGCCGCTCTGGTTCTTGCAGGTTGTGTATGCGCTGACCAGCTCGCCGATGCCCGAGCTGTCGATGTAGGTGACGTCGCCCAGGTTGAGCAGGATCTTTTTATGGCCTTTGGAGAGCAGATCGCGCACGGTATCGCGCAGGATCACGCTGCCTTCGCCTAGGGTGATGCGGCCGCTGAGGTCGACGATGGTCACTCCATCCACCTGACGAGTACTGGACTTCATAGTCACTGGGAAGCCTCCTTGGAATCCGCGCTGCCGCGGACATGCTTGATCATTTTAAATTCGGTGCCCGACTGGGAGGGGTGGATCTCCACCACGTCCATGAACGAGCGTATCAGGAAAATGCCCCGTCCCGATGTCTTCATCA
>Ga0335071_10001483_pt1 | contig 25300 bp, 15 predicted proteins | sample Lox_Sample_15_FD_206724 | JGI IMG/M metagenome (GOLD analysis project Ga0335071, IMG submission 206724) | Soil microbial communities from Loxahatchee National Wildlife Refuge, Florida, United States - Lox_Sample_1.5 | ecosystem: Environmental > Terrestrial > Soil > Wetlands | place: USA...
CCCAGCAGCGTCGACAGCTTGACCCGGTGGTGGGCGGGCAGAAGATCCAGAATGCGGGTCAGTCGGTCGCGGGGCAGAGTCGCGATTGCGTCGGCGGCCGTGTCGGTCCTCATGCGTGTCAGCAATGTGGCGATGTCGGCGTCATCGCGCATTTCCAGCAGCTTGGCGAGGTGATCGTTGTCCAGTTCTTCGAATACGTCGGCTTCCAGTTCGGGGTTGTTGGCCAGGTCGCCGAGAATGTCATGTGTCTCTGCTGCTGAAGCGTTTTCGAGCAGGTCGGCCACCTCGGCGGCTTTCAGCCGGGCCAGCCCGGCGCCGAAACGTCCCACCATTGGCCCGTCTTCGGTGGTGGTGAGAGGTTCGAGCGCGTCCCATCTGCGGTGAGCGCGATAACGGCTGATTGGACCGACCAGGTGATGCCACCAGCCGCCCCATTCCACGTCGACCCCGGCGACCGTCCAGCGACCGTGATACAGGATCAGATCGATGTCGCGGGCGCGCACCAGCTTGCCGATCCGCACATCGAGCAGCCGGCGTCCGAGCACATCGGTGACCAGCAGCAGCTCCGAAGGGCGCCGTCGGTAGGGGCCATCGAATCGGGGAACCGTGTCGATAACGACGGCGCCCTCGAGAAACGTGAGCTGCTTCATCGGCACGAAACCTTGGCGGTCGTCGACGCGAGCGACCAATCCGGTGATCACCAGATCGCGGCCATCGCAACGCTCCGCGACGACGTCGATCACGTTGCCGACGGGGTGTCGGTCAAGGGTTACCAAGGGTTGGTCCAGCAGCTGCGTTAACAGAATCAGCGTGGTGGGCTGAGCTGCAGCCACGCTTGAGGTTGCTCGGGATCTGTTCATGGATGATCACTCCGATGATCTGTGACCCGGCTTGGTGACGGGGCACCCCTCGATTCTGAGCAGCGAAAACCACGACAAACAGGGCCCATAGCACCGACACGAGTGTGACCTTGTGCCCTTTAGCCGGGTCGGAAACCGTCTTGGATCAATCTGTTTCGGGCAGTAGGATCAGCGCCCCGTGCGCCGGGATGCCAGCCCGCCCCCCACCCCGGCAGGAGGGCCGTTTGGCACTTCTTTACACCGCCACCGGGGTGCGACCGATCGTCCGTGGCCGCCGCGCGCGGGGCGGAATGCCGTTGACGTAGTGGAATCGCGCCGCGCGCCGCCGGATGCGATGGGCGTGTCCGCGGGTGCGATGCCCTGGGGGGTGAATCGGCTCGGCGTAGAACATCACCTTCGCCAGCTCCACGAGGACGAGATAGATGGCGACGAAGCCGGCCAGCGCGGCGAAGAACAGCCACGGCAGTGGGGTGAACCCCAGGGGGGAAGCGAGAGGCGAAATGGTGAGCGCGACACCGACCGCGACCACGGTGAGGCTGGTGATCGTGAGCGGAACGCTCGCGCGGCTGCGGAAGAACGGCACCTTGCGCGTGCGGATGGCGAAGATGATCAGCGTTTGGGTCGCGAGCGATTCCACGAACCAGCCGGTTCGGAACTCGATGGCGCCGGCGTGCAGCACCCCCAGCATCAACCCGAAGGTCAGGAAGTCGAACAGCGAGCTGATCGGGCCGAAGATCAGCATGAACCGGCGGATAAAGGCGACGTTCCAGTGCGACGGCGCCTGCAGCTGGTCCGCGTCGACCCGGTCGGTCGGGATCGCCAATTGCGAGCTGTCGTAGAGCAGGTTGTTCAGCAGGATCTGGCTGGGCAGCATCGGCAGGAACGGCAACAGCGCCGACGCGGCGGCCGCGCTGAACATGTTGCCGAAGTTGCTTGACGTGCCCATGAGCACGTACTTGATGGTGTTGGCAAAGATCCGGCGGCCCTCGGCCACGCCGGTGGCCAGCACGCCCAGGTCTTTCTCCAGCAGCACCACGTCGGCCGCATCCTTGGCGACGTCGGTGGCGCTGTCGACCGAGATCCCCACGTCCGCGGCGTGCAGGGCCAAGGCGTCGTTGACGCCGTCGCCGAGGAAGCCAACCGATCGCCCGTTGCGGCGCAGCGCGGTGATCAGCCGGGCCTTCTGCTCCGGGGAGATGCGGGCGAAGATGGTGTGGTTTCGCGCTGCGTCGACGAACCCGTCGTCGTCGAGCGGTTCGAGCTCGGCGCCCGTGACGGTGCCCTTGGATGCCAAATCGAGATCGGCGCAGACCTTTTCGGCGACGCGCGGATTGTCGCCGGTGGCGATCTTGAGTTCGATGCCCAGCGCCGCCAGCTGCGCCAGGGACTGGCGTGCCGCGGGCTTGGGTTCGTCGGCGAAGACCAAAAAGCCGGCCAGCGTCAGGTCGTGTTCGTCGGAGGCGGTGATCCCGGTGAGCTCAGTCAGCTCGGGGGCGGGCCGGGTGGCCACGGCGACCACCCGCCGTCCGGCGGCGAACAGGGCCGCCAGGGTCTCGTTTGCGACCGCCGGCGTCCCGTCGCACCGGGCCATGACCTGTTCGGGGGCGCCTTTGACCACGAGGAGGCGTTGCCCGTCTTCGTCGACCAGCACCGACGTCGAACGCCGTTCGTGGTCGAACGGCAGGATTGCGACCCGGCGCACCGCGTCGCCGACCAACTGCTGCGGCCGTGGGGATTCCCACAGGGCGGCGTCCAGCGGATTGGCGCTCACGCCTCCGGATTCCGGATCGACGTCGGTGGCCAGCAACCCGAGCCGCCGGACCGGCTCGGCCGGCGCGCCGGCGGGGTCGATCGCGCCGACCAGGCGGATCCGGCCCTCGGTCAGCGTGCCGGTCTTGTCGGTGATCAGGATGTCGATGTCGCCCAGGTCTTCGATGCACACCAGGCGTTTGACGAGCACCTTCGACTTGGCCAATTGCCGCGACCCCGTCGCCAGGCTGGTGCTGACCACGGCGGGCAGCAGCTGCGGCGTGATGCCGACCGCGATCGCCAGCGAGAACAGCACCGAATCGATGATCGGCTTGTGCAACAGCAGGTTGCTGACCAGGATGACCAACATCAGCGCGATCGCGACCTGCAGCAGCAGGTAGGAGAACCGGCGCAGCCCCACCTGGAAGTCGGTTTCGGGTTGCCGCTTGTCCAAACCCGCTGCGATGCGGCCGAATTCGGCATCCTTACCCGTGGCGTACACCACCCCGGTGCCCTCCCCGGCGCTGACGATGGTGCCCATGAACGCCAGGTCCGTCGATTCGGCCAATTCCGCGCCGGCGGGCACCGGCTGGGGCGATTTCTCCGAGCCCGTCGACTCCCCGGTCAGGATGCTCTCGTCGCACTCCAGGCCGGTGACGTCGAGTAGCCGGACGTCGGCGGGCACTGCCTCACCCAACGACAGCCGGATCACGTCACCGGGCACCAGGTCGGTGACGTCGACCGTGACGAACTTCGAGTCCCGGCGCACCAGGGCGTTGTGATGCACCCGCCCGTGCAGGTCCGCGGCGGCCCGCTCAGCGCGGTATTCGTTGACGAAGCCCAAACCTATGCTGGCCACGAGGATCACGCCGATGATGACGGCCTGCATGCTGTCGCCCAGAAAGTACGAGACGATCGCGGTGCCGGCCAATAGGATCAGCACCGCGTTGCGCAGTTGACGGCCCATGACCGCGAGCGCGTTGACGTGGTGGGTCCGCACCGCGTTCGGGCCATACCGCGCCAGCCGGGCGGACGCCTCGGCGCTGGAGAGCCCGCCGGCCGAGCTGTCCAGCCATCCCAGGACCTGATCGGCGGGGGCGGTCGCGACCCGCTTGGCGGTCAGCGTCCCCGAGTCCGGCGCAGCACTCACCTTCGGTGTCAGAGACATGGCGGGGCTCCCCTACGTCCATCCGACGAAACCAGTTGTTCGACTGCCGTCAATCAGTACGTCGATATCTGGTCCTCGGCGGGCAGTCCGCCGGTGACCGCGAAGATGACGCGGCGGCCGACTTCCACGGCGTGGTCGGCGAAGCGCTCGTAAAAGCGGCCCAGCAACGCCGTATCCACACCCACCGAGACGTCGTGCTGCCAATCCTCATCGATCAGCACCTCGAACAAACCCCGGTACAGCTCGTCCATCGCGTCGTCTTGTTCGTGCAGCCTCGCGGCCGCCTCCGGATCCCGTGACACCAGCACCTGTTTTGCGCTGTCACCCAGGGCAATCGCCACCTTGCCCATGTCGGCGAAGCATTGGCGGACTTCCTCGGGGAGCACATGCGCCGGGTGCTCCCGCTCGGCGATCTTGGCCACGTGCACGGCCAGAGCACCCATCCGCTCCACGTCGGCGATGATCTGTATGGCGGCGAAGATCCCCCGCAGGTCGCCGGCGACCGGTTGCTGTAAGGCCAAGAGCGCCAACGCCTCTCGTTCGACTTGGGCTCGCATCGCGACGATCTGCTCGTGGTCACTGATCACCTCTTGCGCGGCGGCAATGTCGGCCTCCAGCAAAGCCTGGGTCGCGCGCTTCATCGCGATCCCGGCCAGTCCGCACATCTCCCCCAGTTGCGCGGCCAAATGGTCCAGCTGCTCGTGATAGGCGGTTCGCATGGAGACAGCCTCACCCGATTTCGGCACCTTTCACAAGTGACAAAAGCCATACGAACGGTGTCTAAACGGCTCCTCCCCGCGCGCCACCGTCGGCCTAGTCTTCAGCACATGTCGCCGACCCGCTTGCTGGCAGCACCCTTGCGCGCCGTGGTCGGGATCGCCGCCGGAGGCACGGCCCTGCTGGGGGGCGGCATCACGGCCGGCTTGGGCCGGTCCGTAACCCGCGCCGCGCCCGACGTTTCGGCGCTGGCCCGCGCGGCGGCGGGCATGGCGATCGAGGCTATGGGCGGCCCACCGGCGCGGCGCACCAGCACCAACGGCCCGCGGCGCTGGATCGAAGTGCGGGGCCTCGGTGGTGAGCACGCCTCGGCGATCGCCACCGACGTGCTGGCAGCCGTCCGCGCGGAGCCCGGGGTGCGCGGGGCCTTCCTGAACCGCACCGTCGCGCGACTGGTGGTGACCGTGGACGAGGACAAGCCCTCGGCTGCCGAGCTCGGCCGGATCGTCGCCGACGCCGAACAGCGAAACGGAGCGCCGGGCGCGCGGGCGCAGCCGGCGAGCCTGCCCGGCGACGACGCGCTCCTGATGGGGAAGGCGATGGCGGCCGCGGCCGCCGCCGTGGGACTTGGCCTTTCGCTGACCGGCAGCCTGCTGCGGCTACCCAGGCTGCCCGACCTGGTGGCCGTGCCGCCGGCGCTGGCCGACCACGTCCCGCGAGTGCGCCGAGAGCTGGAGCGACGCCTGGGGCCGGAGGCCACCGACGTCGTGTTCGGTTTCGTCAATGCCGCGACGGCCGCGTTGACCCTGTCGCCGACGGCCGCGGCCGCGGAGGCCGCCACCCGGACGATGCTGGCGGCCGAGGCCTGGAACGGCCGGCTGGCCTGGTCCTGGCATGAAGCGATGCTGGGTGGCCGGCCGGTGCCCGACGACCCGGCGTCGAAACCCAGAAGCATCCCCAATCCGCCCGACGGGCCCGCGGAACGCTACGCCAACCGGATCGGGTTGGCGGGTATCGGCGCCGCCGCCGGGGTGGGCCTGCTCTCGCGCAACCCCGACACCGCCGGCGCCACCGCGCTGGCGGCCGTGCCGAAGCCGTTGCGCACCGTGCGCGAGTCCTTCGGCTGCGCGATGAGCCGCGGCCTGACCACCCGTCACGACGCTCTGGTCCTGCGGCCCCGCGCATTGCGGACACTCGACCGGATCGACGCGATCATGATCGACCCGCGGGCGCTGTACACCGAGGAGTTGACGGTCAGTCGCGTTCTGGGGGTGGAGGATTCGGCACGCACCCGGGCCTGGGAGGCAGTTCGGGCCGCGCTCGACAGCGACGGCGTGCAGCCCGGATGGCACCAGCTGGCCGATATCCCCGGAGCCGGCGACTCGGGCGAGGCCCTGATCAGCCCGGCTCGCGATCCGTTCGCCGCGGCGGTGCTGACCGAAGCGCGACGGTCGCAGCCACGGGTGTATTCCCTGGATGATGACGGATTGCGTTCCCTGGCACAGGGATTCGACCAACTGTATCCGACAGGCGGTTCGATCGACCACGCGGTGGCGGCGGCCGTCGCCGAGCTGAAGGCCGGCGGCGCGACCGTGGCGCTGTTGACCACGCCGGAGATGCGGGCCCCGCACCGGTCCGACGTCACGATCGGCGTGCAGCGCGACGGGCATCCCCCGCCTTGGGCCGCCGACGTGATCACCAGAGACTTGGCCGGCGCCTGGCGGGTGTTGCACGCGCTGCCCGCCGCGCGGGCCGCCACCGACAATGCCGTCCGGTTGTCGGCGTCGGCCTCGACGATCGGCGCATTGATGCTGATTCCCGGTGTGCCCGGGCGCAGTTCGGCGTCGGTCAACGTCGGCATGGCCGCCAGCCTGTGGTTCGGTTACCGGGCGGCCGCGAAGGTGTTCCGGGAACCGCTGCCGGAGCCCGAAACCGGCTACGACTGGCACGCGCTGCCGATCGCGGAGGTGCAGCGGCTGCTGCCCCGCCCCCCCGAAGAACGCCACGAGGAAGTGCCCGCCTGGTGGCAGAAGCTGCCTCCGGTCCGCGCGCTGCACGAGGCCACCGCGGCGTCGTGGCGAGGCATCCGCGATTTCGCGGACGAGATGCGCGGCGACCTGGCCGACCCGATCACCCCGCTCTTGGCGACCGGCGCGCTGGCCAGCGCGCTGCTCGGCTCGCCCCTGGATGCGGTCCTGGTGGGCAGCGTCCTGCTGGTCAATGCCGCCCTGTCGGCCGAACAACAGCTGCACGCCGAGCGCATCCTGAATCGCCTACTGGCCGTGCAGGATCCACCCGCGCGGCGGCGCGTGGGCCCTTTAGAGGGCCCGGCGCATGCGGGGCGGTGGGAGAAGGTGCCGACCGGGCGGCTGCGGCCGGGCGACATCATCGAAGTCCATGCCGGCGAGGTGGTTCCCGCGGACGCCCGGCTGCTGCGCGCGCTCAACGTCGAGGTCGACGAATCCACGCTGACCGGCGAATCGCTGCCGGTGTCCAAGCAGACCGAGCCGACGCCGGGCGCCCCGCTGGCCGAACGCACCTGCATGCTCTACGCCGGCACCACGGTGGTCGCGGGCACGGCCGTGGCCGTGGTGACCGCGGTCGGTTCGCGCACCGAGATGCGCCGGGCGCTGGCGATGGCCCCGCGCAAGTTGCAGGAGATCGGCCTGCAGCGACAATTGCGGCACGTCACCCGTCGCGCATTGCCGTTCAGTGTGGCCAGCGGCGGCGTGGTCGGGTTGCTCAGCGTGGCCCGGGGCACCCCGTTGCGCGAGGCGGTATCCAGCGCGGTCACGCTCATCGTCGCCGCCATCCCCGAAGGGTTGCCGCTCGTGGCGACGCTGGCCCAGCTGGCCGCCGCGCGCCGGCTCACCGGCGAATCGGTGCTGATCCGCAACCCCCAGTCCATCGAGGCGCTGGCCCGGTTGGACGTGGTCTGCTTCGACAAGACCGGCACGCTGAGCGAGAACCGGCTGAAAGTCAAAGCGGTGCACCCGATGGCGGGCTTCACCCCCGGAGACGTGCTGGACGCGGCGGTGAGCACGAGCTACGCCAGGCAAACCCACCGGATCGAGCACGCCACCGACGACGCGATCAGCCAGGCGGCCGACGACCCCTCGCTGCGCGATGGTTCGCCCCCACAACCGCGCGAGACCCGTGACGCGTTCCTGCCGTTCCAATCCGGCCGCCCGTTCGCCGCCGCGCTCGTCGGCACCCGGCTGACCATCAAGGGTTCGCCCGAGGCGCTGTCGTCGGCGCTGCTGCACGACGAGCACCCACTGACGCAGCTGATCGACGAGATGGCGGCCGGCGGGCTGCGCGTGCTGGCGGTCGCCGAGCGCCACCTCAGCCCGGATCAGGCCGCGGCCGCCGTGGCCGATCCCGATGTGCTGGAAACCCTGTGCACCTCCGGGCTCACGCCGATCGGCCTGATCGGCTTGGCCGACACCCCCCGCCCCACGGCCCGGGCGCTGCTGAAGGACCTCGCCGAGCGGGGCATCGGCGTCCGGTTGATCACCGGTGACCATCCCACGACGGCGGCCGCGATCGCCCAGGACCTCGGCATTGACGTCACCGCCGACCAGGTGATCACCGGCAGTGACTGGGAGGCGCTGCCCGCCGGCCAACGGGCCGCGGCGGCGAAGTCGCGGCTGGTCTTCGCCCGGATGACGCCGGAACACAAGATCGGCGTCGTCCAGACCCTGGAGCGGTCCGGGCTGGTTACCGCGATGGTCGGAGACGGCGTCAACGACGCCGCCGCGATCCGGGCCGCCAGCGTGGGCGTCGGGGTGGCCGCGCGGGGCAGCGATGCGGCCCGCACCGCGGCCGACGTGGTGCTGCTCGACGAGCGGATCGAGGCACTGCTCGACGCCATCGACGAGGGGAAGCAGCTGTGGCGGCGAGTGCAGTCGGCGGTGTCGATGCTGGTGGGCGGCAACCTCGGCGAGGTGGGCTTCGCTCTGATCACCACCATCTTGACCGGCCGTTCGGTGCTCAACGCGCGCCAGCTGCTGTTGGTCAACATGCTGACCGACGCGCTGCCGGCCGCCGCCCTGGCCGTCAGCCCACAGAAGGGTGACACCGACGTCGACCGCGGCGAGGAAGCGATGTGGCGGGCGATCGGGATTCGCGGTGTGTCCACCACGACCGGCGCCATGCTGGCGTGGTCGATGGCCGGTGTGACCGGAACCCCGCGGCGCGCGGCGACCGTCGCGCTGATCGGGTTGGTCGGCACCCAGCTCGCGCAGACACTCGTCGACTCGCACGGCCCGCTGGTGGTGCTGACGACGGCCGGGTCCCTGGCCGCGCTGGCGGTGGTGGTGAGCATCCCCGGGCTCAGCCAGGTGTTCGGCTGCACCCCGGTGGGCCCGGTCGCCTGGGGTCAGGCGCTGCTGGCGGCTGCGGTGGCGTGCGTGCTGTCGGCCGTGGCTCCCGAGCTGCTCGCCCGGATGTCCGAACCGCTCGTGTCGCGGGTTCGTGATCAAGCCCTTAGCGTTGGACGCAGCGTGCCCGGCGCGCTGCGCAACAATTCCGGAGTTAGCGGATAGGTGGTGGAGATGGAGCGTGTAAGTCGGTTGCAGCTCAAGCCTTTTCGGCGTGCGGCCGAGCATATCGACGGGGCCTGGTGGCCCCGGTCCAGGCATTTGGCCGAGGAGCTGCCGGACCTGGTGGCCTCGGTGTCCGACCGGCTCGGGCAGGTCGTGATGATCGGCTACCGCCGCAATGGCTGGGACGAGACCCCGCCGCTGGTCGAGATCGCCGGCCACACCGTCGAATTGCTGGGATTCACCAGTGACGAGCCGGCCAGCGTCATCGTGATCGGCGCGGACGGCCGGCACCTCACGCTGCACGTCATCCCGCCGGACACCAGCGAACGGGACGCCCGGCAGGCGCTGGCCGAGGCAAGCGGATCCGCCGACGCCGCCGACACCCCGCCCGGCGTCCCGGTGGTCGCGAAGTCCATCGCCGACGTCGCGGACAAGCTGGCCCGTCACGAGGGGGGCCGTGACCCCGGGCGCTCGGCTGAAATCACGCGGTGGTGCGAGGAGGCCGCTCAACAATTCGTCGACGCACCGGTCCAGGCCTTCGTTCCGATCCTCGTCGAACACATCGTTCGGAACCGCATGATTGAATCCCGCGCCACGACTGCCGCCCCCTAGCCGGCGGGAGCGTATCGGTGGTGAGCCCACTGACCGACCCTGATCCCGCCCGCCTCGATTCGCGAACCGTCGCACAACGTCTCGAGACCGACCCCGAACGGGGATTGACGACGCGGGAGGCCGCGCGGCGCCTCGCCGTGGTCGGTCCCAACGCCGTCGAGACCGTCCCGCCGGTGCCGACGTGGAAGAAGCTCGTCGCGCAGTTTCGCAGCCCCCTGATCTACCTGCTGCTGGCCGCCCTGATCGCGTCGCTCGCCGTCTGGGCCGTTGAGGGGGCCGGCGGCTGGCCGGTCGACGCCGTGGTGATCGGCGTCATCCTGCTGCTCAACGCGGCGCTCGGATACGCCCAGGAGGCGCGCGCCGAGCGCGCGGTCGATGCCCTGTCGCGGATGACCGCCGCCTCGGCAACGGTCGTCCGCGACGGGGAGCGACGCAAGGTTGCCGCGAGCGACCTGGTGCCCGGGGACGTGCTGCTGCTGGCCGAGGGCGACGCCGTGGCCGCCGACGCCAGGCTGCTGTCGGGCGAAGGGTTGCAGGTGTCGGAGGCCGCGCTGACCGGCCAAAGCGAACCCATCGCGAAAGACGCGGGGGCCGTGACGGATTCGGCGACCCTCGGCGACAAGGTCAACATGGTGTTCAAGGGCACCGCGGTCACCAAGGGAGCCGCGCGGGCGGTGGTGACCGCCACCGCGATGGCCACCGAGACGGGCCACATCGCGGGCCTGGTGCGCACCGTCGACGACAGCGAGACGCCGCTGCAGCGCGAGGTCGCCCGGGCCAGCCGGCTGCTGGGGATCGCCGTGCTGGCCATCGCCGTGGTGGTGATCGCGACCATCTTCGCCGTCTTCGGCATACACAGCGCCGACGACGTGATCACGGCCGTGCTGCTCGGCGTTTCGCTGGCCGTCGCCGCCGTGCCGGAGGGGCTGCCGGCCATCATGTCGATAGTGCTCGCGCTGGGGATGCAGCGGATGGCCGCACAGGGCGCCATCGTCAAGGAGCTGTCCTCCGCCGAGACGCTGGGTTCGGCCTCGGTGGTCTGCTCCGGCAAGACCGGCACCCTCACGACGGGCGAGCTGACGATCGAACGGATCGTCACACCGGTGGGCGACGTGATCGTCACGGGCCCCGGGTACCGGCCCGAGGGCCGGCTGGAGCGCGACGGGGTCGCGCTCGAGGAGGGCAGCGACCTGTGGCGCCAGGCCGCGCTGGTGCTCGACGGGGATGGCGCCGATGCCAGGCTGACGGAAACCGACGGGCGCTGGACCAGCGAGGGCGATCCCATCGATGCCGCCTTCCTGGTGGCACAGGCCAAGGCCGGCACCCGACCGAACACGGCTTCGGTCACCAAGGGCGACCCCGATGCGGTGCTCGACCGGTGCGCGTACCTGAGGATCGGTGATCGGCTGGAACCGCTGGACGACCCGATGAGGGCGACGATCCGCGGGGACGCCGAGCGGCTCGCGCGCGGCGCGCTGCATCCGGTGGCCGTGGCATACCGGCCGCCCGGCGGGGCGGACCGGGAGCTGGCCTACGCCGGCATGGTCGGCATCACGGACCCGCCGCGCCCGGAGGCGGCCGGGGCCATCGCCAGCGCGCACCGCGCCGGGGTCAGGGTTGTCATGATCACGGGCGACCATCCCCGCGCGGCCGCCCGGATCGCCCGCCAGCTTGGCATCGAAGACAACGAGTCGGCGGTGTCCGGCGCCGAACTCGCCGCGTTGGACGACGCGGAACTCAGGGAAACGGTGCGCCGGCACTCGCAGTACACGCAGGTCGACCCGTTGGACAAGCTGCGCATCATCGACGCCCTGCAGGCCGAGCACGAGATCGTCGCGGTCACCGGCGAGGGGATCAACGACGCACCCGCGCTGAAATCGGCCGACATCGGCATCGCCATGGGCCGCACCGGCACGGAGGTCGCCCGGGAAGCGGCGAACATGATCCTGGCCGATGACAACTTCGCGACCATCGTGCTGGCGATTCGCGAGGGCCGCGGCATCTTCTCGAACATCAAGAAGTCCCTGCGCTACCTGCTGTCCTCCAACATGGGGGAAATCCTGACCGTCTTTTTCGGCGTGGTGCTGGCCGGCGCGATCGGCCTGACCCAGGGCCACACCGTCGCCCTGCCGCTGCTGGCCACCCAGATCCTGTGGGTCAACCTGATCACCGACGGCGCGCCGGCACTCGCGATGGGCGTGGACCCCCAGACCGAAGACGTCATGAGCCGCCCGCCGCGCGCGGCGTCGGATCGGGTCATCGACAGGCGGATGTGGAACAACATCGTCGTGATCGGCGCGGCCGTGGGGGCCGCGACCCTCGTCGCCATCCACCTGTATGTGCCCGGCGGTCCCCTGCCGTCGTCCCTCGACAGGGCCCGCACCGCGGGCTTCACCGTGCTGGTGGTGACGCAGCTGTTCAACACCCTCAACGCGCGCTCCGAGACGCAGACCGTGTTCCGCGGCTTCTTCGCGAATCGCTGGTTGTGGGCGGCAATCGCCCTGTCGGCGCTGCTCCAGGTGGCCGTGGTTCAGCTGCCCTTCCTCAACAAGGCCTTCACCACCGAGCCCCTCTCGCCTGCCCAGTGGCTGGTGTGCACGGCGCTGGCCAGCACCGTGTTATGGGTCAGCGAAATCCGCAAACTCATCCTGCGCCGTCGCGACCGTGGGCCATCAGCTCCGTGATCGCGGCGACGTCGGCGGGGCCGGGCACACCCCAGCCGGGGCGGTAGCCGAGCAACTCGTCGGCCCGCACCGTCTTGAGGTCGACGTCGAGCAGCTCGATCGCCTCCAGGGGCACGAGGGCGGGGTGGACATGCCCGCAGGCGCGGGCCAGGCACAGCAGCTCGAAGCGCAGGGTGGCGAGATAGTTCGCGCAGCGCACGGACTTCAGGGCCGGGTCCAGGCCGTGCTGCAGCCACGCCGACTGGGTGGCGACGCCGGAGGGGCAGCGGCCGGTGTGGCAGCGCTGCGCCTGGATGCACCCGATGGAGAACATGGCGGTCCGCGCGACGTTGACCATGTCGCAACCCGCCGCCAGCGCCAGCAGGGCGTTCTCCGGGATGCCCAGCTTGCCCGAGCCGATGAACGCCACGCCGTGGTGCAGGCCCGCCTCGGCGAAGGCGCGGTAGACGCGCGGGAAGGCCCACTTGAAGGGCAGGGCGACATGGTCGCTGAAGACCAGCGGGGCCGCGCCGGTGCCGCCCTCACCCCCGTCGACGGTCACGAAGTCCACTCCACGGCCGGTGCGGGCCATCCGGTCCGCCAGCGTGACCCAAAAGGCGTCTTCCCCGACCGCGGACTTGATGCCCACCGGCAGGCCCGTCTCGGCGGCGATGGTCTCCACCAGCTCGAGCAGCCCGTCGACGTCGCGGAACGCGGAGTGACCGGCGGGGCTCTTGCAGTCGACCCCGACCGGAACCCCGCGGATGGCGGCGATTTCGGGGGTGACCTTGGCGCCGGGCAGCATGCCGCCCAGGCCGGGCTTGGCGCCCTGGCTCAGCTTGATCTCGATGGCCCGGATGGACGGCGTGGCCGCCACCCGGTCGATCAGGCGCGCAAGGCTGAAGCCGCCGTCGTCGTCGCGGCAGCCGAAGTAGCCGGTGCCGATCTGCCAGACGAGGTCGCCGCCGTTCAGGTGGTACGGCGACACCCCGCCCTCGCCGGTGGTGTGCAGGGCGCCGGCCAACGCCGCGCCCCTGTTGAGCGCGGTGACGGCCGCACCGGACAGCGAGCCGAAGCTCATCGCCGAGACGTTGACCAGCGACGAGGGCCGGAAGGCCCTGGCGCGGCCGCGCGCGCCGCCGAGCACCTTGGCCGCCGGCAACGGCACGTCCGGGTCGGGATGCCCGGGTTCGCCCTCAGGCGTGGGCACGGGGAACGCCGCGTGCTTGATGACCGGGTAGTTGTGCACCCGTTCCAGGTCGTTGTCGGTGCCGAACCCGAAGTACCGGTTCTCCAGCTTGGCGGACGTGTACACCCAGCGCCGCTGATCGCGGCTGAAGGGCCGCTCCGCGTCGTTGTCGGTGACGATGTACTGGCGCAGCTCGGGGCCGACGGCTTCGAGCAGGAACCGCAAGTGGCCGATGACCGGGTAGTTGCGCAGGATGGTGTGGCGGCGTTGCAGCAGATCCCAACCCGTCAACCCGGCCAGGCCGCCCACCAACGCGGCCAGGGGACGCCGCTTCACGCGAGATCGGCGCCGTAGGCGCTGTAGGCGCCGAGCAGGTCGCGCGCCGAGACGATGCCGGCCAGCGCCCCGTCGCGCTCCACCAGGACGTGGCGGATGTAGTGGTCCATCATCCGGGCCGAGACCTGATCGACCGTCGCCTCGGCGTCGCACCAGATCAGCCTGGTGCTGGCCACGTCGGCGGCCGGGACGGTGGCCGGATCCTGTCCGGCGGCCACCACCCGAACGATGTCGCGCTCGCTCACCAGCGCCGCGGGCCGGGCGTCGTCGCCGACCACGACCGCGCCGGCGTCGACGGCCACCAGAGCCCTGGCGGCGTCGGCGACCGTGGCGTCGGCGACGACGCGCGCCACCGGCTCGCCGATCAGGGTGGAAATCGGCATCGAACCCGCCGAAGGCGGGGCAGGTGAATCGGTCACGCAGCAATGTTCACCTGAACTTGGCCGGCCTTTCTAGTGACCTGAGTCCCCAATTCAAGTGGCGCTGGTAACCGCAATTCCTGGCCTCAAGATGTGCCTGTGTTGTGACACCCGGCCCTAGTCAACCCGGCGAAGCGGGCCCACGCTGGCGACAGGCCTGTTTCCCGAAGGGAATGATGTGGGCAGCAAGGGATTTGCGGCTTTGGTGGCGTTGAGCGTCGGCGCTTTGGTATCGGGCGGGATCGCCTGGCTGGCCGGCTCGCGCGACGTTGCCGATGCGTGCTGGATCGCGGGCACGTTGGTGGGGCTGGTTCCGGCGACGGCATGGGTGCTGGCCGCGCTGCGCCGCGGCCGGTTCGGGGTCGACCTGATTGCGGTGCTGTCGCTGATCGGCACGCTGCTGGTCGGCGAGTACCTCGCCGGTGCGCTGATCTCGGTGATGCTCGCCGGTGGGCGGGCGCTGGAGGCCGCGGCCGAGCGTCGCGCGTCGCACGATCTGCGGGCCCTGCTCGAACATGCCCCGCGGTTCGCCCGCCGCCGCGTCGGGTCGACCGTGACCACGATCGACCTGAACGAGGTGGCGATCGACGACCTGCTGGTCGTCGGCCCCGGCGAGGTGGTGCCCGTGGACGGTCGCATCGTCAGCGCGGCCGCGGTGCTCGACGAGTCGGTCCTGACCGGCGAGCCGCTGCAGGTGGAGCGCGGTTTCGGCGAACCGGTGCGCAGCGGGGTGGTCAACGCGGGCGGGGCGCTCGAGATGCGCGCCACCGCGACGGCCGAGGACAGCACCTACGCGCAGATCGTGCGGCTGGCCGCGGAGGCCGGGGCGCAGACCGCGCCGGTGGTGCGGCTGGCGGACCGGTACGCCGCGTGGTTCTTGCCGTTGGCCCTGTTGGTGGCCGGCGGGGCGTGGCTGGCCGGCGGGTCGGCGGTGCGGGCCGTCGCGGTGCTGGTGGTGGCGACGCCGTGCCCGCTGCTGCTTGCCGCCCCTGTCGCGATCGTGTCCGGACTGTCGCGCGCCTCGCGCCGAGGCGTGGTGGTCCGCGGCGGGGCCGCTCTCGAGAACCTGGGCAGCGCAACGACTTTGGTGATGGACAAGACCGGCACGCTGACCATGGGGCGCCCCGTCGTCGTCGACGTCGCGGCCGCGCCCGGGCGCGACGCCATCGAGATCCTGCGGCTGGCCGCTTCGGTGGATCAGCTGTCCCCGCATGTGCTCGCCGAGGCGATCGTCACCGAAGCGCTCGCCCGCGGCCTGCGGCCGTCGCTACCCACCGACGTGGTCGAGGAACCCGGGCGGGGCGTCACCGGCACCGTGGACGAGCAGCGCGTCTATGTGGGCAAGCTCGCGGGCGACATGTCCACAGAGTGGGCGCGCGCGGCGGTGAACAGGGCCCTGCTCGACACGGCCGCGGTCGCCTGGGTCTGCGTTGACGGCCGGCCGGTGGGTGCCGTGCTGCTGCGTGACCCCCTGCGCCGCCATGCGCCGCGGACCATGCGCCGGTTGCGCGGCGCCGGGCTGAAGCGATTGGTGATGCTCACCGGCGACCGCACCGAGCCCGCCCGCGAGGTCGCCGCCGTCTTGGGGCTCGACGACGTCTACGCCGAGCAGAGCCCGGCCGACAAGGTCGCCGCCGTCCGCGCCGAACAAAGCCGCGCGGTCACCGTCATGGTCGGGGACGGGGTGAACGACGCCCCCGCGCTGGCCGCGGCCGGCGTCGGCGTGGCGATGGGTGCGCGCGGTGCCACCGCCTCCTCGGAAGCCGCCGACATCGTGTTGACCACCGATCGGCTGGAGCGGCTCGCGGACGCGATGGACATCGCCCGGTGGTCGCGGCACATCGCCGTGCAGAGCGCCGTCGTCGGCATGGGACTGTCGCTGGCCGCGATGGCCGTCGCCGCCCTCGGGTGGCTGCCGCCGGCCGCCGGTGCGCTGCTGCAGGAGGGCATCGACGTTGCGGTGATCCTCAACGCGCTGCGGGCGCTGCGCGGCAACCCGTCCCTCGATGTCGACCTGCCCGCGCAAACCGAACAAATGCTGCGCCGCTTCGACGCCGAACACGACCAATTGCGCGATACCGTCAGGCTCTTGCGCGACGCCGCCGACCGCTTGGCCGAAGCGCCGGATCAGTCTGCGCTGCAGGCGATTACGCGCGCGCATACCCTGCTCGTCGGCCGCATCCTCCCCCACGAACGCGCCGAGGAAACCCAGCTTTATCCCGCGCTGGCCAACCCGCTCGGCACCGGTGAGGCCACCGCCACCATGAGCCGAACGCACGCCGAAATCCAACGGCTGTCCGACCGGATCGGCGCTCACCTGGCGCTGGCCCAGAGCAGCGGCTCCATCGGCCCGGACCAGGTCGACGACCTGCTCGCCTGCCTGTATGGGCTGTACGCACTGCTGCGCCTGCACTTCGTGCAGGAGGAGGAAAACTACTTCACCCTCGCCACAGACGAAGCCGACGAGCCCGGGGCGTCATCCCGCTGACGGCGGCCGGGTCATGAAGGTGCCCTTGATCTCCAGCCCGATCTCGATGTCGTCGTAGTCGCGCCCCTCGCGCTTCTTCTTGTCGCGCGGCATTACCGGCGGCATCATGGGCGGCGGCATGAAGGGAAACCCGGACTCGTCAGCGGGAAGCGCGGATACCGCCGCGGCGAGCTGCACCGGCGTTTTCGCAGCGGCCAGCATCCCCACGACGGCGGGCGGCATCTTCAGTCCACCCATCGAGACCCCGACGCCGATCGCCCCCGCGGGCGCCGCCGCCGATCCGGCCGCCCTCATCGCACTCGCCAAACCGGCCTCCGACGCTCCCAGCGCCGACTCGCCCTCCGACAGGCCCTGGGCCACCTCACCTCCGAGAGCCTGAAAACCCTTGGCGGTCTGCAGCTGCGCCCACACACTGAGCAGGTTGATCGGAAATCCGCTCGCGGCCTGGAATTGGCTTGCCCATTGGTTCGCCAGCCCGAACCAGCCCGTCTGGGGGTTGAAGCCGCCGGGAGTGCTGAGGATCGACGTCAGGAAATCGCCGATCGCCGACTGCGCCGGGGTGGCGGCGGCGGGCACGGCGATGGCTTGCGCGGCGGCCGCCGGGTTGACGATCACGGGCGGCGACGAGAACTGAGGCAGCCGGGTGGCTTGCGCCGCGGTGGCCGCGTAGCGATACATCGCCGCCGAATTGTTCACCCACATGGCTTCGTACTGCGCGTCCGTCTCGGCGATCGCCGCGGAGTTGGTGCCGAGCCAGTTGGTGGCTATCAGCTGGGCCAGTCGAGTCCGGTTGGTCGTGACCTGGACCGGGAAAACCACTGTCCGGCAAGCCAATTCGAATGCCGCCGCCACGGCCTGCATCGAGGCGCCGAGTTGCTCGCACTGCTGCGCGGTGGTGCTCGTCCAGGCAAGAAAGGGATCGACGGCCTGGATCATCGCCGCCGAGGACGGCCCCTGCCAGGTTTCGGTCAGCGAAGACAGCGCCGAGGAGTAGTTGGGCAGCGATTCCTCCAGCTCGGCGCCCAGCCGCTCCCACGCGGCGGCGGCCTCGATCAACGAACCCGCACCCGGTCCGGAGTGGATCAGCGCCGAGCTGATCTCTGGCGGCAACGTCCCGAAGTCCATGACGCATCAACCCGCCAGCGCTGTGGCAGTTCTCGACTGCCTTTTGCGGCAGGACATTTCGGTCAGTCCCTCATCCCGCCGACGGCGGTGGGCGCATCACTTTCCCCTTGACTTCCGCGCCAACTTGAAGTTCTTGGGGGTTTGGCTGCTTCCTCTTGCGCCAACCGCTGCCCGCCGAGATGGGCGGCGGCATCAACGGCGGCAGCATGGGGAACCCGGCATCCGCGCCATCAAGCGGCGACGCCGCCGAGGCGAGCTGGACCGGCGATTGCGAGGCGGGGAGCAGCCCCACCACGGCGGGCGGTGCGGTCAGCTTGCCCAACGAAACCCCAACGCCCATGGCGCCCGTCGGCGCCGCCGAGCCCATCGCCCGGACCGCACCGGACAGGTTGGCCCCCACCGCCCCCAGCGCCGCCTCGCCCTCCGAGAGGCCCTGACCGATGTCGCCGCCGACGGCCTGAACGCCCTGCGCGGTCGCCAACTGCGCCCACACACCGAGGAGGTTGATGGGGAAGCCGGACGAGATGAATTGGTTCCCCCAGGTGTTGGCCAGCCCGAACCAGCCCGTGTTGGGGTCGAAGCCGAGGGGGGTGTTGAGCGCGTTCAAGAAGTCCGCAATTGTCGATTGCGCCGAAGTGGTGGCGGCGGAGGACGTGGCGGTGGCCTGCGCGGCCGTCCCCGCGGGGTCGGTGATTGCGGGCGGCGACCGGAACTGCTGCACGTCGAGGGCCTGCGCCGTGGTCGCCTGATAACGGCTCAGCGCCGCGGAGTTGGTCGCCCACATGGCCTGATACTGCTCTTCGGTTGCGGCGATGGCCGGCAGGTTGCGGCCGAACGCGTTGGTGGCCACCAACTGCGCCAGCCGCGTCCTGTTGGCGGCGACGGTCGCGGGGGGAACCACCGTCGAGAGCGCGGAGTTGAACGCGGCCGCGGCGGCCTGGGTCGATTCGGCCATCTGCTGGGATTGCTGGGCGGTGTTCCGCAGCCAGGTGATGTAGGGCTGGACGGCCTCGACCATCGCCGCCGAGGATGGACCCTTCCACGACTCACTCAGTGTGGACAACGCCGTCGTGTAGATGCTGGCCGAGTTCTCCAATTCGGTGGTCACGCGCTGCCATGCGGCGGACGCTTCGATCAGCGAGCCCGCTCCGGGTCCGGAGTGGATGAGAGCCGAGGTGACCTCGGGGGGCAGCGCTAGAAGATCCATGACATCTCACATTCCGTATGCGGGCAACGAACCGGGAAAGTCGCGTTGACGACGCCGCGACCGCCGCTGAAACACTGCACCTCGACGCCTCACGCGTGGGCCCCCAGATCTCTCCTCGTTCGAGTACCGGATGAGACGAACGATATACCGACGAGGTTAGCCACCGAGGCAATTAGCAGCTAGGAGGCCCTGCACGCGGTCACACGGTCGCCGAGGCGCCGCGGCCCAATTCGATGATCCGGTCGCCCATGTCGCGGAGACGCATCTCGCTCAGGAAATCGGCCGGCGCCGAAGCGAAGATGCCGGGTTGTCGAAGTGGACGGCGCAGCGATTCGGCGCTCGGAGAGCCGGATTTGTTCATCATCAGCCCGTCGTCGTGGTGGGCTTGCGGCGCATCAAACACGATTTGCACAGATACGTCCCCAGCCCTGATCCGAGGAGGGAAGTGGCGATGCAGCTGTGGGGTGTGCCGATGCTAGGACCACGCAGGAGGGTGGGCTATGCGGAAAGGATTAGAACTACCGCAGTGGGTTTTTCGGCCCTAAGGATGAGGGGCTCCTCAAACACCCACCTCAACAAATTCCTCACGAAACCATCCTCAGCGGTACCCTACCGTATCGTGATCTCTTCGCGGACAATCACTTTGCCAAACTTGCGCGTGTCGATCAGAAATCCTTCACCCGGATGGCACTGCATCGGGAGGCGCAGACTTTTGGACCCAAGACGTTACCCACAAACTTGGCCCACCTGTCCGTCAATGGGGCTCGCCCCCTCGCAATCGCCCAGTGGGTATCTGCGCATAGGGTTACCGTGCAGGAAGTTATCGATACAGGTCTGATGGGCAGCGGGATCGGTGACGCTGACACAGGGATCGCCGGCGTGTGCTGGTGCTGGTGGAATGCAGAGGGGTGCCAGTGCTATGGCTGCTGCCACCGACGCGCCCATTAGTGCCTTCTTCATCAGTTCTTCTTCTCCCGCCACTCCAGATACAGTGTTGCACTTGATGAGGTCATATGGGTTTCGGCACGTGGCCTTGATTCGCATTCGGCCTTTGGACACCCTTACTCCCAAGAAATTCGGGACCACCACCCCGTTGACTTCCACCGCGGTAGTCAAGCATTCAAACGAGGCCACACTATTTGGGCGCCGGCGGGATTGGCGACGGTGCGGATCGGTGCTGGGCGGAGTCTGCGCGGGGTCAAACACGTTGTGGTTGAACATTTTTACTTGTACGCGGGGGAGTAGCCAGCGGGGCGCGCCCCGCACGGCGCGGGCCGGTCTGCGGTCAGTGCGCGGCGTTCATCCAACGGCGCATCTGCCAAGTCTATCGACGGCAGCGGGCCGCCCCGCTTCCGTGCTGCCCGGCGGAGAACTGCCAGCAGCGGAAGGTAGGAGTCGATGGCTCGATGTCGCGCGCGGGCGGAGCATAGGTTCGGACGCCAGCGTGAGCACTTCGGCTACCGGGGACTGAGCTCACAAAACCGGTATTCAGCCGGGAACTTGCGACGACCTGCTGGGGACGCTCACCGCGGTGTCGCCGACCGAGTAGATGCGTGGTGGGTGTGGGCCTTCGTCTCATCCGCCTGACGGAGGTCGCCGCATGATGGTGCCGGGGATCGGCGGTCCATAGCCTTTCTCGTCGGGCTTGTCCCGCTGCGCCTTGCGTGCTCCAGGTGGCATCGGCGGTACGAACATCGGGATCAGTGGAGCGCCCTCGGCTGTTGTCGGGACCAACGGTGCCTCTGCGGCAGCCAGCTGGATCGGGGAGGTGACCGCCGAAGGCGGGACCACGAGGTTGCCGACGTACATTCCCCGGCCTAGAGAAGCAGTCACAGAAGTCTGCACTGCACTGGCCTCAGCGGCGGGTGCAGTGGCGGAGAGATTTGGAGCCCCTCCGACAGCCTCGGGGCCGGTGAGGTTGTAGGCAATGGCCAGGTTGCGGGGGGTGGCGGCCAAGACATCTGGGAATTGGCCAGGGAACAAGTCATGACCTCCGGTGAATACACTGATGGCGTTAAACGGGAACCCGCTCTGGATGACGCTGTCCACCTGGAGAATCGCCAACGCGACGGTGGGATTGGAGAAGATCGAATCCAGGATGGGGATGTCGATGGCTTGTGCGCTGGTTACCGCCGCGCTCTGCGCGGCGATGCCAGCTGGGTTGGTGATGGTGGGAGGAGACGTGAACGGCTGTAACGTCATGGTCTGCAGGCTGGTGGCGTGATAGGCCAGCATGGCGGTGGTGTTACCGGCCCACATCTGCATGTACTGGGTCTCGGTGGTGGCGATGGCGGGGAAGTTGATGCCGAATAAGTTTGTCGCGATCAGATGAGCCAGCCGTGTGCGGTTGGCGGTGACCACGCTGGGATGCACCACAGCTGTCTGGGTGGCGGCGAACGAACTGGCCATGGTGGTGGCCGCCATCGACATCTGAGCGGCGTGGGCCGCGGTGGTGTGTAGCCAGGCGACGTAGGGGATGGTGGACAGGGTCATCGCCGTCGCCGATGGTCCCTGCCAGGGAATGCCCGCCACGGTGGAGGCGTAGTCAGCGGCGGTCTGTTGAAGCTCGATCACCAGCTGGCGCCAGACGTTGGCAGCCACGAGTAGTGATCCGGGCCCCGGCCCGGAATGAATCAGTGCTGATGTGATCTCGGGAGGAGCCCAGAAGTCCACGCCTACCCTGTCAAACCTCGGAGTCGATAGTCCTCATCGTCTTTGTGACGGCTGTAGCTATTCGGCGGCGCCCGGAGCGCGGCAGCCAGGTCCGCGTCGGTCAAGTCCCTCTCTAACAGCTGCTCGAGCAGGCGCTTGATGTCTTTGCCGTCCAGATTCGTGCGCGCCATATCGAAACGCTACCGCGCAATTTATCGGCCGCGCCCAATTTTGGCTTTGTTCTTCTAATGCTGGGAGGAGCAGCTTCAACGCGCGTTCCGGCGCGGCGAAGCGGATCGCGAAACGGGGCCTTCATGCCTATCGGGCATGAATAGGGCACGCAGCCCGGTCAGAATCTCAGAAATAGCCTTTGAACTGCACAAACCCTGGTGCGAGACACGGGATTTGAACTAGAGCACGGCCTGTTAAATATGCCCGCGACTTCACGCAGCCGAAGCAGGCGAAAACCGCGAAGCACAGTGAAGCAAGCGAGCAAACCAGTCGCGCAGCCAGCGGAAACCGAAGGGTCTACCTGAAGTCGTGAATGCGTTCTGCGGTAACACTTCAGGTTGCCCGCGTGCGTGGGCCCGCCCCCGCTGTCGGGAATGGGTGTGTCGAGATCGCAGCCCACGTTGGGGCCGATAATTGATGCCGGCCCGGAAGACCTCGACCACCTTCGGCAGGCGCTCACGCACCGCCGGGGCATTCCGCACCCGACTCACCGCAAGGCCCTGGCTGATTCGCAACGCAGCCGCGACCTCCGCCGGCACCGCCTCCACCGCGTCGATGGCCGAGTCCTCGGTCTGCGAAACACCGCGACAACCGATATCCAAACGGCCGCCCGATCGCGACCAACTGCGCCGCCGCCGCCCGATTCTCCGCCCGCCGCCGCGCCGATCTCATCGATCAACGCCGCCGAGTCAGCCGTCTCCGGCGGGTAGTGCCGCTCGGACCTTCGCCTAGGGCCCCGCGCGGCGGCTGACGAACTCGCGGCGTGAACCGGTCAGCGGATCGTCGAACTCGATGTGCCGCGCCAGCAACCGCAGCGGCGTGCTGAAGTCGTCGGGCGGTACGTCAATCACGTTGGGATAAAGCGGATCGCCTTCAATCGGCAGCCCGAGGGAGGCCATGTGCACCCGCAGCTGATGGGTGCGTCCGGTGCGCGGCGTCAGCCGGTACAGACCGTCCGCCGAAACGAGCTCCACCAGCGTCTCCGCGTTCACCGCGCCGGGCTCGCAGACCGCCTGCAAAACGCCGCGCCGCTTCACGATCCGGCTGCGCACGACACGGGGGAAAATTACGGCGGGGTCGACGGCCGCGCGTGCCAGATAGGTCTTGGCGACCAACCCGCGCGCAAACAGCGTCTGGTACGCGCCGCGTACTTCGCGCCGGGCGGTGAACAGCAGCACCCCGGCCGTCAGCCGGTCGAGCCGATGCGCCGGGCTCAGCTCGGGCAACCCCAGTTCCCGGCGCAGCCGCACCAGCGCGGTCTGCGCGACGTGCCGCCCGCGCGGCATGGTGGCCAGGAAGTGCGGCTTGTCGACGACGACGATGTCGTCGTCCCGATGAAGCAGCGGGACGTCGAACGGCACCGGGACCTCGTCGGGCAGCTCGCGGTACAGGAACACGAACGCCCCGGCGGGCAGGACGGTCGCGTCGTCGACCAACGCACCGTCGGCGCCGACGACGTCCCCGGCCAGCGCCTTCGCGCCGAACCGGGCGGTCAGCTCCGCCAGCACCGGCCCGCCGCGCAGCCGCACCCGCGCCGGGCCCAGCCCGTCCCGCACGGGAAGTGGCGCGGGCCTCAACGCGCGCTCAACTGAGCGGGACCGGCTCGAGGATTTCGGCGCGCGCCTCGGGCGCGCTGGCCCGCAGCTCGTCCGCGGACACGTCGTCGGGCTGGGCCTGCGAGAGTATTTCGGCCTCCACCCGCGCGGTGTAGTTGGCGACCTCGCGGTCGATGTCCTCGGCGGTCCACCCCAGCACCGGCGCCACCACCTCGGCGACCTCGCGGGCGCAGTCGACGCCGCGGTGCGAGTATTCGATGGAGATCCGCATCCGGCGGGCCAGGATGTCCTCCAGATGCAGCGCGCCCTCGACGGCGACGGCATAAAGGGCTTCGACCCGCAGATAGCCCGGCGCCTCCTTGATCGGGCTGAGCAGGCCGGCAGTTTCGGCCGCCAGCCCCAGGACCTCGCCGATCAGCGAGCCGTAGCGGTCCAGCAGGTGGCGCACGCGGTACGGATGCAGACCATTCAGCGTGGCAACGTGCTCGACCTGGTTGACCAGCGCGAAGTAACCGTCGGCGCCCAGCAGGCTCACCTTCTCGGTGATCGACGGCGCCACCCGGGCCGGAACGAACTGGGCCGCGGCGTCGATCGCGTCGGCGGCCATCACCCGGTACGTGGTGTACTTCCCGCCGGCGATCGCGACCAGCCCGGGCGCGGGTACCGCCACGGCGTGCTCGCGGGACAGCTTCGAGGTTTCCTCGCTCTCGCCTGCCAGCAGCGGGCGTAGCCCGGCATAGACGCCGTCGATGTCGGCGTGCGTCAGCGGCGTGGCCAGCACGGTGTTGACGGTCCCCAGGATGTAGTCGATGTCGGCCTTGGTGGCCGCGGGGTGGGCGAGGTCGAGGTCCCAGTCGGTGTCGGTGGTCCCGATGATCCAATGGCCGCCCCACGGGATGACGAACATCACCGACTTCTCGGTGCGCAAGATGATCGCGACGTCGCTGACGATGCGGTCCCGCGGCACGACGACGTGCACCCCCTTGGACGCGCGGACCTGGAACCGCCCCCGCTGCTTGGACAGCGCCTGGATCTCGTCGGTCCACACCCCGGTCGCGTTGACGACGACGTGGCCGCGCACCTCGGTGATCGCGCCGTCCTCGGAGTCGCGGACCCGCACGCCGGTCACCCGATCGCCCTCGCGCAGCAACGCGACGACCTGGGTGGAGGACCGCACCACCGCGCCGTAGTGCGCTGCGGTGCGCGCGACCGTCATGGTGTGGCGGGCGTCATCGACGACGGTGTCGTAGTAGCGAATCCCACCGATCAGCGAGGTGCGCTTGAGGCCCGGGCTCAGGCGCAGGGCACCGGCGCGGGTCAAATGCTTTTGCGCCGGAACGGATTTCGCGCCGCCGAGGCGGTCGTAGAGGAAGATGCCGGCGGCGATGTAGGGGCGTTCCCACCCGCGCTTGGTCAGCGGGAACAGGAACGGCATCGGCTTGACCAGATGCGGTGCGAGCTTGGTCAGCGACAGCTCACGCTCGTGGAGCGCCTCGCGGACCAGTCCGAACTCCAGCTGCTCGAGGTAGCGCAGCCCGCCGTGGAACATCTTCGATGACCGGCTCGAGGTGCCCGATGCGAAATCGCGGGCCTCGACCTGCGCCACCTTGAGGCCGCGCGTGGCGGCGTCCAGCGCGCACCCGGAGCCCACGACGCCGCCGCCGATGACCACCACGTCGAACTGCTCGGCACCCAGCCGCTCCCAGGCCGCCTTGCGTTGCTGCGGTCCCAGCGCGTCGATCGGGTCGCTCACTGCGGGGGCTCCTGTCTCGTTACTGGTC
>Ga0335071_10001484_pt1 | contig 25295 bp, 38 predicted proteins | sample Lox_Sample_15_FD_206724 | JGI IMG/M metagenome (GOLD analysis project Ga0335071, IMG submission 206724) | Soil microbial communities from Loxahatchee National Wildlife Refuge, Florida, United States - Lox_Sample_1.5 | ecosystem: Environmental > Terrestrial > Soil > Wetlands | place: USA...
TGCCCATCGGGATACGGTCTATTCGGACACCTGAAATCAACAAAAGTATTGGTATAATCCATTACTTTAACCGCCCAATGTATGACTATAATATATCATCAACTTGTATTATTGTCAATATAAATATACAATTTTCTATATAACACTATTCATTTTTCTATATTTTGTCGTTTTTAATATATAATTAACGTCATATTTTCTGTATTAACTATTCATTTTTCTATTTATTGTTGAAATTTTAATTATTACCTCGTTTGCGAATAGAAAAATGTATGTTTATTTTAATAATGTTAAATCTGGCAAGTTAGCGCTCTCTTTTTGAGCCGGGGTCTTCGCCAGACTCGCATCCGCTCTCACCGTACACCTGAATTTTACCTGCTAAATTAAAGGGGGATAAAGGGGGTTTTGTCTCGAACCGCCCCCGACCGTTCCCTGGTAGGTATTAAAAGTTTGGAAGACTATTCAAAAGTCTTTATTCAATTTTCTATATTTTTTTGAATAGTAGTTGCTGTTTGACCCCAAGGACCTGAAATAAGAGTTGAAAGAGGCTGAGGCCATTTTTCATTTTTTTGCAAATCTTTCCACAGCTTTAAAATATTTTCATGCCCGGTATAGTACGCTTCCTTGAATTTCACATCTTCAGGGTATAAATAGGCATAATGCTTGAACCTCTGAGGTAGAAGAACTTCCATACCGTTTCCACCGTATAGCATAGGAGGCTCATGCTTGGCGAACAACCGACCGTCCCATATCCAAAGGCGCCTGTAGGCGTTCTTGATTGGATCAGACGGATCATTACCCTCACCCCAACAGCCCTTGGCAACCAAATCAGGGCCAACGAAATAGTCTGCATGAAAACACCCGGTATTGCCATTGCTCTCAACAAGCTGCTTTTCAGCGCTCTTAAAATCATCATCATTCCATTTTTCGTCGGAATCTATTTGCCACAAAAAAGCAGAACTCCATCTTTGCAAATTTTCCTTAATTTTCATCAAGCATGCGTTGACCATTTCATCCTTGCTCTTCCAAAATCCATTCGGTTCAACAAGGAATATTTTCTTCGAATTTTCACATTCTTTTTTCAGGTATTCAAGTGTACCGTCTATTGACCGACCGTATTTGTGGAAGCCATCAACCAATCCCCTGCACCAAGAAGTGCTGCCGCCATTGCCTGCAATTCCTTCAGCAAAGACAAAGCAGTCAAAATTTTTATTCGCCATTCTTATGAAATTGAAATCATCCCGTGAAAGATGTTTCATTCCATTAAGAACGATACAAAAGCCTACTCTTTGGGCCACCATGATTTCTCCCATTTGTGAATCATTACGGTATTCGTTGTGATGCCGCCAACCGGCTCATTCCAGGTGTAGGGGTAGAAATATTCTTTCGGAAGTATCGTAATTGTTCTCCGCTTGTCGAAGTCAATGTAATTAATATTTTTAAGATTAAGATCGTGAATTGCCCGTATTTTATTCGTCACGTTCGTTACCGGGTCCCATACGCAATCGTGAGCGCATAATCCGTTTCTTTCTATCTCCGTTACCCGCTCTTGAATGAAGGGGTGATCCGGTTGCGCGTACATTATCGCAGTGTCAATACAGCCGTTTAAATCATTGTCACAATGAAAGCCAAGAAGCAGGTCAGTAGTGGCCTGGGCTACGCAATCAGGATTTTTCAGTATGTCAACATCAGTGTCGATATACCATCCACCCTTGAGTAAGATTTTAAACCTCAGATAGTTTGCAAGAAGAACACAGTCAATCACGTTCTTAGGAGGAAATTGCCGAATTGTTTGTGGGATACCAAGTTCATGAATGTTGTTTTCATTCCAGATTTTAAGCGCGTATCCTTCACATTTCTTGAATCCGTAAGGAGTAAAGCCATGAGGCATATTTAGCGCGACAACGTTGATTGTTCGATAGATCATTTTCCACCCCAAGCGTGATGAATGTCGTACATTTCCTTGTAAGAAACCCTGTGCGTCAAAAGATTGACCGCGTACCCGGCGTCGTTTTTCTGCTTGCCTTCAATGTCGAACTGTGGACATCCGATTAATTCCGCGCCGATTGCCCGCAGCCAGAAACCAACCGACACGTCGGCATACCATGAGCGTCCGAAGTCGTGATACAAATTAAGGTAATTCTGAATTTTCTCAATCGCGTTTCTGTTCAATCCGAAGCCGGCTCCAGAAGGAAATTTAACAAGTGTGTGACTGTCGCGCCCCCAACATTCCTGATATTTGTTCCCAGGCTCAGAACGAAAATCACCGATAGCACAAAAGCATTTCGGCCTATCTGTTGGTAAGTCCTTCAATCGCCCTTCAATTCGCTTCGGCCAGAGATACGTATCATCGCAGCACAGAAAATACCAGTCGTAATCATAAGTGATGAGACTGATATTCTTAAGAAATCGCACCATATTGTCCGTCAAGTGGTAGTAATCCTCAAGATTCATGTATGGAACAAGGTCAACATCTTTACCCCATGTATCGAGAATTGCTTTGTCGCGGTCGAGGTAATGCGCGAGGCTGAATTGTGGGCAATAAAGAGTTTTCATTTAAAAATCATCGCTTTTCCCTATAAAAACCAAAATAATCAACCAAAGAAAAGGCAAAACAGGAATATGAAAAAACCAAACTTTCCATGTTTCATTTGCAATGTATCTATCATGGCTCGATGGAGATGTTGCTATATCAATCCACACAAACATCAATTGAAGAATGTAAAGAATAATCACAAATTGAGAAATTATTTTTAATACACTCATTGTTAATACCTCAAAAGTCTTGGCTTCACATTCAGTAATTCGTTATTGCTCTCCTTCAGCCTTTCGAAATATTTTCTTGCCCTCTCTGCGTTCTTCTCTCCATGCCAGAACTGATACGACAATTCTTTCCCCTCGTAGTATCCGATCAACGGATGCTGGTCCATTGTTCCTTGCAGATAATGCGGCAACACATCAATGTATGGTATCCAACAATTCATCTGCTCCTTGATCTGCATTTTCCATAGCATGCAGTTAATCATTGTTTCCCCGGTATTCGCAGGAACAAAGTCTTGATACCGCCATTTCTTTACAATAGCAAAGCATTCTTCAAAGAAAGGCTTTGCTTCCTTGCATGAAACGTATGTCGAAAATCCATAAGGTAGAGATTTGTATTCGATTCCAAGGCGTTCCATTGTCGGCTTCTGGTTGTCAGGATCGCAGCCATGAGCCGCACAGAGAGGAAAGTATTTTGTTCCCACTTCTTCGGCAAACTCAAGAATATCGTCGCAGTTCTTATTTGCTATCATGTCAGCGTCGATCACCGCGCACTTATCGAACTGAGTCTTTGTTGCAATTACGAGGTTTTTCGTGTAGCAAATATCAGTGAAATTCTGTGGGACATCCAAACGATGATTTATTACCCTTGGATTTTTTATGCTAAGAGAATAGTCGGAAGTGAAAACCTCAACCGGATATTTAGAGAATTCAAGTAGGCTGTCGATAAGGACATTCATCAGGTCTGCGTATTTCAGCGTGGAAAAAGTCACCCATCCTTTTGTCATTCCCTGCTCCTTTTCCAGTAGTCGAAAATCATCGTTCTTGCGTATCCGGCAAAATGCAGAACCATCATTCGAACATCCTTATGCTGTTTATCGTTGTGGCAGAAAGCAATTTTGTCTTTGAAAAATATCCGCTTCACGATTACGCCGTTTTCCATCCTCCAACCATCCCACGAAACAGTCATATTGTTGTCAAAGCAAATGTCGCCAGGAAGAATATCGTAGGTGTCGATTGTTTTGTATTTGTTCGATGTTATCAGTTCGGAAGAGAAAGCCATATCGGTCACGCCACCTTCATTGCCGGCCCGCTGAAGCGCGTCATAAATTCCAAGAATTCTCTTTGAAACTTCGCTGTCTCTGTCGGTATACACTTTCATAATCATATCCACGAGGTCTTGCAGCACAGCACGATTATTCCAGAACGAAAAGCCTATTGACATTTTATTCTGATAAGTAAAATCGTAGTCCTTAAACCTTTCCATTTCTTTTTCAAGATCACACAGAACAAGAATATCCCAATCCATGACGATGAAATGTTCAATATTGTGCTGCTTCACGTACTCGTTTATCACAATCCACCGGCGGATGCACGCCTTCTCAAAGTATTCAGGGTTTGTACTTTTGTTTACAAAAGATTTATCAAATAAGGCACACTCGGAAGGAAACATATCACTCATCAGAAAATGCAACTTGCATGTAGGGGAATTGGTCTTAACCGAGTCAAGACACGGTTTAAACCAGTCAGGGCTTTTGTCCTGATAAAAAATGATGTTCATTATTTATCAAATTCTTTCTTCACAAAAATCGCATAGCCGTTGCGGTACTTCTTGTTTTCTTTCCAGATACGATAATCTAAGTCCAAGCAAAGAATAATATAGTTGTCATAATTCTTAATGTCTTGAGTGTCATCGAGAATATAAATTGACGATCCGGTAAGTTTTTTCATTTCTTTTTCACCAGTAAAGGCCGACCCATCAATAAGAACGCATGTAACTATATCATTATCGTCACGCCAATCCTCGCCATTTTCAAGATCAATATGATTAATTATGCGGTCAATTCCATTTTGCTGAGTTTTGTTCTTCACCAGACTTTCAATGTTTTCTTCCCGCCATCCAAGTATGGTATCGACCGGATATGTTGAAAGATTCATTTCTGGATGAGCTACAAGGAATTCCAATATTTCCTTATTGGTCATAAATTCTTCAACAGGAACGCTTGATGCATTGTAAAGATGGATATTGCGGTCATGTTTTTTACAATTTTCAACCAGTTCTTTGTACCTTTCAGGATCACTCTCAAGGCCAAAGAAGGATGAATCCAATGGCATCGAAGACAATATTGCCTGAGTGCTGCCAAGGCCATTTGCCGAACCTATCTCAACGATAAAATGAGGCCTGTACTGCTTGATGCAATCCTGAATTGCGTAAAACAATTCGTCGTTGTAAATTTCAGGCTGGAAGGTCATTGGTATTTACTCCTGAGTGGTTGGAATTTCTGAATTATACGGATAGAATCTTTTCATTTCTTTCAAGGTCATTTTCCTTACAATTCTTAATCCAATAAAACAACCTTTATCTAAATCGTCAATTACTTCGACGCCTTTTTTAAGTTTTATAGGTTTTATGAAGGGAACACAAACCATTTTTATTTTTCCAAGAGGACAACTGCTTTCGTTGTCTTTCTCAAATATTCTCCCCATCATCTTGCCTTTTTTACCTTTTCTGTAAATCGCTGCACCATGCCTCATATAATCACATCCTTTGCCTTCGGATCAATCCGATTGAAATAGTTGTGGAACTTTTCTATTCTGTCCTTGTGATGATAGATGATCTTATCCGCTCTTGGATTGTACATTGAGGCCCAGGCAAGGCCGCTGTCGTTGCCAATAAACAGGCTTGCTTTCTTAAGAAGGAATATGCAGTCGATGAAAGTTATATTCCACAGATAGTTCCTTTTTAGCGCCCTGTTGAAATTGTCCGGCAACGACTCTACAAGAACTTTTACTTCATAGTCTTTCTGGTACTTGTCAATAAGTTCAAGTATTAGGTTATCGGTAATAACCGGCATTGTGCTTATCGCGTCAGGAGCAATTATACACAACGGCTTTGTCAAATCAATGTTGTACATATCAACGTACTTATTTTCAACCCAAAGGCGTGCGTATTTCGCATAATCCCTATCAAGCTGTTCCTTTGTCGCGCCTTCGATAATGTCGGCAATATAATCAATGGTGCTCATCTTGCTCTGAATGATAAAATCATGGTGCTCAGGCGATCCGGGTTGTGCGTTGACATAATATTTGAAGTTCGGATACTGCTTTTTCATTATCGCCGTTGTCGTATGCGCCCACCGCGTCTTCATGTCAACGCTTTCATCCAACAGCTTCTTTGCCTTCGGACAAATGCAACCGACAAGTTCACTGTAGTATTTTGTCACAAGCCAGAAGACAATAAAGCCCTTGTCTATCAACTGATTTGCAAACCATGAGTCCATGAGAATGTCGCCGTACCTGCCAAGGCAGCAGAAAAGTATTCCTCTTTCAGGCGGATTCATCAGTGATATTGGATACGCATTTATTTCAGGAAAAACGTCAAACATTTTCAACTGAATGTCATCATTCATCAGAAAGTCATCCGCCATTGAAGGCTTTTGAATTTCTCCTATGTGCGATCCGTCATAAACTCCGGCGTGTTGCAAAAACGAGGGACTTGAGGCATAAACTTTCTTCCCTGCTTTTGTCGCTAAATCTCCGCATTTATTGTCCCATCCAAGGTAATGCACTTCCTCAAGCGGGAGTATGAAATCATGCCAGAATTCAGAAGTCACAAGCATGCCGAATGCGCCTACGCAATCGCGTTGAACCACATCCGGGATTTCTTCAGTAGTTTTATTCCCAGGGACATTATTTGCGTTATAAAGAGAGAAGCACGCAAAGTTTTCGTTGTCCTTTAGCTGGTTGTACAAAGCGATTGCGCGGGGCCACCAGAATTTATTGAAAATCGTATCGGAATCTATAATCAGCACCGCTTTTGACCCGTGTTTCTCAAACATATACTTCAGACAATCGGGCGTCTTCATGTTCACGCCCAACTTTTTATCTCCTTTGCAGAAAAGAATATCGACATCCTTAATCTGCATTGCGGTATCTTCTATTTTTACCACGTTATCGGATTGATCGTCAAAGACGTGAATGCTTTTAGGTTTGTCGATGCTCTGATTAAGGCTTGTCACGGTCTTTTCGAACAATTCCACCCTGCCGCAAGTGGTAATCATCACGTCTATTTCAGGTTCAAATTCTTCTTTGAGATTAGCCCTGATGTTTTTTACACATTCATCTACATATTGCTGCTCAAGGCTTCTATTTTTCTCAACTGTAATAAATGTCTTGCGTAGCCTTGTCCACGTTTCATCGTGTACCCTGTCAAGGGTCGCGTGATTGTGAAAAATCTTCAAATCCTTGATGTAAAACAGCCGATTTAAAGTGAGAGCGGTGTTGTAGTGAACAACATCCATATCGTCGCACGGGAACATCTCACACATAAAGGGAAGAGGTTTGAGAGCGTCGATATATTTGCGGGAAGTGAAGAAAAATACCGATAGTTTTTCGTGGGAATTCTTGCAGTCGTCACCATAGAACAGCCCGATGCCACCTAAGTAATTCACCCATTTCAAAACCAAAGAGTCCCATCCTTCGGTTCGGAACTGCATATCATCCCCGGTCATGCTTACCAAAGTAGAATACTCCTGGAACTTTGTTTTCTCATAAAACATATTCCAGAACTTTGCAAGGTGCGGTTCCGGTAGATTTTCGATCAATATTTCATATTCACTTTCAACTTTTTCAAATCTTTTCTTGATGAATTCCTGAGTCTCTTTATCGTTTTGATTTACGACAAAAGAAAAGCATATTTTCGATTTATCAGAACACATGTTTAGTGCTGTATCAATATAGTCCCTTAGTTTCCCGTTTGCCCTTTTATATGTCGGCAAACTAAGACAAATTTTATCGTAAAGCATTACACTCCCACTCCTGTAACTTCGGGTAATTTCCTTTTGTTGAATCCGCCGTATGCCGCACGTTCTATTGTCTCCGGCGTGAGTTCTTTCTTTGTTCTGAGCCTTGTAATTATCTGAAGCAACGCCGTGGCGAGTCCGAATTTTTCATTTGCATCACCGGATTTATCATGGTTCCAGTGAGACAGTTGCGCCATGAGAGAGGAACAGCTTTCGTGTATGGTAATAATTTTCTTTTCGAACATGGAATTTATCATCACCATTGCGAGCCGGTCATCTTTGAAGTAATTCTGTCTAAGCATTGCGCCGGCTTTTTTATAGGCATACCACTGAGACTTTCCTTCTTCCACGCCCTTCATCATTTCGTCGTTGCAAATCCACTCCTTTATTTGAAGCATGTCCGGCTTGGCAATGTATTCAATATCCTCTACAATTTCTTCCGGTTCCATTGTCTGCGCCTGATATTCTCCATAAACAATCAGATTCGGACTCCTGAAGCTGTTATTCCAAATGCAGCATATCGCGGAGACATCCAAATCTTTTCCCTGGTAGATCGAAACGTACTGACTTCCGATAGCTTTAGCGTGATTTATGGCCTCCGTGGTGATCGTGCCGCCCTGCACGGTGTAATCGAATGAAGAAGCTACCAAGTCCTCGTCACAGTCCCAGAAGGCGAAGGCCAAGGCGTCAGCGCGGTCAGGGGAAGGAACACCTCGGCTGCGCATTGATTCCTTTGATTCCACACCTATTCTGCCACTCTTAAGCACTTCCAATGGCGATCCAAGCTGCTTGAGCAATTTGTCATCATTCGGGAGGCTTATGAGCTGTCCGAGCGGATAGAATTTTATTCCGCTCTTGTGTTCGAACGTTTTTCTCAGGCGTTCCCGGAGTTGCCACCAAACTTCTGCTTTGCGGTTCAAAAACTTCTGCCGGCAGGTAATTCCCTCTTCAGGAATGAGCCTGTCGGACGCAGCCTTACCGTTCCTTATGCCCACGGTTTTAAAGCGGATCGGCTTTTCACTGTCGCGGTAGAGTCCGTATAGGCTTTCTCCGATGCCGTCAGCATCGTAGTTAAGCTGTCCTACGTTGTCTTCCTCGCCTCTTTGAATAGCAAACCATCCGGCGTCAGTGCTTGTCTTAAAGGGGCTGACCTTTGGTTCCGATGCGATAATTCCGCGCCGGCAGACGTAGACCGCTTCATTTTCCCCTCCACCAGCGACATCGAAACCGGCAACAATTTCATCATTTTCATCGAATTTATCAGTGAATTCAACGGCCGCCCTGATCCATTCAGCCTGAATGAAGGCGCCTTTTACGCTGGCATTGTAGTCGATCATGTGGTTTCGGGCGAGGATTACAGGATCGCCAACACGCTCCTGCGTGAACTTCCACCACGGGCTTTCAGGATTGTAGACGCCTTTACGCCACTCAGGATTTTTTCGAGGATCTTGCCACCATGCGATGGTCCCGACAAGAACGCCGCTGCTGCGACGCTTCCAGAAGTGATTCATACCGTTGGGAGTGCCGATGTCAATACGGCAGTTTGTGGTACTCTCCGCGCTGTCATCGACTTTATCCGGGTGCTCGATGTCCTGGCTTTCATCAATAATCAAAACACTTGCTCGTCCCGACCGGCCTATATTATCTCCGATTTCACCGCGAATTTCATTCCCGTTTACCGGGTTTTTTATAAATCTCTGGTTGTCAAACTTGTTGTCGTTTGTTTCCATTCCTTTCGGCCGCATCCATACCGGCAGGCCGTAAATTATGTACCTGACTTTTCCGAAAAGAGTGTCTTTACTTCCCAAGACATCAACTTTTTCCTCCTTCTGGCTGGAAATAATCGCATTGAAGCCAAGGCCATACAGCCAGTTCCATACGGTCCAACCCATTGCAAGCCACGATATGCCTTCTTCACGGGTTTTTTCAATCAGTCCGCCGACACGCGCTTTGTACCATGATTGAATATCAAGCACGAGTTTTTTCTGTTGTGGAAAAAGGCAGAAAGGTATCTGGGGATGAAGATCGAGTTCTCCCATACGGGTATCAAATGTCAATGCAAAGTAAGTAAACCAGAACAGTATGTCTTCCTTGCACTTTTTTTTCATTTCTTCTTGTAGTTCAACGCAATTTTTCACCGAAATGAGATCGTACTGGAATTTTTCTCTTTGCCATTTCATTATTTTCAACTGGATGTACAGTCTTTCCAGTACCGGCGCTTCCTGTTCCTTGATTTTTGTCAATTCATCATAGTTGTTTTCTCTCATGGCATGCCATCTGCGGTGCGTGAACGTCCAGGTCTTGCACAATTCTTCGCAGAATTCTATATGGAAATTGTTGAAATTGTCAAACTCAAGCAGAGTTTCAATCCAGGCGTGATCGTGGCCTATTTTTCTGAGGTACTCTATGCCGTCATCTTTAGGTGGCATAGATTTGTCCTGATAGACAACACTTTAAAAATGAAGAGAGAGAAAAAGAAGCAGGTGAACAAAAAGAGAGAAAAGAAAAAAGCCCCCCGTAAGGAAAAAAGAAACTGCTCACCTTTACCAAAACAGGGTTGTGCTGGAGACGGAAACGAAAAAGCCTCTCCGGTTTTTCATTTGCTCCGTTCCGATTGTGCGGCAGTCGGAACAGATAGAAAACCAGAAAGGCTTTTTTGTTCCCGCATAGCCGCACTATACGGAATAAGATCGAATTAAGAAAGAGCGAACCTGTCGCCATAATAATACCTTATTTTCGCAAAAAAAGCAAGTTAATTCTTTGTTTCAGGTTCCGGCAACTTCTTTTCCGGTATCATCGCGTCCAGGGTAATGGTCATCATCACCTGCACCCTCTCCCCTGAGGCCTGCGTTGCGTAAACGAGGTTGCTGTATGAAAAAGTCCTGAAATTATCAGGCTTCAGCTCACCTTTTTCAGCGTCCTTAACTTCACCCTTATTAATGATCTGTTCGAAGAGAAACATTCCTTCTTTATCCTTCACTCTCGGCATATTTTCGAACAGTTTTCTCGTGACGCCGATCATGAATTGGTCGCTGATTTTGTTCATATTTTGTACCTTTTCTTGAATCGTTGTCCGCTCACATCCGAAGGCTTCCACCCCTCTTCTTCCCTGAAGGACCGATCACCGCCGACCTTTTTATCCCAATCCTCCTGACTCATGTTTTTCTTCCCGGGCATGAAAGGAGGAATTTGCATGTCGTTATACTGAAAATCGCCGCCGATAGGTTTAGCCATTTTACACTCCGTTCTCAATTCTATGCCAATCCGTCGCCGCCTCACGGATTTCAGCGCTTTTTTTCAGGCTTTTCCGCAATGCCCACGCAATCACATCCGCTCCATTTGGCATAGGAACTTGATATTTTCCTTCACGCCTCAAGCGGGTAACTTCATCTTCAATTAATTTTTTATCGTAGGGATACGCTCTAATTAGAACTGTCTTCATTTCCTCTTAATATAACCAATTTCGCAAAGTGTAACAAGAATTATCTTGTTTTTTAGCGTTTTTTATATATATTTTAATCAATAAAGGAGGTTTTATGCCATATTCCATACGCAAAGGAAAGGGCGCAAGGCCCTGGAAGATCATAAATAAAAACACAGGAAAGGTTGTTGGTTCCAGTGTGTCGAAAGCAAAGGCCCGGGGGAGTGTCAGGGCAAGATACGCGCACGAGCGATGAAAATCCTCATCATCGGTGCCTTTGGCTTCATTGGCGCCAACTGCGTCAAGCACTTCAGCGATCATGGCCACACTGTAATTGCCTTCGATGACCTTTCAAAGAAGGGTTCTGCCGACAATCTTGAGTGGTTGGAAATCGGGGGCTCTTTTGTCTCCGTCATAGGCGACATTCGTATTTTTTCAAACATTAGCAAGGTCTTTGCAAAATACGGCCCTTTCGATCTTATTCTTCACCTTGCCGGCCAGACGGCCGTAACCACATCCGTCAGCAATCCTCGGGACGATTTCGAGCGCAACACCTGCGGTTCCTTCAACCTCTTGGAAGCTGTGCGCCTGTACAACCCTTCCGCCGCCGTAATTTACTCTTCCACGAATAAAGTTTACGGGGAAATGGCGGATTCGCCCATCGAGATAAACAACGGCCGCTACGAATACGCTCTGCTTGGCATGAAAACTGGAATTACTGAAGCGCAGCCGCTCAACCCGCACTCTCCCTACGGGTGTTCCAAGGCATGTGCAGACCAATACTTCCTCGACTACGCCCGCATGTACTGCCTTAAAACCGTGGTCTTCCGCCAATCCTGCATCTACGGCCCACGCCAACTCGCCTCTTCCGATCAAGGTTGGATTGCGTGGTTCTGCATTGCTGCCGCTACGGGCAGGCCTATCACCATCTACGGCGACGGCAAGCAGACTCGTGACATTCTCTTCATTTCCGATCTTATCCGTGCCTACGAATCAGCCTACAAAAATATCGACTCCGTGCAAGGCTCCGCTTTCAACATCGGCGGTGGACCGGAAAACACAATTTCAGTCAATGAATTGCTCGACCAAATAACTCACAGAGAAAACGTCGTGTTTCCACAAATTGTCAAACATGCACCATGGCGCCCGGGCGACCAAAAAGTCTACGTCTCCAACATCTCCCGCGCCGAAAAACTCCTCAACTGGAAACCTAAAATATCCGCCGTTGACGGCATCTCCCAACTCTTCTCCTGGGTCACAGACAACATTAAACTCTTCCAATGATCGAAAAATCAAATTCAAACTTCTACCAGTGCCATGCCTGCGGAAACCCAACAGGCTGCTTCACCCGCCTCTGCCAACCAATGCTGGACCTTAATAAAACTCTTTGCCCATCCGAAAAACTGGCAAACCGCAAATATCAAGCAAATTGGAAAGAACTTAAACCGGCCGGAAAAAATCATTTCTACCAAGAAATAGAAAATCCAAGCGACACAAAAGTTCTCTTCGTATGAACATCCTTATCCTCAACTCACACTCCCATTCTTACTCCGAACTCGCATCCCTCACCACACCCAACCACCTCACATACTGCCGCCATCACAACTACGAATACCTCATGCGCTTCATCCCAACCACTCAAAGCGAAGGCATCTACGGCAATGTTGACTTCCGCGCACTCCTTCTTCTCCTCCCTCACTACAATTTCATCATGACTATCGGCACCGACACACTCTTCATGAACCACCCCATCTCCCTCGAATCCATCTTCCCAAAATCCGCCAACCAGCAAATCGCCACCGAATCCATCGGAGGCTCCCCTCACAATAACGACATCATGCTCTGGCGTCACTCCGAATCTACATCAAACCTTATCCACGAAATACTCTCAAAACGCCCCACCGTAGAATTCTACCACCCCTTCAATTGGCAAATGCAACTCAACAACCTCATCTCCTCACAATCCAAACTCGTTGAAACCATGAACGTCGTCAACGAACACGTCATGAACTCCTACCCCGAACACTTTACAAATGGCGATCTTATCCTCCATGCCTATAATCGGACTTACCAACAAAAAATAAACTGCATCAAAAAATTCCTCCCACTTGTAAAATTAACTTAAGTTAAATAAAAACCGCAGTACTGATATGATATGCGGAGAGGAAGAGGGTATAGATACTGTCCAGGCAATCGCCTAGCCGGCAGGGCGCATTGGGGTTACTCCCCCCCCCGGTATGCAATTAAACGAATAACTATTATGTAGTAATATTGCGTTGACAAATATAGTGTCGCGGAATATATCTTATGTAACTTAAATTAGGATATTGTTGTGTGACAATGCTTTGTGCTGTTTTTTGTGTGGAACTTATTAACTACATTTGTAAACTAATTTTGCCGTTTCCGTATTGGATTCGGGGTTTCGGATTGTGGATAACTTTTTTTAAACATTTATCCGATTAATCAATCCATGATTTTGTCTTGAATAACTCGTCAATCCGCTTTGCTGGCAACGTTGCGTTTATGTTGAGGTTTAGATTGTGGTTTTCTGTTTTGGGCCTGTAGCGGGCGCTCAAACGTTCCATTAACCAGGTGCGAGTTCTGACGCGCAAATCATCACGGCGTGTTGCAACCATGTTTGGTTGTTCATATTCCGTTATTTCCCCTGTTTTAGGATTTGTTTTAACAACTGTTGTCGTGTCGCGGCTGTCATCATCAGCTATTTCCTCGCACTCCCTCGCCCAAACCTCTGTATGTCGCTCCTGCGCGTGCTCGTAATATCCCCGTAGTTCCGGATATACATTTAGTAGGTTTAAAACTGTATCATGCCTAATATGGTTTTGTTTGCAGTGAAAATCCAGCGTTCCGGGTAATGCAGCAAAATCGTCAAACGCTTTTTTTAATTGTGATGGGACGAAATTATATGCATGGTATTTTGATATGCACGGAAAAACAGGCTGATTAAAAATTGAGGTTTCTGGTAGTTCTGGACACGGTAATTTGTATTCGAGTAATCGTGTTGTATCGGTGATAGGCTGGATTACTGCTAGTATTTTGCGTGGTCTGCCTGGTTTGCCGTTTGCCATAAATTACCTGAGAACTAACGCTATGCGGTTGTACGTCTACGCGTGTACGCTGCGACAGAGAATCATATACATTTTTTATGCCCCCCCTGCCCCCCGTTGGCGCGGTTGTCGCGGACTGGTCAGGCGTTTTGGTAACATCGTTACCAAATCCGGGTTGGGACCGCTGCAACCTAATCGGCGTAACGTCCAGGCGGCAGGCGCTACAGTCTATTATAACGATTGCGCGGCGATTTGTCAATAGCCGTGTTGATTTAATTTGATAAATTATCTATTGTATCTGTTTTGCAATATTGTTTACATTTCTCGCTTTAGCTAATTTTCTCACAATTATTCTCATTTTTGCGATAATTCTTATTTTTGAGAACGCATTTAAACAGTTAAAACAATGACTTACATTTATATCACTTGTAAAGTATTGTGTTTTCGCAGAATTGCGAACGTGTTTAAGGGATTAAAACAATGAGTTGCGTTGTTTTTGGGTGAGAAAATAGGGTTTGAGCAGATTGTGTATTTTCTGGTAATTGCCTTTTTTTGTGTTATTTAGCTGTTTTGTGTAATTGGCACGGTGATTGCAATAGTGTAATTGTGTAAACAAAAACTAATTCTTTAAAAAACAAACACCCAAACCTAGGAGGACAAAATGAAACGCAGTGAACTGAAAACCGAGATTCAGACGGCCAGCTCGATCCGCAATACCCTGCCGGGATGGGGCGAACCCTATATAATCATCGACGAGAAATCGGCCTGCGACGTTATGGCGCAATGCGATTTTACCCGCGATGTTATGGACGAAATGGGCAATATTACCGATACGGTAAAAATGACCGCCGAGGATTTTTTGGCCGATCTGCATGAGGAGGAAAAACACATTCTGGACGGTATTTTCGAACTGAACGGAAAATTTTTTGTGGTTGATGGCGACCAGTTCATTGAGGTCGATGATCCGAAATCCTGCACTGATGGTCTGCTCGCAACGCATGGACGATGGGACACGTTCGACAGTGAGGAGTCCGGCGATGTCCGAGTATTGGGCCGGATCGGGCGACCCTCGGTCGGTGACACAACAATGGACCAAATCACGCTGCCGAGCGATCTGAAAGCTGCGCTCGACGCATAGCGACCCAAACATTAGCAGAAGGAGTCCTATCATGCAAAAAGCCACTTACATCAAAACAGGGGAAGAGGTCAGCATCATTCACCGCTTGAATATGGCACAAACGCGGATACTCACGGAAGAGGGCGAAGTCATGACCGTTGCCCACGCCGATCTGGTCGAAAATACCGAACTGCTGGAGCATACGGCGCACGAGGAAGTCCCGGAAGATTGCACGGTCGAATACTGCAAGGATCACGCCGATAATTGCCCGAACGCGGAAAAATGCTTTAACTGAAAGGAATGACCAAATGAAAAAACTTATCTATTTGCTTAGATTCCTTAAGCAAAATAAAACACCGGGCGAAAAACTCATTTGCTATCGTTTGAATATTTCACGAGCTACGCTTTATCGGCAACTTCGGCAGGCTCGAAATATTCTTTTTATGGAAATCAATTTTGAGGGAAAGGCCAGCCGGGAAGGCGGATTTAAAATAAAAAATTACGGGCTTATTAATAAAAAAGCCCTCTAATTTCTCAGAAGGCTTTTAAAGCGTCGCTCCGTCGGTCTGCGATTGTCCGGCGGCTGTCCAGCTTTGCAGCTTTTAATATACAACCAACATCCTGAAAAAGCAAAGAGAAAAGAGAAGTCACAAGAGAAAACAGAAAGAAAAAGAGGGAGAGGAGAAAACTTTCCGGCTTTACCTTAGCCGGGTTGAGTGCTGAAAAGATTCGCGCCTCGCAGTGGCAATCTTTTTCAGATAATAGTAATATAAACAAAACAAATTAAGATCGCAAGAAAATAATATTAATTTTTAATACTCAAAAGAAGGGGTGATTTTATGAAAAAGCTACTCGCCTTATCGGTTCTGCTTTTGTTTGTCGTTTCAATCCAAACTACAGAAAACAATCCTACAATCGACAGCCATATATATTATGGGGAAACCTATCAATGCCCTGTTGATAATTGCCGGTTGTTTTTCAACGGCGACACGCAGGATGATGAATACGGCCATTTTTATTATGTCTATGAATGCCCGTGTTGCGGAAGAAAATTTGCAATACGACGCTAAAATAGCAATTAACCGCACGGAAACAGGCGTAGAAGGTAGGATAACAAAATGAGTAATGATTTGTACAACACCGACCCGGCACGCAAGGAAATAGCCTTTGTTCGCGCTGGAATAGGCAAAGAGAAGCCAGGACCAAAAGGAGTGGGGAAAGAAACGAAAGTAATTTCTTTCCGTATCCCGGCCGATTTATACTACGAGGTAAAAAAAATGGTGCAGGACTTCATTAACCAGCACAAAAGGAGCGCTATATGACAACCCGAACTTTCAATATCCTGACGGCTTTACTGTGGACAGTCCTGATCGGGGCGATACTGTTTCTGTATTGCTGATTTCAGAACGCGGATTATTGCTCGACCATTACCACGTGGCGTTTCGTTTGGTGATTGTTTTATATAACCATTTCAAGGCAAGAGTAACCTTGTCGAATATTGGCAGAGTAAGCCAAAGTTTAAAAACTTGCAGCTTCTTCATATCGGCCGCAATCCTTTTGAAATTTCAATAAAGCTGTTCCAGGTCTTCCTGTGTACCTGTATTTGATTTTCTGAACATTAACCTGCGTTAATTCGTTTGCGAAGTCCCGGTGAATGCATATTCCGTTGTCGGCCTTGTTCCTCCAATGAGCGGAGCCTTCGCAGTCGTATAGCTCGGGAACCGGATAATTGCCATCCTTGTCTTTTTGCATTTTGGTTGGGTGCACACATATCCATGTGTGAATATTGTTTCTTCTGGTGAACTTCCTTGTTGTGCGCAAGCACGCGCCGATATATTCGGTCGTGCTTAACGTTTTGGGTTTATCAAGTTCTATTTCGTTCCACGGATCAATGACAAGTCCGTCGATTTGTTTTGTATTTATCAATTGCTGTGTTTGTTCCAAGACAGCCTCTAAAGAGATTTCATCTTCGGTAGCGTCGATGAAAAAGAAATGTCGGTCAATAAAATCAATAGCAAATTTCATTTCGTCTTTTGTCATTCTGTCGCTTCCACCAAGCAGGGATTTACCGATGTACTTTTCGATCAATTGGTGATAGTGGATTTCTTGAGGGTAGTTTTCAGGAGAGAAGATTGCAAATTTCCAACCCTCGGATATTGCAAGGTTTGTCGTCAATGCGTCAACGAACTGGCTTTTTCCATGCGACGGCATGCCGGTAATAAATGTTGTTTGACCTTTAATCACTGAATACAATTCGTCAACATTCTTCCAGCCTGTTGTCTTGCCTTTCTTGTAACCGAAATTGTAGATGTTCTGCAGCTTATCAGCAATTCCTTTGGGATCGACAATCTTTGCGAGTTGTTTCTCCTGCGGAAGAGATAGCGGCAATTGTTTGTCACCAAAACCTTGAGCCCGAAGATCGGCCGCAGCCTTTGAAAAATCACCTGCGTGATTAAGAACCGCATATACTGCACTTGCTTTGTAGATGTGATTATTTTCAAATTGCGTTGCAGTAGAAAAAACATAGAACCTATCTGGAACGCTGTTCCATGTGGCTGATATGCCACGTCCATCTTTTCCGGGGCGTTGAAAAAACGTTGCTCCGTTGCGCTCAAAGAGAACCTTCCATCCATGAGACTGCAGCAATCCTACAATGTCATGACGGGTATTGTAATCATCAAATGGTGATAGCCCTTCCTGACGAATTGGCGGTTTATATTCGGGCTTCTCTGTCACCTTTTCATTGAATGATCGAGCAGCCGAAAGAATAAATTCCGTTTCTTCTTCGGTGATTTTCTGGACATTCTCAAATGTTCCATATTGCAATTCGTAGTTCCCGGAAGGAGCACAAACGAAATACCCGCCTTCTCCACGGGTTTCTATTGTCGCGGCATTGTCTTTGTTGATTGCTAATTTAACGTTTTTTATTTCAATGTCAGTTCGGAAAATGACATGATTTCCTCCCGATGGAGTTCTTTCGATTGTCAGTTTTGAAGGAAGCGCCGGCATGTGCTGCAGTATCAAATCCAACCAGGCCGAATATGTTTCCCCGTTCTTGATGTCAAAGTCGATGCAGACGAGACCACCGGAAACTTTTCCACAAATGCACGCTACATCCCCAGACCATTGCGCAGCCTCTTCCGGTGTTGGTATCCGGTTCTGAAATTGCTTCCATCCGGTAAGTTGGCAAATCTTTTGTTTCACCGGTATAACCGAAAGACCTTGGGAAATGTATTCCTGAAAAATGTTCATTGGGGTTTCCATGTAAAAAGCTTGGTTTGTGGTTTGACAGGTTCATCAAGCCATCTTTGCTGATTCAAGTATGTCGCCGGCATTGGTATGAATTGCCCTTGTTCTTTCGTCCATTGCTCTGATTTGCTTTGCCAGGATAATGCGGAAAGGATTAATTGAAGGGTTTCGGAGGGTGCTTTTATTTTGCTCCAAGCCCTAAAGGCAGCACCCTTGCCTTCCCTTCTTGGGTATGCCGTCCAAAATTGCAGGAATTCCGGAGTGTATGTATTATTCTTCTCATTCTTTAATTCTTTACATTCTTCAAGTGTGTGCAGTTGTTGTGCATCCGTTGTGCATCCGTTGTGCATTTGAGGTGCAATTTGTTGTGCATCTTGTTGGTAGTCTTTCCAGTTAATTATTGATATTAAACGATTTGTGTTTGTTGTTTGTTGTGTAATTTGTTGTTCAGTTTCCATTAAAGAAAGTATACGCTCAATTTTAAATTGATTTATTCCAGACAAAACGCTTAACTGTTTTCGACCTGTAGTAAACTGGCCTGGTTGGCATTCAAAAACCTTTCCGCCAAGTATTTCTTTTTGGGGTTTGTGGTTTGCTTGGATTAAAAGCCAAACCCATAAGGCGAGGTAATCGGGGTCATGCATTCGTGGATTGTCGCGTATTTTTCTAAAAAGTTTGATGTATCCGCGATGCATAGAGGCCTTAAGAAAAAGCCTGTTCCTATTCCTGACGAGGGAAATAGGACTATGCGCCGGAGCTTTGCGCTTCGGACAGGCTATTAATTTTCAAACAGGGAAAATCTCGTCATTGATGATAATATAAGCAGAAATCGGTTGAATGTCAAATTAATTATTAAAAACACGAATTTATTTTTTTGTCGCAAATCTCGTGCCGTTTATTTTTAAAAATCGTGTCGAAATAAAAAATAAATCTTGCAAACTTCTTTTTTTGGTTGTATCTTTAAAGAAAGCAAGAAAGCAATAGTTTAAAAAAGGAGTGATATGAAGGGAATAACTTTTACGGTCGATGACTGCGAATACGAGCGCAAGGAAAAGATAGAACCTGAAATGACACACAAACAGATTTACCTTCTCGGGCTTGAGACTGCGGAAAAGAAAGACAAGAAGAATAAGAAATAGTTTGCGAAAGGATGGCAGATGGGCATGAAATTTATTTTTTTGGATGAAGTGACTCCTATAATCTTTCCGGCTCATCTTGCTCATTGCGATGTCGCAGAGAAATTTCCCGAAAAAAAGGTAATCAGTGCTGGCTACATAGGATTTCGACCTGATTCAAACGGCCTGCATACCTATGGTGATTCTCATTCCCTCAGCCTTGGACCCGGCAAGGACGACGAGTTTCTCATTAATCGTTTTTTCGGCAAGCGCGAATGAATCCATACTTTCCGTTAATACTTTTAATTGTTGTTGTTTTTTTCTTTCTTGTTTTAATCTTTGCGAACAGGATAAAATAAATGCCAGTTATTAATTTCTCTCACAATTTTCCAAAGCTTCACGGCCAGAAAAATGCAAGGCTTTTAAGGGTTGATTTGCTTCCACAAGTAGAACTCCCTCACGATCTTGTCGAATACGACACGCTTATGAATACCGGAGAACATTATAAATTCTCATGCAAAAACAGTATGATGTTGATTTTGACATTTCAAGGTGATCGCTATATACCATTTACCACAATACGAAAATCTTGGACAAGAAAATTCATGTGGTACAAATCGCAGATCGGGCAGATATTCGACATCGTAATAAACGAGGAAAAGCCCGAAGCGATTCAGGAAAGGATTGCGGTATGATGACAGACGATCAAAAGTTCCGTTATACCTGCCTTGTGATTTTCTTCGTCCTGATTGTCGGGCTTGCCTGGGGGTTGTTTCTGTACCACGACACGACGCCGACGGTGCAGCTCATCATGGACGCATTTAAAAGGTGGTTTTGCCTATGATCGCCGGAAAATCATTATACAACAAGTTGCTGTTTGCGAATCATGACAAAACGGCGGCAATACACCCGAACGACCGACACCGCAATATGCAGACGATTCTACCCGGCAATCCGGTATACATGGGACCGCATCACTCGCAACCGGACAAGAACGCTTTTGTTTATGAACATAATGGAATTGATCCGAGCAGCGAATACGGATACCGCAGGGGTCACAGGTCGAGAATAGTGGGGAGTGGTCATCATTAATGCTTAACCTTTGCCCATCACCGAGTTCACCGGCTTGTCCGGGTGAATGCGAGGGTTGCAAATATAATCCCGAATATCAGAAAAAGATTGCAGATGAAAAAGCGGAATGGCAATTATCAAAAACCGAATAAGACGAACAGGTCAACCATGGATATTAACCAAGGAGAATAAGAATGTTTCGCAAACTCAGAATAAAAAAAAATTGGAGGCGTAAATGAATCAGAAATCTATGGCAGCCGCAGCGCAGGCGCCTGGAACAGCGGCAAGTGTTCCGGCAACTCAGGCGGCAATAAAGAAAACTTTCAACGACCTTGTTCACACCGATACCGTGCAGCGCCGTTTCTCTGAAGTCACTAAAGAGCGGACCCCGCAATTTCTTGCATCCCTGCTTAATGTCGTGAATAGCAACAACGCCCTGCAAGAAATCGGCAGGAGCAATCCCGAAAGCATTTTCAAGAGCGCCGCAGTCGCCGCAGCCCTTGATCTTCCTATCGACAAAAACCTCGGCTTCGCGTGGATCGTGCCATACGGTTCTCTTGCGCAGTTTCAAATGGGCTGGAAGGGATATGTCCAGCTCGCCATGCGCACCGGCCAATACTTGCGGATCAATTGCGTTCCGGTTTATAAGAATCAGTTCAAGAAATACAACGCTCTCACCGAAACGCTTGACGCAAAATTCGATGTTGAAGGAGAAGGCGCACCGATAGGCTGGGCGTGCTATTTCAAGCTCATAAACGGATTCGAGAAAATCCAGTATTTCACCCGCGACTATCTTGTCGCCCACGGAAAGCGTTTTTCGAAATCGTTCGGAAAGTCAGATTCAGCCTGGCAAACGAACCAGGAAGCAATGTGCATGAAGACCGCAGTCAAGGCCACGCTGTCGAAGTGGGGTATTCTGTCGGTTGAACTGCGTAAGGCCATCGTTGCGGATCAGGCGGCAATCAAGGACGAATCACTTGAGACACCCGAAGCGGTTGACTACATCGACAACGATAAAAACGAAACAGCCGCCCCGCGCGAGCCGGGAATGGACGATTAAATGGAATCGACCACATACAAAATAAGCATACGCCCGAGCAATCTGCACCGGCGCGAGCGTTGTCCGGGCTCGGGACACGCTGAAGCTGAAGTCTCAATTCCTGAGACTAAATCCGATATTGCGTCCCGTGGAAACAGGATACATGACTCAATAAGCGATGGTCTCCGCAACCCTGACGCAAAAATACAAATCCTGTCCGAATGCGATGACGTGGAGATAATCGAGGCATGTTGGGATGAGGCCGCGAACTGTTGGGACCAGCTCACCGCAGAGCAGAAAGAACGCGCAACGGTAGGTATTGAAAACAAGGTCGATTTGAAAGCGTTCGGAATGGATGAAGGAACCCCAGATTTTTATATCTACATTCCGCGAGAATTGCTCATTCTCAGGGATTGGAAAAGTGGCATGGGATACGTCCCGCCGGCACGTTGGAATTTGCAACTCGGGTCGTATGCCTGCGCAATTATCGGCAACGATGTCGAATGCCGTATTGAGATCGGGGTTTTCCAGCCAGCGGTGCGAAAAGAGGCTGACGTTTGGAAAACAGGCGCAATCGAGTTATCAGAAACGGCAGAACGAATAAAATCAATTGTGGCGCATTCTGAGGCCCCTACAAGCCCTCGTATCCCTGGGGGGTGGTGTACGTACTGTCGCGTTGCGGACCAATGCAAGGAGCGCCTTGCGGTCGCCGCAGAGGTCAAAACGCTGGTAAAGCCGGTCGAGGCTATCTACGCCCTTGAAGGTCAGGCGCGGGCTGACCTGTACAAAAATCTCGGTCAGGCTATTAAAATGCTCGAAGACGCCAAGGGTCGCATTGACGAGCAGATTTTAACCGGGGGTCTCAAAATAGAGGGCTTTTGCATCGGGAACGGCAAGAAATCCAGGTTATGGGCAGATAATGAAATGGCATGCGCCGAGCTTGAACAAATGGCGCTCAAGGCAGGAAAGAGTCTGAATGAAATCATACAGCCGATTTCCGTGGCGCAGGCTGAGAAACTTTTTCCGAAACAGGCATTTTCCACACCGATTCTTGTCAAAGAGGGTCGGCCAATGGTTGTGAAGGGAAAGAAATAAAACACGGCCGGGATCGGATTACCGCCAAAGGTCCCGAAGGGTCGCCATCACCCTGCAAAGTCCCGGCCAATTTTTGAAAGGTAGAAAATGAAAGTCACGTTCACAATTCCCGGTGTTCCAGGCGCCAAGGCAAGGCCGAGGTTCCGCATAGTGAAACCGAAATTCGGGCAGTCTTTCGCATCTATGTACTCCCCGAAGGAAACGACGAACTACGAGAACCTTGTAAAAACGTCGTTCCGCCTGGTACATTGCGGTAACCCGACTGAGCACCCGGTCAAGCTCACCGTGGCGGCGTTCTTCCCAATTCCGGCCAGCTCGACAAAACGTTTTCGCGCTGAGTGTCAGTCCGAGGACAAGCCGGTCACGAAGAAACCGGATTTCGACAACGTGGCGAAAATCATTTGTGACGCATTGAATCAGGTCGCATTCAAAGATGATTCCCAGGTATACGACGCTCGCGTGGTGAAGTTCTATTCCGAGATGCCGCGCACGGTCGTGACAATCGACGACGTTGAAACGGCGCAACCATTTTAAATGCCTTACACCCGCGTTATATTGACCGATTGCGAGTGCAAGGATTGCAAAAAGCCAAGTGACAGTATTTACGACAAGAAAGAGATCAATGAAAAGTCTATCAAGTGTCCAGGGTGCGGCGGTGAACTCGTCACCCGCAAAAGACGGCAGAGAAAAGATACCGGCAAGCGGTGACTATAGAATCATGCACATTTCACGCATCACCGGGCTTTCGTACTGCACTTGCTCAGGATTGACTTTTCACGGTCAGTATTTCGTCGGAAAAACAAGGCTTGTCAGAAAAGAAGTGTTCGACTACAAAAGGAAAACAGGGCAGGGCGTGGCGGTATGAAAAACAATTTAACATTGCTTAATCGGATATATTGAAATATCCGCTTTCACCATAATCATATGTTAGCGTGTTTTTGAAACAGGATTTACTTATACAATTAGCCGCCGCAAGGCAAGGAGAGTAAAATGAATCAGCTTACAGACCTTCTCGGGCAACTCGCTGCGAAACTCGGCACCACGATCGAATTGCTTTGGACGGTGCTAATACGTCAAGCGCCCATCGACGGCGTTGTTTCGATCTTTCAGTACATACTGGTTATCATCTGGACTTTTATTGCTGTGAAGTATACCAAATGGTTTATAAAGGGAATTAACAGCGGCGACAGGGAAGAAGACTGGTGGATTTTAATTGTTGTTGGTTGGCTCTTTACTATTGGACTTTTACTTGCCTTATTCTTCTCGTTGCCGGATACTGTCGCCGCTTTCATTAACCCGCAGTATTGGGCGCTTGAGCATGTACTCGATAAGATTGCGGCGGCGAAGAAATAAATTATGGAGTCTGTTTCAAAACCAGCTAACAACGTAATCAAGCGGACTGATATGCGTTTGCGAGGTACACGGAAACAGTATAGCTAAACGAGGCGGCATACACCAGCCGCTTATCACGGACGTTATGCCGCAGAAATACGCGGCGAGGAAAGGAAAAGAAATGTTTAACGCAAACGAAATTACTCTCACAAATTTTGAAGGTGTCTTTGAGTGCCGTAAGAAGCCGATTATTGTCCATGCGGTGCAACTCAACCTTCCAGAGGGTTTTTATGTGGACTCGCTCGAAGGAAGGCATAATGGCGATCCGGGAGATTATCTCATGTTTGGGGTTGCAGGTGAAAAATACATTTGTAAAAAAGGAATATTTGAAAGAACATACGAAAAGATCGCCGCGTCAAATGCGACATAACAAGTCGTTCAATTTTGACGCGGGGGCGTCCCGGAGCAATAAACTTTTTATATAAGGCGCTTAAAATGTTCTGGATTATCTTTTTAGTAGACATTCTCATTTTCGGAGCAATACCAACATATCAATCAATTGATCAACGCGCCTTCGACAGCAGAATGGAAAAGTCACGTATTGAACTTTTAGATTCTTTGGATTCATGCGGGGCGGTAAATGATACCGTATCCCGCGCAAATTAACTCTCACGTTATAACGCAAACGCGCAGGAATAAGACCGGCGCTAATTTAACCATAAAGGAGCTTCAGATGGAACATACCGAATTTATGAAGGAACTTTCGAGCCTTCTCAATCGTGCTTGCTGCGAAAATGTTTCAAACACGCCTGATTTTATTCTCGCCGAATATATGCAGTCATGCTTGGTTGCATACGATGCGGCGACGATCAAGCGCGACAAATGGTATAACGTGTCGTTGGTCCCCGGAAGTTCTCATTTTATCGAGCAAGCGCCGGGGAAATAAGATGCGCGTATTGCATTATAACAAGTCGTTCAATCGCGACTGCTATGCGTTTGCGACAGTCAAGCTAGGCGGGGCATAATGTTTTTCAGGAATAAATTGTCAAATATCAATAGCGTGGGGCATTTCCTTGTGCGCTCCAACTGTCGAGAGTCGGGAGTAGACATCGACAGATTCAAGGGGTCACTCGCAGGAAGTTCCCGGCCCCACGCCTTTATTTTGGATTCATTAGCGTTGCCATGTACGCAGTCGTACACGCAGCGCATTAACTCAACCGTTAGGCGTA
>Ga0335071_10001485_pt1 | contig 25289 bp, 24 predicted proteins | sample Lox_Sample_15_FD_206724 | JGI IMG/M metagenome (GOLD analysis project Ga0335071, IMG submission 206724) | Soil microbial communities from Loxahatchee National Wildlife Refuge, Florida, United States - Lox_Sample_1.5 | ecosystem: Environmental > Terrestrial > Soil > Wetlands | place: USA...
GGAAGTTCACGCGGCAGAACTTGAGGACCCTGCTGGAAAAGATCGAGACCAGGTCCGAAATCCAACGTCACCGGGCGGCCGCCTGATACCCCCGAAATACGTCACCGAACTTACGGGCCTGAGTACTTAGCATCCCTCGGCTTGGCGGTGGGGAGCGCTATCCGCGGGTGCGCCCCATAGCCCTTGCTCCGCGTTGGAAGCGGAAGGGCCGCCCCGTCGCCGGAGTGGACCCTCGATCCGCAAGGGCCCAGCATTCTCTTGATGGGCGCGTACCCTCGGTCCGTGCTGCGGTCTGCCCGCTCGGCGGCCTGCCTCTCCTCGGAAGGCGATCCAGGTCGTCCAGCCGGGGGCGGTCGCCCACGGGGGCGATCGTCCCTGTTCGGGCCGACCTGACCGCCGGGCGCGGAGGCGACGCTCGCGGCGCTCGTGTGCCCCGCGGGGCATCCTCTACCCCACGCCCGGCAGAAGCAAAGCTACTCTCCGGGCCCGGACGGTGCCAGCGGTGCCCCACGCGAGGGTGGAGGACTACCTCAGCCGGGCCGTCCCCGCGACCCACTCTCTCACGGGCGCACCTCTTCCGCGGTCCACGCCTTCCCGCAGCCGACGCACTCATAGACCGGCCCGCTGTAGGCCCGAGCGATCAGTCCGGGGGGCAGGGGTCGGCCGGCCGGAAGGCGGCGCACGCCAGCGCCGCAGCCCGGGCAGGCCAGCGTCCCGGGCAACCGGAGGATGTTGTCGGGGGTCTCGGGTGGCTTTTCGCTCATGGGTGGCGCCTTCCCGTGGTGCCCCGGATTCGAGCGGCGTCGCCTCCGCTACCGGTTCAGTGCTTCCGCCCCTGCACTCTACGCCGGGCGCAGAGCCGCGCGCAGACCGGAGGGAGGTCACCACGGTTCCGCGCTGCTGCCGAAGGCCCCGCGAGCCCGGCACCGGCAAGCCTACGCGTCGGCGCCGGGTGGTACTAGTGGCGCCCCACACGAGGCCCGGTTGCCCGGCGATTGTGACGACGCCTCCGCGTTCGCCCCAGGACGCGCCCGCCGGCCCTGGTCCGTGTCCGAGGTCGTCCGCGTTTACTGCGTTCCGGCAACGCGAAGGGGCGCGCGGGCCTCCCCTGCGAGGAGCGGCTCACTCGATCCGCGCCTTCATGGCGAGTCCTCCGCGCGAGCCCGCCGGGCCGCACTGGCGGCGGTCCGGATCATCACCAAGTCGTCGCCGAGGTTCAGCTCCTCGAATGCGTCGATCACGAGTTCGGCCCCCGATTCCGGATCCGTGGCGTCGGAGCCGACGATCGCGAGGGCGGCGGCGTGGGTGAAGCGTCCGGCCACGCGAAGGAGTGCGGCCTGCAGGGCGGCCCGGTCGGCCGCGGTCCTCTCGTTGCTGGGTGTTATGGCGCCCTCCTGACGACGACTGGGAACGGCGGCGCTGGTCTACCACGAGGGCCAGCCGCCGACGGTGACGTCTACGCGCCAGAGGGCCGCCCCGTTGCCCGGAAGTGCGGCGGTCCCGCTCGTGTGACAACGCCTCCGCATTCGCCCCAGGACGCGCTGGCCGGCCTGGGTCCGTTATCCTGGGCCGTCCTGGTTTGCTGATTTCGGGACCCGTTCCCGAAGCGCCCTGTCGCGGCTTCGGTTAACCTCCGCGGCATGCCCGCTTCCCCCGAGGTTGTGCGCGCCCTCCTCGCCCGTGTGGTCCAGACGTACTACGGGGCGATGGGCTCGCTAATCGCCGGCCGCCGGGAGGAGGCATGAGGCTCGACGAGTTCCGCCGCCAGATGGAGTCGTACCGCCGAGCAGTCGATGAAGAGGCGCTGTCCCTCAAGGACTCATATCTGGCACTCGATCGGCTTCACGGGCTTTACAAAAGGTTTGACGCTGAAGAACAGGCGATGGCCGATCAGGTTCTGGCGGAATGGGCGCTGTCCGAAGATGAGAAGGTGCGTTTCGATGCCCTCGCGCTCATCGACGATTTCAAAATCGCTGCTGCGATTCCGGCACTGCAGAAGCTGGCCGAACGTCTTGCGTTGAGTGGTGCACCCGGCGCGCCGTAGGAACTGCAGAAACTCAGACGGATCATCGGAGGCCTCTCCGCTGGGGGTTGACCGTGCCTGCGCGACTCATGGCGGAGCGGCTCCAGGCCGAGCTCGCGAGCCTCATGGACGAGGCGCGGCGGCGAAAGGAACAGAGTGGACGTGGGACTTGGCGCCAGATGCAAGAAGAGCTAGAAAGCTCGGCGAGGATGCGAAGGCGGATGCTGACCCGTCGGCGCTCGTGAAGGCAGATGCCTGTAACGACCAAGATTAACTTCTGGGCCGACACGCTGGCGAAGGCATCACTGGAAGAACTGAAGGTGCTCCGCCGCTCGCTGCTCTCGCGGAAGAACCCCGCGTCGGGCCTGGTGCTCATGGTGCAGGCGGAGATCGAAGCGCGAGAGCGCGGTTTCACTAGGGTGACGGGAGCGGAGAAACCCTAGTTGACCCGTTCCGCGGTGGCCGTTCTCCCACAAGGTTGCGGTGGTCCCGCTCGTTCCCTCGCCGCCGCGCTCGCCCTCGCCCTATGCGTCCCGGCGGCCCCGGCAGACGTGGGGGCCGCGGTCGCGAGACGACGTGGACTGGGCAGAGTTCTGACGCGAAGGGGCGCCCTGGCGAGCGCCCCCCTGACCGGCGACGGGCTACGCTTCCCCCTCCTGCGTGGCCCCGGTCAGAAAACGTCCGTTCGGAAGGAGATTCTGGGGAGCCATCTTTCCTTCGCGGAACAGCTTGAGCCGCTCGCATGCCTCGAACCTTGCCTCGCAGTAGAGACTCTTCCAGACGCCGAGGGTCGCCTTCCTCGAGAACAGTGCGAACATCGGACACGCCTCGATTCGCTCGCAGCTCATCCTAGGCTCCTCGCGCCGGGGCCATCGCACAAGTAGAACACCTCGGGTCGCAAAGGTCTCAAGCCGGGCCCCGTGCGTTATCGACGCAGGCGCTGTTGTGCGAATGCGGCCCACCTTACCCTCGAAGAGGTCCATGCGCGGCGCCGAACGATGCGTTCAAGGAACGCTCGGGTTTCTCTCGGGGGCGAGACACGCCGGGCCGGCTGGGCCGGCTGACCCTGCTCACGCCCCCGGGCAGCCCGATCGGCCGCCGCCCGGCGTTCGAGCCATGAGCGGTGCGCCGACCTCCACAGCCAGACGTTCAGGACAAGCAGACCGGCGAGCAGAAGGAAGTCCGCCATGGAGCGACGAAGCATGTTCACTCGGCGTGTCCCTAGCCAAGGTCTCCGTCGGGTTGCAAATGAGAAGTACCGCTTACAGCGAGCAGGCGATCGTCCGGTTGTCGAGGCTGGTTGACAGGGCAGCCTTCCTCCGCCGGTGGCTTTCTTGGCTCCGAGCTCCCGCGCCCCGGACTGGAGACCCGCGCAACCGCGCACGATTGGTCGGTGCTACCCTCAGTCCGGTACGCTGGACGCATGGAAACCAAAGCCGGGCCGCGCCCTCGGACCCGTCGGTTGATGTTAGGAGCGAGGGACCTCTCTGGTGAGGAACAGCCCGTGGCTCGTCGAAAAGTCTAGTGGCCATCGCCAGAAGCGGCTCGAGACGCGTTCCGCTTCAAAGGCGCCAGATCTTGATACGGCTCGCCAGCCTCGAGCGACTCGAAGAGGCCCTGGATCTCCGGGAATGGCGGGGTAAGCCGGCGCTTCTCGAGATCGAGCCAGCCGCCCAGGAGAACGATGCGGGCCACCGGCTCGCCTCGGCGGCGCAGGTCGTGGGCGAGCCGCCATCGCGCCCCATCGGGCGAGAGGCCCAGGCGCTGGAAATCGACCTCGATTTCCTCGGCAAGGTGCACCTCGCGCAGGTAGTCGAGCTCCTCGCGAAGGATCACCGGTCCGATCCCGAGCTCGCGCAGCCGCCTGACCGAGAACCCACGATCGGCCAGGAAGCCGATGCGGGTCTCGATCCCGTACTCGGAGTAGGCCGTGTTCCGGAGGTGTCCATTCTGATCGCATTCCGACCAGCGCACGACAAAGGACTGTTTGTACGGCAATGGGCCTCCTTGCGGCCGCCCGGGGCGGCCGCAGGAGGTCTATCGGAAAGGGCCAGGGGGTGCCAGCTTCCGGCGCGATACGCACGCCAGGTGGCTCGATCGCGCTTTGGCGGCCGGTCTCAAGCGGAGGGCCTAGAGTCCGGTCCGTTCACGCCTGTCGTATCCGCATTCGCGGCGACATGAGAGGGCGCTGTTCTCCAGGACGCCGAGCTTCGTTTCCGGATGTTCCTCGCCGACCTCGGTTGCCCGGGCGAGGTCACGGGCGGCACTTTCAATGGCGGGATGATTCGCGTCGCGCATTTCTCGTCGCAGAAGCGGCAGTCCCTGGTGCAGAACTTCACGCGCGTGTGCTGCTTCCACTGTCCCGTGAGGATGAGCAGGACCGCCACAGCGTAAACAAGCCCGCTCCCTTGTACCAGCGTGAGAAGCGACATGACGACCCCCCCAATGCCACAGTACGCATCCGGATCGACCTTGGCGTCGGTTACTTTGGGTGAGGTGGTTGAGACCGGGGGAATTCCATTGCTCACATGGAGTGAACGACGTTGGGTGAGCGAGATACGAACGCAGAGGCGATTGCCCATTAGGCAAAAGGCGCGACGGCCGCCGAAACCCAGATCGTTGGGCGACGCGGGCTGGACCGGGCCGAACCACACGAGCCCTTCATCTGCAGAGTGGCCCTGGTACATACCCAGTGCAAAGGCGCTGCCTCGTCTGCGAGGGCTAACGGACCAACTGCCCGGCGATCACGCCTAGGCCTCCAAGGCCCGTAGCAGGGGCACGGCTGGTTGCCCGCTGGCATCGAGGGCCGACCCCCGGACCAGCCAACCTTGACGATGGCACGGCGACGAGCTTCAGCGGACCCGCCGTGGCGACGACATCGCTCCCTCCGCCTATTTCAGCGGTCGCCGAGTCTCCGCCGCTTTCATCCAATCGTCCCGTTGTGTTGGGCCAAGCGAAGTCGAGGGATGATAATTCTGCTCCGGGGGCCCCCAGCAACGCATGACCCAGTCGATCTTGGGGCCGCGGCTCCCCGGGCCCCGGTGCTCCAGGGCCTCGTCCGAAGGCTACCGAATCGAAGGACAGCAAGCCCACTACGACGAGTGCTCTCGTGGTGAACGTGGGGACTCTTCCCCTTTCAAAGCAGCAGCGATCCGGGCGGACCCTCAGGTCAGAGAGGGCAGGCCGCTGCTCCCCCTCTCCCGAGGCGACCGTGCTGCGGCGCGATACGGTGCACCGATCCAAAGACAAGTCTTGCGAGCGGCCCGCGAGGATCCGTCCGGGCGTGGAGCGCGGCCGCGCCAACCGGGGTATGGCAGGAACGCTCGCCGACCTTCTGCCAGCTCGCGTGGGAACGCGACCAATTGAAGAGCGCGACCCGGTGGCAATTGATAGAGGAGCGGCGGCTTGTCGACCGGACCGCGGGGCGTGTGCGGTCGTGCAAGTTGGGAAAGTACCTGGGACCTACAGGGAATGGGTCTGGCGCCGCCCTTGGCCACCGTGTCTGCCTTCGGCCTCGCCGCCACGGCGACGCCGCTCGGCCGTGGTCATCCTCCGCTCCTGGTCGAGTTCGAGCCCCCACCGCGCGAGCAGCCCTCTGCCGCAGGCCGAGTTGGCCATCGCCCATGCGATCCGGAACCCTCCAAAACCGTAGCCCAGTCCTCGCGTCCGCTGGCCGGGTGCTCCGCGAACGCTTTCACCCCGGACTGCGCCAGCCAACAGGTCCTCCAGGACCCCCCGGTTTGCTCAGTCCGAGGACCCGGCTTCGGGTAACCTTCCCGGTATGCCCCCGCCCTCGAGACCGTGTTCTTCTCGCCCGGGTGGTCCAGGCCTACTACGGGGCGGTGGGGTCGCTAATCGCCGGCCGCCCCGAGGAGGCGGAGGCACGCCAAGCTGAGCTCGCCAGCTTGATGGAGGAGGCGCGGCGGGTTCTCTGGCCCCCGATGCCCTGGAAGCAGCTCGTGCCGAAGATTCGAAACGCCCAGGGCGGCGTGGCGAGCGAGAAGAGCGCCCGGGAGTCCCTGCGCGCCCTCCGCGACAAGGGGCAGCGGCCCTGCTACGGCTTCACCATACCGGTCGGCTTCCCCCACGAGGATCCGGCTCGGAATGAGACCTGGGGCCCGCGGTCGCGCGACGACGTGGACTGGACCGGGTTCTGACCGGGACCGTCGCCGTGGTGGCGAACTGGGACGGAACGCCGGGCGCGAGGTGGCGACGCTGGCTTGTGAGATCTACGGGGGGAGGGATCTCGGCCTCGCGCAGCCCGCCCCGCAGCCCGACCTACGTACTTTACGCGATCGGCCGCGTCGGATTCTTTCCCTTGTGCATCGTCACAGAAACGACACCGAGCGTACAACCAAGGAAGTGCCCCGGGCGGCTCCCCACCGCGCGACAGCGGTGTGCACGCGCCCCAGACATGCGCAAACGAGGCGGGCCGCATCGATCCGCCGCGAGCATCGCGGACCACTACCTGCGAGCCTCTTCGTGAAAGACGAGGCGACCCCCCTCGGTCCGTGAGAAAGGGAAGGAACGGTGCCACGGAGAGTCGTGATCAGGCGCCGGACGGGTAGGTCGAAACGATGACCGTGCACGTCAACGTCGTCGTGCCATCGGTGGCCTGAACATGGAACGTCCCGGCCGCGGGGGCGGCTGGCGCTGTATAGGTGTCGCCGCTTATGGTGCCGCCGTTCGCCTCGACGACTGACAAGGTTACGCCCGCCGGGATGGCATAGTCGGACGGTTGCGGTGCCGAGGTGACGGTGAACCAGAGCCGGAAGGAGCCGCCATTGTAGAGGTTTGCCTGCTGCGGCTGGAGCGTCCAAGTCGCCGCCGCTGCGACGCTCGCGCTGGCCCCGGTATTTCCTTCGTCGGCACTGGTCCCGCCACAGGCGAGGGCGAGCAGGACTGCCACGGCTGTGGGTCTCATCTTGGTGCCTCCCTCGTCTCTACGGTACCACTCGCGCCTTCCCTCCGGGGACAAGCCCCAGCGCGGGGGCGTAGGAAGGGCTTGCTGCGGAGTGAGTGCCGAGCGGTCCGGAGAGGGCGACGGGTCCTCCACAGGTCTTCCCACTCGACTGCACGGCGGTTGACGTTCCTGAGGCTCCGAACCTAGCGGGGCGAGGGATCGGGCGGGTTCTCGAGGTATGGTCGGTCCGCGAAGGGCACATGGCCCGTGTTCCCCGAGAACGTCGTGAGCCTCGAGGTCCTCGAACCGCGGCGGCAGTCGAAGGCTCGAACGCCGTTCGCAGGCGAGTCACGAGCCTGTCTTGGGGGGCGAGGATCGACACGTGGTTCCGTGAGACCGCCAACTACCGGGAGAGCGCGGCTGGCGGAAGTCACGCACCCGCACTCGCTCGGCTCCTTCTCTATGGCACCTAGGCGTCAAGGCCCTGCGTGACGTCAGCGCCGGCTCTCAGAGGCGGAGAAAGCGGCCATGCAGCGCCTCCGAATGCCCTTCGAAATCACTAGTATGCACAGTGGGTTATGAGAGTTCGTGGCCCTCACCTTTCACCCGGTTTCGCGTCGGCGCCAGGCGAAAATGCCTGCTCCCTGAGGGAGAACGGGCGTACAGTACCAGGGTGCGCTCACGCCGCCTCACCGCCGCGGACCTCGACCTGTATCGTCGGCGCCTCTATCACGGCGACGACCTGGGCGATCTTGCTTGTCGGCTCCTCGTGGCTGAAGTGGGCGCGCTCTGGGCCGAACTCGCGAAGGCCCGGACTGACTTCGCAGCCAAGGCTGCGGCGGGACTCGAGAAGCGCCTCGAGAGCGTCGCGGCTTACAACCACGGGGGATGCCCGAAGTGCAGGGATGCTGAGGCGCGGGCATTCCTCGCGAAGCTCAAGCAGATCGCAGGGTCGAAACCGGCCGGTGACTAGCGGGCGGTTGCGCGCGGCTCAAGTGAGACCGAGCTTCTTGCTCGCAGAGCCGAACACAGTCGTGGCTGGCCGGCCACGGCTGCATCCACCCCAACCGCTGGGTAACCTCGTCCTCTTCGCCAGCGGGAAGGGCCGACGTGGCGCGAGACCGGGCCCGCGCGCATCGGGCAGGTGGTTTCCGCGCCGCTCCCCCGTCGCGAGGCCCGCTCCCTGCCGGTGGAGTGAGGTAGCGAGAATGCACGGGTCCGGCGAGGCGCGGCGGCTCTACCGGCGCCGATCCCGGAATGGAGCCCGGCCCGGGTCTTCTAAGCGCCCGAGCCGCTGGGGCAGGCATTGGCGCCTCAACGTGGTCCTTTCGTGGTACTGGAGCCGCAGGTGGACCTCGAGCTCGAAACTCCACGCCTCCTCCTTCGCCCCTTCACGCTGGGCGACACGGCGAGTTTGCGCTCGCTCCTCATCGATCCAGATGTTCGCCGGTGGCTGGCGGACGGCCGCGTCCTGTCCGAGGCCGACGTGCGCAAGACCATTCTCAGGAGCCTCAAGACCCTCACCCGGCACGGCACCGGCGCGTTCGTGATTCGGCTTCGGGCCGACGGGGCCTTCGCGGGCTCCGTCGGCCTCTTCCCCGCGAAGCTCGCCAACCTCGGAGGGCTCGAGCTCGGGGCAGCGGTCTTTCCACGCTACTGGCGGAGCGGCCTCGCCGCAGAGGCATGCAGGGCGATCCTCGACCACGCGTTCAGCCGCGTGGGCCTCGGACGGGTGCTCGCCTGCGCGGATGCCCCCAACTTCCGCTCCCTGGCGCTCATTGCGAGCCTCGGGTTCCGCCAGATCGGAACGACTCCCGGCGTCTTCGGCGCGATCCGCTGGTTCGCGGTCGACCGACCGTGACGGGGCTCGTCGGGAACCCGCACGGCTCTCGTGCCCTCGGCTCGTAGGGCAGGCGTTCCCATTTTGTCCTCATTCGATGGCAACCTGCGGGGCGGCGCGCGCGAACGAGCTCGTTTCTGGCGCCCGGGAAGGGTGCGAAACGCCTGAGCCACGCGCTCAGCTCCGTCGTCTCCTTCCACCCGGCTCCCGCTGGAGGTGGGAACAGACCGACGGGGGTTCGCTCAGGGCTTTTGGGAGATCGCCCAGGCGATGGCCCCACGGACCCCGCGCAGGCAATAATCCGCTCCGGCATCGAGCGGGCAGTCCCCCTCGCTACCTTTGGGCGCGATTTCCGGGTGCTGTCGTTACGATGATCGCCCCGCAACGAGCGGACAAGAATGAGCACACCTCTCGCCCAAGGGGGTGTCGTAATTGCCCACGGCGCGAGGGGGCACCGAGTCAAGGCAGGCATCCAGTCCTCGGGTGTGCACGCGTCCACGGCCGAGTGCCCGGCTCGTCGCAGTTCCCGGGCGCCAGCCCGAACGATGGACTGGGGCCGATCACCACTCATGGTGAACATCGGTCGAGCCGAAATCCTGGATCCGGGAATGGGTATGGAGGGGCCTCGTGTACTTCCCCGGCCTCCTCCGTGCCGCAGGCGGGTGACGCTCGCTCGATGGATGAGCGCGAGGGAAACGGAGTGGCATCCTGTCGGCCGTGGGCGACGTCCTCATCCTTCTGCTGCTCCTCGGGCTCGTCGTCGTGGGGCATCGGATCGGTCGCCGCAAGCATCTGGCGAGTCTTGGAAACACGAGGAGTCAACAGCGAAGCCCGCGCCCAGTGTTGGTGGTGAGGGAAGGAGAGCCTGCGACCTTGGACGTTCGCGCGCTCGGGCGGCCCCGCGTTCACCGCCGACGGGGGAGGCGAGGAACCGGATAGCCCGAGCGCGGGGGAGGCTCTCCGCGCCCCGAGATCCCCCCAGGAGTCTGGACCGGGCCGGCACGATCCTCGCCCTTGGAGGGCACCCTTCTGCGATTCACTTACAGTCGCAAAGGGCTCCTGTCCTTTCCTCCAGGCGACCGCCGGCAAAGGACCGATGACAGCGGAACTGTCCCTCGACTCGAAAGGGCCGGCGGGTGCAGGGGCCGGTGCGTCCACCTCTTACTGCGCCCCTCACGACACGGAGTCACCACCGAGGGTGCGACTACCCACCGGGGCAGCCGACCGCGAGCGGCGATCGCCCCAATGTCTGGTCGGACGGACAAATCCTTCCGTCGCCGGGGAGGTCCCCATGATCGCACCTCGACCTGCATTGGCCGCATCTTTCGCCTTGCTCATCGCCGCCTGCGGAGGTTCCGGGTCCGGGGGGAGCTCGAGCAGCATGGGCGGGGCGAGCATGGGCAAAGGCTTCACCTTGCTCCTCAAGGACACCCCCGCAAGCTTCAGCGCCGCGGTCGTCACCATCTTGGAGATCGACCTCGTCGGCTCGTCCGGGCAGCTCGTGCTGACGACAACCCCGACGACCACCGATCTGCTGACGCTCTCCAACGACACCGCCACCCTGGTGAAGGACGCGGTCGTTCCCCCCGGGACCTACTCCCAGCTCCGGTTCGTCATCAGCGGCGGGTACGTCGACGTCGGCGGCACGATCTACGCCTCGTCCCCGACTTACGAGGGCCTCCCTCCCGAGACGACCGTCGCCGGGAAGCTGCAGATGCCGAGCTACGGCCAGTCGGGGCTCAAGGTCGATCTCCCGGGAGGGGGCCTGGACCTCGGTACCGAGCAGAAGATCGTGGTCGTGGACTTTGACGTTTCGCAGAGCTTCGGCCACCAGGCCGGCAACTCGGGGATGTGGGTCATGCATCCCGTCGTGAAGGCCACCGACATCGTGATGACCGGCACGCTCGAAGTCACCCTGGGCCTCGGATCAGGTCCGGAGGGCGGCTTCCTCGGCCTGCCGCCCGGCCTCAGTCTCACCGACTTCTCCGCAGTCGTCGCGCCGACCGCGGGCGGCGTGAGCGTGACCGTCCCGCTCGCCGCCAACGGGGACGGAACCGCCGGCGCGACGTTCAAGTACCTGGACCCGCGCGACTACACGGTGACGCTCTTGCCGCCGGCGTCGGTCGCGTCCTTTGCCACCTCTCCTCCCGTCCCGGTCACTGCGGCCATCACCTCGGACCACGTGACCACGGAAGCCTTCCTGCTCACGAGTGTTGTCATGACCGGCGCCGTGGACTTGTCGCTGAGTCTCGCCCCTGAGGTGTCGTTGCCGGCCGGAGTCGCGCTCTCGGACTTCCAGGCGGTTCTCACCCCGGAGCCCCTGCTCTCGGGCGCTCCCGTGGTTCTCCCGCTCACCGCGACCTCGACCGGCGCCTCCGCAACCTTCCCGAACCTTGCCCCGGGGACCTACTCGCTCGACTTCACCTTGCCGGCCCCGGTCACGGGGGTGAACGCCACTCCGGCCCTCCCCGCCTCGGTGACCGTCGTCTCACAGACGGTGACCGACGCGAACGTCCTCATCACCTCGGTCACTCCCTAGGCTCTTCCGCTTGGGAGGCCTGCGCGGCGCGTCCGGCGTCTCCGCCTTCTCTCGCGCGGGCGCCCTCGCGAACTCTGCGGGTCGGGCCCTCTCCCAAGACCCCGCACGCTAGCCGAGGCGCAGGTCTAGCCTTTGCCTGGGCGGCGCTGCGGTGCGAGCGTTCCGCTCGAGGGGAGCCCGGGCGCCTTGCCGCCTGTTCGAGGGACCCTCCTCCTGTCCGCCACGAGGGTAGGCTTCCGGTGTGCGCGCCGTCCTTGCGGCCCTGGTGCTGCTCGGCGGCCTCGCCCCGGCGGGCTCCTCCGCGTGGCCGCATCACTCCTATGGCTCGGGGACCTCGTACCGGAGTAGCTCGAGCCAACACCGCTCGCACGTTTCGACCTCACCCGGCTATGTGCGCAGCGACGCCAACGGAAAGATCCATCGCGACCCCGCGATGCGGGCGGCCTTCCGGTACCCGTGTCCCTCGACCGGGAGGACGCGAGGCGTCTGCCCGGGCTGCGAGGTGGACCATGTGCTCCCGCTTGCGTGCGGCGGCGCGGACGATCCGAGCAACATGCAGTGGCTGACCAAGGAGGCGAACCGGGCCAAAGGGGTCCGAGGGATGCCGGCGGTAAGGGATCCCGAAGCACGGGATCTCGAGGGGTGGGATCCCGGGGATGAACCACGGGACGCCGTCGCTCACGTCGACCGAGCCCACTCGCGCTCGAGCCTCCCCGGGCACCGGTGCGGCGCTCTCCTCGTTGGCCTTCGACCGAGGCGACCTTCAAGGCCGGGCGCGAGGCGGCGACGCGGGCGCTGAGATGGGGGGGGTAGGATCTCGGCTCCGCGCGGCCCACTCCGCACCCGGACCGCGGCGAATTTTACCCTGCGTCCGGAGCGGTCGCCAGCAATGTGCTCGTCCGGGGCCAAGCGCCACGCGGAGTTCTTCCCTGGACGGGCCGTCGGGGAACACCTCTGGGGCGGGCTCGGCGCGTGGCCCCTCGCGGGGGCGGGAATCAACGGGCATCACGTCTAGACCCACCGCCGGCATGAGCTGCCGCTCCGGACCGATCGGGCATAACCCCCCGGGGTCGGACAAGGGTTAGAACGTGAGCGGAGCGATCGAGTGGGAGGATGAAGGGATCGACGACGCGCCCTGTTCGGACCGTTCCGTATTGCCCCACGATGCGCTTCCAGGCCAGGTGAGTGTCCCAGCCTGCTGCGAGACGCGAGGCGGAGCGGCTGGGTACGCGCAGCCGGATTGAGGTTTCCGGATCCTGCTCGCTCGGCAAGCGCGACAGGTCCTTCACCGTGCCGGGGCTAGCCGTTTGTCGTCGGCAGGGTCCGGTGTCCACACCCGACGGTCGCGGGCGAAATAGCCGCTGGGCCGCGAGGGTAACCCGCAAGGATCTCTCGCGTGCGAGATCGCCTGGGGCAAGAGAGCGACGTGACCGCGCGCACCGCAATCCCGTCCCCGAAGCCGGGTACAGCGGCGCTTGCTTTACCGACGGGGAGAGAAGGGGCTTCACCCGACCGGGAGTCCGAGGGGGCCGTCTTTAGAAGAGGACTGCTCGAGCGGGCGAGGGAAAGCGGTTCGGGCGTGGTCCGACCTACTCACTCTCAGTGATAAACGATGGGCCTTGACGCGGCCGCTCGCTCGAGCGGACCCGTGAGACTCGCTTACGCCCCAACGGACAGCGGTAGCTCTTCCCTCGCCCGAGCAATAGGCGCCTGTGGCGGCCTTTGAACGGGACGCTCGCGGTCATCCCGGGGTTCGGCCGGCGTCTTTGGCCGGGCGAGGACTCACGGGAGGCCTGCGGCTCGTCCTCGCGGCGAGCATCCTCTTCGCCTTCCGGGCTCTCGGCCAGGAAGGCGACCCGTCATGGAGGATGGGGCTGGAGTTCGGGACGGGAAAGCAGCAGTTCCATCCCATCTTCCACGACTACAGCTATCGGCACGACGTGGCCGGCTACAAGTTCCTCCTGAACCGCCGGCTATCGCCCTTCGGAACCTTCGGGTGGGAGCTACAGATCGAGCCCTCCTTCTACGTCGCCCACCAGCAACTCTTGAACCCGTATGACACCTCGCCGGCCACGCGGGCGCGTTACACGAGCGGAGAGGTCGTTCGGGAGTATGTGATCAACCCCGGGATCCTGGGCCGCTACAACCCCACACCCCGGTTCAGCCTCTTCTTCCTCTTCAGTGTCGGGCCGGCATGGATCGACACGGCCACGGAAAGGCTGGCGAAGGGATTCGCCTTCTCGGACATCCTCGCGGGAGGCGCGGGGCTGAGGTTCGGCAGGGCGCTCGTGGAGTTGCGGCCAGGACTCAGGCACGTTTCGAACCTCTACACCCAGAAACCGAACCACGGGTACAACAGCGGGACGTTCGACCTCGCCCTGTCGATCTATCTCTGAGCTCCCCGGGCGCTCGAAGCGGGGGCGAACGAGCATCGCCCGCGGATCTTCCGCGTTCGCGCGGGGTCAAGGCAAACGCTCGATCCGAGGCCACGGCGCGGACGCCTTCGGGCTTTCCTCCCGAACGGGCCTCCCGGTCCCGTTCTCGGCGCCGGTCGCGGAACCCGGACCCAGCATTCTTCGGTGGGACCCTGGTCGGGGCGGAAGGCCCCGATACCCTGAGCCTTCCTGAGCGGTAGGCTAGGTGTGCGTCGGAGCAAGCGGTTGGGATCAAGCCCTCGCACGCGGAGGCGCACCATGCCGGTCGATGCGCGGCTCGAAGAGGCGTTCGGCATCCTTTTTAGGTCCAAGGACGCGACCCCGGAGGCCATGAAGCGGGCGCGGGAGCTCGTGAAGGAGTGGCTTCGCGACGAGGAGTTCGCGGAGGCTGCGGCTCTTCCCGAGGAGGCCGATCCCAGCACGTCCTGGGATGACATCCCGCCGCCCGAAGTCTTGAACGAGAAGCTTCGGGGTAAGGTCCGTCGGCCGGATGCACGGCGGGAGCGTTCGAGGAAGCCGAGGCGGTAGCGACGGAACGAGGGCCGGCCGCGAGAGGAAGAGGAGCTTCTCGCCCCGGCGGACGAGCCCGGGACCGCCGCGCCGGGGCCCTCTCTCGCGGAGGAAGAGCGGCTGCGGCGGAACGCGAGGCGCCCCTGTTGCCGATCGGGGAGGGGAAGAGCTCGGGCCCCCCGAGGCTCCATGCCCCCCCGGCCTAGAGAGGTCCGGTCCGGCGATCGAGGAGGACGCGAAAGGAACGCGGCGCCTCGCGGTGTCCGGTCCACTAGAATGGGCCCGTGAAGACCCCGAGCGCGGTGCTCTTCGATCTGGACGGAACCCTGGTGGACACGGTCCCGTTCATCCTCGCCTGTGTCCGCCATGCGTTTCAGGACTACGGGACGGCCCCCACGGACGCGCAGTGGATCGCGGGGATCGGCACCCCCATCGTCGCCCAGCTTGCCCCGTTCGCGCGCTCGCCCGGGGACGTGGAGCGCCTTCTCGCCCGTTACCGCGAGCACTGGCGTCTCCACCACGACGAGTTCACGCGCAGCTTCCCGGGCGCGGCGGAGACGGTGGCCGCGCTCCGGGCGGCCGGGCACCCGATGGCGGTCGTCACCGCCAAGACCGAGCGCAGCGCCCTGCGCACGCTCGGGCACATCGGCCTCCTGCCCTGCATGGGGGCGGTGGTGGGCGTCGATTCCTGCGAAAGGTGCAAGCCCGACCCCGAGCCCGTGCGGCTCGCCCTCGCCCGCCTCGGGGCCGAGCCGGAGCGAGCGGTCTTGCTCGGCGATGCCGTCCACGACATGGCCGCGGCGCAGGGTGCGGGGGTGAAGGCGCTCGGGGCCGGCTGGGGGGCGGGGGCCCCCGCGGACCTCCTTTCCGCGGGTGCGCTGCGGGTGCTCTCGGACATCCGCGACCTGCCCTTGGTCCTCTCGGAGCTCGAATCGGTAGCGGCCTAGACCCAACCGGGGGCGCGTCGCTCGGGCCCAAACGAAAATACCCTGCGCCTACCGAGTCAGAGGGGATCCGCGTGCCTCTTCGTCGACGACGATGCGACACACGGGGAAGTCGTTTTGGAGATCCTGAGTGGGCGAGGACTATGCGGTGGAGGTGGCCGGCACCGGGGAGGCGGCGCTCGCCGGCGCCCGGGTGGCGGTCTCGAGCCGGAGCCGCTCGGTGCAAGTGAACCGTCTCCTCGGGCTCGACCTGCTCCGCAAGCCCTTCGGGATGGAGGAGCTCGTCTCGACGGTCGAGCGGGCGGTGGGTCGCAGCTCTAGCGCGGCGGTCGCGGGTGACCCGAGGACCTCGCGCTCCAGGGCCCCCGGCGTGATACAGGGACGGGATGCGCATCGGCTACCTCGGCCCCCCCGGCACCTTCAGCGACGAGGCCTTGGCCCTCTGCGACCTGGCGGCCGGCGGCGAGTCCGTCCCCTTCGCCACCTTCCAGGAGGCGTACGAGGCGGCGCTCTTGAGGAAGGTGGACGCGGCGCTTTTACCAATCGAGAACTCGCTCGAGGGGAGCGTCACCACCGTCCTCGATCTCCTCGTCCATCGCCCGGGGCTCAGGATCCGCAGGGAGGTTCTGCTCCCGGTCCGCCCCTCTCTCCTCGCTAAGGCCGGCCTGAGGCTCGGGGACGTTCGCCGGGTGCTCTCCCACCCCCAGCCGCTCGGGCAGTGCTCGCGGTTCTTGCGCGAGAAGCTTCCGGGCGCGGCCCTCGAGGCGACTCGCTCGACGACCGACGCGGCGGCCAAGGTCGCGGCGGGGGAGCCGGGAGCGGCCGCCATCGCCTCTAGCGCGGCGGCGACCCGGTACGGCCTCGCCCTCCTCGCGGAGGACATCCAGGACTCGGGCGAGAATCTCACGCGGTTCGTGCTGGTCGCCCGCGAGGACGAGGCCCCCACGGGCGCCGACCGGACCAGCATCGCCTTCACGCTCGACCGGGACCGCCCGGGAGGCCTCTACGAGGTGCTGGGCGAGTTCGCGCGGCGCGGGCTTAACCTCTCCAAGATCGAGAGCCGGCCCACGCGCGCGTCCTTGGGGCACTACATCTTCTTCCTTGACTTCGAGGCGCACCGTCGCGATCCGGCCGGCAGCGATGCGCTGGCCGGGGTGCTGGCGCGGGTGGACAGGCTGCACCTGCTCGGTTCGTACCCCCGCTGGTCCCAGCCGACCTAGTCGCCCGGGCACCGTCGGCCCGATCCTTCTTCATTTCGAAGAGCCCGTGCCTCTGCGTGAGGTAGCGGGGAAGGTGGGAAGAGACCCCGGGGCGGCCCGGCCCGGCTACCTCCGTCCACGAGGTCCAGGCGGACTCTGGGTGCCATGGACCGGTGTCGACCCGACCCGGTGCTATCCCCTGAGCGCGGAGGGCGTCCGAGAGCGTTCCCTTGCTTCGCGAGCGTTTGCGCCTGTCCCGCGCAAAGGGCGGGTCGCCCCGCCCGCACCGGACGCGTGGTACGGGATTTTCACGCAACGAAGGACCGTGAACATCGAGGAGGCCTTGGGCCTGCCACACGCCTCCACCTCGGGCGACGCTGTAACCGCGCCCGAGGAGCTCGTCGTGGTGCGCGCCGCCCACTGGCGGATGCTCGTCCCCTTGTGCCAGGTGAGGCGCGTGCACCCGGCGGTGATGCCCACCGCGCGACCGGGTGCCCCGGCCCTTTCCCCGGTGGTCTCGGTCGAGGGCGCCCTTCTCCCGGTCGCCTTCGCCGCCTCGCTCGCGGGCGGAACGCGCGTCGAGCTCGAAGGCCACCACCAGATGGTCGAGCTTGTGGCCGGCGGGCTTCGGGGTCTGCTCTGGGTGGACGCCGTAGAGGACGTGGTCCCGTCGGAGCCTGCGCCCGGCGATCCGTCCCCCGAGGCCCTGGTGGCTCGCTGGTCCTGCGGCGGGCGACCGCTCCCCGTTCTCGACGTGCCGCGCCTCTTGGAACTGCTTCGGTGACCCCCTGGGAAAGGGATCGGACCATGAAACGCATCCTCCTCGTCGACGATAGCCGGGTCACCCGGGAGCTCATGAAGGTGTACCTCATCGCCCGGGACGTGGAGCTCCTCGAGGCGGCCGACGGGGCCGAGGCCCTCCGGATCATCCGGGCGAGCCCCCCCGACCTCGTTCTCGCCGACCTGCGGATGCCGCGGCTCGACGGGTTCGGACTGTGCGAGGCGCTCACGGCCGATCCGGCGTTGAGGCAGGTGCCGGTCCTCATCCTCACCTCGAGCCGCGACCGGGAGGCCGAGCGGCGTCTTTTGGCCGCGGGAGCCCGCCAGGTGCTCCTGAAGCCGATCCAGCCGCAGCCTCTCCACGAGGCCATCCACCGGCACCTGCTCGGACAGGCGGTCGCCCCATGAGCACCCCCGCGCCTTCCCCCGCCCGCTCTCTCCGCGCCCGGATCGCCCTCCGGGTGTTCCTCGCCTCCATCCCCAGCGCGCTGGTGGGCGGCTACGTCTACGCCGCTTTCACCGGGCTCGAGGGTCCGGACCTCAAGCGGGCGCTCGTCGCCGTCGTCCCCATCTATCTCGGGGCCTCGGCGATGCAGTTCCTCGTCATCGGATGGCTGGTCCGCTGGGCGCTCTCCGAGCCGCCCCCCCATGCCCCGACCCAGAGGGTGCACCGGATCCTGGAGCTCCCGCGGCGGGTCGAGCTCTACTCGAACGTGGCCGCCTGGGCCCTGGGCAGCCTGGTGTTCGGACTCTTCGTCGATCTCGCCTTCCACCGGAGCCTGGCGGTGCCGAGCGCGGTCGTGATCTTCGTGTTGGCCTCGCTCTTCCCCGGGGTGGTGCTGGTGCTCTCTCTGGAGGACTGTGTACGGCCGCTCGCCTTGGCCGAGTTCGGGCGGGACCCGGGCCGGGCCATCGGGCCGGGGGGGTTCTTCTGGACGCGCCAGCGCCTGTATCTCCCCTACGCCTTCGTGGTGGCCCTGTTCTCGATGGTCGTGTTCATGGGCTTGCTCGTCTACGCGCAGTTCGCGCGGGCGGTCGACCGGGTGGGCGATCCGCTCTCCCGGGAGGGCCTCTCCGCCGCCGTCCCGCTTGTCCGGGAGCACCTCGACCGCCTGGCCGCGGAGATCGCCTGGCCGGTAGCCCTGCTGGCGGTCCTGTTCCTGGTCGCGTTCGCGGTGACCGGGCTGTACCTCGCGAGCCGGCAGGCGAGGGCGGCCGCTCAGGTCGAAGGGGCGCTTGCGAGCCTGGCGGCCGGCGCTCCCGAGATCCCGGGCTGGGTAGCCACCGACGAGATCGGCGACCTCTCCACCGCCACCGCCCGGATCGCCCTGGAGATGAGGGCGGTGTTCGAACAGCTCGGCGCCATCGCCGCGGGCGATCTGGAGCGGGTCCCGGTGGGCGACAGCCGCCTCCTCAGGACCTTCCGGGAATCGCGGGACGCCCTGGTGGAGCTGTCCCGCCGGATGATCGCGCTGGCCCGGGGGGAGGCGGTCGAGAAGGGGCGCCTGGCCGGGGACCTGGGGGCGGCCTTCCAGAGCTTGAACGCCACCCTCTCGGCCACCGTGGACCAGGCCCGGACCATCGCCCAGGGCGACCTGCGCCGCGATGTCGTGGCGCCCGGCGAGCTGGGCGAGGCCCTTCAGCGCATGACCGCCAACCTGCGCGCCATGGTGGGCCGGACCCAGACCGTGTCGGGGTCCGTCGGGGACATCGTGGTGAGCCTCCAGTCGGCCTCCGCTCAGCTCTCGGCCGCCACCACCGAGCAGGTGGCGGCGGTGACGGAGACCGCGAACACCATGACCGAGATGGCGCAGACGTCCGCCGTCTCGGCCGACCGGGCCGGTGAGCTCATCCGGCAGGGCGACGCGGCCACGGCCGTGGTCGAGGAGGGGAGCGCCGCGGCGGAGGCGGCGGTGAGCGCCATGTCCGCCATCTCCGGCTCGCTCGGGAAGGTGGCCCAGGCCTCCAATGCCCTCGCCGATCGGGTCCAGAAGATCGACAGCATCACGGAGACGGTCTCCTTCCTGGCCGACCAGTCCTCCACCCTCGCCATCAACGCCGCCATCGAGGCGGCTCGGGCGGGAGAGGCGGGCAAGGGATTCGCGGTGGTGGCGCGGGAGATCCGCACCCTGGCCGCCGACTCGCGCAAGGCCGCCTCGCAGATCCGGGAGATCCTCGGGGAGATCCGCGATCGCACCGGCCAGGTCGACGGTTCGGTGAGCGCGGGGACGCGGACCGTGGACGACGGGGCCAGGCTCGTGCAGCGGCTGGGCGAGGTGGTGGCCCAGCTCGGCATCACCGTGCACGATTCGGTGGGGTTGATGCGCCAGGTGGAGGGGTCGGCCCGGCAGCACCAGGCGGGCGTCGGCCAGGTCTCCCAGGCGCTCACCAACATGCAACGGGCGGCGGAGTCGATCCGCGACGGAGCGAGGCTCCTCGGGACCCTCTCGAGCCAGGCGCACGACCTGTCCGAGAGCCTGCGGTCTGCCGCGGGCGCGTACTCGCTCCCCGCCGAGGGAAAGACGGCCTCCGCGTGAACCCCGAGGCGCCCCTCCTCGCCGCGACCCGGGCGGCCCTCGAGGCGCGCTACGGACTGGCGCTCGAGGGGGTCGGGAACGACCAGATCGAGCTCGCCGTCTATGGAGCGGGGTCCTCGGGAATGGCCGACCCCGAGGAGGAGGAGTTCCTCACCCGCGTGCTCGACCGGCTGCCCATCGACGAGAGCTGGCTCTTCCGGGAAGACGGGCTCTGGGAGTGGCTGCGCGACTCGGCCGGGCCGGCCCTCCTCCAGGAGGCGGCCCTCGGCGGTCGCCTCTTGCGCGTGCTCTCCCTGGGCTGCTCCGGGGGTCAGGAGGCCTTCACCGCGGCCATGATCCTCGAGGACCTGCTCGAGGGCACCGGGCTCCCGGCATCGAGCGCGAGGGCGGTCCTGCAGGTGGTCGGGCTCGATTCTTCCCCGGGGCGCATCGAGGCGGCGCGCTCGGGGGTTCTGCCCGCCTGGTCGGTGGAGCGGAGCCGATCGGATTGGGTCCGAGGCCGGGTCAAGCCGGAGCCCGGGCCGGTGGGTCGATACCGGGTGGCCCCCGCCGTCCAAGCGGTCTGTCGGTTCGAGGTGGGGAACCTCCTCGAGGTGGCGGACCGGGGCAACGCTTTTCTGGGCGGGTTCGACATCGTTCTCTGCCGGCACGTGCTCATCTACTTCCGGCCGGCGGAGGCGGTCCGGAGGGCGGCCCAGCTGGCGCAGGCTCTCGACCCGGGGGCCTACCTCGTCTTCTCCGCGGCCGAGGCCCACCTCATCGAGGCGGCCGGCCTCGAGCCCTTGCGCCAGCTCGGGGTGGGGCGCGCGAGGCCCCGCTCATCGCTTGCCTCGAAAACCCCGGGGGGACGTTCCTCTCGGGCGCGCGACTTCAGGTCGCGGTGGGCGGATCCGGGGGGCCCCGCGGTCGAGCCCAAGAGATCCCCGGAGGGCGGCTCCCGGGCAGCGGATTCTGGGGCGGCGGCGGCGGCGCACGTGAAGCTCGCGCTCGAGCACGCGCAGGCGGGCCGCGCCCAGGCGGCGCTCCGTGAGGCGAGAGCGGCCCTGATCCACGATCCTCGACACCTCTACTCCCGCCTCCTGTTGGGCCAGCATCTCCTCCCGGTGGACGAGCGGCGCGGTCGCGAGGTGCTCCGCGAACTCCTGGAGGCGGCCTCGCGGCTGCCGCCCGACGATGCGGTCCCCTGCGCGGACGGCCTCTCGGTCGGGCAGCTCGCGGAGGCGGCGCGCATCATCCTCGGCGGGCGGGAGGGCCGGTGAGCGCGTCGCTCTTTGTCCCGGAGCTCGTCCCGAGGGATCCGGACCTCTTGGAGGCGCGGGCCCGGGAGCTCGCCACCCCCGCGGCGTCGGAGGGGGAGGGCGTCGAGGAGCGCCTCGTGGCCTTTCGTCTGATGGGACGTCCCTGCGCCCTCTCCGCGGGGATGGTGCTGCGGGCCGTGGCCCGGCTGTCGCGCCCCTTGCCCGTCCCCCTGAAGGACGGGGGCGAGAGGCTCGTGGCGTTCGTCGAGGAGCTCCCCGTCCCGGTGCTCGACCTCGAGGGGTACGCCGCCGGCGCTCCGCGCGCCCCCGTGGGACTCGAGTCGCACCCCGCCCTGCTCCTCGACACCGCGCAGGGCCCGGTGGCAGTGGCGGTGGAGGGCCCGCTCGACCTCCTCGAGGACCACCTCGCCTTGGCGGCCGCGGCCGGGGACCCCGAACGCATCCGGTTCGCGGGCATGCTTGCGAAGGGAGCCCTGGCGCTCGATCCCGTGTGGCTCAAGGACTGGGCGGAGAAGGGGGCCTGTCCATGAGCATGGACCCCGGCACCCGGTCCCGGCTCGTGGGGCTCTTCGTGGACGAGGCCCAAGAAGCGGTCGAGGTCCTCCGGCGCTGCGCGGACTCGCTCCGGGGAGGGGACACGGGCGAGCCCCTCGACGAGTTCGGGCGGGTGGCGCACGGGCTCAAGGGGGCGGCGGCCGCCCTCGGCTACGAAGGCCTCGCGAGCGCGCTCCACGAGCTGGAGAGCGTTGTGCTGTGCCTTCGGGGAGATTCCGGCCCGCCGGCGTCGGCCCGGCTCACGACGGTGGGGGAGGCCCTCGATCTATTGTCCGAGGGGGTGGCGCGGATGAGCGCCGCCTCGATGGACGAGGTGCCCGCCGACGTGCTCGAGCGGCTCCTCGCCGCGCTCGCGATCGCCGGGCCGGGCCCGGACGGGCGCGAGCCTCGCCCCGGTGCGGCCTTGGCCTCGGCCGAGGGGGAGCGGGGGCCCACCCCGGCAGAGGAGCCCCCCAGCAAGCCGGCGGCGGAGGTGGTGGACCGGTTGAGCGTCCCCGCTGCCGAGGTCGACGAGGCCCTCCGGCTGGCCGCCTCCGTGGCGCGGGGCGCTGCTCAGCTGCACGAGTGGCTCGCTCCCTCCCAAGGGCTCGTGGCGGCCTCGGCCCAGGGCCTTTCGGCGGCGGCTGCCGGGCTCGAGGGCCTCATCGCCGCGCTTCGGCTCATCCCCGCCGAGCTGGCCCTGGCCGGGCTCGACGGCGAGGTCGCCGAGCTCGCCGCTCGCCTCGACAAGGAGGTGGCGCTCTCCGTGTCGGGCCGGGACGTGCGGGCCGACCGGCGAACCCTCCAGACCGCCCGGGGGCTCATTCGCCACCTCGTCCGGAACGCGATCGATCACGGGATCGAAACCCCGCCGGCGAGGGCGGCGGCGGGCAAGCACCGCGCCGGGCGGCTCTCCGTGTCGGTTGAGGCGGTCGAGTCGGTGCTCCGCGTGGAGGTGGCCGACGACGGGGCGGGGTTCGACATGGGAGCGATCCGCGCGGAGCTCTTACGCCGGGGGGACGCGGGAAGGGTCGAATCGCTCTCGGACGAGCAGGTCTTGGCGCACTGGGCCCTGGAGGGGGGATCCACCCGGGTGAACCCCACCGAGGTGTCGGGCCGCGGCCTGGGCCTCTCGGCGGTGGCCCAGCTCGCGCGCGCCGCGGGAGGGGGCATCCAGGTCCGTTCCGTCCGCGGGTTGGGGAGCGGGGTGGCGTTCACGCTGCCCCTGGAGGTGTACGCGGTCGAGGCCATCACCTTGAAAGTGAAGGATCGGGTCTTCGGGATCCCGGTGAATGCGGTCGAGCGAACGATCTTCCTTCCCGCCTCGGGCGAGGCAGTCCACGACGGCCCCACCGGACGTACCCTAGCGGTAGGGGAGACCATCCTTCCCCTCGTGCCCTTGGCCGAGGCGCTCGGGCAGGAGCGCGAGACGGGCCGGGAGCGCTTCGCACTCGTGGTCCGAGCCGAGGGGCTCATGGCGGCGCTCTCCACCGACGAGGTGGTGGCGGTCGCGGGGCTCGTCCCGAGCGCCGTGTCCGGGGTGGCGCAGCCGGACGCGCTGGTGAGCGGTCTCGCCCGGCTCGCCGACGGTACTCCCATCGCCGTGCTCAACCAGAGGCTCCTCCTCCACCGGGTGCGGGCGGTGCGGGCGCGCGAGGGAAGATCCGCGGACGCCGGGCCTGCCAAGCGGCGCGCTCTCGACGTCGTGCTGGCCGAGGACTCGCTCGCGACCCGCGAGGTCCTGCGGGTGCTCCTGGAGGAGCAAGGCTTCCGGGTCCGGCTCGCCGGGAACGGCGAGGAGGCGATGCAGCGGATCGCCGAGGCCCTCCCGGACGTGCTCGTCTCCGACGTGAACATGCCCCGGCGCGACGGGCTTTGGCTCACGCGCTCGCTCAGGGCGCAGCACGATACCGAGAGGCTCCCCATCGTCCTGCTCACCTCGCAGGACGACCTCGCGGCGCGCGCCGCGGGGGTGGCCGCCGGGGCGGACGCCTACCTCCTCAAGTCCCAGTTCAACGCCGGGGTGCTGGCAGAGACCTTGGCCCAGCTCGGGGTTCGGGCGTCGTGAGGACCGCGGTCGTGCTCGACGAGCATGCGCTGCGGATCTTCCCCGGGCTGGAAGGGGCGCTGGCGAACGCCGGAGCTCTCGTGATGCGCTCCTTCAAGGCCACGCCCAACCCCGAGCTCCTCCGCCGGCACGCGGGCGTCGCGGTGGTGGGAGGCCGGGACAAGCCGGGGCTCATCGCCCGGCTCGAGCGGGCGACGGCGACCTTGGCGGTCGTGCCTGCGCCGGTGATCGGCGCGCTGCCGCCAGGCGTGGCCCCCACGAGGGACCTCCTCGGCCCCGGCGTGGTCGATCTCTTGCCGGCGGGCACGCCGAGGGCCCCGGAGCGGATCCTGCTCATGGCGCGCGTGCCGGTCGTGACGGGGGCACGCCCGAAGGGCCCGGTGTCACCGACAGGGGGTGCCGGACGGGGAGTCTCCGGGGCGCCGGTCGATGAGCTCGTGGCGGTGGCGAGCTCCACCGGCGGCGTCTGGGTGGTCGGCGCCATGCTCCGGGACCTGTCCCCCTCGGGCCGGGCAGTGGTCCTGGCTCAGCACATGGACGCCGAGTTCGTGTCGTTCTTCGCGCGGTGGCTTTCCGGGACCTCGGGATGGCACACGGTGGTGGTCGAGGGCGAGGTCTTGCTCGGGGCGGGTTCGATTTACCTGCCCGCGGGCGGAATGGACCTCGTCGTCGACGGAGACCGCGCCCGTGCCGTGCTCCCGAGCTCGCGCTATGTGCCGTCCGCGGATCGGCTCCTCTCAAGCGTCGCAAGCCGGGGGCGCCCCGGGGTGGGCGTCGTTCTCTCCGGGATGGGGTCCGATGGTGCTGCCGGCCTGGCCGAGCTCGTGCGTGCCGGGGGGATGGGGATCTGCCAGGAGCCCGCCACCGCCGTGGTGGCCTCCATGCCGGAGAGCGCCCTTCGAGCCTCGCCAGCGGCGCGCGCCGTGCCGCCCGATGCCCTGGCTCAAGCCGTGACGATGGGCGCCCACCGCTCCCAGGCGGGGCCGTGAATCTCCTCACCGCGTTGCGGCGTCTCCGAAGGGTGTATCGGGGATCAGATCGGGACCTCCTCCAGATGCTGGGGAACGTGGGCCGACCAACGGAGCCGGTCCATCCGCGCCTTGGCCGCCGCGAGAGCGGAAGGCTCTCCGTGGACGAGAAAGGTCATCTTCGCTGGGGCGGGGAACGATCCCAGCCAACGTACGATCTCCTCCTCGTCGGCATGGGCGGAGAAGCCGGAGATGGTGGCCACGCGTGCCCGGACGGGCACTTCCTCCCCGTGGATCCTGACCGCCGCCGCGCCCTCCTGGAGGCGTGCACCACGGGTGCCCTCCGCCTGGAACCCGACGAGGAGCACGGTCGTGCTCGGATCGGGGAGGCGCCGGGCCAGGTGGTGGAGCACGCGCCCTCCCGTGGCCATGCCCGACGCGGAGAGGAGGACGAAGGGTCCTTTCCGGTCGTTCAGTTCCTTCGACTGCGCCGCGCTCCGCACGAAGGAGAGCTTTGCCGGCCGAAGCGGCTCCTCGCCCCGGGCGATCCGCCGGGCCATCTCGTCGTCGTGGTCCTCGCGGTGAGCGAGGAAGATGGGGGTGGCGTCCACCGCCATGGGGGAGTCGACGAACACCGGCAGCCGGGGGATCTGACCCGTCTCCTCGAGCTCTTTCAACGTGAAGAGGATCTCCTGGGTCCGGCCGATGGCGAAGGCGGGGACGAGCAAGACTCCCTTCCGCTCGTCGGTC
>Ga0335071_10001486_pt1 | contig 25269 bp, 14 predicted proteins | sample Lox_Sample_15_FD_206724 | JGI IMG/M metagenome (GOLD analysis project Ga0335071, IMG submission 206724) | Soil microbial communities from Loxahatchee National Wildlife Refuge, Florida, United States - Lox_Sample_1.5 | ecosystem: Environmental > Terrestrial > Soil > Wetlands | place: USA...
TACGGCTATCCGACGCTGTCGGTGATGGACGGCGCCGCGGTCTCGGCCAACCTGGGCGTCAACCCGGCGCTGTCCATCACCGCCCAGGCCGAGCGGGCCGTGTCAATGTGGCCCAACTGGGGTGAGAAGGACCAACGCCCGCAGCAGGGCGAGCCCTACCGCCGGCTCGCCCCGATCCCTCCGACGCACCCGGTGGTTCCCGCCGACGCGCCGGCGGCGCTGCATTGGCTGCCGACTCCCGTAACCCCGGCCACCCGAGCGTGAGTGATGCCCTTGCCCTAGCGCAGCTCTCGGGTGAGGCGATGTAGATGCCGGATGCACCCGTCATTGCGAGACCCGTGCGTAGGTTGTCGTCAGGATGTCGCGGTATTGAGCGCGCATGAAGTCCGCGGCGTCGCCAGGACGCCGCCCCGCCGCGAGCCTGCCCTTGAGGCTGGCGACAGATTCGAAACCCCGGCTGTCCATCCAGTCGCGCAGACCGTCCACCAGCGTGGTCAGATGATCGGGACCGTGCTTCAGCAGGGCTGAGGTCGTCATCACCACATCCGCGCCGGCCAGCAGATATTTGACGACTTCGTCACGGCTCCACACGCCGGTGGTAGCCGCAATCGAGGCTTCCAGATGTCGCGACAGTAGGGCGATCCACATCAATGGCAGCCGGATTTCGTAAGGTGTGCTGAGCTGTAGGTCTATCTGCGGCGCCAGCGACGCCAGGTCGATGTCGGGTTCGTAGAAACGGTTGAACATCACGATGCCGTCGGCGCCGGCCTGCACCAGTTTCGTCGCCATGTTCCCGGGTGAACTGAAAAACGGGGCGATCTTGACTGCGACTGGCACGCTGACCGTCGCCTTCACCCCGCGAAGTATTTCGGCATAACTGTCTTCGAGCATCGCACCGGTCTCGGCTGGGTCGGCGGGAACGCGGTAGATGTTCAGCTCGATGGCGCTGGCGCCGGCCTGTTCCAGCCGACGCGCGAAATCGACCCAGCCGGCAGCGGATTTCGCGTTCAGGCTGGCGATGATCGGCACGTCCGCGCATTCCGATGCGCGGCGGAGCAGCTCCAACCGGCTCTCCAGCCCGCCCAGATCGGCGGTCACCTCAGGGAAATATCCCGTCGCCTCCGGCTGTGTCTCACCCCCCTGTTCGCGCAATGCCGCCTCTGCCAACTCCTCGGCGACGACCTGCTCTTCGTAGATCGAGGCCATGACGATCGCGGCGGCCCCGGCATCGGCGAGCCGTCGGATGCCGTCGAGATCGGAGCTGAGCGGCGATGCCGAGGCGACGATCGGGTGCTTCAGCTCAAGCCCCAGATATCGGGTCCCAAGGTCGAATTCGGTCATTGGGTGACGTCCTCCCAATGCGGCAGGAAGCGGCTGCCATCCCGCGCGGCGAGGTCTTCGTAGAGCCGGTAGCGTTCGTTTGCGGCCGCCTCGGCCTGCTGCAGCAGTTCGGCCGCCACTTCGGGATGCGTTTTCTTCAGTGTCGTATAGCGAAGCTGGCGATAGGCATAGTCTTCCAACGGGATTCGCGGGCGCGGGGAGTCAAGCCGGAACGGGTTCATACCCTTTTTGCGCATCGTCGGGTCGAAGCGGAACAGCGGCCAGTGGCCGCTCGCCACCGCACGTGCCTGCAGCTTCATGCCAGCACGCATGTCGATCCCATGGGCAATGCACTGCGAATAGGCAAGAACGATGGACGGGCCTTCGTACGCCTCTGCCTCGCGCAGCGCGATCAGCGCCTGTTCGGAGTTCGCGCCGAGCGCGATCTGCGCCACATAGACATTGCCGTACGCGACGGCCTGAATGGCAAGATCCTTGCGCGGCACCCGCTTACCTGCAGCTGCGAATTTTGCCGACGCCCCAAGCGGGGTTGCCTTCGACGCCTGGCCTCCGGTGTTTGAGTAGACCTCGGTATCCAGGACGAGGATGTTGACGTCGCGGCCCTGCGCCAGCACATGGTCGAGCCCGCCATATCCAATGTCATAGGCCCAGCCGTCGCCACCGACGATCCACACGCTGCGACGCACCAAGAAATCGGCCACGCTCATTAGCATCTTCGCATCGCTCGAGTCGATCCGTTTCAGCTTGTCCCTCAGGGCCGCAACGCGGGCGTGCTGCGTCGCGTAGTCGGACTCGCTGCGCTGTTCGGCATCGAGCAGCGCCCTGACCAGATCCTCACCGACCTGCGAAGCAAGCGTCTCCAACAGGCCTCGGGCGAGGCTCGTCTGCTCGTCAATTGCCAGCCGGTAGCCCAAGCCGAATTCGGCGTTGTCCTCGAATAGCGAATTCGACCATGCCACACCGCGGCCCTCCGCGTTGGCCTTCCAGGCATGGGCGGGGGTGTTGCCGGCGTATATCGACGAACACCCCGTCGCGTTGGCGATCTGCAGGCGGTCGCCGAAAAGCTGTGAGATCAACTTCAGATACGGCGTTTCGCCGCAACCGGCACAGGCGCCGCAGAATTCGAAGAGTGGCTCCAACAGTTGCACCCCACGCACATTGGCGAAGTTCACCCGCTGGCGGTCGGGCGTGGGCAGCGTGTCGAAAAACGCGATGTTTTCCCGCTCTTGGTTGAGGATGGGCAACTTCTCGTCCATGTTGATGGCACGCCGGTCGTCGCCGGTCTGGCTATACGCCGGGCAATTCTCGACACAGACACCGCATCCGGTGCAGTCCTCGACGTAGATCTGCAACGTAAAACGCGAGTCGGGATAACCCCGCGCATTGACCGGGGCGGACTTGAAGCCGTCGGGTGCGCCTTCGAGCCCCGTTGCAGGATATGTCTTCGCGCGAATGACACTGTGTGGGCAGACGATGCTGCATTGGCCGCACTGGATGCACAGGTCCGGATCCCAAATCGGCACCTCGACGGCGATGTTGCGCTTCTCGTATTTCGTCGTGCCCACGGGAAATGTGCCATCTGCGGGGATGCGGCTGACCGGGATGTCGTCGCCACGTCCGGCCATGATCTCTCCGGTGACCTCCCGGATGAACTCCGGCGCCGTCGGCGGAACGATCGGTGGGACATCATGTGTGCTGGTAACCGCTCCGGGGACCTCGACTTCATGCAGGGCGTCGATCGCGGCGTCGACGGCGGCGAAGTTCAGCTTCACAACCGCGTCGCCCTTGCCGGCATAAGTCTTTTGGACGAAGCGCTTGATCTCGGCCACGGCCTGCACCGGCGGTAAAACATCGGCCAGATGAAAAAAGCACGTCTGGAGAATCGTGTTCACCCGCGGCCCAAGCCCGTTCTGCCGCGCCACCTCGGACGCATCGATGACATAGAAGCGCAGTTCCTTGTCGAGGATCTGCTTCTGGACCTGACGCGGAAGCTCATCCCAGACTTCGTTCGGTCCGTATGGGCTATTGAGCAGGAACGTTGCACCGGGAACTGCCGGGCTGAGTATGTCGCGCTTGGCGAGAAAGCTGAACTTGTGGCAGGCGACGAGATCAGCATGACGGATCAGGTAGGGCGCAGTGATCGGGCTCTTACCGAAACGCAGGTGTGATGCTGTCTCCCCTCCCGATTTATGGGAGTCGTAATCGAAATACGCTTGCGCATAGCGATCGGGCGCCTCGCTTAGAATCTTGACGCTGTTCTTGTTGGCTCCGACTGTGCCGTCGGCACCCAACCCGAAAAACACACAGCGGACGGTGTCTTCAGGCTCGATATCCAGCGTCCGGTCGTAGTCGAGGCTGGTTTGGCTGACGTCGTCGATGATCCCGACGGTGAAGTGATTCCGGAAATCGGGTTTCTTCAGCTCGTCGAATACGGCCTTGGCCATCCCCGGGTGGAAATCCTTGGAGGACAGGCCGTACCGGCCGCCGATCACCCGCGGCATGTGTCGCAGCCGGCCTGCCGCGACGGCCTCGGCGAGCACGGCCACGACATCGGAGTGGAGTGGCTCCATGGGCGCGCCGGGCTCCTTTGTCCGGTCGAGCACTGCGATCGAGCGGACGGTTTCGGGCAGCGCATTCAGAAAGCGTTCGGCAGAAAACGGTCGATACAGCAAAACCTGTATTGCGCCGACCCTTTCGCCCTGCCGGTTGAGCCACCGCGCCGTCTCGCGCACGACCTCGGCACTCGAGCCCATGCTGACGACCACACGCTCGGCGTCGGCGGGGCCGTCATAGCGGAACAGTGAATAGTGCCGTCCGCAAAGGGTTCCGAGATGATCCATGGCCGACTGAACGATCTCAGGGACTTTGGCGTAGAAGGGGTTGACTGCTTCCCGGGTCTGGAAGTAGGTATCCGAGTTTTGCCAGGTTCCCCTGATGACCGGATGCTCCGGGCTGAGGCCGCGCTCGCGATGGGCGCGCACCAGATCGTCATCGATCATCGCCCTGATTTGAGCGTCCGGGATCAGCGACACCTTGTTGTACTCGTGTGAGGTGCGAAAGCCGTCGGTGAAGTGGATGAAGGGAACCCTCGCCGCCAGCGTCGCGGCCTGCGCAACCAACGCGAGATCATGGCCTTCCTGCACCGAACCTGCCCCGAGAATGGCAAAGCCGGTGCCGCGTGCCGCCATGATGTCCTGGTGGTCGCCGAAGATCGACGACGCACCGGCGGCCAGCGCCCTTGCTGCCACATGGAATACCGTCGACGTCAGCTCTCCGGCAATCTTGTACATGTTGGGCAGCATCAGCATCAGGCCCTGCGACGCGGTGAAGGTCGTGGTCAGCGCGCCGCTTTGCAGCGAACCGTGGACACAGCCCGCGGCGCCCCCCTCGGACTGCATCTCCTGCACGACGGGGATACTGCCCCAGACATTCCTGATGCCCTGATCCGACCAGGCATCTGCCAGTTCTGCCATCGTCGACGAGGGCGTGATCGGATAGATGGCGCAGACCTCGTTCACGCGATAGGCGATATGGGCAACCGCGGTGTTGCCGTCCATGGTGGCGGTCTGATCGGTCATGTGTGCCTCTAGGTCCGTACCTTGAAACTGCTTGGCGCCAACGGCTCGCCGAGACTTCCGAGAGGCGGCGACTCGCCCTGCGGTTCGGGAACCATCTCGATGGCGTGGCAGGGGCACTGTTCGAAACACGTTGCACAGCCGGTGCAAAGGTCCATGCTGACGTGGTAACCGTGCCCGGGGCCGAGGCGCGTGATCGCCTGTTCGGGGCAGGCCGCGTAGCAATTGTCGCATTCGAAACAGTTGCCACACGACAGGCAGCGCCGCGCCTCATAGCGCGCCTGCGCTTCATCGAGGCCAGCGACAATTTCGCCGAACCCCGTCCGCTGGGCGACCGGCAGCTTCTGCTGTTGGCTGCGCGGCGCGTCCAGATAGTCCAGCAGATGGAGCATGTCGAACGTGACCAGCGGATGCGATATCGGACGTTGGTAGGTCTCGCCGCGCATCCAGGCATCGATAGCGCGGGCCGCGAGCTTGCCGTGTCCGACCGCTATTGTCATAGTCCGCGCGCCGCCGATGCAGTCGCCGCCGGCAAAGATCCCGGGATGACCGGTCATCAACACCTCGTCGACCTCAACGACATCGTCGGGCGTGATCTTGACGTCCGCCGCGCTGCGCAACAATGACAGATCGCTGTGCTGCCCGACTGCCAGCACGACCGACTCGGCGGCGATCCGCTCGGTCTCGCCGGTCGGGGTGACGCTGCCGTCGGGGTTCATTTTGAGCTTTTCGATCACGATGCCGTCCGCGCCGAACTGCCCCACGGTGCTCAGCCACTTGATCTTCACGCCCTCGGCAAACGCTTCACTGGCCTCGGCCGGCTGCGCTTTCATACGAGCCACATCGGAGCGGTAGACCAGCAGCGCGTCCTCAGCCCCCAGCCGCCGGGCGGTGCGCGCGGCATCCACGGCTGTATTGCCGCCGCCGATGACCGCTACCGAACGACCAAGCTTGGGCGCCTTGCCCTCTTGCACCTCGTCAAGCAGGGTGACCGCATCGATGATCTTCTTGCCGTCCATGGCCGGAATGTTCAGGTGATTGGCTTCTTGCGCGCCCACCGCGACGAAGACCGCGTCGAAGCCGCCCTTCTGTTTTTCGGCCACCACATCATCGACCCGCTGGCCGCATTGAAGCGCAATCCCGGCCATGGCGGTGATGCGGCCGATCTCCTTGCGCAGCGGCGCGCGCGGCAGGCGGTAGGCCGGAATTCCGAAGGTCATCATGCCTCCGGGTTCGCCGGCGCCGTCACGGATCTCGACGTGATGGCCCATCCGCGCAAGGTGGTAGGCGCAGGCCAACCCGCCCGGTCCGGCTCCCACAACCAGCACCTTCCTGCCGCTCGGCGGTGCGACCGACACCCGCCAACCCTTGTCAGCCGCGAGATCGCCGAGGAAACGCTCTACTGCGTGAATTGCGACCGGCGCGTCCAAAGATGCGCGGTTGCAGCTGCTTTCGCAGGGGTGATAGCAGGCTCGCCCATGCGTCGACGGAAGCGGGTTGTCATCAACCAGCGCACGCCACGCCTCTTCATATTCTCCGGCCTGAGCCTGTGCCAGCCAAGCCTGGATATTCTCTCCGGCCGGGCAGGCGTGGTTACATGGCGGAAGAAGATCAACGTAGACGGGCCGTTGCCAACGCTGACTGCCCACACCCCTGCGCGTCGTCTCCTGCAGGACTTGCGTCATATCAGGCAACTTCAAAGAACACACAATCGAAGCACCTCCACCGCAGCTTGAGTCGTGTTCACCTACCTATTTGGTAGCGGTTTCACCCGAATCGGATTGTGCCGCCTGGCTTCAGCTGTTTCGTCTCGCCACGGCATTCGACCTCGATCGGCGCGGCGACGCCGCTCTCGGCACTGAGCTGCGCGCTGCGCCCACTGACCCACAGGTGTAACCGATGGCCGCGGTAGCGCAACGTGAACTCCAACTTGCCAAGCGATTTCGGCCACAGCGGTTCGAGTACAACCCGGTCACGGCGAAGTTCCAGCCCGGTGAAGCAGCGCTGCACGAGGTCGATTGTGCCCGCCATCGCGGCCAGGTGTATCCCTTCGGCCGTGGTGCCCTTTTGGATGTCGACGACGTCGGAAGCCATCGCCTGGTCGAAGTATTGCATCGCTTGATTACGATTGCCGCGAGCCAAGACCCAGGCGTGCACGAGGGCGCTCAATGTGGAGCCGTGCGAGGTGCGGGATTGGTAGTAGTCGACCGTCCTCGGTATCTGTTCGGGCGCGAAGCGGTATCCAAGCTGGCCGAAGAGATCGTACAGCTCGTCGGAAGACAACAGGTAGAACAGCATCAACGCGTCGGCCTGCTTGGAGGCCTTGTAGTTGTTGACGCTGTCGTTTTCGGCCTCGAGGATGCGATCGAGCCGCTGCAGGTTGTCGTATCGCTTGCGGTAGCTCTCCCAGTCCAATTCGCGCAGCAGCTCGTAGCCCTCGAATTGGCTGATCACGCCGTCGTGGAAGGGCACGAACATGCGCAGGCTCACATCCTGCCAGTGCTCAAGGTCCTTGTCGTCGATGCCGAGCGTCTCCAGCAGGGCGACTCGGTAGTAGATCGGTATGTGCTCGAGGGCCTCCAGCGCGCGCAGGATCGTCCAGACCGCCATCACATTGGTGTACGCGTTGTTGTCGATGCCGTCGTAGCCACGGCCGGGGTATCCGGAATGAAACTCGTCGGGCCCGATAACACCGCGGATCACGTAGCGTTCGCGCGCCGGATCGAAGGTCGCCAGGCTCACCCAGAATCGGGCGATGTCGGCCAGCATCTCCGCCCCATAGTCGATGAGGAAGCTGATGTCGCCGGTGACCTGATAGTACTGCCACACGTTGTAGGCGATCGCGAGGCCGATGTGATGTGCCCGTGCGCTCGGATCGGGAAGCCACCGGCCCGAGCGCGGGTTGAGATGCATTTGCTGGCTTTCCTCGCGGCCGTCGCTGCCCGACTGCCACGGGAACATTGAGCCAGCGTAGCCGGCCTCTTTAGCCGCTCTGCGGGCCTCGGGCAACCGTCGGTACCGGTACAACAGTAGCGCTCGAGTCACCTTGGGCAGCTTGATGTTCAGCACCGGAAAGATGTACAGCTCGTCCCAGAAGATGTGCCCTCGGTATGCCTCGCCATGCAGCCCACGCGCGGGCACCCCGACGTCGATATCAGCGGTGTGCGGCGAAAGCGTTTGCAGAAGGTGTAACTGGTGAACGCGCAGGATCCGCAGTGCGTTGGCGTCTCGGCCCATCTCGATGTTGAAGCGCTCCCATAGGTGTGCCCACGCGAACTGGTGGCCACGTTCGAGCTCTGCGTATCGGCCGAGGCGGTTGAGCTCGCGTTCGGCCTCGGTGGCGGGTTCCGATATCCCATGGTCACGTCCCGTAAAGAGCGTGGCAAGCTTTTCGAGGATGACGGACTCGCCCGCCGCGATGTCGAGGGCGATGTCATGCCCGATTCGGGCCTCATCCCGCACGATGCGATAATCGGCCGCGACCGGCTCATCGTTGCGCCACACGGTGTTGCGCGCCGCGACTCCGATTCGAATCTTCGACTGACTTGTTTCGGCTTCCAAAACCACCGAGTCATTCGACAATTCCCCTATGCCACATAGGTTCAGATGGCGCGACGACAGGTCGCGGTAACGCTCCACGCCCGTGTTTTGAACATCGCCGTCGATGAGGGATCGAAACTCCAGCCGTCCCGACCAGTTTTCGGCCAGCACTGTCGTTTCCATCGCGCCCACATGGTGACGGTGCATCGCGACGAATCGGCGCTGCGTCAGACTGGTCGTGCGGCCGGATTCGTCGCGAAACCGTATTTCGCGGGTGAGTACCGCACGGCGCAGGTCGATGGTGATCAGATAGCTCAACAGCGTGGTGTCGTCGATGTCGAACCACGGACCGCCGTCGATCCGAAACGTCAACGCCAGCCAGTTAGGCAAGTTCACCATGCTTTCGTTGTCGATGGTGGTGCCGGCGAGTTGGTCGGTCAGCCGATTGTAAAGACCTGCGACATATGTGCCCGGGTAGTGAAACTGGCCGGCGCGCGACTCCGGTGCGCATCCGCGGACAGCGAAATAGCCATTGCCCATGGTGCACAACGCCTCGCGCATGCGCTCGTCACGGGGCTCATAGCCCCCGTACGTCATCGTCCACGGATTGTTGGAAGTGTCCTGCTCGTCGGCGAGCTGCTCGGAGAGCCGCTTGACGGACCGGCGCACCGCTTCGGGATTGTCGAGCGCGAACCGCGCCGACGACCGTCGATCGCCGTCCTCGGCGTGGCGCACGACAATTCCGACACCGTTGTGACGCACCGCGTCGAAGGCGTCCTCGTCGGTGAGGTCGTCGCCGACGTAGATCGGGAAAGTCGGTCCTTGGCCGTCGACTTGCTCGAGGATCCACTCGACCGTTTTGCCCTTGTCCCAGTCCAGGTTTGGTCGCACCTCGATGACCTTGCGGCCCGATGTCGTCCGTAGGCCGTTGCGCTGTCCGATGATCCGCACCGCAGTGGTGACCTCTGCGACCCGGTCGGACGCGACGTTGCGGTAATGCACGGCGACGGAGAAACGCTTGTTTTCCACCAGTACACCGTCGATGCCCGACAACCGATTGCTCAGTTCTGCCGCGGCGTGCTCGAGCACGCCGACGGCCGCCATGGCTTCGTCGTTCTGATAATGCGTGCCCTCGGGTGCGGTCAGCTCGAAGCCGTGGCTTCCCGCATACCAGAGACCGGGCAGGCCGATGCGTCCCCGAATGTCCTCCATGGCGCGATCGCTCACCACGGCCACCGGGCAGTGCGACGCCAACGAGTTCAACGCGTCGGCCATCCCGGGGATCAGCGTGGCGGCACCGGGGTCGTCGACGATCTCAGATAACGTCCCGTCGAAATCGAAGAGCACCACGGGTCGCCGCATGGCGATCATGGTGGACATCTCTCCGTAGGAATCCAGCACGTCCGGCAGCGCCGACATCTTTTCGAAACCGGTTGCGACCCTGACGGCGACCATATCCACAACCACCGCGTCGGCCCCTGACTGAAGCAGCTCCTCGCCGTGATCCGTGCGGTCCACGCCAATGACGAGCGCGAATCCGCCGTCGCGCCCGGCGGTCACGCCGGCCTCCGAGTCCTCGGCGACCACGCATCGATCCGGACGGACCCCCACCCGCCTGGCTGTTTCGAGCAAAACCGCGGGATCGGGCTTGCCGGGCAGCCCGAGCTCCTTGGCGACCACGCCGTTGACGCGAACCGGAAAGAGATCCGCGATCCCGCCAGCCTGCAGAATATGTTCGCAGTTGCGGCTGGCCGAGAAGACGGCCGTGCCGATGCCCAGCTGCTGTAGTTGCCGCACCAGCTCGACGGTCGACTCGAACACCCGCACGCCGGAGGCCAACAGGTCTAGAAACAGCTTCTGCTTCCGATTGCCCAGGCCGCATACGGTGTCATCGGTATCGTCCGTCTCGGTGCCCCACGGCAGCGAGATGCCACGGGACTTCAAGAAGTCCGCCACCCCGTCATACCGCGGTTTGCCATCGACGAAATGCCGATAGTCGGCGTCGGTGAACGGCGCGTGATCCTCGCCAGGTGCCTCGGGCCGCGAGGCAAGGTAATCGTTGAAGAGGGCGGCCCACGCCGCCTGATGGATCCATGGGGTGTCAGTCACCACACCGCCGAGGTCGAAGATCACCGCGTCGTGATAGCGCGGGTCGATAGTTATGGGAAACTTCATGGCCAGCGTCCCTTCCATTGAGCAAATGGTGCACGCTGAGCGCGCCGAAACGCGTTGGCGAGACGACCATATCGCCGTTGAGGTATCACCCCGCAAGGGCTGGACATGAAATGAGGCCCAATGGCCAACAACTTGGTGACCTATGCCCTCTAGGAACGTGTCTCCCGGACTCTCGGCGTCGTGCCAGAGCGTGGAAGGACGGCGAAATGCGCAAGCAGCAGGCACACCCCGTGATCCTGGGTTGGCGCCGATGGCCCACCGGCATCCAAGGTGCGATCCAGCGGGCCGCGCGCGATCCAAGATGAGGCCCTGCGCATCCTCGGCAAAGCGGGGCAGATGCGCCCGGCACCCGACGAGGGACCCCGCCGATCTGCCCGCCGAGGTGTAGGCGTATGCGATGCAGATCTGCACTCGTTGCAGCGCAGGGCATCAGGGCCACGGCCGGCATATCTACGCCTACGCCGCGGCAGTGCCCGAGCATCCGTTGCCAGAGAACAGGATGCGCCGGGTCTATCGGCTGCTGGGGGCTGGCGGGCGATGATCGCCAAGTCGATAATTACCAGCAAGTCATCCGCATCGCGGAACAATCCGGGTGGCGCCCCGCTGGCCCACCGCACCCGAAGGAGGACCGATGGCCGCCGTCGCAGATTTGCTGCCGACTGCCCGACGCGACAAGGTCGTTACCGCCACCGAGGCCGTGCGGCTGATCCGCGATGGCGACACCGTCGCCATCGAGGGCTTCGGTGGTGAATGTTACCCCGAGGAACTGACCATCGCCCTCGAGCAACGCTTCCTGGACACCGGCGCACCACGGGATCTCGGCTTCGTCTTCGCCGTCGCCCAAGGCGACCGCAGCGGCCGCGGACTCGACCGCATCTGCCACCCTGGGCTGCTCAGCCGCGCCATCGGCGGCCACTGGGGAATGTGCCCGTCGATCCAGAAACTCGCCTTCGAGAACAAGATCGCCGGGCACAACTTGCCGCTGGGCGTTCTCGCGCAACTGTTCCGCGACACCGCCGCCGGCAAGCCCGGACTGTTGACCCACGTCGGGCTCGGCACGTTCGTCGACCCGCGGTACGGCGGCGGCAAGGTCAACGAGCGAACGACCGAGGACCTTGTCGAGCTGCTCACCCTCGGCGGCAGGGAATACCTCTTCTACAAGGCGCTGTCGCTCGATGTCGCCTTGCTGCGCGGCACTACCGCCGACGCCGACGGCAACATCACCATGGAGCGAGAAGCTCTCACTCTGGAAGGGCTTTCGATCGCCACCGCCGTCCACAACGCCGGCGGCCTGGTGATCGTGCAGGTCGAGCGCCTCGCCAGCAGCGGCTCACTCAACGCGCGCGAGGTCAAGATTCCCGGCGTGCTGGTCGACTGCGTCGTGGTCTCGACACCGGACCACCACTGGCAGACCTTCGGCACCGTGTACTCCCCCGCATTCAGCGGCGAAGTACACGTACCGCTGCGTGCGGCGGCACCCATGCCGCTGGACGCACGAAAGGTCATCGCGCGGCGTGCAGCGTTCGCGCTGCACGCGAACAGCGTCGTCAACCTCGGCATCGGTATGCCCGAAGGCGTCGCCAGCGTCGCCAGAGAAGAACACATCCTCGACTATCTGACATTGACCGCCGAACCCGGTGTCATCGGCGGGATGCCGGTCGGCGGCTTGGACTTCGGCGTCGCGGTCAACGCGCACGCCATCATCGACCAGCCCTACCAGTTCGATTTCTACGACGGCGGGGGCCTCGACGCCGCATTCCTCGGCATGGCCCAAGCCGACCGCGAGGGCAACATCAACGTCAGCCGATTCGGACCCAAAATCGCCGGTTGCGGCGGGTTCATCGACATCAGCCAAAACGCCAAAGAAATCTTCTTCCTCGGTACCTTCCTCGCGCCCAGCCGCACCCGTGTTGAAGACGGTCGCATCGTCGTTGACCCGACACCTGCCATGGCAAAGTTCATCGACGCGGTCGAACAACGCACCTTCAGCGGCGCCCAAGCCGTCAAGACCGGCCGGCCCGTGCTCTACATCACCGACCGCTGCGTCTTCGAGCTGACCGAAAACGGCTTGCAGCTCACCGAAGTCGCCCCCGGTGTGGACATCGACAAAGACATCCTCGCCCACATGAGCTTCAAACCCATCATCGATGACGAACCGACCCTGATGGATTCACGAATCTTCGCCCCCGAGACAATGGAATTGAAAGAGCATTTGTTGTCGGTTCCGCTCGACGCGCGCTTCGCTTACGACGCCAAACGCAACGTGTTCTTCCTCAACATGGAAGGAATCGCCGTCACCACCGCCGCCGAGGCCGAGGCGATCCGCTCCGCCATCGAAGCCCGCCTCCTCGAGGTCGGCAAGAAGGTCCATCTCGTCGCCAACTACGACAACTTCTTCCTCCCCGCCGACTTCTACGATTTCTGGGTCGCGTCGATAAGAGACTTCGCCGACCGCTTCTACCTATCCGCGAGCCGCTACACCACTAGCTCGTTCATGCGCCTCAAACTCCACGACCAACTCGCCGGCCGCGGCCTCGCACCCCACATCTACGAAAGCAGAACCGAAGCAATCTCCCACCTTCCGTCATCGTCACAGTCAGCACTGAGAGACATGCCCCTCATCGAGAAGCAGAAGCAGGCCTTCGCGGACCCCAGTCTCCCTTATGCCGAGATGTGGACCGAATTCGAGCGACAAATCCTGGCCAGAGATCCTGCTTTCAAGAGGGCAACGGCTTGCATCCCGCTAGACGATTGGGATACGGCGACGAAACCTTTCCGGCGCTCATACCTGGTCACATATGAGGCTGAAAAGTAGCCCCGTTGAAGATAAAAGGACATGGCCACACGTCGGTGCCGACACCGCTGCGACTTTGGCTCAAGTAGACAGTCTTGGTGCCCGTTGTTCCACCCGATCAAGTTGTTCATCGAGCGCCAGGGCTGCGGCAATCAGGGCGAGGTGAGTGAACGCTTGGGGGAAGTTGCCGAGCTGCTCGCCCGAGGGACCTATCTCTTCGGCGAAGAGGCCGACGTGATTGGCGTAGGTGAGCATCTTGTCGAAAGCATACCGAGCCTCATGAAGCCGCCCCGCGCGGGCGAGTGCTTCGACGTACAGGAAGCTGCACAGGTTAAAGGTTCCCTCGCTGCCGCGCAGACCGTCCGGGGAAGCATCAGGGTTGTACCGGTAGACCAAACTGTCGCTGACCAGTTCCTCGCCCATCGCGTCTAGAGTCGTGAGCCACGCGGGGTCGCGCGGGAAAACGAAGCCCATGCGGGGCATAAGCAAAAGCGAGGCGTCCAGCACCACGGTCCCGTAGTGCTGGACGAACGCTTGCCGTTTTTCACTCCAGCCCCGTTCAACGATCTGGTCGTAGACGGCGTTGCGGACAGCAGTCCACCGGGCCACATCTGCGGGACGGGAGTAGTTCATGGCAAGGCGAATGCCCCTGTCGAACGCGACCCATGTCATTAGGCGGCTGTAGGTGAAGTTCTGGCGGCCTCCCCGCGTTTCCCAGATGCCCTCGTCGGGCCGTTCCCAATTCTCGGTCAACCAGTCGAGAACGTTGGCGAAACCCTGCCAGCCGCGGATATCGATGTCGCTGGCTATCATCAGGCCGACATCCTCGCCGAACACGCCCAGATGACGCACCTGCGCCAAAGCGTCGGCGGCCTCACCGTAAATGTCGAGCTGGATCTGGTCGGCGGCCGCGTTACCCACCCGCACCGGCGCCGATCCCCGGTAACCCTCGAAGTTGTGAAGGATCTCCTCCGATAGGTTCGGATCGCCGTCAACCCGGTACATGATCTGCAGAGGCTCGCCGGAGGCGGTGTCCGCGGCTTCTAGGCGATCGCCCAGCCAACGGCGGTAGGCCTGAGCCTCCTCGCTGAAGCCGAGATCTATCAAGGCTCTTACCGACAGCGATGCATCGCGGATCCAGGTGTAGCGGTAGTCCCAGTTGCGCTCGCCGCCGAGCTGCTCAGGCAGTCCCATCGTGGCTGCAGCGATGGGCGCACCAGTCGGAGCGTAGGTGAGTAGCTTGAGAGTGATCGCCGATCGGTTGACCATGTCCTGCCAGCGTCCGCGATATGTCGAGGCGCGCAGCCACGACGCCCAAAACGTGCGGCATGCCTCCAGTTCGTCAGTGATGCCGTCTACTGATGGTGCGGCCGGCGCGGGGGTATCGCCGGCGACGCTGGTCATAACGATGACGGCTATCTCGCTGGCCGCCAGGGTGAAGTGTGCGACGATATCGCGGCCATCGGCCTGCAGTGTGACCAGGTCGGTGGACTGTAGATGCAGATCGGTTGTCGGACCACGGAAAACTACCGAGCGGTCATCGATCGGGGCAAGGGTGTGCGAAGCGCGACCGTAGTCGAAGCGTGGGCGGCACGTAAGTGTGAACGGAAGGCGGCCCCGGACCACCCGAACGACCCTTACTAAGCGGTGCCGGTCGGTGGGAGTGGGGCACGAGAGCGGTGTCATGAAGTCCGCGACCTCACCAACGCCGCTGGGAGACATGAACCGAGTCAGGAGAACAGCTGTATCCGAGAGATAGAGCTGCCGCACCGTTGCGTCGCCGTCGGTCGACTGATCCGCGGAGATCCGGCAGTAACCGCCGCGCTCACTGTCGAGTAGCGATGCGAAGATACTCGGCGAATCGAATCGCGGAGAGCACCACCAGTCGACCGTTCCTGCGGAAGACACCAGTGCGGCAGTCTGAAGATCGCCGATGATGCCGTGCTCGGCAATCAACGGGTAATCGTTCACAGGTCCTCCTCGGCCCGAGCCGGCACACCGCGTGACTCAGCAAGTTCCACAATGCGACGGCGTTGATGACGTGTATGGGAGCCCTCCAGGCGCGCCGCGCAATCAAGCAACAGGTAAGGCTGTTGTGCCACAACCCGGGGACACGAAACACTTCGCGATGCAATTGGTCAGCGCGCTCTCATATTCACAGTCTGCGCCGCCAAGGAATTGAGCGCACAGTTTCCACAATCCTGCTCGCAGTTCCTACCGCGGCCGGACGGCTTGACCGCGCCAAGGAGACGCTTCAATGACCTGCCAGTTAGTGGAGCTGCCGGGAATCGAACCCCGCTACAAAAATGGGCCTGCGGAAACGCTGAACCTGGCGACGCGAAACGACGCGAAAGTACGCGAAACGACGTGCGGGAGACGCGGAAGGTGTTAACGGCGTCAACAAACGGTAGTCTCCGCTCCCTACGGCGTTCGGTCAGCCGTGCCGGGCAGCCTCCTGAGCGAGTTGCACCCGAGAGGTCAGGCCGAGTTTGGTGTAGACGTGGGTGAGGTGCGTTTGCACGGTGCGGGGTGAAACGAAAAGCCGTACGGCGATGTCGTTGTTGGCGAGCCCTTCGCTGACCAGTCGTACGACGTCGCGCTCGGTGTCCTGTCACCCACCGACCCGGTCGTCGCAGCGGCCCTGGTCGGCCGGTCCGACATCTCGCTGGGGCTGCGGCGGCTGCTCAACGTCGAGTCGGGGCTCAATGACGGGATTGCGCTGCCCTTCGTGCTGATGTTTATCGCCACAGCGCGCCACGAGGGCCCGGGATTGCTGACCGTGCTTGGCGAGTTGCTATTCGGCGTCGCGATCGGCGTCGCGGTTTCCGCGCTGGTGACCATGGCCTGGCGGCTCGAGGTGCTGACCGCCGAACCGCGGTTGCAGCCGCTGGGACCGCTAGCGGTCGCCGTCGTCGTATACGGGACGTGCACCTCACACACGCCAACCCATACCTGGCCGCGTTCGCGGCCGGCTCAACGCCGGCCACACTCGACCACGGTCGCCGCCGAGATATTCGAGCCCTTCGGCGATCTACTTTCGGAAATAACGAAATTCGCGGCCGTGCTGCTTTGGGGCGTTGATAACAACGCTTTGGCTATCCCATCTTGGGTGGACTGAATGGTTATTCGCGACGCTGGCGATCGTCGTGGTTCGTGCCGGCGCTCTGACGCTGTCGCTCCTGGGCACTTCGTTGCCCTGGCGTGAACGACTCACCGCTGCGTGGTTCGGGCGGCGCCGAGTTGTTATTCAACTTGGTGGCGGTCACAATCGTGTTATCCATCGTATTGCACTCGTCCACCGACGTTCCGATCGCACGGACGTTGCGCATCGAACCTCCCGACAACTTGCCGACCGGCAACTACGATTCCGGCCAACTCGGCTATTCCGATGAAGTGTCCGGTGAGACGAAAAGTACTGCCCCGATCGACAAGTAGCCGGATGTTCGACGACGTTTGCGCCATCGCGTCATCGCTTTGTCGAATGCGGCGACCGGCGCTCAACCGAGCGCCGGCTGTGAGCGTGTGGCTGGCGGCGCGCAGTAACGACCTTGTAGATCTCAAACCAGGCGACGCCGACCAGCCCGGCCGCGACGGCGACCAACCACTCCGTGAGCGTGATGGCGCCGAAATGAAAAGCGTGGCGCAACCACGGGATGGTCAGGACCAGAACAAGAATCAGCGCGGCGCCGCCCACAATCCACATCACTGTGGGATTGCGCCGCTCCCGGAATATTCGCCAGACCGGTAGCCGCCAGGATCGATTGACCAAGATCAGCGCGAGGTTGCCGACGACCAACGCCGCGAAGGTCACGGAGCGCACCACATCGTCGGGCCGGCCGCAAAGCACCATCCATAGGTAGACGCCGACGACGGCGGCAAACACCCAAAGGCCTTGCATGACGGCGACGGTGAGCACGCGTCGGGTGAACATCGGCTCGTTGCGGCGCCGCGGCGGCCATTGCATGATCTCGGGATCGATCTCCTCCCCCTCGAACGCCACCGAGCAGGCGGGATCGATGATGAGCTCGAGGAAGGCGATTTGCACCGGCAGCAGGACGAGCGGCCACCCCGCCACGAAGACTGGGAGCAAAGACATGCCCGCGATCGGCACGTGCACCGCGACGACGTAGGACAATGCCTTGCGGAGGTTGTCGAACACGCCGCGGCCCTGGCGCACGCCGCCGACGATCGAGGTGAAGTCATCATCGGTGATCACCAGCGCAGCCGATTCCCGGGCGACGTCGGTGCCGTGGGCGCCCATCGCGATCCCGACCTCGGCCGCCCGCAGGGCTGGGGCGTCGTTGACACCGTCGCCTGTCATCCCGACGACTTCGCCGATGGCCTGTAAGCCGCGAACGAGTCGAAGCTTCTGCTCGGGCACCATGCGCGCGAACACGCTGACACTGCTGATGCGGCCGGCCACCTCGTTGTCCGACAGCGTGTGGAGCTCCTGGCCCGTGATGCAGCCGGCCTCGTGGTCGAGGCCGATTTCCCGCGCGACCTCCAGCGCAGTGCCGGGATAGTCCCCGGTGATCATGATGGTGCGGATTCCCGCACCGCCGCATACGGCGACGGCATCGGCGACACCGGGCCGAACCGGGTCGACGAGACCGGCCAGTCCCAAGTAGTGAAAGTCGAAGTCGTGCTGCTGTGCGGGTAGTTGGTCGTCAGCATTGAAACGCGCGCCGGCCACCGCCAACACCCGCAGTCCGCTGTCGGTGGCGTTTTCGACCTGCGCGGTCATAACGGCGAGCCGGCCGGCGTTGAAGTGACACAGGTCGGCGATCGCCTCCGGAGCGCCCTTGGCCGCGATGATGTAACGGTCGCCGTCGCCTGAGCGCCAGACGTGTGAGAGGGCCAGCAGCTTCTCCGACAGCGGATATTCGCGCACCAGTTGCCAGTCACCGTGCAGGTGCTCGGTGCCGGACAGGTATTTCTCGCCGAGTTCCTTGAAAGCCTTGTCCATCGGATCGAACGGGTCGACCGGCGAGGCGAGCACCGCGAACTCCGCGATGGTGTGAAAATCTTCCGGCAGCGGGCGCTCGTCGAGGGTGTGTGTCTGCCCGTCGACGATGAGCTGGCGCACCGTCATGCGGTTGAGCGTCAGCGTGCCGGTCTTATCCACGCACAGCACCGTCGTCGATCCCAGCGTCTCGATCACTGCCGGCCGCCGGGTGAGCACGTGCTTCTTCGACAGGCGCCACGCGCCCAACGCCAGGAAGACCGACAGGACCACCGGAAACTCCTCCGGGAGCAGAGCCATCGCGGTCCCGATACCAGCGTCCACCCCAAAAAGCCAGTGGCCCCGCGTCAGCCCGTAGACGACCACGACGATCACTGCCGCCGCAACGCCGAACACCGCGAAAACCCGCACCAGTCGATCGATTTCGCGCTGCAGCCGCGTGCGTTCGGGCTTGATGGTGCGCAGCGCCGCCCCGATTTTTCCTAGCTCGGTGTGGGCACCGGTCTCGTTGACCAGGGCCACGCCGTGCCCTTTGACCACAAGGGTGCCCGAGAAGATCCACGGGGTGGCATCACCGCCGGGACGGCCCATGGCAGAGGAGAGTCCCGCCGCATCGGCCGCCACCTTGCGCACCGACACCGACTCACCGGTCAGGGCTGACTCGTCAACGGAGAAATTTGCGCAATCCACTACCACCGCATCGGCAGGGACCCGGTCACCCTCGGCGAGCAGGATCACATCACCGCGCACGACTTCTCGGCCTGCGATGCGGACCTGCTCTCCGTCGCGCGTTACCAGCGCCCGCGGCGATGAGAGATTGCGCAGCGCCGCAAGCGCCCGCTCGGTCCGGTGTTCCTGATAGACCGAGATGACGATGACCACGACGACGCCGCCCATCAGCATGATCGCGTCGAGTGGCTTAGCCAGCAGGAAGTTCACCAGACCGGCAGCAAGCAGAAGCACGATCATGGGCTCGCGGATCACATCCCAGGTCTGCTGCCAGAGATTGCGCGGTCTCTCGGTAGGCAGCTCGTTTGGCCCGTCAGCCGCTAGCCGTCGGGCAGCCTCCTGCGCGGTAAGTCCCGTTACCGCGATGTCGGCTCGAACCTCGGTCACGTCAATCCCCTGCCGGACAGCGGATGTAGCGCAGGTTTAGGTATAGAACTGGTGCCCTCACGCAACCCTGGTGCTGATGTGATCGTTTCGAAACGCACCTGCGCCGATATAGGGTCCGAAGTCACCACGGCGCACGGTAAGACGTCCCGGGCCCACCAGCCGCTCGAAATACGTACTTGCGCCAGACGCTGAGCCGTGCAGGCGCGACCTCCCTGTCCGCGGACGACGGCTCCGACGACGTCGGGCGCCGTGCTCTCACAGCGACGAACACAGCCGCGCCGGCCGCCGCGCCGGGGGCTGTCTTCCTTCACTTTGAGTCGCTTCGTATCGTCACCAATCAGATCCACAAGCAAGCCTCGCCTATTAAGTTGGCGGCGAGCCACTGACAGGGCCCTGGAGCCGATCCGAAAGATCTTTGAAAGATGCAAGTTGACGGGCGGGAGATCACCGTTTCGGGGAGCTTGCTGCAACCATTGACTCGTCGCACCACCGACATCCTGCGGGTCGTGCTCGCAGCACTTTTCCTCGCCACCGTGATCGCAGGTTCGCTGGTCACTCGCGCGAAGTGGGCCGCCCTCGAGAAATCCATCTCCGAAATCGTCGGAGTCTTGACGCCCGAACAATCCAGTCTGGTGTATCGGCTCTACGGCGTTGCGATCCTCGCACTGCCGTTCGTGATCCTCGTCGGCCTCATCGTCACCCGCCAATGGAAACTTCTCGGTGCCTACGCGGCAGCCGGCCTCATCGCCGTTCTGGCGCTGTCGATCAGCGGCAACGGCCTTTCGGCGCCGGGGTGGCACTTCGAGCTGTCCGGCCGGCTCGACACCACCGCGTCGCAGTTCGTCGACGACCCTCGGTGGATCGCCATGGTCGCCGCGATGGTCACGGTGGCCGGGCCGTGGCTGCCGGCGCGCTGGCGCCGGTCGTGGTGGGCGCTGCTGCTGGCCTTTGTACCTATCCACCTCGTGATCAGCGCCGTGGTGCCGGCGCGGTCGCTCCTGGGACTGGCGGTTGGCTGGTTCGTCGGCTCGCTGGTGGTCTGGGTCGTCGGAACGCCTGCCTTGGAGGTGCCACTCGAGGGCGCCGTTCGGGCGATGGACCGGCGCGGATTCGTGGCTTCAGGGCTCACGGTGGTGCAGCCCGCCGGCCATGGACCGCTCGTGTTGGAGGCGACGTCGACGCAACCCGACACGGTCGCGGTCTTTGAAATGTACGGCCCGAACCAACGCAGCGGTGGCGCCATGCGCCAGCTTTGGCAGAAGCTCATGCTGCGCACCAGCGAAAGCCCGCCGCTTCAGCCCTCCATGCGCCTCGCCGTCGAGCATCGCGCGCTTATGGCCATCGCCTTCGGCGGCCTCGAACTCGCCAACACGTCGACGACTGCCGTCGCCGAGCTCGAACGGGGATGGATGCTATACGCGCACACTCCCGCTCGCGGAATTCCGATCGACCGGTCCGCGCCATCGACGCCCGTAGCTCGTGTCTGGGAATCGCTGCGACTGCTTCACCACCACCAGATCTCCCACGGTGACCTCCGCAGTTCGCAGATCACCGCGGATGACGGCAACGTGCGGTTCGGCGGCTTCGGCAGCGCGCAGTACGGCGCCACCGACGTCAGGCTCCAGTCGGACATCGCCCAGCTGCTGGTGACGACGACCGCGGTGTACGACGCGAAGTCCGCGGTGGCCGCGGCCACCACGCATTTCGGCAAAGACACGATCCTCAAGGCATCGGGTAGACTCACGAAATCGGCGATGCCACAGCGTCTTCGGAAGTCGGTGCGCAACCCGGGGGCCGTCATCTCCGCTGCCCGTGACGAGGTGCTGCGCCAAACCGGTGCCGATCAAATCCAGACCGAAACCATCACCCGCTTCACCCGCAATCAGCTGATTCAACTGGTCCTGCTCGTGGGGCTGGTCTACGTGGCCTATCCGTACATCAGCTCGGTGCCGTCTTTCTTGTCTGCGATCAGGACCGCCGACTGGCGGTGGGTGCTGCTGGAAGTCGCGGTGTCGGCGTTGACGTACATCGGTGCGGCGAGCGCACTCTGGGCCAGCGCCGACCGGTCGGTGCGCTTCGGGAATCTGGTACTGCTGCAATTCGCCTACACTTTCGCCGCAACCACCACGCCCGCCGGCGTCGGTGGCCTGGCGCTCAGCACCCGATTCCTGCAGAAGAGTGGTATGAGCACCGTGCGCGCCACCGCGGCGGTGGCCATGCAGCAGGCGGTGCAAGTCATCACCCATGTTGTGCTGCTGATTATTTTCAGTGTCGCTGCCGGCGCGTCGGCCGATCTGTCGCACTTCGTCCCCTCCACAACCGTGCTGTACCTGGTCGCCGGCCTGGCACTGGGGCTTGTGGGCGCGTTCCTGGTGGTTCCGGCCCTGCGCCGGTGGCTGCGGACCACAGTGCGGCCAAGACTCAACGAAGTGACAGCGGAACTCGCCAAGCTCGCCCGCGAACCTCAGCGGCTCGCGGTGATCGTCGTCGGTTGCGCCACAACCACTCTCGGCAATGCGCTGGCGTTGTGGGCGAGTGTGGTCGCTTTCGGCGGGGGTGTCACGCTCATCGCCGTCACGATCGTCACCATGGTCGGCGGAACGCTTGCCTCGTCCGCCCCCACCCCCGGCGGCGTCGGCGCCGTCGAAGCGGCGCTGATCGGCGGGCTCGCGGCGTTCGGGCTGCCCGCGGCCGTCGGCGTGCCGGCGGTGCTGTTGTACCGGGTGATCACCTGCTGGGTGCCGGTGTTGATCGGGTGGCCGGTGATGCGCTGGATGACGGAGAAGGACATGATATAGCGCACGCGCGACTGTCCCGGGATCACGACCCAGCAGCGCTGAACACGACCAATGGCTTCTGCTTAGTGGACTTTCGGCACTACGCGTAAACTGCGATGCGGCTTAGCTTTGCGATCACAAAAGCAAACGACAGTGCTGCGCGCCGCCGGTTGATGCGAAGTAAGGAGTACCCGATGGTTGAGACCGACCTGAGCGACTATTTCGGGCAGCTGTGCAAGGAGTCGGAATGGTCGCTGCAAAAAATACAGGAAGCCAAAGAGTCCAATTCGATTCGGTCTCGAGCTGAGACGGCCGCCACGAAACCTGGCGGGTCGGAAGTGACCGACGACCGTCAAAGTGCCCACGCCGCCCGCGACAAAGGGGCGGACCACTGGGAGGAATTTCGCGACCAGTGGCGTGCCCACGTGGCAAAGGTGAAGGCAGACACCAGCAAGAAGCTCGCCGAACTGGACGCGACCGGCGCTGCGAACAACGCCCGGGAGGCTGAATCGGACGCGCAGAACGCAATCGGGCATGCTTTGGAAGCCATCGAGGAAGCCGAGCGATCTGTGGTCTATGCCCTGGGGGCGCGGGCCAGCGCCGAAGAGCTCGCTTCCGAGGCGGCCGCTCGCCGGTGACTCATCTCGAACGGAGAGTTCGATGACCACACGTGATCCCGCGAAAGAGTCGTCCCGGCGGGAGAGGCCGGCGGCCTTGCGACGGTGGATGCGCAAACTCAAGCAGTATGCGACGTGGAGGTATTCGGGTCCGGCGCTGCTTGCACGGGTGCCGCGTCGTCATCACCAAAAGCGCGATGGATGATCGCGTCCGCGCACGGCACGCCGACCGTCACCGGCGAAACACGTTCCGCAAGGCGGAACAGCAGTATCGTGGCCGCGATCGAGATCAGCAGCATCGAGATCACCGGGATATAGATTTGCACGTTTACGATGCTGGCGATTCCCGCCATCACGAGGACTTGGCCTATGCTGCGGCCCATCGCGCCCGCGTCGCCGTGACTTGTCCGGTGCTGGTGAGAATCTTTGCGACGATCACACCGAAGACGAATCCGCCGACATGCGCGAAGAACGCGACACCACTGCCACCGGTGCTCGTCGGATGGACTAACGCGTTGTTGCCTTCGAAGAACTGGTAGAGGAACCAGCCGCCGAGGTAGATCCACGCCGGGATGTTGACCGGGAACCACAGCACCAGCGTCCGGACATTTGAGGTCGGATAGAGCACGAAATAGGCGCCCAGCACAGCGGCGATCGCGCCGCTGGCGCCGAGGTTGGGTATCTGGGCATCCGACGCGCTGCCGAAGAGCAGGGTCATCGCCGTCTGCATCATCGTCGCGGCGAATCCGCCGGCGAAGTAGAACAGCAGATAACGGAGCCGCCCGAATGCGTCCTCGACGTTCTTTTCATCCCTGCGATGTCAAAATGTGCTCCCAGCCGGCATGCATGAACATGGCGGTGACCTTCCTTGTGCCGCAAGGTCTTCCGCCTCGAAGCGCTACTCGCGACGATGACGATCTGCGAGTCACTACTCCCCCGCTATCCGTCACTCCGACAAAGGTTTGGTACGTCGATTGCTCCTCGTGGATTCGTCGTCGCCGACGATGAAAAGGGTCCGCTTCCGCGGCAGCCGGCCCTAGGGCCGAAGGTCCCGTCATCTAGCGCAGCTGGTCGCTACTTGGGCCGACCCGCTACCTGACGTACCAGACGAAGCTCGGTACGAGCCATACCAGCCCAAATCGACGACACACCGGTCTCAAGATCGGGCAGGAATACGATGTCCCATCCGCCGGATTCTGGTGGTCGCCGACCGGTCGCCGAACATGCCGGCGCTCAGCAGCTTCACGCACGTCGCCATCGACCCGGTGTCGCGCCTGCGACGGCTTCAGTCATGGCGGGCCACGATCACCGGTATGCCGACTGCATTCACCACGCCCGCGGCGACCGAACCGAGCAGCATGCCCGGGTGTCCGCCCCGGCCGCGGCTGCCAACGACAAGGAGTTGGGCAGACTGCGACTGGTCGAGAAGATGATGGGCCGGTTCGTTGTCCACGACAATGCGCCGAACCTTGACGTCGGGATAGCACTCCTGCCAGCCGGCCAGCCCCTCTTCGAGGGTTGCGCTCGCCTTGGATTGAAGCGCGGACCGTTCCGCGGTGGGCATCGTTGACGCGTCGCCGTCACTCCCGGCATGCAGGGCCACCAGTTCCACACGTCGCCAGGAGGCCTCTTGGAAGGCGATCTCCGTCGCCAATTGCGAGCCTGCTGAGCCGTCGATGCCGACGAGCACCGGTAATTGCACGGATGGCAATGCTCCCGAATCCTCCTCGTGGATCACCGCGACGGGACAGTGGGCGAGGTGCACCAGACTTGTGCTCACCGATCCGAGCGGGCCGCGGTCATCCTGCGCAGCCTGACCGCGCCGAGCGACCACCACAATCTGGGCCTCCATCGACATGTCGACAAGTGTCGGCACGTGCGCCGAGTACAGCAGGTCGGTATTGATCTCGGGTACGTTTCCGCCATCGGCGTCGTCTTCGATCGACTTGATCGCATCGGAGAATATTGTTTGCACTTCATCCTCGCGCCATTGGTGCAGTTCGTCCACGGTAGGAGCGGTGGCGAGAACCCGCGCAAAGGAGCCGAGCGCCGGCGAGGGTTGGATAGGCACGATGGTGAGCGCAACATGGCGCAGTATCGCCTCACGCGCCGCCCAACGCACAGCGGTGCCGGCACTACCCGACCGGTCGATGCCCACGACAACGCCAGGATGCGTTTTGGCATTCAACATTTCGTGTTCCTCCGATCCATCAGCCTGGCTTTATGTCCATGACGGTAGCCGCCCAAGTCGCGCCAGCCAGGAGCCATTAGTCACCGAGCTCAAAGTCGGCGCGCATCTGGCCGATCTGCCGCTCGATTGCACCCTTGGTATCTGACCCCCGCTGCGTGCCGTTCCTACCACCTCGAGGAT
>Ga0335071_10001487_pt1 | contig 25261 bp, 30 predicted proteins | sample Lox_Sample_15_FD_206724 | JGI IMG/M metagenome (GOLD analysis project Ga0335071, IMG submission 206724) | Soil microbial communities from Loxahatchee National Wildlife Refuge, Florida, United States - Lox_Sample_1.5 | ecosystem: Environmental > Terrestrial > Soil > Wetlands | place: USA...
AGGGGTGTCGCGCCGCCAGCGCGGCTCGGGCGCCGGCGCCGAGCAGGCCGTCCCACTCGCCGGGGACCGGGCTGCGAGAGGCGCGCCAGGCGCCGGACCGGCGGCGCACCGCCTCGTCGTCGCCCAGGACCGCCCCGGCGTAGCGGCGGGCCGCCCCGCGGCGGCCCGCGGAGGAGAGTGCGAGCAGAACGGCGACATCGCGCTCGCGCTCGTCCACCCACACGACGTCGCCGGAATACGTCGGCGAGCCCGCGAGCCGACGCCAGACCGGCCGCAGCGGGTCGCCGCTGAGGAACTCCTCCAGTCCCACCGGACGCCCGGCTGCCCAGGACGCCAGCCGCAGCAGCAGCCGGGAGGGCAGCCGCGGGCGGCCGTCAGCCGCGCCCGTGCGCGGCGTGAGCAGCACGAGCCTCTCGCGCGCGGCCTCACAGGCGAAGGCGAAGAGCAGCAGCGACTCCGCGTCGCGTTGCTCCGCCAGCGGCAGCCGCACGCCGAGCGCTGCCGTCACGCGCCGTCGCTCGGCGTCTCCGAGCAGCGGGTCTGGCCTGCCTCTCGACGGGAAGCCGCCCTCCGCGAGGCCGGTGAAGACGACCGTGTGGAAGCTGACGCCGCGCAGCTCGAGCGGCGTCAGCACGGCGACGCCTTCGCGCCCCACACGACCCACCGGAAGGCGTGAGGCCGCGAGCAGGTCGCGAAGCACGACTGAGGCCTCGCTCAGGTCGACCTCCTCCTCCAGCACGGCCAGAGCTTGCAGACGCGCGGAGGCGTCACGGACCTGCGTCGCCGTCTCCCGCTCGAAGACAGCCTCCGCGACGCCCGCGAAGAACCTGGCCCATACGGCCCACGACGCCCGCTCGGGAGCGGCGGCGCACGCACCGAGCAACTCGCCAGTCGCCGCCTGCAGATGCCGCACCGCGGCGAGGCGCCGGCGCACGGCGTCTGACCTGCTCGCCACCTCGTCCTCGTCGTCGACCGCGTCCGCGCCCCGGGCCTCGAGCGCCTCGAGCCGGCGCTCGAGCCCGCGGCGGCGCTCGACGAGCCGCGACGTCCAGTGGTCAGGCCCGGCCACGATGCCGGCCTGCCGGGCCTCGTCGAGCCAGAGTGCGGCCTCTCCGGCGCGGCCGCCGGCGCGCAACGCGCCGGTCGACAGCAGGTCGACGACGGCCCGCCGCGCGAACGGCTCTCCGGCGGGCGGCGCCGTGCAGTCGGCGAGCCGCTCCAGCACGCGCACTCCGGCGGAGCGGTCGGGCATGCGGCAGGCGACGGGCAGGCCGGCGCCCAACAGCGCCGCAGCCGCCGGGTCCACGTCGTCGTCGCGCGGCACCACGACGGCGCACCGCCACGCAGGGGTCCCGCGCTCGACGGCGGCGAGCACGGCGCGGACCGCCTCGCGCAGCTCCGCCCGCTCGTCGGACACCGACACCACTTCGAGCGTGCCGTCGCCCGCAAGCGCGCTGCTGTGCGGCTCGTCGCTCGCCCAGGCGAAGCGGACCAGGTCTCGGTCGGTCGCGGCAGTCGGCTGCCCCAGGAGTCGCGCCGTGAGACCGGCCGCGCGCGCCGTCTCGAACGCCGGGAGTGCGTCCGCGACCCGCCCGGACGGCGCTGGGACGAACATGTCGGCGCCGCGCGCGACGAGCGTGCGCACGAACTCTTCCTGCGCCTGGTTCAGGTCGTAGAGGCCGTACAGGACGAGGGCGCCCGGGATCGGCTGCCGCGCGCACGCCACGGCGGCCGCGCGCAGCGCGCCGGCGCCGTCGAGGAGATGGCGCGCGTCGAGCTCGGCGCTGTACGCGCGGAACAGGGTCTCCAGGTCGACGGCCTTGCCCGCGGCCTGAGGAGCTGCGCCTGGCCCCCCCGCCGCGCCGGCCACCGCGTCGCTCCACGCGGAGTCTGGAGCCACGCAACCTTCGCGCAGGTCCGTGAGCGTCGCGTCCAGCGCCCGCGCGAAATGGGGGCGGTCGACGACGGGCCCGAAATACCGCAGGTCGCGGGCGTGCGCGGCGACGAGCCGCCGGACGAGGCGCTCGCGCGCCACCGTGCTCAGCACGACGGCCGGTGAGCCCTGTTCACGCGCCACGAGATCTCGCGCCAGCCGGGCGAGCGTGAGCACTTCCACGTTCGCCAGCGCACGAAGCTCACGGACGAGTCGGTCGGAGACCCTGGTGCGCACGACGGCGGAGCCGACGACGACCGTGACCGGAGCGAGCGGGCGGCCGCGCTTGAGCTCGGCGACGCGCTCGCAGAGCGCGTCTTCGAGCTCCGGGAAGCGGCCGCTGACGAGCATCCCGTGGTGTGCATCGGCCCCGGTCGTCATGATCGGCGCGAGCGTATCACGCGGTCCGGACGGGTCCCCGGCGGCGGACGCGTCCGCACGGTCGCCCCCGCACGGTCGCCCGGACGCGGTCGAGTCGCGCCGAAGGCCCGTCAGGTCAGCTCACCGATGACCTCGGCGTGCTGCGGGAACTCGCCGAGGAGCGCAGCGCGGTCGGCGAGCTCGAAGTCGGCGAAGTCGAAGCCGGGCGTGACCACACAGCTGACCAGCGCCCAGGCGTACTGGGCCGGCAGGTGCGGGCCGCCCGCCAGGCGGGCGCCCTGCCAGCTGCCGGCCGGCACCAGCGCCTGCGTCAGCCAGTCGCGCTCACCCTCCGGCAGCCCGACCGGGACCTCCTCCGCCGGCTCCCGTTGGGGAGAGCGGCTGCGTACGATCTCCTCGAGGTCGCCGAGTACGCGCCGCCGCAGCTCACCTTCCGGCGCGATGGTCACCAGCTCGAGTGGCAGGCCGCCCTGGTACACCCACAGCTCATCGCTCGCCAGGCGGTGCAGCCTGCTCGCGGACTCCTCGGTGATGAGGAAGAGGATGGCCGTGGAGGCAGGGCGCTCGCCGCGCGGCGTGCGCACCGTCTGCGCGGCGCGGTACGTCTCCAGGAAGTAGCCGCCCTCCGGGTGGGGCTCGAGCCCAAGCGAGGCAGCCATCTGCTCGGCGGTCGGTCTCACGTCGCGAGCATATCCGAGCGGCGCGCGCACCGCCGCCCACGCACCCCTTTGCCCGCCGGGGCGGCGCCCTGCCCTCCCCCACCGCTGGTAGGATGCAGCCGCCGAAGGGAGTCCGCATCCAGCTCACCAGCTACACGTTCCTGCTCGCGTTCCTGCCCATCACCCTGCTGGTCTACTGGCTGCTGCCGCGCGGCGTGTGGCGGCTCGCGTTCCTCACGCTCGCGTCGTGGGTGTTCGTGGGCTGGTACGACTGGCGGTTCGTGCTGATCATGGTGGGAGCGACCACCGTCGACTGGGTCGCGGCGCTGCTCATGGCGCGGGTCCGGGTCCCGGCCGACGCCACTCTCCAGCCTCAGGCCGCGCACCGGCGCCGCTGGATCCTCATCATCGCGATCGTGGCCAACATCGCGATCCTCGGGTACTTCAAGTACCGGGGCTTCTTCCTCGACTCGCTCGACGGCCTGGGCTCGCTGGTCGGCCTCGACCTGGGCCTGCCGGCGCTGCGGGTGCTGCTGCCGCTCGGCATCTCGTTCTACACGTTCAGCGCCATGAGCTACGTGATCGACGTCTACCGCGGGGACGCGCGCGCCACGCGGAGCTTCTTGCGCTACGCGGCGTTCATCGCTCTCTTCCCGCGCGCCATCGCCGGCCCCATCCTGCGCTGGCGCGACGTGCAGGGCGACTTCAGGGACCAGCCGCGCCGCCTGACGACGCGTCTGGCGGCGCTCGGCCTCTTCTTCCTCGCTTGCGGCCTGGCGAAGAAGCTGCTCATCGCCGACGTCATGCTGCCGCACGTGGACGCGCTCTTCGGCAACGCCGCCCACCTCCACTTCTTCAGCGGCTGGGCGGCAGCCCTGGGCTACACCCTCCAGCTCTACTTCGACTTCAGCGGCTACTCGGACATCGCCGTCGGCATCGCGTACCTGCTCGGCTACCACTTCCCGCAGAACTTCGACTCGCCTTACAAGGCCACCAACCCCAGCCAGTTCTGGCGCCGCTGGCACATGACGCTCTCGTTCTGGCTGCGCGACTACGTCTACATCCCGCTCGGCGGGTCGCGCCGGGGCCTGAGCGTGACCGTGCGGAACCTCATGCTCACGTTCCTGGTAGCCGGCATCTGGCACGGCGCCGGCTGGACGTTCATCGTCTGGGGCCTGTTGCACGGCCTCTACCAGTCGGTGCACGCGGTGGCGCGCAAGAGGGGCCTCACGCCGGGGAACGTGTGGCTCAACCGGTTCCTGACGTTCGTCGCCGTGGTCGTGGCGTGGGTGTTCTTCCGCGCCGCGACGCTCAAGCAGGCCGGCCAGGTACTCAAGGCCATGGCCGGCCTCAACGGCCTCGGCACGCTGTACTCGGCCAGGCTGCAGATCGGCTACGCGTTCACGCTGCTCGTCTTCGCCGGCCTGGCCTGGGTGAACCTGGCGCCGAACACCTGGGAGATCGAGCCGAAGCCGACCTGGCGCTACGGCGTCGTCTTCGGCCTGCTGCTGGGGGCGGCGATCCTGGCCATGGGCAAGCCCGCCGCCTTCGTCTACGTGCAGTTCTGACGCGGCGGCGGTGCGGCCGCCGTCGCCCGCCGCCGCGCTCCTGCGCCCGTCCCGGGAGATTGGAAAGGCCCCTCGTCCAGCTGGACCGAGGGGCCTTTCTGTAGCAAGCCGTAAGCCGGATCCTGTCGTGGGTGACCATCCATCTCGGCCGTCCGTTGCCGGACGGCTCGTGCGGCCGGAACCCGGGAGTCTCGGGCGAGCAACCCTCAAACACTCCCCTATTTGGCCTTGCACCGGGCGGGGCTTGCCGAGCCGGCCTGTCGCCAGGACCGCTGGTGAGCTCTTACCTCACCGTTTCACCCTTGCCCGCACCTCCGAAGAGGCCGCTGGCGGTCTGCTCTCTGTTGCGCTTTCCCTCGGGTTTCCCCGGCTGGCCGTTAGCCAGCGCCCTGCTCTGTGGTGTCCGGACTTTCCTCGAACGGTGCCTGACGGGCGCCGAAGCGCTGCGCCACGCGGGCCGTCCGCGGCCACCTGGCTTGCCTCCCGAGTGTACCACCGGGACCGGTGACTCAGACGCACGAGCCCGGCTCAGGCGCGAGAGACCAGTCAGCGCAGGATGAGGATCAGGGCGGCGATGACGACCACGATGCCGCCGGCCCAGCCAAGCGCCCACACCCACGGCCGGCGCTTGCCCTGCGACCCCTCGTTGGCGTCGGCGAACCTGGACGCCGAAAGATAGAGCTGGCTGCGCCCGCCGCCGACCAGAGCAGACTGGGCGTCGTGGGACTCGGTGCCGGCTTCCCCGGGCTGGAGATGCCTGGGCTCGGACCCGCTCATGGAAACCCCTTCTTCGGCCGGACGCGGCCTCAGGACGCGTCGCGACTCGGGCGTCGCCCGTAGATTCATCATACGCCGGTTTGCGGATGAGGCCAGTGGGTGGAAGCCGCGTCTAGAAAGGCTCGCGAACAGCCCGCCGTCAGATCCAGGCCGGTGCAAGCGTCCTGTACTGCTCCACCTCGAGGCGCATGATGAGGTCCGCGTGCGAGACCCCGTCCAGCGTGACCGCGTCCGGCTCTCTGCACAAGAAGCTGAAGCCGCAGCGTGTGTAGCAGCTGATCGCCCGCGAGTTGGACTCAAGCACGCGTACAGTGAGCTCGAGAAGACCCAGCTTCTCGAAGGCATGCGCCAGCACGAGCCTCGTCACCTCCGTTCCGAGGCCGTGCCCCAGCACCGCGGGGTCCAGCAGCCCGACGGCGTAGGCTGCGCTGCTCCCATCTTCGCCGAAGCTGTGAAGCGACGCCGAACCGATGAAGCCGCCGCCTGAGTCGACGACCCAGGTCATGCGGTCCTCCGTGGCGGCGAGGGCCGAGAGCAGTTCCTGCGACTCCTCCGGCGTCAGCTCCCGCCATTCCGCCTCGGGCTGTACCCCGAACTGCCGCTCGATCTCGGGGTGAAGGCCGATGCGCCTGGCGGCGTCCGCGTCTTCGGCCACCGGAGGGCGCAGCGTGACCAGGCGCCCGCGCAGCACCGGCGTCGGTCGCGCAGGCCGCGGATCCGCCCGCATCGGTCGGCGCTTGCCGCTCATACCCGATCCGGAACGCCGTCTTGGTCCTGGAGCAGCGTCACCCCTGGGAGACCGCGGAAGTCCGTGTCCGCGGTGACCAGCTCGCACCGGTGCAGCCGAGCCGTGGCGTAGATCACCGCGTCGGCCGCGGCCAGGCCGTGCTCTCGACCCAGCTGGACGGCGACCACCGCTGTCGTCACATCGGCGGCCGCGAGGCGCGTGGCCTCCATGTGCGCGACGACCTCAATCGCGGCTTGCTCACCGACGTGCCTGAGCGTCCAGCGGTAGACCTCGTACAGCACCTGGACCGGAGTGACGATCGACCGTTCGGGAAGCAGATAGGGACTGCACGCATCCGCGAGGGAGCCGCCCGCAAGGTGCTCGATCCACACGGACGAGTCGAGCACCCTGAGCCCGTGGTCAGTACCGGTCTGTCTCATCGCGATAGTCGTCGGTGGGCGCACCCTTGGCGATGCCGCGCAGCTCCGAGATGGGACGATGCGGGACGAGCGCGATGTAGCCGTCGCGGTCTATCAACGCCAGTTGCTGACCCGGCTTGAGCTCGTAGCGTTCGCGGATCTCCTTGGGGATGACGATCTGGAACTTGGGGGAAACGGTGGCACGCGCCATGACGGCGACCTCCTCGCTCGGTCGTTCCATCATACTGTTTCCTTATCGATACGTCGATGGTATGGCGCAACGGCCATCGACTCGGGTTCAGGACTGCGGCGACCCCTGATGGCCCGGCTTCAGGTACCCGAGGATGTACGTCGTGACGGCCTCGTCGGAGTCCACGTGGACGGGGACGGTGCGCATCGACACGCCCGACCCGGGGAAGCCGGCCATGCCGGAAGCCGTCGGGACTCCCACCCCACCGGGGCTGCCGGTGTACACGGCCTCCTGCACGAACTCTTCGTGGCCGGGGTCGTCCGACGGGCCGACGACCTCGTCGAGCAGGATCCAGCCGATGCTCACGTGACGGCCGGCCTCGTGCTCGTCGGTCGTCGTCCAGATCTCGTCGAAGTCGTCGGGGACATAGCGGACGAGGCGGCCGTCGTCGTCGAGGACGTCGAAGGCGCCGTCGCGTCCGCCGGCCGCAGGGTCCGCGGCCGGCTCTTCGTGATGGCGGAAGCGGTCGAAGAGGCCCATGTCACACCACCTGCCGGCCTTCCTCGCCGGGCTTCAGGCGCCCGAGCACGTAGATCACGGTCTCGGGCGCCTCCGGCGGTGGGGCCGCCTCGACGAGCAGCGCCTCCTTCCAGGCGGCCTTCGGCGCGGGCGCTTCGCCGGTCTCGATCTCCTCGTCGAGCGGCATCCATCCCTCGGCGACCAGCTGCTCGTGCTCGGCGCGCGTGCGCACGCGACGGACCTCCTCGAACTGGTCGGCGCCGTACTCCTTGACTGTTCCGTCTGACTGCAGGACCTCGTAGCTGTCGGCCATCGCGTCCCTCCAAGTCGTCGATCGATCAGGCTCTGGCGCCAGGGCTCAGGTCGGCCGCCGCGGCCTCGTCCAGGAACCAGGTGAGGGAGCCGTGCGCGGGGGCGACGCCCTGGGCCGGCACGGCCGTGGGCACCTTGAGGCCCTCGAGGACCTCGGCGACCATGCCGGCCTTGGCCGCTCCGCTCACCAGGAACCACACGCGGCGCGCGGCGTTGATGACCGGCGCCGTGATGGTGAGCCGCGGCGAACCGTCGGGCGCCGTGGTGGCGACGCAGAACTGCTCCTCCACGGCCAGTGCATCGCTGTGCGGGAACAGCGACGCGGTGTGGCCGTCGCCGCCGAGGCCGAGCAGCACGAGGTCGAAGACCGGCACGTCCACGCGCGGCCGCATCTGGTCGGCCAGGCGGCGCAGGTCGGCGTCGTACTCGTGCGCCGCCTCCTCGGGCAGGTCCTCCCCGCGCATGCGGTGCACGTTCTCCGGCGCGATGGGCACGTGCCTGATGAACGCGTCGTGCGCCATGCCGTAGTTGCTCTGCGGGTCGCCCGGAGGCACGCAGCGCTCGTCGCCCCAGTAGAGCTGCGCGCGCCGCCAGGGGATCTTCTGCTGGAACTGCTGGCGCGCGAGCAGCTTGTAGAGGGCCAGCGGGGTCTCGCCGCCGCTCAGCGCGACGGCGAACCGCCCGCGCGCAGCCGACGCCTCCTGCGCGGCGAGCGCGAACACGTCCGCGACGCGCAGCGCGAGCGCCTCGCCGTCCTTCATGACCTCGATGCTGAGCGGTGCCCCCCCGCCGCCCCGCTCGACAGATGGCCTTCGGGGACCGTTCACAGCTCGTCTTCTCCCTTCAGGGGCCGGCGCCAGGAGTGGCCGTCGCGGGCGATGAGCGCGTCCGCCGCCTCCGGCCCCCAGCTGCCGGCCTCGTAGATCGAGATGTCACGCTCCGGCCGTCTGGCCCACGCCTCGAGCACCGGGCCGACGATCCTCCAGGCCTCCTCGGCCTGGTCGCCGCGCGTGAACAGGTTCAGGTCGCCCTCCATCGCGTCGACCAGCACGGTCTCATACGCGCTGAAGGGGAGCTCGTGGAGCGTGGTGCCGTAGCGGTAGTCCATGGCCACGGGCTGCAGGGCCACATCGTGACCGGGTCGCTTGGACTCGATGCTGAGCGAGAAGCCCTCGTCCGGCTGCACATGCAGCACGAGGACGTTGGGCTGCAGGCCGCCGCCCGCCATGGCGTCCCTGAACAGCAGGACGGGCGGCCGCTTGAAGTGGATGGCGATCTCCGTGACGCGGCGCGCCAGCCGCTTGCCGGTGCGCAGGTAGAACGGCACGCCCTGCCAGCGCCAGTTGTCGATGAGCAGCTTGAGCGCCGCGTACGTCTCCGTGTAGGAGTCCGGCGCGACCCGCTCCTCCTGGCGGTAGCCCGGCACGCCCTCGCCCTCGACCACGCCGGCCACGTACTGCGCGCGCACCGCCCAGTCGCCTGCGGCGTGGGCGGGGATCGGCCGCACCGCGCGCAGCACCTTCATCTTCTCGTCGCGTACGGCGTCGGCGTCGAAGGCGACCGGCGGGTCCATGGCCACGAGCGTGAACAGCTGGATGAGGTGCGGCGTGATCATGTCGCGCAGGGCGCCGGCCTCCTCGTAGTACGGGCCGCGGTGCTCCACGCCGAGCGTCTCCGCGGCGGTGATCTCCACGTAGTCCACGTAGCGCCGGTTCCAGATGGGCTCGAAGATGCCGTTGGCGAAGCGCAGGACCAGCAGGTTCTGCACGGTCTCCTTGGCCAGGTAGTGGTCGATGCGGTAGACCTGCCGCTCGTCGAACACCTTGCCGATGACGCGGTCGAGCTCGTGCGCGGTAGCCCAGTCGCGGCCGAACGGCTTCTCGATGACGACGCGCGTCCAGCCGGCCCGGGCGTTGCCACGGCCGTGCTCGCCGTCGTAGGCGCCGCGCCGTGCCAGCTTGGCGGCCCCGAGCTGCTTGACGATCACCTCGAACTGGCTGGGCGGAGTCGCGAGGTAGAGCATGCGGTTGCCGCGCGAGCCTTTACCGTCCAGTTCGTCGAGCACGGCCGCGAGCCGCTTGTAGCCCTCGGGGTCGTCGAACTGCCCCTGCACGTACCGCGGACTCTGCAAGATGCGCTCGCACATGGACCCGTCGACGATCTCCTCCCCGTAGTGGTCGTCGATGGCCTTGCGCATGAGGTCGCGGAACTGGTCGTCGGTCATCTCCTGCCGCCCGCAGCCGACCAGGGTGGTGGCGAACGGCAGCACGCCGTGACAGCCGAGGTCGTAAAGCGCCGGGATGAGCTTGCGGTGCGCGAGGTCGCCGGTGACGCCGAACATCACCAGGCTGCAGGGGTCCGGGTTGCGCTCGCCGCCGAACGGCGACGCCGACCCGGACGGCTTGCCGCGGCCGGTGACCTTGACGACGCGGTCGTCGCCGTAGTCCGGCTCGTCGTAGCTCAGGTGCTCGCCTGCCTCGCGCTCCACCGTCACTCCTTCTCCTTGACGGCGTGGCCGCCGAACTCGTTGCGGAGGGCGGCCAGCATCTTGCCGCTGAAGGTGTCCGCCTGGCGCGAGCGGAAGCGCATGAAGAGCGCCGAGGCGATCGCCGGCATGGGCACGGAGTGGGCGATCGCCTGCTCCACCGTCCAGCGACCCTCGCCGGTGTCCTCCACGTACCCGGTGATCTGCTCGAGTCCGGGGTCCTTCTTCAGCGCGTCGGCGGCCAGCTCGAGCAGCCAGCTGCGCACCACGCTGCCCTGGTTCCACAGGTCGGCGATCGACGCGAGGTCGAGATCCCACTCGGTGGCGTTCAGCAGCTCGAACCCCTCGGCGTAGGCCTGCATCATGCCGTACTCGATGCCGTTGTGGACCATCTTGACGAAGTGGCCGGAGCCGTGGCCGCCGCAGTACTCGTAGCCGTGGCCGGGAGGGGCGAGGGTCCTGAGCAGCGGCTCGATCTCGTGGAACCCCGACCTGTCGCCGCCCACCATCAGACAGTAGCCGACCTCGAGGCCCCACACGCCGCCGCTGGTGCCGGCGTCGAGGTAGCGGATGCCCCTGGCGTTCAGCTGGGCGCCGCGCTCGACGTCGTGCTGGAACGGTGAATTGCCGCCGTCGACGAGGATGTCGCCCTCGTCGAGCAGCGGGGTCAGCTCGTCGATGGCAGCCTGCGTGGCGTCGCCGTACGGCAGCATGATCCAGATCGCGCGCGGCGACTGCAGCTTCCCGACGACGTCGGTGAGCTCCCTGACCGGCTCGGCGCCCTCGGCGCCGAGCTCCTCGGCCTTCGCGTAGGTCCGGTTCCAGACCACCACACGGTGGCCGCCGCGCAGCAACCGCCGCGCCATGTTGCCGCCCATGCGGCCCAGCCCGACCATGGCTACGTCCATCGTTGCCTCCTCTTCATGCCGGGCCAGGGCCGGCGTCGGATGTCAGTGTGGGAGCGCCCCCGCGACGAGCGCGCCGAGGCGCCTTACCCCGGCCACGGGGTCGTCGCCCAGGCACACGCGGAGCGCGCGGCAGCCGTGCGCCCGCAGGGCGCCCAGGTCACCGCGCGCCTGCGCCCGCTTGAGCACGCTGAAGCTGTATGGCTGTCCCGGGATCTCCACGTCCTCCCGGTCGTGCCCGATCAGTTGCAGGAACAGGCCTGTGTTGGGCCCGCCCTTATGGAGCTGCCCCGTGGAGTGCAGAAAGCGCGGCCCGTAGCCGAGCGTCGTCGCCAGCTTGAGCCCGTCGCGGACCCCCAGGCGGAGCGCCTGCAGGTCGTCCCAGATGAGCTCGCCGGGCTGCACGTACGCCTGGACCGCGACGTAGTCGCCCGGCCGCGCCTGCGCGAAGAACTCCTTGAGCGCGGCCGGCAGATCGTCGTCGCGGACGGGATACGCGAGGCGTCCTTCGCCCTCCGGCAGGTCCTCGAGCAGCTCGCCGCTGGCGATGAAGCCGGCGAGCAGCCGCCTGGTGTTGTCCTTGCTCTCCTGCACGTTGGGCTGGTCGAAGGGGTCGATGCCGAGCACCCGGCCGGCCGTCGCCACGGCGATCTCCCAGCGCAGGAACTCGCCGCCGAGGTCGTACTCGTCGGCCAGCTCGTGGCCGGCCACGGGGTGCCCGGCCTCGGCCAGGTCGATGAGCCGCCGCGCCAGGCCGGTGGCGGCCACGTTGCTGAGGCCCACCTCCGCGAACAGGCGGTCTCCGCCGTACACGCCGGCGTCGCCGAGCGCCTCGAGGTCCACCGGCAGGATGCCCTTGCCCTCCTTGCCGGTGCTCTCCGCGACGAGTTGCTCGACCCAGGCGCCGAGCGCCCGCAGCGGAGGCTCGGTGCAGATCGTGAGCTTGTCGCGGCCGGCGAGCGCCGCTTCGCCCAGCAGCGCCCCGAGGCGCATGGCGGGGTTCTCGGCCGCCGGCACGTCCGGGCCACAGGCTACGGCGACCTCTCGTACGCCGTCCAGCAGGCGCTCGAGGTCGACGCCCATCAGGGCGGCCGGGACGACGCCGAAGAAGCTGAGCGCGGAGTAGCGGCCGCCGATGTCGCTCGGGTTCACGAAGATGGCGCGGAATCCCTGGTCGAGCGCCTCCTGCTGCAGCGACGTCCCTTCGTCGGTCACCGCCACGAAGTGGTGCCCGGCGTGGTCCCCGTCGAGCTCCTTGAGGCGCTCGTGGAAGTACGCATGGAAGCTCGCCGTCTCCGTGGTGCCGCCGGATTTGCTCGAGACGACGAACAGGGTCGTCTCGAGGTCCACGGCGGCCTCCACGGCGAGCACCGCCGCCGGGTCCGTCGAGTCCAGCACGTGCAGGTCGAGGTAGCCGTCGCGCACGCCGAGCACCTCGTGCATCACCTCGGGCGCCAGGCTGCTGCCGCCCATGCCGAGCAGCACCGCGGAGCGGTACCCCTCGGCGCGCAGCTCGTCGACGAGCTCCGTGAGCCCGCCGATCTGCTCGCGCACGCCCTCGAAGACGCTGAGCCAGCCGAGGGCGTTGCCGACCACCTTCTGGTGCGCCTCGTCGCCCGGCTTCCACAGGGTCGCGTCGGCCTCCCACAGCCTCTCGCCGTACCGGTCGGCGTCCAGAGCCTCCAGACGCCTGGCCACGGCTTCGTCCAGCCAGGCCGGCAGCAACCATCCGTCCATGGGTCAGCTCCCTTCGGCGAGCAGCCGCTCGCGCTTCTCTTCCACGATCCCCGTCAGCCCGTCGAACGCCTCGGCGAACAGGTCGATGCCCTGGTCCTGCAGCACGGCGCCGACCCGCTCGAGGTCGATGCCCAGATGGCCGAGCTCCCGCACCAGCCGGTGCGCGTCGTCCAGGTGCCGGTCGATCGTCTTCGCCACGGTGCCGTGGTCCTTGAACGCCCTCCAGGTCTCCTCCGGCATAGTGCAGACCGTGTGCTCGCCGATCAGCTCGTCCACGTACATCGTGTCCGGGTAGTCCGGGTTCTTGACCCCGGTGCTCGCCCAGAGCACGCGCTGGACCTTGGCGCCGGAGGCGGCGATGAGCTGCCACTCGCGGCTGTTGAGGTAGCTGCGGAACCGCTCGTAGGCGACCTTGGCGTTGGCCACGCCGGCGCGGCCCGAGAGCGCCTGCAGGCGCCGCCGCTCCCCGTCGTCGGCGGCGGCCCCCGCGAGCTCTGCCAGCATCTGGTCGACGAGCGTATCGACGCGCGAGACGAAGATGCTGGCCACGGACGAGACGGCGCGGATGGTCTCGCCGGTGCGCAGCCGCTCCTCGAGCGCCTCGAGGTACGCTTCGGCCACGGCCTCGTACTGGCTCAGCGAGAACAGCAGGGTGATGTTGATGTTGAGGCCGTCCTTGAGGCACTGGAGGATGGCCGGGACCCCCTCCCGCGTGCCCGGGATCTTGACGAACACGTTGGGGCGGTCGACCTCGGTGAACAGCCGGTGCGCCTCGGCCGCCGACGCCGCCGTGTCGCGCGCGAGGCGCGGCGAGACCTCGATGCTCACGAACCCGTCCTCGCCGCCGCTCGCCAGATACACCGGGGCGAGCACGTCGCAGGCCGCGCGCACGTCCTCGATGACCAGCGTGTCGAGGATCTCCGGCGCCTGCATGCCCTGACGCGCCAGGGCGAGGATGGCCTCGTCGTACTCCCTGCCGCCGCCGATGGCCTTCTCGAAGATCGCCGGGTTGCTGGTCACGCCTCCCAGACCGTCCCTGTCGACCATCTTCTTCAACCCGCCGCGCTGGATGAGCGCGCGGTTGATGTAGTCGAACCAGGGGCTCTGACCCAGACGGTGGAGCTCGGCAAGCCGGCTCTCAGAGGGCACGGCGATCACTCTCCTTTCGGGGGCGGGGGCTCGGGCGCATCGCGGCAGCGGACGTCACGAGGAGTTATCCAATTCCCACAAGCACCGGTTTTCAAGGCTGCCGACGAGCTCAGGAGTCGCCGGCCTCCGGCACGATGCAGACGAACGAGAGCGGCGCGCCGGCGGCCGCCCGGAACTGGTGCTCGTGGTTGCTCGGCACGTAGGCGTACGACCCCGGCTCCAGCGGGTGCTCGACGCCGTCGAGGAACAGCACGCCGCTGCCACCGGCCACGAAGTTGATGTGAGGCCAGTCGTGGCTGTGCTTCGGCGTGTGCCCGCCCGGCTCGACGTCGAACAGGCGCATCACCCACCCGTCCCACCCCTGCTCGGGCGAGACGAGCACGCGCTTGACCACGCCCTCGATGCCCTCGCCGGCCATCGGCTTCGCGTTCAGGCCGGCTTTGTTCCCAACCACCCAGCGGTCGCTCATGCGTGACTCCCGTCGGTCGCGGATCATCCCTGCGCCGGACCATACCCGTCCCGGGCCGGCACGCATCCCGGCGGGCGCGAGTCCGTCGTGTCGATGCGGCGCGCCGAGGCCGGGGCGACGACGACGCTCAGAGATGCAGCGTCATGGACAGTGCGCCGTGCGGGCAGGCATGACCGTCCGGTCCGTCCGTGACGGTGAAGCCTGCCTCCTCATAGAGCAGCCGGGCCGGCGCGTTCTCGGCGTAGACGTTCAGCGTCGCGACCCGGGCGCCGCGCGAGACGGCGCGCTCGACGAGCGCGCGCACCAGCACGCGACCGTAGCCCCGGCCGCGCGCGTCCGGGCGCACGATGACGCGCGCCAGGTGTGCGCGGCCGCGCGGCCGCCAGACGAGCTGGCCGAAGCCGGCCGTGCCGGCCTCGTCGGCCAGCGCCAGGTCGTCGGCCTCGTCGAACTCGATCTCCACGGCCAGCCTGCCGGGCTCGACAGGGAACGACACGGCAGGCCCGGCCCACAGCCGGCACTCCTCCGCGGTCCCGACCCAGGACGCGACGACCGCGAGGTCGTCGCGCGTCGCGTCGCGCACCTGCGGCTCTCGAGGCAACGCCGGCCCTACTTCTCCCCCGCCTCGACCTGGCCGACCCGGTGGCGCACCATGCGCCGGACCAGGTCGGCCGGCAGCGGCTGCGAGTACGGGAACTGCACGGTCCCCCTGCCGCCCTTGTACGCCTTGAGCTCGTCGGCGAAGGCGTCGGCTCCCTGGCCGGTCGGGAAGAAGCTCAGGTGGGCCTTGAACGCGGCGAAGTGGCAGAGGTGCCTGCCCTTGAGGTCGAACGTCGGGATCGCATAGCTGATGGTCTCGGTCGCGGCGGGCGCCTCCTCGCGGATGAGCGCGCGGATCTCCTCGAGCCGGGTCCGGACCTCGGGCGGGAACCCGGCGATGTACTCGTCGATCGAGCCGGCGGTCGAACGTCCGGGCATCTCGCACCTCCCGTCGTCGTGCGCGTCCGAGCGGCCCGGGCAGGACGCGTCACTCACATGCTACCGCGGGGCCTGGAGATCCGCGCGCCGCGCCGGCCGCCGCCGGCTCACGCTCTTGCAGTCTCGTGTGAGTGGCTCAGCCCGGCAGCCGCTTGCCGCGGGCGTTGATCAGCAGCAGCACCGGGATGACGGCCAGCACGGGGACGCCGACCAGCAGAGGTGACCACGGGCTGGTCGGCGGCACCGCCAGCCGGAACTCGACCACGCCGGCCAGGATCAGGAACGCCCCGTAGCCCAGCATGAGCTTCCCGCCGTACGCGTTGAGCTCGTACCAGTTGTCCTCGGAGGCGAACGCCTTGCGCGTCCTGACGCCGTACCACCGGTTCATGGGCACCATGCGGGCGACCATCGGTACCGACACCGCGATCATCACCACGCCGAGGATGATGAGCGTGGAGGGGATCGGGATGATCACCGCGCCCCGGCCTCGTCATCGGATGCCACACCCTCGAGCACCGCCGTGGCGTCCTCCGCGTCCTCGCGGTCGACGAGAATCCGCGGGACGCCGGTGATCGGGTTGACGCCCCCGATGCGCCCGACGCCGAACAAGTCGATGATGTCGTTCCGCTCGCAAACGCACGGGATCCCCGCCGAGTGGAGCGCCGACTCGGCCACCAGCAGCAGGCCGGCGTCCGTCGACCTGAGGACGCAGACCAGCTCCGCGGGGCGCCCCAGGGACGGGACGCCGTCGGGATCGCGGGCCGGGCCGACGTCGGCCCGGGGCAGCCGCGGCTCGACGAGGTCGACGCCGCAATCGGCGCAGCGCGCCACGCCCTCGACGTACTCGGCTCCGCACTCCGGACAGACCATCCGGCCTCCTCCCTCTCGCTCCGACGTCGCGAGCGTACCGTGCGGCGCGGTCGCGGGCCACTCCGGCGGTCTCGTGCCGTATCCTCGCGCCCTTCATCCCGAACACGGTCACAGCACGAGGGCTCCGACCAGCGTGAACCCCAGCACCGCCAGGCCCATGCCGTTGAAGAACAGCACGTTGAGAGCCCGCACCCGCCCCAGGTAGCCGGCCATGCCGAGCAGACAGACGACCCCGTTCAGGAGCAGGAGGACCGCCAGGACGGCTGTTCCCGGCGTACCGCCGAGCAGGAGCGGTCCGAGGCAGAGGCACGCCACCGCGAAGAACAGCGTCCACCCGAGGACGTTCACCGCCGGGAAGACCGCCGCGGGGTTCAGCTGACACAGCTGCTCGAGCGCGGCGCTCTCGGGCCTCGCCAGGTCGATCCGCGCCAGGCTCAGCTGGACGAAGTAGAACACCGACGACAGCACCGCGAACCCCGCGGCCGCCCCGAGGGCGATGTGCGTGAGCGTCTGGTACTGCCGCGCCGCCGACGCATCCAGGGCGGCGACGAACGCGACGAAGAACAGCGGCGTGACGAAGGCGCACGCCTGGCAGAACGTGAGCAGCCGGAACCACGGCCGGCTCTTGCCGTCCTGGAACGCCGCAAGGGTGGTCCAGGCCGGGAGCCGATGCCGGACGAGCAGGACGACGTACGCGACGGTGTACGCGGCGAAGGCCACGAACATGCAGAGCAGCGAGAGCCTGGCGACGGTCCTCGCCAGCTCCCCGGAAACGAACACCGAGCCGTTCATGGGCTCCTCCCGAGATCGGATGGGACGGCGACAAGACGGTGGGAGCTGCGAGCGTGGTCGAGGCCGGCGGGCGAAGAGGGCCCGCGCCCGGTCAGCGGCCGCAGCGGTGTCCGGTGGCGTCCGGAGCGCGGGCGCGGCGCACGCGGCGGACCCGCGCGACCACGGGGACCGCGGTGAGCTCGGCGAGCGGCGAGGCCACGAAGCCGCCGAGCCCCAGGAGCAGCACGATCACAGCCGCCCGGGCGGAGCCGGTGACGAGCGCCAGCGCCGCGACCAGCGGCAGCCACGCGAGCAGGGACAACAGGTGCGTGCGCGGAGTGCTCATGCGCTCACTCTACCCCCGCTCGCGCAGGACGAGGATCACGTGAGTCTCCGCGATGGACTCGCCGGCCACGCGCAGGGCGTCGGGCTCGACGCCCCACGCCGCGAACCCGAGATCCCGGTAGAGCGCGGCCGCCTCGGGAGCCCGGTCGGTGACCCCGGCGTGCACCTGCGAGACGCCGGGCCGCGACCGCGCGAACTCCAGCGCGGCCGTCACGAGGCGCCGGCCCACGCCGGAGGAGCGGTGCTCCCGCGCGACGTAGAGGCCGAAGAGGTGGCATATGTGCGCGGCCTTGACGTGCCGGTCGCGGTAGACGCCGACCATGCCGACGATGTCCGGCGCGAACGCGCCGAACACCGCCTGCTCGGGGTCGGACAGCGACCGCACGACGAAGTCTGCCGAGCGGGCGAGGTCGTCCTCGGGCGAGGCGGCGAACGCGGCCGGCGCCGCCTCGAGCGCCTCCTCCCGGATCGTCTGGTACGGGCGGGCGTCGGCGGTGGTCAGACGACGCACCGTCACCGCCCCACCGTCGGATCCCCTTCGCGCGGCCATCACGGCCTGCACGCGTTCGTCGCGACGGCCGCGTGAGCCGGAGCGCACGTGGACCGGAGGCTCACTGCGTGCGCACCTCGATCACCGCCGAGCACCAGCGGTAGGTGCCCACCGCGGTCCAGGTGAGGCGGTAGATCGTCCGTTTGCCGGGCTCGATCGGCAGGTCCGCGAAGCCCGCGCCACCGGCACCGTGGACGACGATGTCCGCGCGAGCGGTCGGGTCCGTGACGTCGACCACACGGACGCTGAGCGTGGAGCGCGAGTCCTCCGGGTTCGCGATCGCGGCACGGTCCGCGACCCACTTCACACGCGCCTCGGAGCCGGTCGCACCCACGAGCTTGGAGCCGCCCGTGCCGGCGGAGGCCGGATGCTTGAACGGCACGGGCTCGAACCCGACGCCGCCGGCCGACACCCAGCCCGCGTCAGGCTCGAGCAGCCTGGTCCCTCCGGCCGGCGTCCCACCGGGAGTGACGTCCGAGCTGCAGGCCTGCGCCAGCAGCGCGACCGCGAGCACGGCGGCGGCGAGCACGGCGGCCGCCGGCGCGATCGTGACCACACGACGGCCGGCGCTCAGGCTCGCTCGCTCCTGGTCGGAGGCGCCGACACCGAAGTGCACGCCCGCCGCGACCCGGCGATCCCGCTCGTCGCTCATTGGCGGCTCCTGCGTCCGCTGGTACTGCCACGCCAGACGGTACCACGAAGTTCGCAGACGGAGGAGACCCGTGCGGCGCCCGGTCGGCACGATGGGCTCCTTCGCGTCACGCGGTGGCGCCGACGCTACCATCGCGCCAACGGCGTTGCGGGAGATTCACCCCCAACGGGTGAGGCGGCAGGGCGCTTTCGTCGCATAGCTTGACGGCGACACCGAGGCACCGAGGCACGACGGGAGGAGAGATCATGGACCGACGCCTTGTGATCGCCTTGACGATCCTCGTCATGGCGGTCCTCGCCCTGTTGCTCGTGCAGATGAGCAGCGCCATGACCGCCGACGGGACAACGCAGGCGCGGCCGGCGGAGATGCCAGGCGCGGTCGCCATCGGCGGGGCCGCCGCAGTCGATCTGCCACGGCCTTCGCCCATGTCCGCGCCGGAGGTGGCCGCAGGCCTGATGAGCGGCGACTACACGGTCGGGCACCTCGCGTAGGCGGAAGCGATCAGACCTTCTTGACGCCGGCGATGAGCTTGCCGGCCACGTCCTGCGCGTCGCCGTACACCATGCGCGTGTTGTCCGCGTAGAACAGCGCGTTCTCGATGCCGGCGAACCCGGCGCCGCGGCCGCGCTTGATGACGAACGCCTGCTGCGCCTTGTCCACGTCGAGGATCGGCATGCCGTAGATCGGGCTGCCTTGCTCGCGGGCGGCGGGGTTCACCACGTCGTTGGCGCCGATGACGATGGCGGCGTCGGCGGTCGGGAACTCGCCGTTGATCTCGTCGAGGTCGTAGATCATGTCGTAAGGCACGCCGGCCTCGGCGAGCAGGACGTTCATGTGCCCGGGCATGCGTCCGGCGACGGGGTGGATGGCGAACTTGACCTGGATGCCCCGGTCGGTGAGCAGCTTGGCCAGCTCCCAGACCTTGTGCTGGGCCTGCGCCACGGCCATGCCGTAGCCGGGGACGATGATGACCTTCTGGGCGAAGGCCAGGGTGACCGCGGCATCGTCGGGCGTGGACTCCTTCATCGTGCCCTCGATGCCGGCCAGCTCCTGCCCGCCGGCGGCGCCGAACCCGGCGAACAGCACGTTGCCGATGGAGCGGTTCATGGCCTTGGCCATGAGCTGCGTGAGCAGCGTGCCGGCCGCGCCGACCACGATACCGGCGATGATCATGGCGCCGTTGCCGAGCACGTAGCCCTCGAAGCCGACCGCCAGACCCGTGAGGGCGTTGTAGAGGCTGATGACGACCGGCATGTCGGCGCCGCCGATGGGCAGCGTCATGAGCACGCCGTAGAGCAGCGCGAGGGCGTAGAAGAGCACCAGCACGAGGCCCTCGGAGCCGCCGGCGTGGCCCGTGTGCTGCAGCACCGCGACGGCGGCCAGGACGACCGCGGCGGCCAGGACCAGCAGGTTGATGATGTTCTGGCCCGGGAAGAGGAACGATCTCTTGATCAGCCCCTGCAGCTTGGCGAAGGCGATCATGCTGCCGCTGAAGCTGACGGAGCCGATGAGCGCCCCGATGATGCCCAGGATGGCGAAGCTGGCCGTCATGGTCTCGGGGCGCATGAACTCGACGGCGGCGATGAGCGCCGCCGCGCCGCCGCCCATGCCGTTGTAGATGGCCACCATCTGCGGCATGTCCGTCATGGCCACTCGCCGCGCCGCCACGTAGGCGACGGCGCCGCCGATGACCAGCGCCACCGTCATCCAGACGAAGTTGCCCATCTGCGGCGTCGCGAAGGTGATGATGACGGCGACCAGCATGCCGACGCCGGCCCACACGATGCCGCGCCGTGCCGTGCGCGGCGAGCTCATGCTCTTGAGCCCGAAGATGAAGAGGACGGCGGCGGCGATGTAGGCGAGCTGGATGACGTCGCTACGCATCGCCGCCTCCCTTCGCCGCGGAGGCGTCGGCGCCGCCGGACGCCGCGGCCGCGGCGGCGCCCTTCTTCTGGTCGCCCGAGCTCTTGAACATCTCGAGCATGCGCTCGGTGACGGCGTAGCCGCCGACGGCGTTGGCCGCGCCGAGCAGCACGGCGAGGAAGCCGACGATGCGCTCGGGCGTCGTGGTCGCCGCCCCGAGCGCCACCATGGCGCCGACGACGACGATGCCGTGCACGAAGTTGGAGCCGCTCATCAGCGGCGTGTGCAGGATCACGGGCACGCGGCTGATGACCTCGTAGCCGACGAACGCCGCGAGGATGAAGATGTAGACGGCGGCGAACCCGGTGATCATGACGCGCCTCCTTGCTCCGCGGGCGCGTCAGGCGGCGCCGGCGGCGCGGCGCCTCCGGCGTCCTCCGGCGCCGCCGGACGGCTCTCGGGCACGTTCTCGTCCGGATACCCCGCCGCCTCCGCCTCCTGCGCCGCCTGGTCCGGCGGCGGAGGCGGCGCGTCCGGTCCCTCGATCCGTTCGCGGACGCCCTTGTTGACGATCGCTCCGTCCCGGGTGAGCACGCTGCCGGCCAGCACCTCGTCGTCCCAGTCCAGCAGCAGCTCTCCCTCCTTGATGAACGGCGTCAGGAAGTGCATGAGGTTCCGCGCGTACTGGTCGCTCGCGTGCACGGGCAGCATGCCGGGGATGTTGAGCGGCCCGTAGATGAACACCCCGTTGGGCGCGTTGTACTGCTCGCCGGGCCGGGTGAGCTCGCAGTTGCCGCCGCCCTCGGCGGCCATGTCGATGATCACCGCGCCGGACTTCATCCTCTCGACCACGTCGGCGGTGATCAGGACCGGCGAGCGCCGCCCCGGCACCGCCGCCGTCGTGATCACCGCGTCCGCCTCGATGATGTGGCTGTCGACGATCTCCTTGGCCCTGGACTTCTCCTCGTCGGTCAGCTCGCGCGCGTAACCGCCCTCGACCTCGGCGTCGATGCCGGTGTCGATGAAGCGACCGCCGAGCGACTGCACCTGCTCGCGGGTGACGGAGCGCACGTCGTAGGCCTCCACGACGGCGCCCAGGCGCCGGGCGGTGGCGATCGCCTGCAGCCCTGCCACGCCGACGCCCAGCACGAGCACCTTGGCCGGCCGGAGGGTCCCGGCGGGCGTCGTCAGCATCGGGTAGTACCGGCCGGCCATGCAGGCCGACATGAGCACCGCCTTGTAGCCGGCGATCGAGGCCTGGCTGGTCAGCGCGTCCATGGACTGCGCTCGAGTGATGCGCGGCAGCAGCTCGAGCGCGAAGCTCGTGACCTTCTTGTCGCGGAGGGCCTTGATGGAGTCGTCCGCCCTGTACGGCTGCAGCAGGCCGAGGACGACCGTACCCTCGTGCATCTGCGCGACCTCGTCCGGCGTCGGCGGGTCGACCTTCAGGACGACATCGGCGCCGAGGACCTGAGCGTCGTCGTCGACCAGCGTGACCTCCTGGTACTCCTCGTCGCGGATGTGACTCAGCTGGCCGGCGCTGCGCTCGAGCAGCACCTCGGCGCCGAGCGCGGCGTACTTCTCGGCCACCGCCGGGACCAAGGCGACGCGCGTCTCTCCCGTGGCCTTCTCCCGGGGTACGCCAATGCGGACTGCCATCGGACCCTCCTCGTGCGACGGGCCCACTCCGGGCCCGGACAGTCACTTCCCACGGGTCGAGGCACAAAAACCTCGCGGTACAGTGGAAACCCGGCCGTCAAGGTCGGGCGGGGGTCGCCTCACGAGACCGGCGGGACCGCTCCCATCTTCTTGAGCGCCTTGCGCGCCGCCCCCGCGACGGTCGGGTCGCGGTCGGTCATCGCCATGCGGAGCGTGTCCGCCGAGTCGGGGTCGCCGATCCTGCCCAGCGCCTCCACGCACAGCGCACGCAGCAGCGCGTCGGGGTTGTGCATGGTCAGCATGAGCGCGCCCACGGCCGCCGGGTCGCCCATCAGGCCCAGCACGTAGGCGGCATCCTGGCGCCGGTGCAGGTGGCCGTTCTTGAGGATGAAGATGAGCTTGTCGCGCGCCGGCGGTCCGATGAGCACGAGGGCATCGCGACAGTTCTGCAACTGCACCATGTTCTTGGTCTGCAGGTTCTCCACGATGCGGTCGAGCCTGTCCTCAAGAGCTTGACGCGCCTCTTCCGCCAGCGCCGGGTCCTTCGTGTACCTGGCGGCCTTGACGAGCCCGTCGATGTTGCCGGTCGCTTTGAGCTTGGCGACATTGGGTGGGCCGAACACAGCCACAAGCGCTCCTCGAGGTCAAGGGACGACGACCGGGAGAGTCTACCGCAGGAAGGCGGACGCTGTCGGCAGCACGTCACGGCGCTCCCAACGGCCACGCCGGGAGCGGTGCCTACCGCAGGGTGAACGGCGTCATGGCTCCCACCGTCGACGTGTCAACCGCGCCCGAGTCGAGGCCGAAGTCGCGGACCGCGTGCGTGGATGGATCGACCGTGATCGTGATGCACGTCCCCTTGGGAACGACCGCGCCTGAAGGGCTGAAGGAGTTGACGTCCTCGAACGTGCCGGTCATCACGACGACATACTCAGCGCGGTCGTGATCGGCCTCGACGCTGGGATCGCCGGGAGTCAGGCCGACCAGCGGCGCCGCGGCCTGGGCGGTGGTCAGGGCGAACCGCAGCGTGGCGGGCGAGCCGTCGCCGTCCGCGGCGGCCACACGCCCGGCGACCTCCTTGAGCCAGTCCGGAGGAGGAGCCGGCTTCGTTGTGGTCGTCGTGCCGGCGAGTGCCACGCTCACCGCAGCCGCGGTCGCGACCAGGAGACACACCGCCACGACGGCCTGGCGCTTTGAGATCACACGCACGACCTACCTCTCCGCCCCGACAGGCCGATCATACGCTTGCTCCGTCGCTGACGAACATGCGGCTCAGCGCAGGATCCGGTTGGTGACGTCGAGCAGGCGCGCCGGCAGGTCGCGGAAGGCGCGCACCGGGAAGACGTCGCCGCGGCCGGCGTCGGCCAGCTCGCGGCAGAGCTCCGGGTTCATCTTGTAGTCCTCGGTGAGCAGCACGACGAGGTGCGGGAACCGGTGCGCCAGCGGCCGCGGGTCGCCGCCCGACGTGGCGACGCCGTCGGTGATGAGCAGGCCGCTGCGGCGGGGGTTGCGGCCGCGCTCCAGCTCGGCGGCGCCGAGCGCCAGCGCGGCCTCGATGTTGGTGTAGCCGCGCACCGGCTGGTCGAGCATGCGCCGGACGACCTCCTCGGCGGGGTCCGGCACGTCCAGGTGCGTCACGCAGCGCGCCTTGTCCTCGAAGACGACCACGCTGAGGTCCTCGGGGTGCAGCTTGAGCGCGAGGACTGCCGCGGCCGTCGCGGCGACGGCCATGTTCTCGCCGCTCATGCTCAGCGAGGTGTCGACCATGAGCACCACCTGGTGCCGGCGGTCGACCCGGCGTTGCACGATCCAGTCACCCGGCTCCGGATACGGCTTGCCGAGGACGTTGTCGACGGTGGCCTCCACGTCGAGCTCGCCGCCCCACGGCTCGAGCAAGGGTTCACGCACGGTCTGTGTGGCCGCCTGCAGCGGGCCCACCAGGCGGGCGGCCTTCTGCAGGACCGCGCGCGCCGCCAGCCGCTCGGCGTAGTACCGTAGGCCGGGATCGACGATGCGGCAGCCGCTGCGCGTGAGGTTCACGGCGATCGCCCAGCCGTCCAGCGCATCCTTGTCCAGCTTGTAGCGCTCGGCCAGCGCCAGGAGCGGCGCGTCACCGGCCGGCGGCTCCGGGGCGCACTCGGGCAGGCCGCGGACCTCCACGCGGCCGCCGTGCCGGAGCGGCGCCCCGGCGGATGGGGTCAGGCTTTTGGGGCGGGCGCCGGCGGCGCGAGCGCGACGTCCGGGTCCTCGCCGCGTTCGACGACGAGGTCCATGAGCTCGTCGAGCGCGGCCCCGAAGTCCGCGTCGATGTCGTCGCGCAGGTCGACGCGGGTGGTCAGCGCGGCCTCGGCCGCGCGGCGCAGCGTCTCGCGGCTCACGGCGCCGCAGGCGTCGCGGTCGTCGGCCCACAGCCGCTCCGCGATCGCCACCGTGGCGATGGCGCCGCGCACCGACGCGCCCTTGCGGAAGCGCGGGTGCAGCCGCGTCGCCCGCGTGAGCCGCACGGCCGTCCTCACCAGGTTCGCGTCGTCCGAGCCGGTCTCGGCGGTGACGATGGCCGCTTCCTCCGCCGCGTCCTGGTAGTCAAGCGCCAGGTGCTCGAACCGGTCCCTGAGCGCCTCCGAGAGGTGGCCGGTGGCCACGTACTCCACCGGGTTCTGCGTCGCCACCACCTGGAACCCATCGGCCGCCCGCACCTCGCCGATGTGCGGCAGCTGCAGCAGCCGCTCGTCCAGCGAGGGCAGCAGCACGTTCTGCACGCTCTCGGGCATGCGGTTCAGCTCGTTGATGAACAGCACCTTGCCGTCCCGCATGGCCTCGACCAGTGGTCCGGCGAAGAACGCGTCCTCCCCGTACCCCTGCTTCAGCACGAGCGGCGGGTCGAACCAGCCGGTCAGCTTGCTCTCGGAGTAGCGGTCGTCGCCGTCCACGCGCACGGTGTCGCGACCGAGGTGGCCGCAGACGGCCAGGGCGACGGTGGTCTTGCCCACGCCGACGGGACCCTCAAGGAGGAGGTGCCGGCCGGCGCCGAGCACGGCCAGCGCCGTGGCCAGCTCCCGCTCGCGCCCGACGATGCCGTGCTGCTCCTGGATCTGTTCGATGGGGGTCATGGCGTCCTCTTCGTCCGCAGGGATCAGTACGCTCTCGCGATGTCGCCTTGCGGCTCGCTCGGCGCTCACCGGTCTTCCGTGGATTGGTCCGCGAGGATCGGTGCGTCCCGATGATACGGCTCGCCTGTGGCGGCGACCACTCCTCTCACCGGAGCACACGGTCGGCCACCTCGAGCATGCGGCGCGGGAGCGCGGCGAACCCGTCCACACGGACGACGCCGCCTCCTGAGGCC
>Ga0335071_10001488_pt1 | contig 25254 bp, 24 predicted proteins | sample Lox_Sample_15_FD_206724 | JGI IMG/M metagenome (GOLD analysis project Ga0335071, IMG submission 206724) | Soil microbial communities from Loxahatchee National Wildlife Refuge, Florida, United States - Lox_Sample_1.5 | ecosystem: Environmental > Terrestrial > Soil > Wetlands | place: USA...
GGCACGTATCACCTTTTCTGCGCGGAATACTGCGGTACAGATCACTCCCAAATGATCGGCTGGATCTATGCCATGTCGCCGAAGGACTATCAACTCTGGCTGGAGCAGGGAGCCGGAGAGGGTTCTCTGGCTTCCACGGGAGAGAAATATTTCCACCAATTCGGCTGCGCAAATTGCCACCATTTCAGCGGCCACGGTCCGGCGCCGAGGCTGGCCGGCTTATACGGCAGGCCGGTGCAGACCGAGACCGGCATGATCATTGCGGACGACAGCTATATCCGGCAATCCATCCTGGCGCCCAAGGCGCAGCGGGTTCACGGGTTTCAGCTGATCATGCCTACATTCCAGGGGCAACTCAACGAAGAGGAAGTGACAGCTCTGATTGCATACATCAAGGCTCTTGGAGCCGCCCCGGGAGCGGAGATGCCGTCCGGGCCCGGTTCGGAAAATGGCGATTACGGAGGCGTGAGCCCGGACCTTTCCGAGCCCGTTGCGCCTCCAGTCAAGGAACCCAAGTCAGGAGTTCGATAGATGGCCACCATCACCATGCCGGAGGTGCAGGCTCCCCGAAACTATTTGACCGAGAAGACGGGTGCGCTTTCCTGGTTTTTCACGACGGATCACAAACGGATCGGTCTGCTTTATGTTGCGTCCATTACCTTCTTCTTTTTCTTCGGGGGCTTCTTCGCGTTGCTGATGCGGCTGAACCTGCTGACACCCAGAGGGCTGCTGGTCACGCACGAAACCTATAACAAGCTGTTCAGCATGCACGGGATCATCATGGTCTGGTTCTTCCTGATCCCGTCGATTCCCAATACCATCGGGAATTTCGTCCTGCCCCTGGTGATCGGCGCAAAAGATCTGGCATTTCCCAAACTGAACTTGCTGAGCTGGTACATCTTCATGCTGGGAGGGTTCGTCACTCTGTATGCCATGGTGATGGGCGGAGTCGACACCGGGTGGACGTTCTACACCCCCTTCAGTACGGCATATTCCACGACGTATGTGATTGCGGCCGCGGTCGGGATTCTCATCTCCGGTTTCTCCTCGATTCTGACGGGCCTCAATTTCATTGCCACAGTTCATCGCATGCGGGCACCAGGGCTCACCTGGTTCCGTTTGCCCATCTTCGTGTGGTCGATGTACGCGACCAGCGTCATCCTGGTGCTGGCGACGCCAGTCTTGGCCATCACTCTGACCATGGTGGCCGTTGAACGTGCGTTCAAGGTCGGCATTTTCGATCCCGCGCTGGGCGGAGATCCCGTGCTGTTCCAGCACATGTTCTGGTTCTACTCGCATCCGGCCGTCTACATCATGGTGCTTCCTGCGATGGCCGTGGTCAGCGAAATTATCCCCGCATTCTCACGCCGGCCGCTTTTCGGTTACAAGGCGGTAGCGTTTTCAAGTTTGGCCATCGCAAGCCTTGGATTCCTGGTCTGGGGACACCACATGTTCGTCGCGGGAATGTCGGTGTATTCCTCCATGACGTTTTCTCTCTTGAGCTATGCGGTCGCTGTACCCTCGGCCATTAAGGTTTTCAACTGGACCGCCACCATGTACAAGGGGTCAGTCGATATGCAGACCCCGCTGCTGTATGCAATCGGGTTTGTCGCGCTGTTCACGATCGGAGGGAATACCGGTCTGGTACTAGCGGCCATCGGACTGGATGTACACGTGACCGACACCTACTTTGTCATCGCGCATTTCCACTACATCATGGTCGGGGGCACCGTGATGGCATTTCTGGGAGGCATGCACTACTGGTGGCCGAAGATCAGCGGCAGGATGTACCCGGAGTTCCTGGCAAAGTTGTGTGCGTTAACGGTCTTCATCGGATTCAACCTGACGTTCTTCCCGCAGTTCATTCTGGGTTACCTGGGAATGCCGCGTCGGTACGCTTCCTATCCCGCAGAATTCCAGGACCTGAATGTTCTGTCGACGGCCGGAGCATCGATCCTCGGCGTTGGTTACGTCGTCCCGCTGATCTATTTCATCTGGGCCTGGAAGTACGGAGACAAGGCTTCGGACAATCCCTGGCGTGCAACGGGCCTCGAGTGGAAGACGGCGTCTCCACCGCCAACTCATAATTTTGAGGTGACCCCCACGGTTACGTGGGATGCTTACGACTATCAGGCGCAGAAGGAGGAACTGCATCTTGGCTGATCCTCTTGAACTCGCGGTTCGTGAGCAGTTCCATGACCCTGCGCAACAACGGGAGACCTCCACGGTAGCGATGTGGGTGTTCCTCATCACCGAAGTGATGTTGTTTGGAGTGCTGTTTACGACATTCACGGTGTACCGCATCGGCCATCCAGCCGCATTCGATCAGGGCAGCGCGCAGATGGAATTCTGGATGGGGGCCGTGAATACCGCTGTGCTGATTTGCAGCAGCTTTGCCATGGCACTGGCGGTCAACAGCGCCGAGCGAGGCAAGCGGCTGAGGCTGGCTGTCTACCTTTTGCTTACGATCGGGATCGGATTAGTGTTTCTCGGGATTAAGTTCACGGAGTATTACCTGCATTATCAGGACCACAAAGTTCCGGGTCTCAATTTTCAGGATTCGACACCCGACGCCCGCTTCATCGAAATGTTTTTTGTCTTTTATTTCATCATGACCGGGTTGCACGCAATTCACATGCTGGTGGGGATCGGGTTACTCTCCGCGCTCCTGCTGCGCACCTATCTGGGCTCATTTAATGGTGAATACCACACTCCCGTTGAACTCACGGGGCTTTACTGGCACTTCGTCGACGTGGTCTGGGTTTTCCTGTTTGCCATCTTTTACATTCCGGGAGCGCACATGCGATGAGCCAAGTAACAGTATCCGTTCGAACTTACGCCTTTACCTGGGCGACTTTGCTGGCGCTGACCTTGCTGACCTCTGTTATGGGGCTGCTGGATCTGGGAACCTTCAATATGGTCGCGGCCGTGCTGATTGCCTTAATCAAGGCTTCGCTGATTGCCGCAATCTTCATGCACGCCTTTTTTGGCGCGAAGCTGGTTCGGATCGTGGTAGCGAGCGGGGTGATGTGGTTTTTGATTCTTATCGGCCTGACTCTGGCCGACTATCTCACCCGCGGATTGCTCCCATTTCCCGGGAAGTGAGCGGAGCACGGAGGGGTCTCAGGCTGCACGGCGGTCGGTAGAAGGTTGTTCTTTGTCAGCCATGGCCTCGGAATAGGTCTGCCACCGCCGCCAGAGAATCTGCAAAGCCGCAGCCAGCGGGATGGAGAGATAGACACCGATGATTCCTGCAATCTCTCCTCCTGCCAAAACAGCGAAGATCACAGCCAGGGGATGAAGCCGCACACTTCGATGCATGAGTTGGGGCGAGTTCACGTAGTCCTGAACCACGCGCCATCCCAGGAAGAAAAACACCAGCAGCCAGATGTAATGAAATCCGGTCAGATATGCGATAACCAGGACTGCGACAGCTCCCACCAACGGCCCGACGATTGGGATGAATTCCAGAATCCCGGCGAACACCCCGAGGATGACGCCGTACTGCATGCCGGATAGCGCCAAAACCAGCGTGTACGCCAGAATTGAAAGGCCGGCAAGAATCAGTTGGGCTCGAATATAGTGCGCTGCCATATCGTTCACGTCGCGCATCGCGGCCCGTACATAGCTGCGCGCCGTCGGCCCCAGTCGCAGACCCTGTACCCCATACTCCGCCAGTTGTCGTCCTTCCTTGAGGAAGAAGACTGCAAGAATGGGAATGAGCGCCAGCCAGAAGGCGTTGGTTACAAAACTGCCGGCTTTCAGCCCGAGCTGCTGTACCCATGTGAGGATCGCTTGGCGATGCCCGGCTAGAAAATGCTGGATGCGGACCTGTGTTTCGTAGCTCCACCCACGGCTGGAGCCGATCTGGCGCGCGATTTGCCCGGACACAAGCTTGTCAAACAAAGCGGGAGCGGACTTCGTCAGATCACGGCCCTCTGATGCGATGGCCGGTCCGGCACCCAGCGCCATCGCGGCGCATGCCAATGCAAGGACCAGATACACTTCGGCAATCGCGATACCGCGGGATCCCCGCGACACCGCATGCCAGGTCTGAAGCCGGGACACCAGCGGCTCAAAGACATAAGCAAAGAAAATTGCGAAGATGAAGACAACGATCGTCTGGCGCGCGCTATAAATGAACGCCCCGATGAGAAAGAAAATCAGGAGCGTTCTTGCTACAGCGGTCGTGCGTGGGTCCAGCAAGGCCACAGGTGTCGGATGCGGAACGGCAACTCGCGGTTGTGCCTCTGAACCCGAGGTCAGGCCGCCTTGTCCTGGTGGTTTTCGCCGAGTCCGGAGCGGATCTGAAGAAAGCGCGGGATCTGTGCGCGCGAAAAGATTCCTTGGAGTTTTCCTTCGGACACCACAGCGAGCTGGTTCACGTTCTCATGGCTCATCAGCTCAAGAGCTCTCACAGCGGGCATTTCGGGTGGAACCTCCCGAAGTTGGTTCAGCGGATGCATGATGCTCTGCACGCTGGTCTGATCCCAGAGATCACGGCTGATCTTTTTTACATCGTTCGTATTCACCAGACCGATCATATTCTCGCTCTGTGTGACGATGAAGCAACGGGCAGTGCTGTGCAGGAGGTAACGTTCGACAAAATCCCGGAGGCTTAGGTACCCTTCTACGCGCGTGCAGTCGCTTTCCATCAAGTCGCCGACGCTTTGATGACGCAAGCCCGATACGATCCCCACCTGCATATAACTGCTGCGCGCGGCCTCGAGCAGGAACCATCCAATGAACGCGAGCCACAAACCGCTGAAGTTCGCTCGTCCCAGGAACAGGAAAAGCCCATAAAGAATGAAGAGGAAAGCAATCACCTGCCCGACTTGAGCGGCGATCTTCGTGGATCGTTCCGGCTCTTTTGTGACCCACCAGACAATGGCGCGGAGAACGCGTCCGCCGTCCAGGGGAAATCCAGGGATCATGTTGAAAACGGCAAGTGCGACGTTGATATAGCCGAGCCATAGCAGAATGGCTGCGACTGGCCCCGCGGGTTCGCTGCCAGTGCGCCACCCAAGGGCCCGAACGATCCCAAGCAGTACAAGCCCTATGACCAGGCTGGTGAGTGGGCCAACAATGGCGATCCAAAACTCGGTTTTGGCATCCGACGCTTCCGTTTCGATCTGTGACACTCCGCCCAGGGCAAATAGAGTGATGGCGCGGACCCGCAATCCATGTGACTTGGCGACCAGGGAATGAGCTAACTCATGCGACAGAAGGAAGACGAAGAACAGAACGGAGGTGATGATGGATGCCGCCCAGGTTACAACTGAGCTCCACTCCGGACGAACCATGTGGAAGTGAGCGGCGAGAGAGTAGGCGATGAGAATAGCAATGACCAGCCAGCTGTAGTGAAGACCAATTTCGATGCCGGCGATGCGACCGAGCTTTATATGCGATTGCATATTTGCAATCCAACTCCGGCTTCAGTCCTGAAGCGGCAGGGAAAGAGTAGGCCCGGCAAAATCGATTCCTATCGCCGTGTGAACAGGCCTGTGAAGCTGTAGCCCAAGATAAACGCAAGCGCCGCCCCTGCCAGCGATGAGGGCGCAAGATGTCTCTGGACCATGTGGGTGGCGCTCAATTGCTGCTTGGCCTCATCTACTTTCGAAATCAGCTCAAGCGCTGTCTTGTGAAGACGTTCGCGCTGCTCGAGCGCGCGGGTTTGCAGATTCTCGATCGGTGCCGCGCTCATAGGATGTTCCTCGCTTCCTGCTGCAGCCATACTTTGTCGGCACTGAGAACTTCCATGGTCCGGTTCGGCATCACACCCTTTCTGGCCAAGTGCTGCTTCGCGGCGAGTGCTGCAATTCCTCCAATGAGCCCCCAGAAGAAGCCCACAATGAGGAACCCGAAGAACCAGCGATAGTCTCCGCCGATCCAGCCGGCAAACACGCTTACCAATGCAAGGGACAGAAGCAAGAAGGCCGTGCTCAGGAAAACGGTTCCCATCACGAGCAAGGGCAGGGCGGCCTTGATCGCCCGTACCTTATCGTCCAGTTCGCGCCGCAGCAGTTCAATGCGGGTCTGCATGAACTCCTGGACTTCGTTCTTCAGTTCGGTCAGGATGTCACTCAGGCTCCGCTTGTTATAGATGTCCCCGTTCATTACCGACTTGACCTCCATATGCGAGTTCCTACTCCGAGCAGAAATGCGGATGCTGCGATAATCCCCAGCAGCATCAACGGATTTCTCTCCTTCACCTGCCGGGTACGGGCCTTCATTTCCCGGACCATCGACTCAGATGCAGACCGGGAGCGCTGGTAGGCAGATTTGATCAAGTCCTTTGCCTCAGTTTCCGCCTTTCCGAGCCATTGCCCGACCGGGTTCCGGGTGCGTTCCGGAAGCAAGCGCGGTGCTCCATAGCTCTCAGCCCCTAGCACCACGGTCGCTTCGGCCACTACTGGAATGGCGGTTTCCGTTGTGCGGGCATTGTGGGCATCTACTCGCGGTGCTGTTTCGTAAGGACGGTCCATTGTTGTTCCATCCGGGTTCTCTTGTTCTGCTGGCAATGCAAACCTCTTCTCAACCGCAGTTAGGATGCCTCCGGCTTCGCACATGTTGTCAGTGAACGAGCGGGTCGTGACAGGTCAGCAACTTGGTAATGCGCAGCGGCAGAGACGTTTAGCGCGAAAAATGGAGGCAACTACCTTTTCTCTTCCTCCAGGGAAATAGGCTGGACCTGGTCGATCCCGGCGGCAAATAGCAGGAGGATCACCGGGATGGACAAGCTGTACAGGCGCCAATGGGAATTCAGCCAGGTGCCTGAGACCGATCCGAACGCGTAACAAAGCCAGATGACGGCCATGAATGTGGCTGTCTGAAACTCCAATCGCTTCCACCCGCGCCGCAGCACGTCGAACCAATCCAAGTTTTGCTGCCATTGATCATGCAGCCAGAAAAACCAGGTTGCGAGCGATTCCGCCAGTTGGTTCAGCATGCCAGTGACAAAGGTTGTGTGAATCGTCAGCGGTCCGAGATGCGTGAGCGTCGCTGTTTGCAGTCCCATCGCCAAGGCCAGCAGAACAAGTGAGAACTGAGTCCCTGGCGCGCCGGCAGCATGGTCCAGAGGAGATGCAGGGTAGGACAACATCACGGTAAGGACGAGGGCGGCTTCCATCAGCAGCGTAACGCCTGCAATCCGCTCGATTTTTTTGCGGGCTCCAGCTTCGATTACGGCACGCCCCACCACGGAACCGGCGACGAAGGCGACAATGACGCTTCCGGCCAACACGAACTCATTCCAATCCCCGGTAATTACTGTCTGGCCCACCCGGACCGTGTCGCCGGTCATATTCGCGACGAAAAGGCGATAAATATTCAGATATCCGACAATATCCACCATTCCGGATCCGAAGGTGAGAAGCAGCACAACGGCGGCCTTGGCTTTCTGATGCGGGCTCTGAAACGCAGGCATGCAATCCAATCGGGCTGGTATTGGACCGGTACGACTTCCATGGCATCGGCGCGTACGATCCAGTTAGAGGATACGGCTCGCACTTGCACCCCTGAAGGTGCATGCAGAGCTTTTGCCAGCCAATGGAATAGATGCGGGGCGGTAAACGTCTGGCTACGGGAGCAAGAGAAGTGCGAGCGCCGATTCAGCGCGGCCGGGGAGTTTCTGTCACTTGCGAGTGCCGCGGGCGTGGACCGGGGTCACTGTTTCGTGCCGGACTCATCGAGCGCGAGATTAAGTTCCAGCACGTTGACGCGTGGTTCTCCAAGGATTCCGAAGTCGCGTTGATGGGTGTGTTTGTTCACTAACTCCCGAACTTGCGATTCTGGCAACCCACGCTCCCGCGCGATGCGGGGAACTTGAAAAGCCGCGGCGGCAGGCGATATTTCCGGGTCGAGCCCGGAGGCCGAGGTCGTGAGCAGGTCGACTGGAATCGGCTCAGCGGGATTTTCCGCATGCAGGGATGCCGCGTCAGCACGCACGCGCTCAATCAGCTTCTGATTGGTCGGGGCAAGATTTGTGCCGCCCGAATTCGCCGCGTCATATCCATTTCCGGCAGCCGAGGGCCGCGGATGGAAGTATCTGGCCGAAGAGAAGGGCTGAGCAATAATGCGGGATCCGATGGCCTGCCCGTCACGAATGAGGATTTGTCCGTTCGCTTTCGCAGGAAAAATAAGCTGTGCCAAGCCGGTAATCACCAGGGGATAAACCAGGCCGAGCAGGACCGTCAGCACGATTGTCATCAGAAATGATGTGATCAGATTTTTTTTCATGAAATGCCTCAGGCGAGCCGTACCGCGGTAATCAGCACGTCGATGATTTTGATGCCCAGAAAGGGCGCGATCAAGCCGCCTACGCCATAGATCAACAGGTTGCGGCGCAGGAGCGCCTCGGCATTCATCGCCCTGTATTTCACCCCGCGCAGGGCAAGAGGAATCAGCGCAATGATAATCAGGGCATTGAAGATTACCGCGGAGAGCACGGCGGACTCCGGCGTCTTCAAATGCATGATGTTCAGCGCGTTCAGAACAGGGAAGGTCCCGGCAAACATTGCCGGGATAATGGCGAAATACTTGGCGACATCGTTCGCGATAGAAAACGTAGTCAGGGCGCCGCGCGTCATCAGCAATTGCTTTCCGATTTCCACGACCTCAATGAGCTTCGTGGGATTGGAATCGAGGTCCACCATGTTTCCCGCTTCTTTCGCAGCTTGCGTTCCGGTGTTCATTGCCACACCGACATCTGCCTGCGCAAGCGCGGGAGCATCGTTGGTGCCGTCTCCGGTCATCGCGACTAATTTGCCGCCAGCCTGCTCAGTGCGAATCAGCTTAAGTTTGTCTTCCGGGGTAGCCTGGGCAAGGAAATCGTCGACGCCAGCTTCTCGTGCAATCGCCGCCGCCGTCAGGGGATTGTCTCCGGTGATCATGACGGTGCGGATCCCCATGGAACGCAGTTGGGCGAAGCGGTCGCGTATCCCACCTTTTACTACGTCCTTCAAATGGATGACGCCCACGGGATGACGATTCTCGGCAACCACGAGCGGCGTCCCGCCTGAGGAGGCAATCCTTTCGACGACCGCTCTCATTTCACCGGAAAATGGCCCATGCCCGTTTTGCTCGACGTAGCGCATGATCGCATCGGCAGCACCTTTGCGAATCTCGCGCCCGTCGAGGTTGACTCCAGACATGCGAGTTTGAGCCGTGAAAGGAATAAATTCAGCCTCGTGGCTGGCAAGCTCGCGGCCGCGCAGTTTGTACCGCTCCTTGGCCAGAACCACGATGGAGCGGCCTTCCGGAGTCTCGTCGGCGAGGGAAGAGAGCTGAGCTGCGTCTGCCATCTGTAGTTCGCTGATGCCCGGAGCGGGCAAAAATTCCGTAGCTTGCCGATTGCCGAACGTGATGGTGCCAGTCTTGTCGAGCAACAGTGTATTCACGTCTCCGGCTGCCTCGACGGCGCGCCCCGACATGGCCAGCACATTGTGCTGCACCAGGCGGTCCATGCCGGCAATGCCTATTGCCGAAAGCAGGCCACCGATCGTGGTTGGGATCAGGCACACAAGCAGCGAAACAAGCACGAACACAGTCTGGGGCGATCCCGAGTAGACGGCGAAAGGCTGAAGTGTCACGACTGCGAGCAGGAAGATGATCGTCAAACCTGCGAGCAGGATGTTCAGCGCAATCTCATTGGGTGTCTTTTGACGAGCTGCTCCCTCCACTAGGGCAATCATGCGGTCGAGGAACGTTTCTCCGGGGTTCGAAGTGATCTTTACCTTGATGTGATCGCTGAGGACCCGTGTTCCGCCAGTCACCGCCGAGCGATCGCCGCCAGCTTCGCGAATGACCGGCGCCGATTCTCCCGTAATCGCCGATTCATCCACCGAGGCCACTCCCTCCACAATCTCGCCATCTCCAGGAATCAGTTCGCCGGCCGAAACGGATACGCAATCGCCGGCGCGCAGTTTCACACTGGGCAATTCCAGCAATTTCCCGTCCGGGCGATAAACTTTCGCGATCGTTTCAGTTCGGGCCTTTCGCAGGGTGTCCGCCTGTGCTTTGCCGCGTCCTTCGGCCATTGCCTCGGCAAAATTCGCGAACAGCACGGTGAACCACAGCCAGAGCGTGATCTGCAGGTTGAAGCGGAAGGCTTCGTGCGGTTGCAGGATCAGGAGAACAGTCGTGATCACGCTGCCAATTTCGACCACGAACATAACAGGGTTTCCCATCATGTGGCGTGGATTCAGCTTCAGCAGGGAATTCCATCCTGCACTGCGCACCAGAGTCGGGTCCCAGACAGATTTGCGGCGGCTAGCCATGCGGCTCCTCAGAAAGTCTTTCCTGCATACAGAAGCAGGTGTTCGAGAATCGGCCCCAGACTCAAAGCCGGGAAAAACGTCAATGCACCAAGAATCAGAATTACGCTGATGAGCAGGAACGTGAACAACGGTGTCGTAACCGGGAATGTTCCCAGCGACGGCGGCACGTACTTCTTCTGCGCCAGGTTCCCGGCGATTCCCAGCATGGGGATGATCATCAAAAAACGGCCGACTAGGGTTGTGATTCCGATTGCCGCGTCGTACCAGGGCGTGTTGACGGCGAGCCCCCCGAACGCCGAGCCGTTATTGCCGGCCCCGGAGGTGAAGGCATAGAGAATTTGCGTAAATCCATGCGGGCCCGGATTCGAGATGCTGCTCGTGCCGAAGCCCTTCACCGAGGAAATTCCCGTAAGAGCAAGGATGATCAACGGGAACACGAGCGAGACCAGCATGGCCATCTTCACGTCGTAAGCTTCAATCTTCTTGCCCAGGTACTCCGGTGTGCGTCCCACCATGAGGCCGGCTATGAAGACGGCGAGGACGATGTACACCAGGATTCCGTACATCCCGGAACCGACCCCGCCGAAGATGACTTCGCTCAGCATGATGTTGACCAGCGGCACCATGCCACCGAGCGGGGTGAACGAGTCATGCCAGCCGTTGATGGCTCCGCAACTGGCATCTGTAGTCACGGTGGCGAACAAGGCGGAGTTGGCGATCCCGAAGCGTGTCTCCTTGCCTTCCATGTTTCCACCGGGCTGCGTGGCCGTGACATGCTGCGCGACGGAAGCCGGATAAAGTGGATTTCCTTTCGCTTCGGCCCAGTACGCTACGGTCACTCCGACGAGAAACAGGATGGCCATTGCAGACCAGACCGCCCACCCGTGAGCAGTCGAACCAGTCATGCGGCCAAGGGTGTAGGTCAAGCCCGACCCGATCGCAAAAATGCAAAACAGCTCGAACAAGTTCGTGAGTGGGGTGGGATTTTCGAACGGGTGCGAACTGTTCCCGTTGAAGAAGCCCCCGCCGTTTGTGCCGAACTCCTTGATGATCTCCTGCGAGGCGACCGGACCCTGGGCGATGGTCTGAGTCGAAACCGTATCCACTACGGGTTTGCCGTTAGGGTCAACGACCGGCTTGCCGTCTGAACTCTGGCGCTGTACCTGTTGCGGTTCGATCAGCTTGACGGTGTCGTAGGGCTTGAGATTCTGTACCACTCCCTGGGAGACAAGAAACAGGGACCCGATCACGCAAAAGGGAAGCAGCACCCACAGGCAGCAGCGTACGAGATCGACCCAGAAGTTTCCGATCGTTTGCATCTGTCGCCGCGCGATCCCTCGAATGAAAGCGATCGCCAGCACGATCCCGGTCGCGGCGGAAACAAAGTTGTGAAAGGCAAGCCCGGCCATCTGCGTGAAGTAGCTCATCGTGGTCTCGCCGGAATAGGCTTGCCAATTCGTATTCGTGGTGAACGACGCCGCAGTGTTGAAGGCCAGATGTTCGGGTGTGACACCCGCCAGATGCTGTGGATTGAAGGGCAGAATGCCCTGGATCCGCTGTATCAGATACAACACCAGCATGGAAACTGCACTGAACAGCAGCATGGCAATGGCATATTCCGTCCAGCGCATTTCATGCTTCTCGTCAACGCCCGTCGTCCGGTAAATCGCGCGCTCGAGCGGACGCAGGAGGAAATCGAGGAACGTGCGCTCGCCCTCGAAAACCCTGGCCAGGAAGATACCCATCGGCTTTGTAACGGCGAAAACCAGACCGAGGAACAGGAAGATCTGTAACCATCCGTTGAGAGTCATGTCAGAACTTCTCCGGACGCAGCAGGGCGTAGAACAGGTATACGGTAACCAGAGCGCTTACGATGAGCATGATCAGCGATCGCAGGTCCATGAGCGTCTCCTACTTCACCCGGTCACAGAAATGCACGTAAGCAATCGATACGGCGAAGAATGCGATTGTCACCGCGACCCATAAAGCATCTTGCATTGAGTTTCTCCATCGAACCAGTTATCACCGTCCTCGACGAGGGTGGCAGGGCGGGAGCATCACAGCAAGGTCACGCTGTCCCCGTCTTGCCTCGAGCCTTGCGACCGTGAATTCTGGGGTCCATCACAACGACCTCACCGTGGACTCGGGATGGCCGAAGCTTTACCCGGTTGATCCCGCCCGCCCGAAGAATCTCTTTCAGGAAACCAGCAAGAACGCATAGCAAGAAAACGACCGCGCCAAAGCAAAGGATTTCGAGGCTGAATCGCATGATTTGACGGTCGCCGCTGAAAGCATTCACCCAAAGCGAGTGGATCATGCCGTCCGTAAAATCAGGCTCAAAAATGCATAAAGAAATCGTAAAGCCATGTTGCTATCACAATGGACGGGGTAACCGGCGGCAGAGACATTCAGGCCAGCACCCTTCCGTAATGGCTGCCAGAGCATATTTGGACTCAGCCCTTCCCCGGCGTTGTAAACTGACCTATACCCCTGAAATGAATCGGGATTCCACGCGCACGGACATGTCCGAGCTTGCCGTTTCGGTGCAGCAGGAAGTAGCAAGGCTCGCCGCCTCCCCGGAGGTGCGCTCCGCCTTCAATTGGTTTCGTCTGCAGGAACCGCAACTGACTCACTGGCAGATGGAGATGGCGCGAATCCCTGCGCCGCCATTTGGGGAATCCGCCCGCGGCGAATGGCTGGCTGAGCGTTTCCGCGAGGTAGGCCTCGACGACGTGCGGATCGACGATGTAGGAAATGTGTTCGGGATCCATCCCGGATTCGGACGCCGGTATATAGCGCTCAGCGCGCACATCGACACCGTATTTCCCGCCAACACGCCATTGAATATCCGCCAGCAGGGAAGCCGGATCTATGGGCCCGGGGTTTCTGACAACGGCGCAGGTGTTACCGCGATGCTGGCGATCGGGGCCTTATTGCGATCGGTACGCATCCGTCATGCGATGCCCTTCGTGTTCATCGGCAACGTCGGGGAGGAGGGAGAAGGCGATCTGCGGGGCATGCGCCACATCTTTTCCACTCCGCGATGGAAGGACTCGATCGCGCACAGCCTGGTTCTGGATGGAGCCGGAGCTGACACCATCGTGGCTGAGGCTCTGGGCAGCCGCCGCTTCGAAGTGATTGTGCGCGGGCCGGGCGGGCACTCGTGGAGCGATTTCGGTGCGCCAAACCCGATCGTAATTCTTGCCAAAGCGATCGAAACCTTCACCGCAACCCCCGTGCCGACTACGCCCAAAACCACATTCAATATCGGAGTCATCCGCGGCGGAACCTCAGTCAATTCCATCCCCGAATCAGCCAGCATGAAGGTGGATATCCGTTCGACTTCCATGGCGGAAATGGAGAGATTGGAGCAGTCATTGCGGCTGGACCTGAACCGCGCTGCCGAAGACGAGACGGTGGCGGCGGAGTTGCGGTCTGCGGCGCAAAAGCGCCCAGGTGTGAGCTGCGAAGTTGTGGTGATTGGAAGCCGTCCTGCGGGCGAGCTGCCGCCCGGTGCTCGCATCCTGGAAGTGGTCCGGGCGGTCGATGCCCAACTGTCCAACGCCGCCCAGGTGCAACGTGCCTCCACTGATGCGAACATTCCGTTGTCCCTCGGTTTGGAAGCGATTGCGATTGGCGGCGGTGGTTCGGGAGGCGGCGCTCATACCCTACAAGAGTGGTTCGATTCCGGGGGCCGCGAATTGGGCCTTAAACGCATTCTTCTCACCATGTTGACGCTGGCGGGGGTCGGGGGATGAATCAGAAATCGGGACTAGCAGTGTTTGCAACTCTGGGGATCTTTCTCGCAAGTCCAGCCAGGAACCTGAGTCAGAATTCCGGTGAGAAGCCGGTCACGGCTCCAAAAGCCGACATTCTCTTCGTTCACGGCAACGTGTACACCGGAGTGCCCGCCAATACTCCCTTCAGTTCGATTTTGAGGGAAGAGGCGATTGCCATTCGTGGAGATCGCATTCAGGCGGTGGGGAAGAACGTCGATTTGGAAAAGTTGAAAGGCCCGCAGACACAGGTCATCGACCTTGCGGGGCATTTCGTCATGCCGGGTTTTAATGATGCCCATGTGCACCTCTACGACGCCGGGATGACCAGGTTGAGCGTCGATCTCACGGGCGTGAAATCCCTCGAGGAATTTCGTGAGCGGTTGCAGAAGAAGGTGGACAGTTCCAAGCCCGGCGACTGGATACTCGGAGGAGGCTGGGACGAGACGTTGTGGCCGGTAAAGACCCCGCCCACGCGTTGGGATCTCGATGAAGTTTCTACTGGACATCCGATTTTGCTGGTTCGTGTCGACGGTCACGTTGCGGTGGCCAACACCCGCGCCCTTCAACTGGCAAGCATCACGCTAGCCAGCCGCGATCCACAAGGCGGCCACATCGATCGTAATGAGAACGGCGAGCTGACGGGACTTCTGCGCGAAACTGCGCAAGACCTGGTTCACAACGTCATCCCCCCCGCAAGTCTCGAGGATCGCCGTGAAGCCATCGAGGCCGCCCTCGCCGATGCGGCGTCGCACGGCATCACTTCCGTTCAGGATTGCTCAAGCTGGACGAAGGCTTGCGCAGACTGGGAAGATTTCCAGATTCTGGAAGCACTGGAAAAAGAAGGCAAGCTGACCGCCCGCATCACCGAGTGGTTGGATTTTAACCAGCCCGTCGAAGACTTGATCAAGAAACGCGATTCCCACCCGCAATCCGACTTGATGCTCCATACCGGCATGCTTAAAGGATATCTGGATGGATCGCTCGGATCGCACTCGGCGGCTATGCTGGAGCCGTACAGCGACGATCTCAAGAATACAGGTCTGCCACGCTTTGACGCCGCCCGGCTGAACGATCTCACCAAAGAACGGGTGCTGGCGGGTTTTCAAATCGGGTTTCACGCGATTGGAGACAAGGCAGTTCAGATGGCGCTCGATGCCTTCGGCCAGGCGGAGCAGGCAGCGCAGGAAGCGCATGTAAAAGCAGCCGATGGCGGTAGCAATTTTCGTTTGCGCATCGAACATGCCCAGGTTACGAATCCGGGACAAATCGCTCAATTCAAGCAGCTCAAAGTGATCGCCTCCGTCCAGCCCAGTCACCTGCTGACCGACATGCGATGGGCGGGGGACCGTCTTGGATCCAAGCGGTCCGCCACTTCGTACGCCTGGCTCAGTTTCTTGAATAAAGGCGTCGTGCTTGCGTTCGGGACTGATTATCCGGTCGAATCGGTCTCTCCCTTCCGGGGTCTCTACGCGGCGATCACTCGTAAGAGCGAAAACGGCAAACAGGAATATTTCCCTGATCTAAGGCTGACCATCGACCAGGCCATCGCCGCTTACACTACGGGCTCCGCATTTGCCGAATTTGAGGAGAAGGAAAAGGGAAAGATCGTCCCCGGAATGCTGGCGGACTTCACTGTGTTGGACCGCGATCTGACCGCCGTCTCCGCGGAAAAGATGCTTGCCACCAAAGTGCTGCGGACCGTGGTCGGAGGCAAAACCGTGTACGAGGCGAAATAGTCCCTCGGTCTCGCTTCCTATGCATTTCTGCCGGGATTGTAACAATACTCATCAGACCTCACTCCTGGCTTGCACTACTAAGTTGACCAATATCAAACGGTTTTCTCCGTTTTTGCGTCTAAATGGGTCAGGACCTCGAGGTGTTGATTGAGGAGACCACCCGGAAATTTGGCAACACGATTACTGGGTATAATGAAAAGGTTCTGAGTTTTCGGAGGAAAGTCGACATGGATTCGCGCGCAATGTGGGTGCGCATGAGGGCTCACGGTTGGGCCTACACCCTGAGTGTTCTGCTGACGCTGTCCCTTGGAATTCTGATTGGGACAGTCATCTCGTATGGAGTGAAGGGGAAAGAGGGACAGAAGGGCGGGGGGGACATAACCCCGTTAGCCATGCCGGCATCCTCCGCGTCTTCGGGGAACGGTTTCTCGCAGCAACTGTCGAATGCTTTCGCCCAGGTAGCGAAACAGCTGGAGCCAAGTGTCGTCAACATCAATACCGAATCGACGATCAAGAATTTCCATCGCCGTGGCGGCCAGGGAGGTCAGGGTGGTGGCGATGACGAGGACAACGGCGGCGGTGGCGGCGGCATGGACGACTTCTTCAACCACTTCTTCGGTGGACCTGGCGGTCAGATGGGCCAGGGAGAAGGTCCGATCCGTGAACATTCGCTTGGTTCGGGTGTCATTGTCGATCCCAAGGGCTACATTGTCACGAACCGCCACGTGGTTGAGAAGGCAGACCGGGTCCGTGTCCGATTCCAGGACGATCCGCCCGGAGTACAGCACGACGCCAAGGTCATCGGAAGCGACCAGGAAACGGACCTTGCGGTGATCAAAGTAGAGGTCGACCGCTCCTTGCCGGCGGCGAAGCTGGGTAATTCCGACAGCATGCAGGTGGGTGATTGGGTTCTTGCTGTAGGCAGCCCGTTCGGTTTGACTGAATCTGTGACGGCTGGAATCGTTTCGGCAAAGGGGAGGGACATCGTTCCCAATCGCCAGTTCCAGACGTTCATCCAGACCGATGCAGCGATCAATCCCGGGAACTCCGGTGGGCCGTTGGTCAACATGAGCGGGGAAGTGATCGGAATCAACACCGCGATCCTCAGCGAGACCAATGCTTACGCAGGTGTGGGATTTGCGCTGCCCTCGAAGACCGTTGTCGATGTCTACAACCAATTAACGGGACCGGAGCACAGGGTTTCGCGTGGCTCGATCGGAATTATGTTTGACGCCGTCGAGAATCCAGCGATTACCCGTGTTTACGGAGCGGGAAGCGGAGTGACCATCTCCAGCGTGGTGGCTGGAAGTCCCGCTGACCAGGCGGGGCTGAAGGTGGGCGATACGATCACCACGGTCGACGGCAAGAAAGTTAGCAAAGGTTCCGAGTTGGTGGGCGACATCGCGTCCCGCAAGCCGGGATCGAAAGTTCAACTCGGTTTCCTGCGTAATGGGAAGCAGCAGGACGCTACGGTCGTGATTGCCGACCGCGCCAAGCTCTTCGCTACAAGACTGGGTGAAGACCAGGAAAATGAGGACAATAACGCGCCAAGGCAGAGCAAAATGGGCGTGACCGTCCGCAAGGTAACTCCTGAGATAGCCGATCGTCTTGACATGCCTGCTGGTAAGGGAGTGATCGTGCAGGATGTGAAGCCCGGTTCGTTCGCGGAGGATATTGATCTCGCGCGTGGCGACATCATCCTCGAGATCAACAAGCAGCCGGTGAACAGTGAGGAGGACTTTTCCCGCATCGAATCGAACTTGAAGAGCGGGCAGGATGTCGTCCTGCTGGTGCGCCAGCGGGGATCATCACGGCAGGACGGTACCATCTTCAAGGCCGGTACACTTCCGTAACCCGAATCGGCCCAACGGGACTGGCGCTGCAGTTGATAAACGAGCATCATAGACGCCAGTCTCGTTGGGTTTTCCTTTTTTGTGCTGTTGCGCCGAGCAGGTTGGCATTGATGGCTCATGCCTTGCGTGGAAATCGTTTTTCACAAAGCGTTGTTCTTGCGCTGACGGTATGTGCCTGCGCGCTTTCCCTCTCGGCTGCCCAGCAGACAGCCAACTCCAAGCCCAAAAGCGCAAAACCAAGCACGGCGAAGAAAACGAAAGCTTCGAAGCCGGCCGCCAGCAGTTCCAATCGACATCACACTGGGAGCAAGTCTGCGGCTTCGACTTCGGCGCGAACGGGTGCGCACCGCACTTCCCGCCACTCTACTCGGAAAAAGAATTCACGCCTGCGAGGCCAACAGAAGATCGACTCCGAAAGAGCAACCTCGATCCAGGAAGCGTTAATTCGGGAACATTATTTGAGCGGCGAAGCCAGCGGTACCTGGAACCAGGCAAGCGAGGATGCGATGCGCCGGTACCAGGCTGACCATGGCTGGCAAACGAAAGAGGTGCCGGATTCCCGCGCCCTGATCAAGCTTGGATTGGGTCCCAGCAAAGATCACCTGCTCAATCCTGAGAGCGCAATGACGACCGCCCCGGATGCACCGCGTTCCACCACTCCTGCACCGGAATCACACAGTCCACGCCCCGAAGCCCCCAATTCCGCCAATGAAGCTTCGCAGAGTGATTCGCCGAGCCCACAGTAGTTAGCAGTGGCGGGGCGTTCATCATTCCGTAGTCAAGCTTGTCTAGTTGTTGTTTCTGTTTGCTCCCGCTGGACGCGGAAAGTAAGGCAGCGGCTGGTTGCTGATGATGGCTCGAGGATTGTTGTCGACCAGGGCGTCCGCAATTTCGTCGCCGCAAGTTTCGGCGGCAGCGTCGCGTGCTGTCGAGAGAACCGGAATCCGTTTTTGCAGGTCGTGGGCGTCGGTGGCAAGCACATGCACGGCCTGATGTTCGAGGAGCCACTGTGCGGCTCGACGTGTGCGTTCTCCCCAGAATCCCGTCAAAGCCGAGCCGGTCACCTGCACAATGAAGCCCTGCTCAGCCCAGTCCAGCACTCTTTGAAGATTCTGGCGCAGGATCGGATTGCGTTCGGGATGCGTGATGATCGGGGTCAGGCCGCAATCGCCCAGTTTGATCAGGGAATCTGTGCTTTGCTCAGGGATGCTGTAATTACTGAATTCGACCAGGAGATATCGAGTCTCATCGATTACATAGCGCGTTGGATTCAGCAGGGCATCCTGGATGTTTTCGTACGAGAGATGAAAATCGCATCCCAGTCCGATCTTTAGAACGTTACCGACGCGTTGCTGAAGTTCTTCTGCTCGGGATTTGTGTTCCTGGCGATCATAGCGGTAGCGATCGTTCGCGTGCGGGGTCGCTACCATATACGTGATGCCATCCGCCGCGGCGGCCCGGCAAATCGCGACCGCATCGTCCCAAGTCTTGGGCCCGTCATCAACTTCAGGAAGAATATGAGAGTGGATATCGACCAATGTGATTGAACAGGAGTACAGTCGCGTTCCGCGCACTCGTGCCTTTCCTGATTTAATCAGATTCGATCCGAAAGAGAAAGCACGATGGCAGCCATCAAGGCTGAAGACGAGATCAGTGATTGCGAACCGCAGCTTCGATTTGATTGAGGAGTAAGGGCAAGCGTGCAGCATCTGCCGGAGAATGTCCAAACCGGGCGAGCTCGTACACCTCGGTAAACCGCAAGACGAGTTCGCGCAATGGCACGTCCTCAATCTGCTGAACGAACTCCGAAGCTGTATGGTTGTCTTGCTTCAGTAAACCTCGTCTCTTCAGTGAGCGGGTCATCTGGATGTACCACATCGCTGCAGCCTGTTCGGGCGACCGGGCAGGATTTGTCCGAAGCCTGTAGTCTCGTATGAGTTCCGCGATACGCTTCCAGTTGCGCAAGGTCAGGAACAGCAGCGATGATCCGACTGCGATCAAGATCCAGCGAGTGGGCGAGTGTTGTGCTCTGTCCTGGGCATGGTGGGCCCACTCGAGAAGAGCCTCGTAGCGGAGTCGAGCCCAGTTCCGGGCATCCTCCCACAGATTATGCGACTTGGTTAGAGCGGCTTGGCCAATTACGTACTGATGCGAGGTGTCGTAACTCACAATCCAGTCGCGCCAAAATGATGCCATCGCATCCACGTACAGCCCCATCCGTGCCCATCCCTGCGGAATGTTGGCCCCGCCGCCGGGAGTGGGATCAAATGTCTGCCAGCCATACTCGGGAAAGTAGGCTTCTACCCAGGCGTGTGCGTCCTTGGCCCGCACGACATAGTTCCCGGTCAGATCATTGAACTCATCGCTGCGGAATCCGTTGACCACGCGCGAGGGAATTCCCAGCGTACGAAGCATGACTGCCATTGCTGAAGCGAAGTACTCGCAATGGCCCCGCTTCCGCTCGAAGAGGAAGTTCGCAATGGGATCAGCAGGCTCCGCTCGCGGGAGTTCCAGGGTGTACTCGTAGCGGGTCCGAAGATAGTTCTCGAGCGCTGTAACCTGATCATATTCCGTCGTAGCGGACCCTGCAATTCGTTTCGCCAATTGCGCGACGCGCGCATCGACGCGCGGCAATTGCAGGTAGGTCGAGACCACTCCTTCTGGATATTCCGGCCCAGCCTTGCGCAAATCTGTGGCGGATGGAGTCGCGATATCTGAATCCGCTTCATAGCGGCTGATCGCATGGTGCGTATCGAAGTTGTAGACTGCCCCTCCGGCATCGGTCGCCAGGAGTTGATATCCCCCATTGACCGTACGCGCCCACGGCGCGAGGAAGAACACATTCGTACCGATGGGTTCCATCAAAACTCGATAGTGGATCGTCGTGGCATGTCGTGAAGCTGGAACCAAGAGGCCGGTGTTAGTCAGAGGGTTGGCAGCCGGAATAATGAAGATGGAATCCAGATCGCGGCGCAGCGGGTACTGCTCGCGTGGTTTTGACCAGCTATGACCATCGAACTCTGCCAATGCCACGCCGCGCCAACGCAGGTCGTACCGCCCAGTGCGATCCCCTTCGATTTGCACGTGCATCACAACCGCATTCGACTGCTGAATCTGCCCAATCTGCCCGAGTTGCACACGGTCGCTGAATCCAGAGGAGAAGTCCGTGCCGAAAGCGAAGCCTCCAAGATAACCGCCGGAGCGGCGCGGCAGGACGAAAAACAAAACGCTGGCTCCCAACAGGATCAGAACCATCAAAGCCGACGCAACTTGCGCCAGAAAAGGTGCGAATCTCCGAGCTTTTTCAGTACCATCCGGAGAGTCGGGGCGCAATGTCGCCACCTGATCCGAACGGCGCATTTCGAGCAGGATGAAAGTGGCCACCGCCATCAGCATGAACGCGGTAAACGAAAACAGGAAGATGCTGTCGACGGTAAGCACGGCGGCAGCAAGTACCATCAAGAATGCGAGAATCGCCAACATGATGTAGTCGCGTTCTCGTCGTAGAGAGAACATGCGAATGACCACGGCAAACAGCGCCAGGTGCACCGTGGCCGGCAAGAAACTTCGCGAGACGATAGAGTAGTCCAACGCGAAGAAAGCGAAGTAGGCGAGGGTCAGCAACATCGTCCAGCGTTCCGGAATCACCACTGGCCGGTGCGTAACCAGCAAATACCCGCGGACTGCCAGAACACCAGCGATCACAACCAGCGAAGGAAGATCAAGTCCGCCGGTGCTGGACAGAGTCACAAACCCACTCAGAACAAGAAGATACAATGCAATCTCAAAAGAGTACTGGATTGCCCCGCTGCTGACTTTCTGATCGGCGGATGTGATGGCGGTACTCAACGACCTTGGATTCCTTCGTTTGGGCGATTCTGGCGCGCGCTATTCCTCGCGCACATTCCATTTTTCGCTAAGACGCCCAGGAAGGGAAGGCGAAGGGACGATTTTCTCGCACCAAAAGTCACCTCGTGACAAAGGACGAGCACTCGCCCGAGTTTCACCGTCCGCGGATGCTAAAATCCTTAGAGTCAGGCATCGGTCTCACGCGACGTACTCCCGCCAACCCCGCCAGGTCCGGAAGGAAGCAACGGTAACGGGCTCTTGCGTGTGCAGTGAGCCCCCGGTGCCTGGCTAACCTTCCCCGGTTTTCCTTTACGGAAAGAATTCAGCCTAGGTGCGTTGTGCCTGGCTCTGCTTGACCACTTTTGCACAGCTTCCATCCAAACGTTAGACTTTCCCCTCTCAATCCTGCAAAATACTGGGTTTCCATTTTCATCAGCTGTCTTGGAGCCTTCATTGAACAGACCTATTCGCGCCAAGATCACCGCACTGGGTACCTACGTTCCGCCCCGCGTTCTAAGCAATGCCGATCTGGAGAAGATGGTGGACACGACCAATGAATGGATTATGGAGCGGGTGGGGATTCGCGAACGCCACATAGTGGACAAAGGCGTGGCCGCGAGCGACCTGGCGGTTGCGGCGGTGAAAAATCTTTTGGAGTCACACCCCTTCGATTTGCAGGAAGTGGAGCTCATTATCGTGGGAACGGTGACGCCCGACATGATGTACCCCTCCACAGCGTGTCTCGTGCAGCACAAGCTGGGAATCCGAAACACATGGGGATTTGATGTTTCTGCCGGATGCTCGGGCTTCGTCTATGCGCTGAACACCGGAGTCAGTTTCATCGAGACGGGGAGATACAAGAAGGTTCTGGTCATCGGCTCAGACGTTAATTCTTCCATGACGGACTACACCGATCGCGCCGTGTGTATCATTTTCGGCGACGGCGCGGGAGCAGTGTTGCTGGAACCGTCCGAGGGAGATGAGGGCGTGATCGACCATGTGGCTCAGGTCGAAGGCATGGGCGGGGAATTCCTGTTTATGCCGGGAGGCGGAAGTTTGAATCCTGCGACGCATGAGACCGTCGATCAGAAGATGCACTACATCCATCAGGACGGCAAGAACGTTTTCAAGTATGCCGTGAAGAAAATGTCGGAGATGACCGAACGTATCCTGGAGAAAAACGGGCTGACGGGAAAAGACGTGGATTGTTTCATTGCACATCAGGCCAATCGCAGGATCATCACGGCGACGGCTGATCGGCTGGGCATGCCGATGGAGAAGGTCATCATCAACATCGACCGTTTCGGAAACACCACCGCAGGGACAATTCCAATCGCCATGCACACCGCGGTTGAGGAAGGAAAACTGAAGAAGGGCGACACGTTGCTGATTGCCGCCGTGGGCGCTGGTTTTACGTCAGGAGCTACCTTGCTGCGCTGGGCTTTCTGAGGGCTTACTTTCTGAAGATTCTGGCGTGCTCCCCAGACGCAAGACCGCTCCCCTTCGCTTTCGCTCAGGGCCGCGGGGCGGTCGAATGCGTCCGGCCCTACATCTGAAACAACCGCTGGTTAGACATTTTTCCCTTGCATCCCGCACAATATGGGGACTCACAAACAGGGGAGCTCATTGAACAAACCGATTCGCGCCAAAATCAGCGCGCTGGGGACATATGTGCCGCCGCGCCTCCTCACCAACGCCGACCTCGAAAAGATGGTCGACACCTCCAATGACTGGATCATGTCGCGCGTGGGGATCCGCGAGCGCCATGTTGTAGACAAGGGCGTGGGCAGCAGCGATCTTGCGGTGGAAGCCGCGCGGAAAGCCCTGCAGCAGCGGAATCTCAAGGGGAGCGACATCGATACCATCATCGTCGGCACCGTGACCCCTGATATGTTTTTCCCATCCACCGCGTGCCTGGTGCAGCAGAAACTGGAAGCCAAAGGCGCCTGGGGATTTGACCTTTCGGCGGCCTGTTCGGCCTTTGTTTATGCGCTCCAAACCGGTGCCCAGTTTATCGGCACGGGCGTGCATAAGAGAGTGCTGGTCATCGGCGCCGACGTGATGTCCTCGATCATCGATTACACCGACCGCGCTACCTGCGTTTTGTTCGGCGATGGCGCCGGGGCGGCCATACTCGAGCCGTCACAGGACGACGCGGAGGGAATCATTGACTTCATCCACGAGGTGGACGGCTCCGGTGCTTACTTCCTCTACATGCCCGGAGGGGGCAGCCTGAATCCGTCTTCGAAAGAAACGATCGAAAAAAGAATGCACTACGTGCATCAGGATGGCCAACAAGTGTTCAAGTTTGCCGTCCGCAAGCAGACCGAACTCTGCCAGAAACTGCTGGAACGCAACGGGCTGAAGGGCTCTGATATCGACGCGTTCATCCCGCATCAGGCCAACCTGCGTATTATTAGCGCAACGGTGGACCGGCTCGGCCTTCGGCCGGAATCCGTGGTCATCAACATCGACCGTTACGGAAATACCACCGCGGGAACGATTCCGCTGGCCATGAACACGGCGATCGAGCAGGGTAGGCTGAAAAAGGGAGACCTGGTGCTGCTGGCCGCGGTCGGAGCGGGGTTCACGATCGGAGCCACTCTGCTCCGCTGGGCATACTGATGTCCCGATATGTCGGCTGAATGACGTTCGTAACGCGACCACACCCGAATTCCATGGCCACTAAGTTCACCAAACTGCTATGTTTTCGCAGAGTTCGCCCCTCATATGCGATGGCGGACGTGTACGATCATGATTCGCAGAACATGCTGCTGCCTGGCGCTAATCCTGGGCGCACTTTATGCAGCGGCACAACAAGTCGATCCGCGTGAAAGCAAACTGCTCGTTCTCGAGCGTTTGTGGAATGAGGCTCAAGTCAGCCGCGATGCGGCCTCGCTCGACGCTCTTGTCTCAAGCCGTTTTATCAACACAGAGTGGGACGGCGACGTTAGCGACAAGCAAAAGTTTCTGGCAGATATCCGCGATCCTCTGTTCAAGCCCAAAGTGGCGAACATCGAGGACGTAAAAATGAATTTTTTTGGAGACACAGCGGTAATTACGGGCAAATATCACACGCAGGGAACGTACCAGGGCCGGTCCTACGATCATATCGGCCGTTTCACAGACACTTGGGTTCTTGATTCCGGGAAGTGGCAGTGCGTAGCCAGCCACACCAGCCTACTGAAGAAGTAAGTTTTTCTATGGCTAGCGCCTTTCTAGGGCAATCTACGACGGCAGCGGCGTAATAAACTCCAAGCCAAAACAGAAGCCATTTCGCGAACGGATAATCGCCGGCAGGCGCGAGTGAATCGGGGTGTCGAACTCGATCTCCAGCAAGTCTCCCGGATTCAATAAGATCCCGGCGTAAAGAACCATCCCGCCTTCACTCAGTTCGGTGCCCCGCCCGGGGATCACTGTGGTCGAGAACCCCTTCGAGGTCAGTACGCGAACGGGAATATCGACGGGCAAACGATTCCAACGCCGCTGGTTCGGGGGGATCGGCATGTCTATGGATCATCTACGGTCGCCAGGTCACGATCAAATTACCAAGGGGAAATCTGGGCTCGGTAAGCGTGCGGGCTGATGTGGACAACGGTACGCCCGCACAGCCTGTCCATATTCTTGCTTCGACGAGAAATTCTGTGGGTTCGTGAAACGAAATGCCGTCCTGCCTCACGATTATGTAGAACGGCAAGAGACGCGAGAAACGGCGCGGCTCAGCTGGCTCCTAAGATCCCGATTAGAAAGACCCTTGGCA
>Ga0335071_10001489_pt1 | contig 25241 bp, 20 predicted proteins | sample Lox_Sample_15_FD_206724 | JGI IMG/M metagenome (GOLD analysis project Ga0335071, IMG submission 206724) | Soil microbial communities from Loxahatchee National Wildlife Refuge, Florida, United States - Lox_Sample_1.5 | ecosystem: Environmental > Terrestrial > Soil > Wetlands | place: USA...
CCGTCCGAGAGTCAATTTCGACGCGGTAGATCTGGAGGGAAGGATCGGGCTGCTGAAGGAAGTCGACGAGGCCGGAGTCAGCGCCGCAGAGGGGGCGGGCGCGAAGCTCGCCGGTCGCTACGTTTCCTTGGACACGCTAGTGACCGAGAAACGCATCCTGAACACCGATGGGGTCAAGGCGGAATCATCGACGCCGCGCGTCTCCATGGACATCTTCCTCACGGCCTTCGACGCCGCGAAGGGGACGGCGCAGAGAATGATGAACCTCGGGGAGTCGGGAGGGTGGGAGAACGTCGAGCGCTGGGACCCGGTGGGGTTGGCCGCGAGGGAATCGAAGGCGCTCGTGAAGGTGCTCATGAAGGCGGAGGCGATGAAGGAGGAGACCAGCGACCTCGTGCTCGGTCCAGAGGTGGTCGGCATCGTCTCGCACGAATCGAGCGGGCATCCCTGCGAGGCGGACAGGATACTCGGAAGGGAGGCGGCCCAGGCGGGGGAAACGTACCTCGGCAGGGACGCGCTCGGCTTGAAGGTCGGGTCCGCGGTGGTCAACGTCGTGGACGATCCGACCATCGTTCGTTCCTACGGTTACTATCAGTTCGACGATGAGGGCGTCAAGGCCAGGAAGCGGTACCTGATCAAGGAGGGCCTGATCACCGAATTCCTTCATAACCGCGAGACCGCGGCGGAATTCGGGGTGCATTCCAACGGAGCTTCCCGCTCCACAGCGTACAACCGCGAGCCGATCGTGCGCATGGCCAACACCTTCGTCGAGCCGGGTGACCTGGATTTCGAAGAGCTCTTGGAAGGGGTCAGGTTCGGCGTCTATCTCAAGAACTTCATGGAGTGGAACATCGACGATCGGCGCTACAACCAGCGGTACGTGGGGCTAGAGGCCTACCGCATCGAGGACGGGGAACTCCGGGGCATGATCAGGAACCCGATCCTTGAGATCACGACCCCTGGCCTATGGTCGGCGGTCGATGCCGTGGGCAACGAGCTGCAGTTCTCGGCGGCCACCTGCGGGAAGGGCGATCCGATGCAGGGCGTGCCGGTATGGACCGGAGGACCTCATATCAGGCTCAGGAACGTGCGCATGGGGGGATCCGCGTGAGATCCGACGAGATCTGCGCGCTCCTGCTGCGCACCTGCAAGGCCGAGGGGGTTTCCGACGTCGTTGCCTCGGTGACCGAGTCGGAGAACGCGATGCTGCGCTTCTCCAGCAGCTCGATCGACATCGCGAACGCGCTCAGCGACACGACGGTGTCGGTGTTCGTCGCTGACTCGGGGCGCAAAGCGGGCATCAGCGTCGCCGATCTATCGCGAAGGGGGCTGGAGAAGGCGGCGAGGAACGTGGTCGCCTCGGCGAAGAAAGGCCCATCCGGCGATCCGTTCGTGCTCCCTAAGGGGCCATTCAGTTACGATCCAGCGTTATTGAGCTCGGAGCCGATCACCACCGATCCGAAGAAGCTGATGGCGCACGTGAAGATAGCCATAGACGAGGCTCGGGCCCAGGGGATCGAGAGGGTTGCTGGCTCGCTCATCGCCGACAACTCGAAGGTCACCATGCAAACGAGCGGCGATGCCTTCGCGAGCGCGAAGAAGTCGACGATCGAGCTCTCCCTGCGCGCGTTCCTCACCTCGACGGCCTCGGGGCATTCGGTCATCATCGCCGGTCGCGAGGCAGACTTCGACGCTGCCGGGGCGGGAAGGGAAGCCGGCAAACTCGCGAAGCTCGCCGCCGACCCCGTGAACATCGAACCCGGCGCATACCAAGCGGTTCTCGGACCGCAGGTGTTCGCGAGCCTTATCTCGCAGACTGGAAGGATGGCATCCGCCTTCAGCGTCGAGGCCGGGTTCTCGTTCCTCGAGAACAAGATCGGCGAGCCGGTCGCCTCGGAAGCCATCACTCTCTGCGACGACGCGACCGCCGTCGGCACCTATGGTTCTTTCCCGTTCGACGCGGAGGGCCTACCGACGAGGAGGAAATGCATCATCGAAAAGGGCATCCTGAGGACCTATCTCCACAACAGCTCGACGGCCACGAAGTTCGGGGTCGAGAGCACCGCGAACGCCGGTTTGGTAGCGCCCTCGCCGTTCTCCCTCGTAGTCGAACCAGGATCGAAGACCGTCGACGAGTTGATCTCCTCAGTGGATAACGGGATCTACGTCACCAACGACTGGTACCTCCGATACCAGAACTACCGCACCGGCGACTTCTCCACCATCCCCAGGGACGCGATGTTCCTGATCAAGGACGGCAAGATCGAGCGAAGCGTCAAGGAGCTCCGGATCAGCGACAACATGCTTGGTGCGCTCAAGCGCGTGACCGCGCTCTCCGCGGAAAGGAAGTGGATCAAGTGGTGGGAGGTCGAGGTACCGACCCATTCGCCAACCGCCCTGCTGCGCGAACTCAAGTTCACGAGATCGAGGATGTAGTCTGCTTTCGCGACTCTTCCATCGATCCGCTCCGATACCCTTGCAGATCCAGAGCCGCGTACGTAAACCCCGCCCTTTTCACGATCTTGACGACCGCTTTCCTTCTTCTCAGAAGCCGCGCTAGATCTTTAGGGGCCACTTCGATCCTCGCCACGGAACCGTGATGGCGCACCCTGACTTGCGAGAACCCGAGGTCGTGCAGTCCGCTCTCGACGCTCTCGATCTGCCTCAGCTTGCCGGCGTCGACCTTCTCGCCGAACGGTATTCTGGTCGCGAGGCACGGATTCGCAGGCTTCTCGGCGACCCGCAGACCGAGCGAGGACGCCAACCTCCTGACGCTCGTCTTGCTCATTCCTGCCTCCGCGAGCGGGCTGCGCACGCGCATCTCTTTCAATGCTCGCAGCCCTGGTCGGTCGGAGCGCGCATCGTCGGCATTGGTGCCGTCCATGAGCACGGCGAGACCGTGGTCCCTTCTGACCTCGTCCAGCGCTTCGAATATCATTCTTTTGCAGTGATAGCATCGATCGGGTGGGTTCTCGACGAAGGCCTTGTCGCCTAGAACTGAGAGCCTCACGATCTCGAGAGGGATCCCGATCTCCTTTGCCGTCGCTCTCGCCTCCTCTACCTCCTCCGAGGAAACGAGCTCCGTTACGACCAAGGCGGCGATCACTTTGTCTTCGAGCGCACCCTTCGCCATCGCCGCCAAAAGCGAGCTGTCCACCCCGCCGGAGAACGCGACAAGCGCCGAGCCCGTCGAAGCGATGACCTTTCTGAGCTTCACGGTCGTGTTCTGGACCACGTCCTTCCATTCGCGGCTGGGTTAATCTTTATTTGCTAGCGCCCTATGACACTGCGAAGCAAATGGACATAAAGGAAGTGCTGGCCCAGTACGCCCGCGGTGAGATCGATGCGAAGAGGGCGGAGAAGCTCCTGCGATTGGATTTCATCGAGAGCGTGGGCGGGCACACGGTCTTCGACCATGCGCGCGAGGGTCGCAAAGGCATCCCCGAGGTCATCTTCGGGGAGAGCAAGACGCCGACGCAGGTGGCCGAGATCGTTCGCAAGGTCCTGGAGGATAGGGAGGCGGTCCTGGTCTCGCGCGCGACGAAGAAGCACTTCGCGAGCGTTGTCGCGAGCGTGGGCAGGAAAGGTGTCCGCTATCACGAGCAGGCGAAAGTGATCGTGGTCGATCGTCACGGCAAGCGGGGACAGCGGGGCTTGATCGGCATTCTCGGGGCTGGCACGTCGGACGTCGCAGTGGCCGAAGAGGCAAGGCTGGTCGCGGAGACGATGGGCTGCAAGGTCCTTACCGCCTACGACGTCGGCGTGGCTGCGTTCCACCGGTTCCTCGAGCCTCTGCAGCGCATGCTCGAAGCGGACGTGGACGCACTGGTCGTCGTCGCCGGTATGGAGGGGGCGCTGCCGACAATCGTTTCCAGTTTCTCCCCAGTACCTGTGATCGGAGTGCCCACTTCCGTCGGCTACGGCATGGGGGGGAAGGGCGAGGCGGCGTTGCTAGCGATGCTTCAGACCTGCTCTCCGGGACTGGTGGTCGTCAACATCGACAATGGGATTGGAGCCGGCGCCACCGCCGCACTGATCAGCCTGAGGCGCAGGGAAGGCGTTGGGAGCGGCGAGTGATCCGATGCAGGTCGTCGTCAGGCCGATGAGTGAGGAGGACATCGAGCAGGTCAGGACGGTCGGGCAGCGCACCTGGTCCGACGTCGCCTCTAAGGATGCTGGGAGAAAGGTGCGCTATCCGTTCCGTCCGCGTGAGATCATCGAGGCCTACAGGTGGAAGGATCCGCAGGGTTGCTTGGTGGCGGAGGAGAACGGCGTCGTCGTCGGGTCGGCGTTCTCGCATGTGTGGGGCGGAACGGGTTGGATAGGGCCGTTCGAGGTCCTCCCCGAGAAGCAGGGTCATGGCATTGGCACCAGTCTGATGCAGGCGAGCGAATCGTATCTCGCAAAAGCCGGTTGCGGGGTCATGGGACTGGAGACGATGCCCTACTTCCTGAGGAACGTGCACTTCTACCTGCGCTTCGGGTACACGCCAAAAGAGATGACGTTCATCATGTCCGGGAAGGAGCTGGCGAGAGAGTCGCAGGAGTGTGTTCGTCGGCTCGAGATCGAGGATCTCGGTCACTGCAGGGAGAGGATTCTGGAGCTGAGTAGGAGCATGCATCCCTCGCTCGATCTCACGAACGAGGTCGAGATGGCATTGAACAAGAAGATAGGCAAGTGCCTGGTCTTCGAAAAAAGAGGGCGGATCGGCGGGCTGGCGGTGGTGCACGACTTCTACCCGGCAGACGCCGACCACGCCTCCCTCCGGCTGATGCTCGTGGATTCGCAATCGCGATTTCAGAAGAAGATCTTCGAGGCCTTGCTGTCGGCATGCGAGCATTTGGTGAAGGAGGAGAGGAGGAAGAGGCTGTTCGTGCGATTCTCCTCAACGCAATCGCGTGTCTACCCTCTGCTCCACGAACGCTCATACGTTCTCGAGGGGGCGAACATCAGGATGGTCAAGGGCCGCTACGCCGAGAAAGAAGGGTACAGTTTCGCAGCCTGGGCGGGGTAGGCACTTTCGTCCTTTCCAAGGCAAAGGTCAAATATCGAGGTCCTTGTTGAGAAGAACGCTGCAGCGATGAGCATCCTGACGCCGATGCCAGACACGCTCGTTCACGACAATGGAACGTTCGTGATGCCTCATTCCGGGAACAGCCCGTGCTCTCTGTGCAAGGGGACGAAGATGCTGTGCGGGAAGCCGCGCTGCCCGCTCATGGTCAAGTTCTACTCCCATCAGCGCACGCAGCGCCTGATTGACTCGCTCGACATGGCGGGGTCGTCCCCTCCAGGCGTTTTCATTGGAAGGTATGGATATCCGAAAGTGGACATCGGACCATTGGTGCCTCCGGAGTTCGGGGACACTTCCCTGATGGACACCCCGGAACGGTGGATGGGGAAGAGCATCGAGGAGATCACAGACTTCCGCTTCCGCCTCGTCCGCGGCAAGTTCCGCGTGGACGTGAAGGAGTTCCAGAACGCCGGGAGGGTGATGGACTACACCCGGGAGCTCGCACTATCGGTCAACTGCCCCGATGTGGAGGTGAGCTTCACCAAGCGGCCGGCGGGCAAGATCGTCATGGACGATGAGATCCAGCCTTTCGGACCCTCGGCCAGGGTCGCGCAGATGGAGATCACCAATCCGAAGTACGATCACAAGGTCGAGAAGGCGTTCTACGACACCGACCTCAGGGCCGCCGACGCGGTGAGGTTCCTGTACAAGGATGGAGTGCTGGTCTCGAAGATCCAGAAGGCGTTCAGCGTCGGAGCGTTCGGGATCGAGAAGAACAGAAAGCTCGTCCCGACTCGCTGGAGCATTACTGCGGTCGACGACATCCTTGGAAAGACGCTTCTGCAGAAGACCAAGACGTACAATCCTATCAACGAGTTCCGCGTTTATGAATGGACCCAGCTGGACAACCGCTGGTGCATCATCCTCATGCCGACCTCCTGGAGGTACGAGTTGGTCGAGGCGTGGTATCCGAACACGGCGTGGAACCCGCTCGGCAAGCAGATTGACATAATCTCCAGCCACGAGTTCTTTGAGGGACGGTCGGAGTACGCGGAGATCGGTGGCTGCTACTATGCCGCGCGTCTCGCGGTCAACGAGCTCCTGGAGAAGGAACGTCGGCAGGCAGGGGCGGTGATCCTCAGGGAGGCGCATCCAGGCTACATCATGCCCGTGGGAGTGTGGAACGTGCGCGAGAACGTGCGCGAGACGCTCAAGCAGAAGCCGACTTTGCACAGCAGTCTCGACGATGCTCTCAAGCAGGTCTCGACACGCATGGACATCCCGACACCGAGGTGGATCAGGGCTTCGGCAATCCTCGCAGACTACGTCCGCCAGCGGAGGCTGGACGACTATGCGTGAGCTGGAGTCGTTCGATCAGGGGGCGAGGCCTGAGCGGGCTGGAGTGGAAGTCAGGAGGATTGCATGCCGCAGTGCGCTCTCCCGCTCGAAGCTGCCTGGCCTCGATTTCGCCCTGAACCCATATCAAGGATGTGCTCACAACTGCGTCTACTGCTACGCGCCGTTCGTCCTGGGGATCGAACGAGGCCGATGGAGCGACGTCGGGGCGAAGCTTGACCTACCACGATTGTTGGCGTCAGAACTGGTGAGGAATGGCGGAACGATCGGCCTCGGCACCGTCACAGACCCCTATCAACCGGTCGAAGAGAGGCTGGCGCTCACGCGACGATGCCTCGAGGTGATGGCCGCAAAGAGAGCGAATTGCAGCCTGCTCACGAAGTCGGACTTAGTGGTGCGAGATGTTGATATCATCAGGCATCTCCCGCGGGCGGAGGTCGGCGTGACCATCACGACGTTGGATCGGGACGAGGCCTTGGATTTCGAGCCCCATGCACCCTCTCCCTCGAGAAGGCTGGAGGCGGTCCGCAGGCTGGTCGAAGAGGGGATCGATGCCTACGTTCTCGTCGGCCCGGTCATTCCCGGCGTCACGGATTCGGGAGCGGAACAGCTTGCGGAGGCAATTTCAGCTACCGGAGCGAAGAGGGTGATGACGGACCGGCTCCGCCTTCGGCTGGGCATGATGGAGTTGTTCGAGGCGATGCCGGGGATGCGAGGGGAGCGATGGTCGCGGTTCGAGAATTCGGCGACCTCGGCCTCCGCGCTCGAGGCCTCGGTCGCCAAGGTCGCCGAGGCATGCCGCCGCAGCGGCCTGGCCGTTGAGAGCGCTTTCTAACCTCACGGCTGCGGAAGGTTCTAAAGCCCGATTCTGGATTATACGCGCGTGTACGTCGCCTCGATCGATCCCAGGAACGGCGAGGTCATTGCGAAGACGAAGTCGAGCACGGCCATCGATGTGCGCGAGGCGGTGGCGAGAGCCCGCAGCGGGCAGAAGCGCTGGTGGAATGGGCTAGACAAGGAGGATCGCATCGCGAGGATGCTAGAGCTCGAGAAGGTGCTGATCGCCGAGAAGTCGTCGGTCGTGCGCCTCGCCTCCCTTGAGACCGGCATAAACCAGCCGACGATCGCCGCTTCGTACGACAGCGCGATGCGCGGCTTCTCGCATTATATCGGTCGCTACCGGGCCCTCGTCGACCGCGAGTATCCGCTCGACCAAGCGATCTGGGAGCACACTGAAGCTTTGATTCGATACGAGCCTCACGGGGTCATCGGCCACATCGGGGTCTGGAACTACCCGTTCTGGCAGACCATGATCACTTTCATCCCCGCGCTGCTGGCTGGCAACTCTATCGTCTTCAAACCCTCACAGCACTCGACCCTCACCGGGCTGAGGATCGTCGACTTGGCGCATCAGGCGGGAATCCCAGAGGACGTTTGCGTTTCGGTCGTGGGGGGGCCGTATGTCGGCAAGGTCTTGGTCAAGGCGCCCGTCGACGCGATCGCTTTCACAGGTTCGCTTGCCACTGGCAAGCATATCATCAAGAACGCGGGCGTGAAGCCGCTGATCCTGGAGCTTTCAGGGAACGATGCGGGGATCATCTGCGCGGATGCGGACATAGAGCAGGCGGCCAGAGGCGTATCCACAGGCACCTTCTCGCGCGCCGGACAGGTGTGCGTGCGCGTCAAGCGAGTCTACGTTCTGAAGGAGATGGCCGACCAATTCACTTCTCGGCTACTGGATATTACTTCTCGGCTCAATCTCGTGGAGCAGGTTGGGCCGATGATCCGTGAGGAATCGAGAGCAAGGGTCGACAAAGTCGTCAAGGACGCCGTGGCGGCAGGCTCGAAGTTGCTCATCGGAGGCAAGCCCCGGCCCGGGCCGGGATTCTACTATGAACCAACGATCCTGATAGTCAACAACGACGATCTGGAAGTGATCCGCCACGAAACGTTCGGTCCTGTTTGCTCAATCAGGATCGTCGATTCCGAGGACCAGGCGATCGAGCTGGCGAACCGCTCCGAATACGGCCTGGGAGCGACGATCTGGACGCAGGACATGAGGAAGGCGATGAGTATCGCGGAGAGGCTCGAGGTCGGCAATGTGTGGATAAACGAGTGGGGGCGGTCTCTCAACTGCGGCGATTACTTCCAGGGCTGCAAGGAGAGCGGCATAGCCAGCTCGCAGGAGCGCATCATGCTATTTATGAAGAAGAAGAGCGTGGTGACGCATCACGGCGTCGAGCCAAGGAAAGTCTGGTTCTGCTGAGCGACCTTAGCTCAATCGACCAGATGCCCTGACGACACGGACAACGGTTATATAGAAGCACAGAAATACCGGGGCAACGGTGTTTACAATGGCTTACGGACTAGGTGGAGGACAGCAACCCATCATCGTGCTCAAGGAGGGCACGGAGAGGGCGAAGAACCGGGACGCGCAGTACAACAACATTGCGGCGGCCCGAGCCATCGCTGACGCGGTCCGCTCTACCCTGGGACCGAAGGGCATGGACAAGATGCTCGTGGATTCCCTGGGGGACGTCGTGATCACGAACGATGGGGTCACCATTCTGAAGGAGATCGATGTGCAGCACCCGGCCGCCAAGATGGTCGTCGAGGTCGCGAAGACGCAGGACAACGAATGCGGGGACGGCACCACGACCTCGGTCATTCTGGCGGGCGAACTGCTAAAGAAGGCTGAGGGCCTGATCGAGCAGAACATCCACCCGACCATCCTGGCGAACGGGTACAGGATGGCAGCGGCGAAGGCCGTCGAGATCCTGGAAACGATCGCGGTCAAGATCACCCCGAAGGACGAGGACATGCTGAGGAAGATCGCATCGACGGCCATGACCGGCAAGAGCGTCGGTGGCCAGAAGGTCTTCCTCGCGGACCTCTCCGTGAAGGCAGTGAAGGCGGTCGCTGAGCAGAAGAACGGCGGGTTCGAGGTCGACGTCGACAACATCAAGGTGGAGAAGAAGACCGGCGGTGGCATCTCCGACACGAGCATCGTCGAAGGCGTCATCATCGACAAGGAGCGCGTGCACCCGCGCATGCCGAAAACTGTGAAGGAGGCGAAGATCGCGCTCATCTCCGGTCAGATGGAGATCGCCAAGACGCAGGTCGAGGCGAAGATCCAGATCCGTGACCCGGAGGCGATGCAGCGCTTCCTCGATGAGGAGGAGGCGACCCTGAAGCGCATGGCCGACCGGTTGAAGGACATCGGCGCCACGGTCGTATTCTGCCAGAAAGGCATCGACGACCTGGTCCAGCACTACCTCGCGAAGCACGGAATCTACGGGGCTCGCCGGCTCAAGGAGAGCGACATGGAGAAGCTCGCCAAGGCCACGGGCGCGAAGATGATCGGCAACGTCAACGAGATCGAGAAGACCGACCTCGGTTGCGCTGGCATCGTCGAGGAGCGCAAGATCGGCGAGGACAGCATGACGTTCATCACCGGCTGCAAGAACCCGAAGGCCATCTCGATCATGATCCGCGGCGGCACCGAGCACGTCGTCGAAGAGGTCGAGCGCGCATTGCACGACGCGCTGCGCGTCGTCGGCATCACCCTCGAGGACGGAAAGGCGGTGCCGGGCGGCGGCGCTCCGGAAATCGAGCTCTCGCTCAGGCTTGCATCCTACGCCGCGAGCGTCGGCGGAAGGGAGCAGCTGGCCATCGAGGCATTCGCGCAGGCGATGGAGGTCATCCCCTGGGCTCTCGCGGAGAACGCGGGCCTGGACGCGATGGACACGATCATCAAGCTGAAGGCCGCGCACGAGGGCAAGAAGGCGAACAAGAACGCCGGACTGGACCTCAACTCGGGCAACCCGATCGACATGCTCAAGGAGAACGTCATCGAGCCCCTGCGCGTCAAGACACAGGCGGTCAAGTCGGCGAGCGAGGTCGCGAACATGATCCTGAGGATCGACGACGTCATCGCCTCGCGCAAGGCCCCACCGGCGCCTCCGGGCGGACCGGGCGGCGGCATGCCCCCGGGAATGGGCGGAATGCCACCGGGAATGATGGGTTAAGCACGGTGAAACCTTTCAACGAAACCTCTTACATTTCAACTTTTCATTGATCTAGCGTGGCTCTCGAGCTGATACTATCCGCGAAACGTTCAAATGCTGAACGAGCAATCGAACGGCAACTGGAAGGGATGACGTGAAGAGGACTACGTACATCAAGAGTCTAGCTCTCGCGTTCTCGGCATTGTTCTGTCTCGGCATGCTCGCCGTTCCCGTCTCGGCGGAGGGCGCGCAGGCACCGCAATGGCAGGTCGGGGACTCCTGGGCGATGGGAAAGGCGTTCGACATGGGCTCGAACCTGTCATCGACGCTGCACGGCATGATCGGGGGGATCGCTGATTCGGGGACGCTGGAGCAGTTCGGCGTTGCCGCCAATGGTTCAGCCTGGATTCTATTCAAGGTGACAGAGGCGACCACTTCAGAGTACAAGCTCGAAGGCAAGCTCGCCGTGAAATTCAACGGCGAAGTGCACGCGAAGGTGAGCATGTTGTCGCCCGAGCCGGGCACTTATCCGATCCTCGGCATCAAACCCACCTCGCAAAGGACGGTGGGGGTGGATGTGGTGCTGAATATGGCGCTAGTCGTTGACACCGTGACGACGTTCAATCACACGTTCGCGGTGAATAACGTGGCGGCGGAAGTCAAGGGGACGGTCATCGCGTCCGTAGATCTCACCAACATCCCGAAGGCGACCGTTTCGGGCCGCAACGTCACCTGGGCCTACGAGGACTACCACATCCGTGCCAGCGTGAACGTTGACGTCAATCTGAACCTGGCATTCGAGCCATCACTTAACATCATCGAGTTCCCGTTGAACGTGGGCGACGCATGGACGGTCAACTCGACCGGAACCTTGACCGGGTCGCTATCAGGCAACGTCGACGTGCAGGGTCTTCCAGCGAACATCGAGCAATCGATCTTCGAGAACAAGACGCTCCAGGATCTGGGGATATCCTCGTTCCCGGTCGACCTAAGCAAGCTCTCAATGCCAGGGAGCATCAACAACGGAACCCTTGTGCCAAAAACCATCCCGGTGAACCTGGACATGCACTGCACCGGCAACGAGACCCGGACCACACCATTCTACGGGCTCGTGACGATATACGAAGTTCAGGTCAACGGCGGTCAGAAGTTCTACTACTCGGACGACGTCAAGTTCCTGACGATGTTCAACGCGACCATCCCGGATACGGGGGGAGTGCTTCCGAGCCAGCTGACCGGAATGGGTCTGGACATGCCAGCGACCAGTCCGGCAACGGCTGAGCAGCAGGTCAACTCAATCGAGAGCTACCAGAACTCGCTGTCGAACCAGGGCAGCGGGTCGAACCTCGGACTTGATCTAGCGGTGGTCGCCTTGATCGCGATCGTGGCTATTGCAGCAGTCGGGGTGGCAGTGGTAGTTGTGGTTCGCCGAAAGAAGTAGAATCAAACGCCTTCGTTCTTCATCTTTTGAGGATCCAGCCGAAGCTCCGCTTTGCGCTCAGAGCTTCTCGATCTTGCCCTTTCGCCCCTTCGTCACGTCCGTCCCGAAATCGCTCTTCTTGACGTAGCAGTCCTCGCACCTGAGCTTCGTCCCGACCTGGATGGCCAAAGTATCGACGAGGTTCACGTCATCGTCCCAAAGCGCCAAGCGGCAGCTGCCCGTTTCGTCCCTGACATTCAGGTTCCTGACCCTGCCTCTTCCCCCAGTGCGCTTCTCGAACTCCCTTGCGTCCGCGATCTTCGTGACCTCGAGCTCGATCGTGATCTCCTCTCTGTCCTTGAGCTCAGATACCTTCTTCGTGTTGCTCTTCGCGATCATTGGCATCCCTCTTTCGCTGCGTACGATCTTGTGAAGGGTCTCGTCCGCAACCAGGCCTCCGGTTTCCTCGCGGAGCTCTCCGATGCGTGAATCGAGATCATCCTGCCTTTCCATTGGCCAGTAGCATCCGCTCCTCGGGCATAAACCTGTAGATTGCATCGACATGGCATTATTCAATGTTGTAACGATTCTACATTTACAAGTAAACGTGTCACTGTGAACGTATATATGTGTACATCAGTATGACACAATATTTATAATAAGCAAAAACATGTCTGACAATCGTCAGCTAGGGATGGCTGCCTAATTTCAATCCAGCGTGGAGGCGTCGGGCATGCGGGCTGCGTTGTACGCCAGGGTGTCAACCGAGGACCAAGCGAAGGAAGGGTTCAGCATACCTGCCCAGCTCAAGCGTCTCAATGCGTACTGTAAAGCTAGGAATTGGCAGTCCGCCGGGGAATACGTGGACGACGGCTACAGCGGGCGAGATGTGAAAAGGCCAGCCTACTCGCGGATGATGGGAGAGAAGGATCGCTGGGACGTCGTTGTGGTCCTCAAGATGGACCGCATTCATCGCAATAGTCGCAACTTCGCGGTGATGATGGATGACCTGAACGCGGCCAAGAAAGAATTCAATTCGATGCAGGAGTCCTTCGATACGACGACGGCGATGGGCCGGTTCGTGATGGACACTATCCAGCGCATCGCCCAGCTAGAGAGCGAGCAGATCGGCGAACGCGTCAAGATAGGCATGACCCATAAGGCGAAGAAGGGCGTTGGATACCTGGGGTTCGGCCAGCCATACGGGTATCGCTACGAGAACCATCATTTGACAGTCATAGAGCCAGAGGCTGGAATTGTGCGCGAGATCTACCGTCGGTGCGCCGACGGCGAGTCCCTAAGCAACATTTCGGAGGACTTGAACCGGCGGGGCATACGCCCGAAGAAGAACCAGGCGTGGAAGAAAGGGGCGGTCCACGCGATCCTGCGCAACCCGCTGTACTGTGGATACGTGGAGTGGGACGGCATCCTCAGGAAGGGCCGCCACCACCCAATCGTGGGCTCGAATGAGTTTGCCGAAGCGCAGAACGCTTTGTCAACCAGGTGCCGAACCACCCCTGTGAACGCGGTTCGCATCCCTGAAGAGGTGACCCAGGATGCCTAGAGTCGCGATCTACATTCGCGTGTCGACCGAGGACCAGGCGAAAGAAGGGTTTTCGCTCGAGGCCCAGGATGAGCGTTTGGAAGCGTATTGTGAAGCCCAGGGCTGGGAAATCTCCAAGGTATACCGGGACGAGGGCCACTCCGGTCGCAACACAAAGAGGCCAGCATATCACCAGATGATAGAGGAGAGGGATTCCTGGGATGTGATCCTGGTCATGAAGATGGACCGCATCCACCGCAACAGCAAGAACTTCATGATCATGATGGAGAACCTCGAGAAATGGGGCAAGAAGTTCACCAGCATGAACGAGTCGCTGGACACCTCAACGGCGGTGGGCAGGTTCGTAGTAGATATCATCCAGCGCATCGCTCAGCTCGAGAGCGAGCAGATCGGCGAACGGACGTACATGGGCATGAGGCAGAAGGCGGAGACCGGATCCGGGCTCGCTGGCTTCAACAATCCATATGGCTACGATTTCAAAGATGGCAAGCTAGTGGTAGTAAACGAGGAGGCGCATGTCGTTCGCGAGATGTTCCTCTCCTACCTCGAGGGCAACTCGATCGGATGGATTGCCTGGAACCTCAATAGGCAGGAGATCGGCACGAAGAGGGGAAACACCTGGACCAAGTGGTCCGTGGGAAGGCTGTTGCACAATCCGATTTATGCTGGATGGTTGCGTTGGGATGGTCTGGTGGTAAGGTCTGACCACGAACCCATCATCACAAGGGAGATCTTCGATCAGGTCCAGATAAGATCAGCAGATAGAGAGCGTGTCGGAAAGTGGAAGCATGCGGCAACCCTTGGGACGGTCGCGGCCGAAGGCGCTTCCGTCTAAGATCGCGTCGAAGACGCCGTGCTCATGGCGAAACCGGAACAAGAAAGCTCTTCTTGGGGTCCCCAATAAAATGATTGAATCCATATAAAGCTTATGGCAAATTTGGTTCGAGTCTTCCTTTCCCCCGTGAAATGTGGCATGGAGAACCAGTCCGGGGGCCCTGACATAGATAAAGCTTATATTATTCTCTTCGCGGTATAGCAAAGCAAGGACTGCTTTGGCGGTCCAAGGACATACAAGGGAATAGGGGTGCGATCTCGGATTGGAATCCAAAGGTCAGACCCCTCCCTTTAGTTGCAAAGGAGGAGAGAGAAAATGGCAGATGAGAAACCAATGCAGCTGAAGTACGCCATGGCGGACGTGTTGGGACTGTTTGTTGTCTCGATGTTCACGTTCCTCGTGGCGGGATTCGGGCTTAAGGCCTACGCATCGCTTGCGATCGTCGCGGCCGTCGCCCTTCCAGTTGCAGTAGCGACCTTTATCGTAACGCGCGTGGCATTCGTGAACGACAACCTGCTGGGAACCGCCATCTTTGGACCATTGGCAGTGTTCTTCTTCGGGTTCTTCTTCCTGAACAGCAGCTTCGTAAGCCTGGCTGGACTCGACAACACCGCAGTTGCAATGCTCTGCGCCCTGATCGGGATTGTCGTGCTGATTGACGCATTTATCGCGTTCATGCAGCCAGTGAGGCTTTTGCCGATCCTGCTGATCATTGCGGCGCTCGCGTTCTTCTCGACCGCTGCTCTGTACACTGACCTGGCAACCAATGGCCTCAACAGCTCGTACATGGGCCTCATGGGCGCCCTGTGGCTGATCTACTCGCTGCTCTCGTGGTACATGGCTGCAGCTATCTGCTGCCTGGTCATGAGAGGCAAGTGCATCCTGCCGCTGCTCATCAAGAAGTAGACGCGCACGAACATCCAAACCAATCCGAGGAGGGCTTCGACCCTCCATCCCTTTTCATTCTTTTCTGTAGGGCGCAAGCGCCGAATCGCACTGGCCATTACTGCTCGCTTCAATCGACCAGCGGCACGGTTTTCTACATCGTGCGCCCAATAGCGTGTCCGTGGAAGAGCTCGAGAATCGGTGGGCGCTGCCGGACTGGCACTCTGGGCTTCTCTGGTGCAAGGCGCGCAACTCGCAAGGGATCAAGACAGTGCTCGACATCCTTGGAGAGGACACCTCAAGCAAGGATGACGGATACAAGTCGACGGAGGCGTATCTGGACCTCCTCGACTCCATAGCGACCGAGCGCCTCTATGCGTCGATCTCGGTAAAAGTCAGCGCACTGGGATACACACACAACAAAGAGATCTGCCTGGAGAATCTTCTGAGAATCGCCAAGGATGCTGCAGCCAGGAAGGTCGGTTTCGATGTCGATATGGAAGGGAGGAGTCTCGTCGATTTCACGCTGAGCTGCGCGGAATCGTGCAGGGAGAAGGCCTTCCCAGTCACGATCGCACTCCAGGCCTACCTCGATCGCACACCCAAGGACCTAGAACGCATGCTCGAGAAGCGAGCGCGGATCCGTCTCGTGAAGGGTGCGTATTCGGGTGACGCCACCGACTTTCAGGATATCCAGGGTCGGTTCAAGTCATTGGCACGGGTCCTGCTCGACAGCGGCCGGCCTTTCTGCATTGGCACGCATGACCCGGAACTTATTGTATGGTCGACGGTGAAGTTCGCTGATGTGAGCGATCGCGTCGAGTTCGGAATGTTGAAAGGACTCTCGGACAGAACAAAGCTTGATTTTGTGAAGAACAAGTGGACCGTGTCCGAGTACGTTCCGTTCGGAATGAACCGGGCGGCGTATGAGGATCGAAGGCGGATATACCTTCGTCATCTCGAGGAGCTCGGCAGGGCCCCTGCACCCTAAGACTGCCCATTCTCCTGCCCTCGAGGTCCTTTCTCAGGCCTAGGGACCCGCAAACCCCCTCCGCCAAGGTGATATTCGGGAGACCGTCGTTGACGAAAATGTCCAAACGAATGCATCATCCACATAGATGTAATGAAGCAAATAGAGTTAGGTGTACTAAGTTAACTATCATACACCACAGTTCTCATAGCAATATGTGAATCATTAATACTAGGTAAACAAATACTGCGCACAGAAGGCGTTCATATTGGCTGACAAGACAACGATTCAACTCACCCCCGAGACAAGGGACCGGCTTTACAAGTTGAAGTTCCGGAGAACCTACGACCAGTTCCTCAATGAACTGTGCGATCTGTATGAGGAGAAGGAGAACCAAAGCTAGCTGCATGTGATGATGCCCACAACTGTGCAATCGAAGAATAGTCAATATTAGTTAATCTAAATTCGATACGACATTGAATATAGTCGAGAAATCAGCTAATGCACAGACATATACAGTCGAGCTTGCGAACTCATTTCCGTCAACATGTGGCAGGTTCGAGAACCTCTTGGAGCGCTCGTCCCACGACCACTCGCTCTGGAAGATAATACCATAGGCCGATGGCTGGGCTCTCAATTGCCTTCGTCCCCGTCGAATAGGTGGGGGCCAAGCGATCCGGGTTCTGGAAGCGTGCTGCATTTTATCTCTATTGCCAAGAGACTTGATCCCCGTGGCGTCGACCTCAATGTCCACTTCTGTACAAATACCGCTCAACGTCAAATAATAATGTAATTATCGTTACTTAGTTGATTCGTATAGCTGAAGATTCAAGAGAAGGCCTTCCTGTCCGTTCAGATTGCCCGAAGGGCCGATTGGATAACGGTCGAAGGCTTGCAATGTTAGATAATATCGAATCTACATAAACAATTAGTGCTAGACTCCTTATCGTGCATCTCGGATCATGTCAACAATCATGAATCGGTATGTCTGGCTCCTTGAGCCACGTCTATGAGTTTATATAGCCGCCGTCGCATACTTCTGACATCTAGGTCAACGCCTGGAGGCAGAAGGATGGGAAAAGGAAGCAGAGCATTAGTGCTTGCTCTACTGATGCTAGCGCCAATAATGTTCGCGGGCGTATTCGCGAGCAGCGGGGCGCAGGGGATCGTAATTGTCCTGCCCCCGACGACGGGATGGCGCACAGGCACAGTAGACGCCGGCGGACTCACTGGTTACTACGTTTCGAGCGGGGTTGATGGCGCGGGAAAGCTCCATGTCGCCTATTATGATGGAATAGGCGAGAAGCTCAGGTACGCAACGGACGCGAACGGCTCCTGGGTCACTATGACCGTAGATTCTGGTAATGTGGGGCAATTCTGCGACATCGCAATTGATGCGAACGGCAAGTCGCACATCAGCTACTATGACGCGACCAATCACGCACTGAAGTATGCGACGGACAAGAGCGGCGCATGGGTCAATGTAACGGTCGACCGCAGCGGCTCTGTTGGCCAGTACAGCTCGATTACGCTCGACACGTCCGGAAATCCATGCATCAGTTATTATGACGCCGACCACGGCGGAGCGCTCAAGTTCGCGCACATGTCGGCAGGTGCCTGGGTCAACCGCACGGTCGACGATCCTCTGAACAACGTCGGGCAGTTCAGCAGTCTCGCGATTGGATCTGACGGAAGGGTCAACATCATTTACTGGGACTCGACGGACCTCGACCTGAAGTTCGCGACCGCGGTCAATGCCTCGGCGAACACATACACCGGAGGAGCGGTGACTGGTAGCGCCACAGCGACCGGCCCCAACGCCCTCGCGCTGAACAGCACGGGCGTGCCTCAGGTCGTGTTCTGCACTGCCGACCACGTCCTACACTTCGCAAAGTATGGCGGAGTCACGTGGGACACCTCGGCGCTCGCTGGGGCAGATCCCGCCTCTCTCTTCACTCCCTCGATGGTCGTCGGCCAGAATGATGTCACCTACGTCACTTACATGAACTACTCGGCCGCTGGCCCGAACAACCTGCACATTGCGGTCGGTGGGCCGTCGGTCTGGCAGCACGACGTCGTCAGCGCCACGCCCGGCGCCGGTGGGTTCTCATCGGTCTCCGTCGACTTCAATGGCAAGGTGCACGTGATGTACGACCAGTGGAACCAGGGAGATCCTGGTACCGCGTCCTTGACCTACGCCACCAACTCCGGGACTAGCTGGTATCGTAGCGTGGCGGATGCAACGAACGGTGTTGGCGGCCTGAACTCGATCGCCGTCGACAACGCTGGCAACATCCACGTGGCCTACATGGGCGACTCGCAGGACCTGCTCTACGCCGAACACACCTCCACCGGATGGACGACGGCGGTCGCTGATCCGTTCCATTACCTCAACGGGTGGACGACCTCGATCGCAGTTGACTCCGCCGGCAAGGCATTTATCTCGTACTACGATGGGAACGCGCACACGCTGAAATACGCCACAAACGTAGGCGGCTCCTGGTCGAACCAGACAGTCACCGATGCCGGCGCCATGGAGTCATCGATTCTCGTAGACGCGAACGGTCACGTGAACATCGCTTTCGTTGACCAATCCAGCCACCAGCTCCGGTACTCCAACAACACGGTGGGAACGTGGTCGACGACCTCGATCGATTCCACGAACTTCGTGACGGGCGGGGTCAGCATGGTAGAAGATGCAAAGGGAAAGCTCCACGCGCTGTACTTCACGAGCAGCGAGGCGAGGATCGCCACCAATGAAAACGGAACTTGGCAGAGCGCTGCCATCGACAGCTCCTTGGTCGGATTCTCCAACTATGGAGCCTCGCTCGCGATCGACAGTGGGGGACACCTGCATGCACTGTATTCCATCCCAACGGACCGGTTCCTGAGGTACAACACGAATGCCACTGGATCATGGGTGCACAAGAACCTGGAGTCCAACATGGTTGTCGGGTGGTGCTCGATCGGGATCGGTCCGGACGATGTCGTCCAGGTCGCCTACCAAGACAACACCGCGGGCTCTACAAGCGTCGCGATGGTCGTCTACCAGAGCATCCCTGAGGGAGTCTGGATGAGGCAGGTCGTGGGTTTCCCGAACGTTGGCGTCTTCGGTCAGATGGCTCTTGACAAATTCGGCCGGCCTTTCGCCAGCTATCTTGATCAGTCAGATCAGGACCTGAATGTGATCCAGCTCGTGAACGCCCCGAGCGCTCCGACGGGCGTTGCGGCGCTCAGAGGCAACGGCAACGTGACCGTGACCTGGTCGACGCCAGATTCGAACGGCGGCGCCCCCCTGTTCAACTACAAGATCTTCCATGGACCGAGCGAAGCGGCCTTGACTCTGGCCGCGACGGTCACCGGCTCGGTGCACATGTTCGTTGACGATGGTCTGACGAACGGCGTGCGCGAGTACTACAAGGTCGTGGCCACGAACCTCGAAGGGCAAGGCACTCCGTCCACGACGGCGAGCGCGGTCCCGGCGACGGTCCCGTCCGTGGTTCTCAACCTCAGGGTCGAGAACGGCGACGGACAGGTCAAGCTCTCCTGGGACGCACCCGCGTCGTCTGGTGGGGTCCCAGTGACCCTGTACAAGGTCTATCGCGGCACCAACCAGTCGAACCTGGTCCTCATCGGCAACGCCACCGGGACCAGCTACACTGACACTGGCCTCGAGAACGGCAAGACCTACTACTACGCCGTCGCGGCGATGAACGACGTGGGCGTCGGCGTCGCCTCATCGGTAGCTTCGGCCGCACCAGCGACTGACTATACGGTCATAGCTCTCGCGGCGATCCTGATCGTCGCGGTAGTGATCGTGGTCTACTGGTTCTTCCGGGTGCGCAAGTAGCCTCCAGGCGCAAACCCCTTCCTTTTATCACTTTTCATTCTTCTTGGCACGAGTCCGAGGGCTCGTCCTGTCTCGGCAGGGCGTGCAGGGCGAATCGAGATCGCTCTCGAGGTCTTTCTGCACACTGGCGAAGTCGCGGAAAGTGCGCACTCGGCAGCCAGAATGGAGCAGTGATCGATGCAGGCGCCGGTTCAACACCGCGAACTTCTCGTCGGCGGCGGTCGCCGCGTCGAGATCCGAAATCCCATCACCGATGTAGATGACCTTTACGCCGGCGTCGTGCTCGGAGCGCACAAGGTCTTCCTTGAAGTCTCTTGCTGCGGAGTGTTTGATCGTTGGAAATGTAAGATAGACGCTCCCGTCATAGCTCGATCTTGGTGCGAAGACCTCGAGACCTCCCAATCCGAGCTCGCCCAGGAAATGATGGATCATGAAGTCCAGACCGGCGGAGGCGATCACGAACCGATATCCTTGCTGGTCGCAGAACGACACCAGCTGCGGGAGGTTCGGGCGCAGGACGATCCTCTCCTTTGTCTGTTTCAGTATCTCCGCTGGGTCCTCGTGCACCATCGCGAATTGCCGCTGCATGCACTCCTCGAGCGAGATCCTCCCTCGGGCGAGCAAGCGATCGGGCTCGCGCCAGTCGCCGTCGGCGTAGACCTTCAGAACGAGCTCGGCTGTGTCCTCGGTAGTGATGGTGCCGTCGAAATCGCAGACGACGATAACGGGCGCGGTCAATTGCTCAAGTCTCCTCAGATGCTTTCGACGTGATACCGCTGGAGCGGGATATAGTGTGCGGCAGTTGCGATGAGCCGTGGCGCAATTTTATATCGGCCCCGTGGATAGGAGCATGATGTCCGAGGATTGGACCGAGCTTTATCGCCCAAAGAGCCTGGCCGACGTCGTGGGCAACCCCAAGGCCGTCAAGGAGCTGAAGGATTGGGCGATCCAATGGGAATCCGCGCGGCCGGCGAAACCGGTCGCGGTCCTCATCGGTCCTCCTGGCGTCGGCAAGACCAGCGCCGCGCTCGCCCTTGCGAACGAGTTCGGCTGGGGGCTGGTCGAGATGAACGCCTCCGACCACCGCAATGGGGAGGCGATCAGGCGGATCGCCTTGAGAGGGGCGCTCGCGGACACCTTCACCGATTCCGGCGATTATCTCTCGTCCAAAGAAGGCCGGAAGAAGTTGATCGTCCTGGATGAGGCGGATAACATCTTCGGGCGGGAGGACCAGGGAGGCGTTCCGGCCATCGCCGAGCTTGTGCACAGCACTCGGCAGCCGGTGATCCTCATCGTGAACGACTTCTACGCCCTCAGCCGCAAGAGCTCGGTTATCAAGAGCCATACCCTCCAGATCAAGTTCACGAAGATCCAAGCGGTCACGGTCCGGGGAGTGCTGCGCCGCGTCGCCAAAGAGCAGGGGATCGCTGTCGGGGATCGGGTGCTCGAACTCATCTCGAAGAATAGCAACGGGGACCTCAGGGCGGCGCTGCGGGACCTTCAGGCGCTGGGCCTGGGAGCGACGACGGTAAGAGAGGATCAGCCAGACATGCTGGACAATCGCCTCACCTCGAAATCAAACTACGACCTGATGGCGGAGATACTGCACGGCACGAGCCCCTCCCGCGCGCGAACGATGATGCAGAACATGAACGACGACCCCGAGACCCTGATCATGTGGGTCGACGAGAACGTGCCGGTCGTCTATCGCGACCCCGAGGACCTGAGCCGTTCCTACCAGATGCTCGCCCGAGCGGACATGTTCCTGGGGAGGGTGCGCAACCGCAACTACTACGGCTTCTGGTCGTACGCGACCGACCTCACTTCGTACGGAGTCTGCGCGGCGAAACAGCGTCAGTATCACGAGTTCGCGCGCCTTCAGTTCCCACTGATCCTGAGCAAGCTCTCGCGCAGCAAGTTCATGCGCAACACGCGCCGATCAGTCGGCCTCAAGCTGGGAGCTACGTGCCACATCTCCTCGGCGCAGGCGGTATCGGACATCCTTCCCTACTTCGCCGCTCTCTACAAGCAGGATCGCGAGTTCCGTCTCGCTGCAACGATCGAGATGGAGTTCGACGAAGAAGAGGCCGCCTTCGTTCTGGACGAGAAGGTGGACTCGAGCGCGGTGAAGCACCTTTTCCAGGACGTGCTTCGCAAGCTTAAGGGGGAGGAGAAGGACGAGCACGACCTCGTGCCGACGAAGATCGATGAGGTGGAGGCCCCCCGCCCCGAACCCGGGAGCGAAGAGGACCAGACGCAGCAGAAGAGCCTGTTCGAGTTCTGACGGTGGAAGATGCGCGACGATCTGAAGGCTAAGCTGGACAAGCAGCAGTACAAGATGGCGGGCAGGCACGGAGCGGTAAAGCTCTGCCACTGGCTCGGCCAGTCGCTCCTCAAGGGGCGTCACTGCTACAAGCAGGAGTTCTACGGCATCGGCTCGCATCGCTGTCTGCAGATGACCCCCGTCGTGCACGATTGCACGCACGACTGCATCTTCTGCTGGAGGATCAGAGGGTTCGAGGACGGGGCGAAAGACTACGACGAGCCGAAGGCGATGCTCGACGAGCTGCTCCGGCAGCAGAAACTTCTCATCTCTGGGTACCCTGGCGACGGACGTTGCGACCTCGCGAAGTTCAAGGAGGCTCTTGAGCCAAAGCACGTTGCGATCTCGCTTGCCGGAGAGCCGACGCTCTATCCGCACCTAGGAGCATTCATCGAGGAGTGCCATCGGCGAGGGATGACGACGTTCCTCGTGACCAACGGCACGATCCCTGAAGCGCTCGAGAACCTCGACCCTCTTCCGAGCCAGCTCTATGTCACCGTCGCCGCCCCTAATGAACAGATATACAAAGACGTGTGCCAACCACGAATCCCTGACGGGTGGCAGAAGATCAGGAAGTCCCTCGAGCTCCTTCCTTCTCTCAGCACCAGGACCGTGATCAGGCACACGCTCGTTCAGCAGAAGAATCTCGGCTGGGAGAAGGAGTATGCGGCCCTGGACAGGATGGCCGACCCGACCTTCATTGAGCCTAAAGGGTTCGTTTTCGTCGGAGCGTCGAGGAACGTCCTCAGCATCGACAACATGCCTTCGCATGCAACCGTGACCGAGTTCGGCAGGAAGCTCGGCGAAGAGCTTGGTCTGGCGCTCCTGAAGGAGAAGGCGGACTCGAGGGTCGTTCTGCTTGGCGAGAAGGGAGCGAGGACCGAGCTGTCCTTCTGAACTACTTCATGCGGATGGTCTCGAGGTTCATCGGCGCCCTCGTCTCGACGCCGAACTTCTTGTAGAGTGCGCTCGCCAGATCCGTGCACTTGTGCTCCTCGCCGTGACCGATCACGATGCGCTCAGGCTTGGGCTCGAGAGTGGCGATGTAGTTGATCAGCTGCCGGCGGTCCGAGTGGCCAGAGAATCCATCGACCGTCTCGGCGTTCAGCTTGAACGCGACCGTCACCGGCTTGCCCTTGTCCATCAGGGTGAGCTCGCTGACCCCTTTCTGTATCTTCCTTCCGAGAGTGCCTTCCGCCTGGTAGCCCACGAAGACCAGCCAGGAGTTGGGATCGTCGCCCCAGGTCTTCACGTACTCCATCACCGGTCCGCCGTTCATCATGCCGCTGGTCGCGAGCACGATCTGCGGGTCGGGGTCGTGGCAGATGCGTTCTCTTGTCTCGACGGAGTCCACGCGCTTGAATATGCTCGATAGGAACGGGTTCTGCCCCATCTGGAAGATCTGCGTGCGCAGCTGTGAGTTGAGATACTCCGGGTAGGCTGTGTGGATCGCCGTCGCCTCCCAGATCATGCCGTCGAGCCAGATCGGAACGGTCGGGATCTTGCCGGTGCGCATGAGCTCCTCGAGCACGAGCATGACCTCCTGGGAACGCCCGACAGCGAACACCGGGATGACGACCTTGCCCTTGTGCTCGAGGGCGCGTTCGATGATCGACTTGAGCTGGTTCGCGGCATCCACCCTGCTCGGCTGGATGTCATGGTAACCGCCGTAGGTCGACTCGATCACGAGCGTCTCGAGGCGGGGGAACTTGTTGACCGTGGCGTTGAAAAGCCAGGTTCGTTCGAACTTCATGTCGCCAGTGAAGGCGATGTTGTACAGTCCGTCGCCGACGTGGAAGTGGCAGACCGCCGAGCCAAGGATGTGCCCAGCGTTCTGGAAGGTGAGCCTGATGTCGGGCGCGATGTCCGTCGTCTCGCCGTACTTCAGTGGGATGGTGCGCATGACGGCATCGCGAACGTGAGCCGACTCGTACGGCGCCTTCTTCGCTTCTCCGAAGGAGACCTTGAGCGCATCCAGCAACATGAGCGACATCAGGTCCCTGGTGGGCGGAGTGCAGTAGATGGGGCCAGTATAGCCGTACTTGAATAGGACTGGCAGCAAGCCGCAGTGGTCCAAGTGAGCGTGCGTAATCACGACCGCGTCTATCGAGTCCAGCGGCTGAAGCTCCGGGGCGGCGAAATAAGGCGTCTCCTGCTGAGAGGAGGTGGAGCCCGGCATCGTCCCACAGTCGATGAGGATCTTGCTCTCGCGGGTTGAGAGCAGAGTGCAGCTCCGACCAACCTCGCGGAAGCCACCCAGCGCAGTCATCCTGAGCCAGGTCTCGCCTTCGATCTTCTGCCTGAAGAGCCTTCGCCCGACCTTGTTGAGGAAGGTGCGCCGCTCGTCGTGGACATGGCGAAGGTAGTTGCGTATCTCCGAGACGGTCTTCGAGGGGATCGGAGGCGCGCGCACGACCTTCGGTGCCCAGCCGACCTCCTTCTTGATCTCGTTCAGGACTGCGCCCTGCTTGCCGATGACCAACCCAGGCGAGAGCGCCTCAATGGTCACCTCGCCGGTGTCGTGCTCGAAGTAGATGTCAGTGATCTCCGCCTCAGCGGGGATGATCTCACGGATGCGCTTCTCGACCGATTCCGGATCTGCCAGGATCGTCGGGTCCGGTCGGATCGCGACCCGGCGCCTAAGCCCCTGAGCCAGCTGGCGGATGATGTCGTTGTTGGAGGCGAACGTCTCCAAATCCCTAGTGTAAATGACGACCAGAGGACCCTCGAAATCGATGGAAGTGATGTTGATGGTCGAGGGGATGATCTTCCTTACTTGCTCTCTGGCCTCTTCCAGTACTCTTTCAGCGCTCATGAACCGTTCACACTTTTGCGGAAATCTGTCAAGACAATACGAGGGAAATCAGGTACGAAAGGGTTTCAGCGGGCCTTGGGGTAATCCAACCCCATCTTTCCCGCCTTCTTCCGTAGCTCATCATCAGTCATCTCCTTGTACCCTTCATCAGAGATGCAGACGATCGCCATCCCGTCGCCGCTGGCCGAGTCGCGCTTCATCGCCG
>Ga0335071_10001490_pt1 | contig 25233 bp, 21 predicted proteins | sample Lox_Sample_15_FD_206724 | JGI IMG/M metagenome (GOLD analysis project Ga0335071, IMG submission 206724) | Soil microbial communities from Loxahatchee National Wildlife Refuge, Florida, United States - Lox_Sample_1.5 | ecosystem: Environmental > Terrestrial > Soil > Wetlands | place: USA...
TTTACCTACAGCGGTAAGGCTAGCCAGGGGGCATATTGGGCAGGTGTCTATTGGCAGAACCCGGCGAACAACTGGGGGAGTGTTGACGCAGGTTTTGATCTTTCTAAGGCCACCAAGCTGACCTTCTGGGCGCGCGGAGAGAAAGGCGGAGAGCGCATCGAGGAGTTCAAAATCGGAGGGCTAATGAGTGAGTTCTCTGATTCGGATAGCGCGGTCATCGGCCCGATCATCCTGAATAAAGAGTGGACACAGTACACCATTGATTTAAAAGGGAAAGACATGTCTTATATCATTGGTGGATTCTGCTGGTCGGCGAATGTGGATAACAACCCCGAAGGCGCTACTTTCTACCTGGATGAGATTAAGTTCGAATAATTGCAGATCTAATAAAAAGTCGCAAATTCACCAGAGTGCCGGCTTGAAGCCGGCACTCTGGTGTTTTATTTTCCTGCTCCTGCTGGGAGCTGCCCCTAAGCCTAAGCCGGCGACGACTGTTTCCATCAAGAAACTGAAGAACAGCCGCTACCAGCTGATCGTAAACCGCAAGCCTTATGTGGTCAAGGGTGTATGTTACGGCCCCATACCCATCGGTCAGAACCATGAATATGACTGGTGGTCTGATCCTAACAAGCCGTGGTTAGTTGACGGTAAGCTGATGCAGGATATGGGGGTGAATACCGTCAGGATTTATCAGGCTGGCGAAAACCCGGATAGCGTCAAGCAGGTAATTAGAGATCTCTACTCCCTCTTTGGCATACGCGTAATTATGGGGCATTGGCTGGGATTCTGGGAATACCCCTGTCCGTTTTACGGCGATAAAACTTTCCAGGATAAAGTAAAAAAAGAAGTCCTGGATATGGTCTCTACCTATAAAGACGAGCCCGGCGTGCTATTCTGGACCCTGGGGAATGAAAATAACTATTCCTGCCTGGGCGTCGTTAACCCCTGGTCGGCAGAGGAAGTGGATAAAGAGCCCAACCCGCAGAAAAAGAAGCAGATCCGTGCCCGTATTTATTATTCTTTCATTAATGAATTGGCTAAAGAGATCCACAAGATTGACCCCAATCATCCGGTTGCCATGGGTAATGGAGAGCTGATGGGATTAGAATATGCCAGAGGATATTGCCCGGAAGTGGACTTGGTGGCTTGTATTATTTACAGGGGCAAAACCTTTGGGAACCTCTTCAAATCCTTAAAGATGACCTTTGACAAACCTGTGGTGTTGGCAGAATTTGGTGCCGATGCCTACGATGCCTATCTAAATAAAGAAGCCCAGGATATGCAGGCATTCTTCCTGGAATCGCAGTGGCACCAGATCTACGAGAACTTGGCGACTAATAAAGAAGGTGAAGGGAACTGCCTGGGCGGCACATCTTTTGAATGGAATGATGAGTGGTGGAAGCACGATGAGTCTAATCCGGATAGCTGGAAGGTCCATGATACGGCCTCTAACTGGTCTAACAGCAGCTATTATTTTGATATCAAGGCCGAAGGCAATAAAAATATGAATGAGGAGTGGTTTGGCATCGTAGCCTTATCTCCGGAGCTGGAGAACGGTTTAAATAAACGCATTCCGCGCAAGGCCTATTACGTAATCAGGGAATTCTGGAAGAACCCGGTTTTGAAAAAAAATAAGAAGGAAAAAGTAAAATGAAGAAAATAATTATTATCCCCCTTTTGTTTTTACTTACGGCATTTTGTACCGGCCCATCCTTTGCGCAAGACAGCCAGAAGGTAACCGCCCTGACCAAGAAGATCATGGAGGATAAGAGTGATGACCAGGCGCGCATTAACCTGGAGGAGTTAAAAGGCCTTTACTTTAACGATGCCAAATTTTCCGACTTTGCAGTTTTATTAAAGTCCCTGCTTCCTAAAAAGAATGAATTTGCGCCATGCATAAACTATTATATCGCGCTGACGCGCTATTCACAGCTTAAGTATCTGGAGGAGAAACAGTCCTGGGATGAATATTTCAGCTCCGGCAACGACTACAGGCAGGAATTAAGCGATGCCGCGGAGAAGGCGGTTACCTCTCTTAAGGCAACCGACCCACTGGTTGTTTACGCCAGGCTCATACTTTATCAATTCCACAAAGACCAGCAGGATGTTTTTGCGGAAGATGCCCTTGGAAACCTGGTGGCAACGGTTGGGGAATACGCCAAGACAGCCCAGGATGCCAAGCCGATTAAGGAAGCCGCGGATAAGCTTGTTTCATACGAAGAGAAAAGCAAATCCAGAGAGTTGTACCAGCTATACGCGCAGAAGATCATCTCTTCAGATATTAAAGATGAGGATCTGGCAGGTATTGCTTCCAACTTTTATAAGGAAGGGAATCTGGAGTTATCCGAGAGTATCTACGACGCTTATATTGAGAGGGTCTCAAAGGTATTGCCGCAGGATAAGCTGCTAACGCTCTTTTCCGATATCGCCAAATCTTTTGCTTATAAAGAAGAGGGTTTAAGCGATCCCCTTTATGCCGAGAGACTATTCCAGAAGATAGAGGATACGGGGGGGAAAGAGGCGTTCAATGAGGAATTGACCTATCAGTGCGCATTAAACCTGGAAAAAGCAAAAGAATATAAAGGGGCAGCTAAATTTTATCTTAGGGCATTGGAGTTGAGCCCTCAATCCTCACGTTCCCCGCAAGTTAATTTTAAGCTGGGTATAATCAGCGCCTATGTGTCGCGCAATCTGGGGGAGGCGAAGGGTTATTTCGAAAAACTTGCACAAAACGAGAGAGTCGATTCTTATACGCTTTCTGCGCTTTATCAATTAGGCCTCTTAAGTCAATGGCAGGAGAATACCGCATCAGCTAAAGATTACTACAATAAACTGCTTGAGAAGGCAGGTGGGAACTTCGCGCAGATGAAGGCCCTGGCCCAGGAAAGGCTGAAGGAAATAGAAGAAGGGAAGCCTCTAGAGTATAACCTGAAGACCTTCCTTGACCTTTCGCTGAAAGAAGAGAATTCCCTCTTTGATATGAGTAAGGTAAATTTAAAATCACAGCCCGCCATTTCCCCCGTTAATAAAGATGTGGCCTTGAATTCCTCTCCCTATCTTCCGCAGAGCGGTTGCCTGCAGGTAGAATTGAATTATCTATGGTCAGGGGATTTAGGCCTGAAAAAACCGCAAAATAGCGAAGCCAATTTCAATACCTCCTTCAGCGATCCCGGCACCAAAGTGGTAAACCTGGTGGTGGTTTCCCCCAGCGGGGTTACCGACCGCAGCCTGGAAATGATTGATATCGAGTAGCCTTATCTTCCCGGCCACTTTCCCTTTCTTCTTAAAAATACTTGACTTATGTTTCTTTTTTTAGTAGTATAAATGAAGTTAAAATGAAACCTCTAGACTTCCAGAAAGAAGAACTCACCGAAAAAGAAAAGCGCAACATAGATATCCTGGATATCTTAAGGAAGCGCGGGCCGATCAGCCGTCCGGATATATCCAAAGAGATGGGGATAAATGTAGTCACCATCTCCAATTACGTTGACGAGTTTATCAAGCGTAACCTGGTTTTTGAGAAAGACCTGGATGTCTCCGAAGGCGGGAGGAGGCCGGTGCTTTTGGATTTAAATCCCCGCGCCGGCTATGTTATCGGTGTGGGTTTGAATTTGATGAATATGGTCGGGCTCTTGGTTGACCTGAAAGGGAATATCGTTACCAAGACCCAGATTGCCCGGCCTAAGCAGTCGGTAAAAGAGATAGCCGAATGCCTCTTAGAGATCATCCGCGAAATACTAAGGCGCTCAAAAGATTACACGCAGGATATAAAAGGAATCGGTATAGGGATAGCCGGTTTGATTAATAAAGAGAACGGTTCCATACACTGGCCTCAGAAGATGGACCATTATTATACCTATGCCTCTGTTGACCTCCCGCTTAAGAGCCTGATAGAAAAAGAATTCAACCTTCCCGCGTTAATCGAAAATGACGCTACTAGCGCATGTTTCGGCGAACACTGGTTGAATTTAGAGCAGGGATATAAGAATGTCATCTATATGTTCTCGGGGGTGGGATGCGGGATCATTTTGAACGGAGAGATATATCGCGGCGCGCAAGGCTACGCCGGAGAAGTCTCAATCTACAATTTTAAAGAGCAGGACCTTTTTAACTGCGAGATGGGTAACGGCTGTTTTATCAAACGCTGGGAGATGGATATGGGGATAATAGATGATGTCAAATCCAGGCTCTCGCGGGATAAAGAACTAGCCGCAAAATTTTTCAAGCTCACCTCGAGCACCCAGGAGAATGTAGATTTAAAGAGTGTTTTTATCGCTGCACGCTCAAAAGACCCAATAGCCTCCTCAGCGCTGGATACGGCTGCAAAGAGGCTGGGGATCAAGATTGCTTACCTTATCAACCTGTTGAACCCGCAGGTCGTGATTATCGGCGGAGGGCTGGAAGAGGCAGGTGAGGAATTTTTAAATAAGGTAAGTTCAACGGTTAAGGACTGGGCATTCAGGGAGGCAAGCGAGAATTTAAAGATCGTCTATTCTCAGCTGCGTGAAAATGCCGTAGCCCTGGGGGCGGCGAGCCTGGTGATGCAGAAGATATTCGCACAATTATGAATCTCAAAGAATTCCTAGAGCAGAAGGCAAAATTCATCCAGATTGCGCTGCTGGGTTTTGCCGTGATCTGCTTTTTTCTTTTTTTATCGGCCGTAAATTCCAAGCAGCAGGTATTGCGGGAGAGGGATGTGTTGAAGGACGAGAATGCCTCTCTCTCCAGCAGGGTAGATCAGCTGGAGAATAACCTGCGCGAAAATAAAAATAAGGTAAGTTCACTCAGCGCGGAGCTGGATAAAGTTTCCCGGGAAAAGGGCGAGCTTGAGAAGAAATATGATATGGCCAAGAAGGAGAGGGATGAGCTGGTTAATAAGCTGAAGAATCAGCCTGCGCCGGTCGTCATCCAGCAGCCCGCCCCGGAAGCTGCACCCCAGGTAAATGACGCCTATTGGGCGGGGATATTAAAGGCCAAGACCGCATTGGAGATGCAGCTTGAAGAGATCCGGCGCGACTTAAGCAACGCCAAGCTCAACGATGACAAGCTGCAGCGCGAAAAGAATTCCCTGGAGCTCGACGTAAATAATATCAACCGCGAGAAGGAAGATTTAATGCGGCAGCTCGATTATAACCAGAGACTGGTAGATAGTATCAGCAAAGAGCTGGTTATGGAGAAGAATGACAAGATAACTATCCAGAATAATTTGAGGGCGATCCGGAGCGAAAATGCGGGCCTGGTAAGGCAGGTCAAAAACTTAAGCAACCAGAGGGCCGATTTAGACAAGAAGCTTCAGGAATTACAGGAGCAGAATTCAGCTTTGGAGAAAAAGTTCAATGATATGCAGACGATGCTTGCGGATAAGGCAACGCAAGTCAGCCGTTTAAGCGACAGGCTGGATAGGGCAGCCGGTCTGCAGGAAGGGTCTTCCGATAGGAAAGAATCAGTAGAATTGACCCCTATCGTGGTCAGGCCCAAGGAGGATACGGGGGAACCCGAGGCATCAGTCCAGCAGCCACAGCCCGTATCAGCAAAGGGGAGGGTGCTGGCAATAAACAGGGAAAATAATTTTGTGATTATTGATGCAGGAGAAGACTCCGGCATCAAGGCTGGTCAGACTTTTGAGGTCTTAAAAGATAACAACTCCATAGGCGTGATAGAGGTCATGCAGTTGCGTAAAGATATCTCCGCCTGTGATATAAAGAAAGAAACCGCTCCCATCAGCGTGGGGGACGAGATTAAATAAATGGTCCGCCTGAAAAAAAGCCCTTCTACCACCGTTTCCATCGAAGATGTTGCCCGCCTGGCAGGAGTCTCTATCACCACAGTCTCGCGCGTCATCAATAAGGCTTCTACCGTAAAGGAAAAAAACCGTAACAGGGTAATGGATGCGGTAAAACAGCTGAAATTTCAGCCTTCCGTATTTGCCCAGCGCTTAGCCAGCGGCAAGAGCAATGTCGTAGCCCTGGTCATACCGCGCTACGAAGGGGTCTTTTATTCTTTCTACGCGCTGGAGCTGATCCGCGGGATAGGGACGCTATGCGAGGCCTTGAGGCTTGATCTGCTCCTGCATCTTACCGACAGCCGTACATCTTTAAACCTGCGCGGAGTAGGAGGGATAATCTTCTCTGACCTGATCGGTAACCGCCAGCAGTTAGAGGATGCCCTCGCCAGTAATATTACCTGCGTGGTCATAAATAATTATGTGGAAGATTTGGATGTGACTTGCCTGGCCATAGATAATGCCGGCGGGGCGGAAGCGGCAGTAAATTATCTTATCGGCCTGGGGCATAAAAAGATCGCCCACATCACCGGAGACCTGGTCACCCAGGCGGCAGCCTGGCGTTTTGAAGGTTACAAACGCGCGCTTTCTAAAAATAATATAGCCTTAAAAGACAGGTATATCTTTAAGACCGATTATTCCCGCGGGCAGGCAAGGACCGCTGCGGAGGAGTTGCTGAAGATGACTGACCCTCCCACCGCGGTATTTGTGGCTTCGGACTCCATGGCTCTGGAAGTGATGACGGTAGCCAGGGAATTGGGTAAGAATATCCCCAAGGATTTATCCATTGTCGGTTTTGACGATAACCCATCCGGCCTCTACGGCCCTGTGGCCCTGACTACGGTAAGGCAGCCCTTGATTAAGATGGCCGAGGATGCAGTTAAGGAATTGAATAACCTGATGACACAGAAGAAGAAAGCCAAGCCAAAAAAGGTTCTTCTCCCCACTGAGTTAGTGATTAGGGATTCATCCCTCGCTCTTAAATAACACAATTTATTGTGTACGGAGTCGACAATGATACTACATGTTGTATTTTTCTATTGACAAGGAAATGGTCCGGTGTTATACTGCCACAGTTAAAATCGTCTTAATCCGTTAACCAATAGGAGTGCAAGATGGCGCTGAAATTGTCCGAGAATGCTTTGAAGGTATTGAAACGCCGCTACCTTAAGAAGGACGAGCAGGGGAATATTATCGAGAGCCCTGAAGAGATGTTCCACCGCGTAGCCCAGGCGATCGCCCAGGCAGATTCGCTTTACGGCAAGAATGAGTCGGAAGTTAAGGCAATTGAAGAGCGGTTTTTTAAGGCAATGAGCAGTTTGGATTTTCTCCCTAACTCCCCCTGCCTGATGAATGCCGGGAAAGACCTGGGTCAATTGAGCGCCTGTTTCACCCTGCCGATAGAAGATTCAATGGAATCAATATTTGAGACCTTAAAAGTTACCAGCCTCATACATAAATCCGGCGGCGGCACGGGATTCTCTTTTTCCAGGCTTAGGCCTAAGAATGCGGTAGTCAGGACTACCGGCGGGATCGCATCCGGGCCGATCTCTTTCATGAAGGTTTATGATGCCGCAACTGAAGCGGTAAAACAGGGAGGGAGCCGTCGGGGGGCGAATATGGGGATATTAAGGGTGGATCACCCCGATATCATGGAATTTGCCGCCTGCAAGGAAAACAATAAACAGATCACCAATTTCAACATCTCCGTCGCTGTTACCGACGAGTTCATGGAGAGGCTTAAAAACAACGCGGAGTACGATTTGATCGACCCCCATACGCACAAACCGGTCAGCCGCCTCCATGCCAAAGATGTATTTGAATTGATAGTCAGGCAGGCGCATAAGAACGGAGAGCCGGGGATCATCTTTATCGATAGGATCAACCAGTATAACCCTACTCCAAAATTAGGGAGGATTGAAAGTACCAATCCCTGCGGTGAACAGCCGCTCTTACCCTACGAAAGCTGCGACCTGGGCTCTATAAACCTGGACCAGATGTGCAAGAAGTCGGGCGAGCGTTGTGAGATCGACTGGGAAAAGTTGGGAGAGATAACCCGCCTGGCAGTACATTTCCTGGATAACCTGATAGATGTCAATAAATTTCCCCTCCTGCAGATTGAGAAGGCCACAAAACTGACGCGTAAAATCGGCCTGGGAGTAATGGGTTGGGCCAGCCTCCTTATCCGCCTGAATATACCTTATAACAGCGAAGAGGCGGTGGCATTGGCGGAGAAGGTAATGTCTTTTATCCTGGATGAAGCGAACAAGGAATCATTGATATTAGGCAAGGAGAAGGGGGTATTCCCCTCTTTCAGGGGGAGTATTTACGATAGGAAAGAGGGGAACGCCAGGATGCGTAATGCTACCCTGACTACTATTGCCCCTACCGGCACGATCAGCATTATCGCTGGTCCCTGTTCCTCGGGTATAGAGCCTCTCTTTGCCATCTCTTATTATCGCAATGTTATGGATAACGATAAGCTGGTGGAAGTTGAGCCGCTCTTTGAGGAAATGGCGCATGCGCGGGGATTCTATAGCCGCGAATTGATGGAAAAGATTGCCGAGAGAGCTTCCATTCAACATATCGAAGGTATCCCCCAGGATGTAAAGAGGGTTTTTGTCACTGCCCATGATATCAGCCCGGAATGGCATGTGCGCATGCAGGCGGCCTTCCAGAAGTATGTGCATAACGCTACCTCCAAGACGATAAACTTTCCTAATGAGGCAACACTTGACGATGTGCGCAAGGCTTACCTTCTGGCTTATGATTTGGGATGTAAGGGGATAACAATTTACCGCGACAGGAGCCGTGAAGAGCAGGTGCTAAACGTTGGCAGCGTAGTCAAAGAAGCCGAGAAGGCGATCGAGCAGGCGAAAGAGATTGCCCCGCGCCCAAGGCCAGAGGTGATTATAGGCACTACCACTAAAGTTTCTACCGGCTGCGGGAACCTTTACGTGACTATTAATGTTGATGAAGAAGGAAGGCCCTTTGAATTATTTACCCAGATGGGAAAGGCCGGCGGTTGCGCTGCCAGCCAGCTTGAGGCTATCGGCCGCCTGGTCTCTTTGGGTTTTCGCTCAGGGATAGAAGTAAAATCCATTATTGAACAACTGCGCAATATCCGCTGTCCTTCTCCCTCCTGGGAGAAAGGCCAGCGTATCTTTTCCTGTGCCGATGCCATCGCCAGGGTAGTAGAGAGAAGATTGGTTAATTCTCAGGCAGCCAAGGCCTCGCTTGAGGCAGCTGCCGTAGCCATGAAGCATTCGCACGAAGATGAGCATACAGCTGTTGATAATCCCGAGATGCATGCTGCGGATATCGTGGGAGTCTGCCCTGATTGCGGTGGCGCCTTGCGCCACGAAGAAGGCTGCGTTAAATGCCATGCCTGCGGTTATTCCAAGTGTTAAGATAAAATGAAGAAGATATTATATGTAGTCTTGGATGGGTTAGGAGATTTACCGGTTAAGGAGCTGGGGAATAAGACCCCCCTGGAAGCGGCCTTTACGCCCCGGATGGATAAGTTGGCCCAAAAGGGGAAGACTGGTCTGGTTTATCCGGTGGGCAAGGGTATAGCCCCGGAATCGGATATCGCGGTGATCAGCCTCTTAGGATATGATGCGCACAAATATTATACCGGCAGGGGGCCTCTCGAATCTTTTGCTGAAGGTCTTAAGGTTAATGACGGGGATGTGGCCTTTCGGGTAAATTTTGCTACCGTAGCGGATGATGGCGTAACCATCAGAGACCGCAGGGTAGGCAGAAATTTGACTACCGAAGAGGCAACTGCTTTGGCCAAGGAGATTAATTCCAAGGTTACTCTTTCCAGCGGCACATGCGAGTTTAAGAATACTATCGGCCACCGCGGAGTTCTGGTAATCAGAGGGATGCGCTCTAAGCTATCCGGCTGGATTACTAATACTGATCCTGCCTATGACCGCGAGGGGGTATTCGGGGTAGCCAAGGAGAAATTTGAAAATCTTGTAGCTAAATCTTTCCCCATGCCCGGATACGAAGACTCGCCTGAAGCAAAAGAATCCGCGCTCCTCTTAAATGAGTTTACCCAGAAATCGCACAAAATCTTAAACGAATCCCTGCTGAACAAAAAGAGGATTTCCGAGAATAAGCTTCCGGCGAATGTTATCCTTTCGCGGGACGCCGGAGACCATCTGCCGCAATTCCCCAAGATAGATACCTTCTTCAACCTGCATTTCGGCTCCTTCGTGCAGATGCCTGTGGAGAAGGGTATCGCCCTTTTAACCGGTATGGAGATCATTGATATACCGGATTCTTCGGGGCACCTGGATGTGGATTATCCGGTATGGGCAAAGGTGGCGCTGGATTCCATCAAGAAATACGATGGTATTTACGTGCATATCAAAGGCCCGGATGAGCCGGCGCACGACGGAGATTTCAAGACCAAGAAAGAGATTATCGAGGCAATAGATAAATTCTTTTTTTCAAGTCTCCTGCCGCAGCTGGATATGAGCAATACTATTATCGCGGTTACCGCGGACCACTCTACGGTCTGCGCTATCAAGGCGCATTCGGCTGACCCGGTGCCGCTTTTAATCTCCGGCGGTAATGTCAGGCCGGACGGCTCTCTTAGCTTCTCTGAAAAGGCTGCCAAGCTCGGCTCGATAGGAGAAATCCTCGGCCGGGATATTATGTCCCTCCTGGTAAAGTCGGCACGAGAATAAAATAAATCCTTATCCTCCATTCTTAGATGAATAAATACGATGTGATCGTAATCGGCGCGGGGCATGCGGGTATTGAAGCCGCATTGGCCGCAAGCCGCATGGGCTTAAATACCATCCTGATTACTCTAAGCCTTAAGACTATCGGGGCGATGAGCTGTAACCCGGCAATAGGGGGAGTGGGGAAGGGGCAGCTGGTAAAAGAGATTGATGCCTTGGGCGGTGAAATGGGAAGTGCTGCGGATAAATGCGGCATACAATTCAGGATGCTCAATGCCTCTAAAGGCTGCGCAGTGCAGTCTTCGCGCACCCAGATTGACATGTACCTGTACCAGGATTATATGCAGGGGCTCTTGAAGAGAGAGAATAATCTTGCGCTAAAGGAAGCAGAGGTAAAGGGTATAATCGTCCGGGATGGCTGCGCGCGCGGGGTAGTTACGCAGGCTGATGAAGAGATCCAGGGTTCCTGCGTGGTTATTGCTCCCGGGACTTTCTTAGACGGCCTCATCCACGTGGGCTTAAAGCAGGTAAGCGGAGGAAGGATTAATGAAATGGCATCCTCTTACCTGGCGCATAATTTAAAGGAGTTGGGTTTTACGTTATTAAGGTTTAAGACCGGAACCTGCCCGCGCCTGGACAAAAATTCCATAGATTTTTCCCAGCTAATCGTGCAGCAGGGTGACGATCCCCCTAAGCCCTTCTCTTTCTCAACGCGAAACTTAAAAAGGAAACAGGTTCCCTGCCATATTACTTACACTAATATCAACACCCATAAGATTATCCTAGATAACCTCAACCGTTCTCCGCTTTATGCCGGGGTGATTAAGGGGACAGGGGTGCGTTACTGCCCTTCAATAGAAGATAAGGTGGTCCGCTTCAGCGATAAAGAGAGGCATCAGGTCTTCCTTGAGCCCCAGGGGATAAAGAGCAATGAGATTTATCCTAACGGCCTCTCAACCTCTCTGCCTGAAGATGTACAATTGAGCTTTTTGCGTTCCATCGCAGGATTGGAAGAGGCGAAGGTAATACGCTTTGGTTACGGCATAGAGCACACCGTGGTTGAGCCCAGGCAACTTTACCCCACGCTGGAGGCAAAGTTAGTCAGAAATCTGTTTTTAGCCGGACAGATTAACGGGACTACCGGATACGAAGAAGCAGCAGCACAGGGACTTATCGCCGGTATAAACGCGGGCTTACGCGCCAAGAGAAAAGAGGCGCTCATCCTTGACCGTTCTTCAAGTTACATCGGAGTGCTCATAGACGATTTGACCACCAAAGGGACTGCCGAGCCCTACCGCATGTTTACCTCGCGGGTGGAATATCGCCTCATTCTGCGTGAAGATAATGCGGATTTGCGCTTAAGGCAAATCGGTTATAAAATAGGTTTAGTCAGTAAAAAGGAACATCTTTTGGCAGAAGAGAAAAGAGAGGCGATTAAGAAAGGTATAGAGTTCTTAAAGAATAACCGCATAAAGCCCGGGCTTGAGGTAAACGCAAAGCTAGCCGCATTAAATAGCCCTGCGCTTAAGAAAAATATGAGCCTGGAAGAGCTCCTCAAGAGGCCGCAGATAAGATTGAATAATCTCTTAAGTTTAAATCACTTTAAATTAAAGATGCCCTCCTCTACACTTGCCCAGATAGAGACGGAAGTAAAATATTCCGGGTTCATCCAGAGGCAGCTTAAGGATGTAGAGAAGTTCAGGAATCTGGAGAAGATAAGTTTACCGCCAGATATTGATTATCAAGAGATACCTGCGCTCTCCAGGGAGATAAAGGAAAAATTACAGACGTTTAGGCCTTTGAATCTCGGACAGGCCTCGCGCATCTCAGGGGTTACCCCGGCTGCGCTCTCTCTGCTGATGATCTGGTTGAGGAAGATAAATGCCCAAAGATAAGCATTACCCGGGACTCAAGAAGTTTTCTCTGGTCCTGGGCTGCGATTTATTCGGAGTAGCCGATATCCGGGAGGCGAAGAAAGAATTCGCCCTCCCAAAAAGATTGCTTGATAAGGTGGAGAGGGCGGTAGTATTGGGGATGGGGTTGTCGGCTTTGGCCCTGGAAGAAATAGAGAACACCCCCACGCGCCTGTATTTCCACCATTATAAGAGCGTTAACTTCGCCTTGGATCAGGCGGCACTAAAGATAGCCGGATTTATCCAGAAGAAGGGTTTTCTGGCATTGCCTGTGCCTGCTTCACAAATCCTCGATTGGCAGGAGCAGAAGGCGCACCTCTCGCATAAGAAAATGGGAGTCCTCGCCGGCCTGGGATGGATAGGCAGGAATAACCTGTTGGTGAATAAAAGACTGGGAAGTCAGTTTCGCCTTGTAACCATCCTGACCAATATGCCGCTTACCGCGGATAAGCCGCTAAATAATGATTGCCAGGAATGCTTTAGCTGTATTACAATATGTCCGGCTAAGGCAATAGGAAAAGAGGCGCGTGATTTTGACCACCAGAAGTGTTTTGAGAAATTAAAGGAATTCCAGAAACAGCGTTTAGTGGACCAGTATATCTGCGGAGTCTGCGTTAAGGTCTGCAAGGGTAGAGGCGATAAACCAAAATAAGATGACAGAACATTATCTTACCAAAAAAGGGCATCAAAAACTGACAGAAGAGTTAGAGTTTTTGAAGACGGTCAAGCGCCGCCAGCTCTCCAAGGCCGTGGGAGAAGCCAGGGCCCACGGGGATATCTCGGAGAATGCCGAGTATGACGCCGCCAAGGATGCGCAGGCGATGAATGAGCAAAAGATTGCAGAGCTTGAAATGAAGCTCTCCTCAGCCAGGATACTTGAGGATGATATCAGCAAGGATGAAGTGCTGATAGGGGCTAAGGTAAGGATCAAGGATTTAGGCAACGACGAAGAGCTGGAATATACCCTGGTCTCGGAGCTGGAAGCCAATTACGAGGAAGGCAAGATCTCCGTAACCTCCCCGGTAGCCAGCGCCCTCCTTAACCATAAAGTAAACGATACCGTAGAGGTGAACCTTCCCGCCGGAATCCTGCGTTACAAGATTCTAAACATTTCACGGGAGTAAGCTCTTGACCCCTCTTCCGTTACTTGGTATAATCCAAATATGCCAAAACCCAGGGTATTGGTAGTTGACGACGAACAGGAAATATGCGAACTCACCCGCTCATTCCTTGCCAGGAGGAATTTCGAAGTTTTTACCGCCTCAACGGGCCAAGAGACAATCAGCGCGGTAAGAGAAAAACAGCCTGGGATAGTCCTTTTAGATATGCGGCTGGGGAGCGAATCCGGGATAGACGTGCTGCGCAGGATAAAAGAGGCGGATAAGAATGTCAAGGTGGTGATGGTCACTGCCTTAGATGATCCAGAGAGCATAAGGCAGGCAACTGAAATAGGTGCGGAGAATTACCTGAAATTCTGGAAATTCTGGAGAAGGATGCGCGCATAAGTACGGATGAGATGGCCAAGATGCTTAAGAAGAAACCCCAACAGATCAAAGATGCGATAAAGAAGTTTGAGAAGGAAGGGGTTATCCTTAAATACAAGGCGATGATCAACCGCGAGCTTATCCGGGATGCCGATTCCGAAGTAAGGGCGTTAATTGAGGTTAATATCACCCCGCAGAAGGACCTGGGATTTGATAAGATTGCGGAGCGCATATATTCATTCCCCGAGGTCACCAGTTGCTACCTTATATCGGGGACATATGATCTTCTGGTGGTAATAGAAGGCAAAAATATCCATACCGTTTCCAGTTTTGTGGCTGAAAAACTCTCCTGTCTTGAGAATGTGCGCGGGACGGTAACGCATTTTCTGCTTAAGAAATACAAAGAAGATGGGGTAATCCTTAAGCGTAAGGAAGAGAATAAAAGGATCGCCATATCATATTAAGCTAAAATTAGAGATAAAAGGCTAAGGTTAAAGATGAAGAATTTGGTTGCCAAAAAAGTCGAACAAATGCAGCCTTCGGGGATCAGGGCGTTCTTTGACCTGGTCTTGGGGATGAAGGATGTAATATCGCTGGGAGTGGGGGAGCCTGATTTCGTCACGCCCTGGCAGATACGTGAAGCCGGTATTTATTCGCTGGAAGAAGGTTTTACGTCTTATACTTCCAACAAAGGCCTGTATAAGCTCCGCCTTTATATCAGCCGTTATTTAAATAATCAAAAGGGGTTCAAGTATAGCCCGGATGAGGAGATCCTCATTACCGTAGGCGTAAGCGAGGCAATGGACCTGGTGTTGCGCTCAATCATCAACCCCGGAGATAAAATCTTAGTGCCTCAGCCCAGTTATGTTTCTTACGGTCCAATGGTGGATTTGTGCGGCGGTATTCCGGTTTATATCAATACCGCGAAGGACGGTTGCAAACTTACGCCGGAAAACCTAAAAGAGCATATAGATGACAAGACTAAAGCCCTCATTCTTAATTATCCCGCGAACCCCACGGGGGTCTCTTATAGAAAAAAAGAGCTGAGCGAGATTAATAAAATACTCCTTAAGCACGGCCTGCTTTGTATTTCGGATGAGATATACGGCGACCTGACTTACGATTTTGAGCATACTAATTTTGCTACCCTGCCCGGGGCAAAGGAGAATACGCTTTATTTAGACGGTTTCTCTAAGAGCTATGCCATGACCGGCTGGAGGGTGGGTTTTGCTTGCGGCCCGAAAGAATTGATCGCAGCCATGACCAAAATCCACCAGTATACCATCATGTGCGTCCCCATTACTTCCCAGATGGCTGCCTGCGAGGCGATACAATCGGGGAGAAAAGCGGTAGAAGAGATGAAGCGCGAATACAAAAGAAGAAGGAACATTATGGTCGGCGGCTTGAACAGTATTGGCCTTAAGTGCAGCCTTCCGGAAGGGGCGTTTTACGTTTTTCCTGATATCAGCAAAAGCGGGATGAAAGATATGGAGTTCGCCAGGGAGCTGCTTAAAAAAGAAAAGGTCGCGGTTGTGCCGGGGAGCGCTTTCGGCAGCGGCCTTAAGAATTACGTACGCATGTCTTACGCCACCAGTTACGATAGTCTTAAGGAAGCTCTGGAGAGGATTAAAAGATTCCTTAAAAAATAACCGAGGGTAGCAGTTATGGCCGAGAAGCAAAAAGGGCACTACCGGATTTACGTAAAGCAGATAGAGGCGCTCTCTAAGATAGCCAACCTTATCACAGGAGGATTATATCTGGAAGAGCTCCTGCGCTTGGTGGTTCAGGTTACCGCGGAGTTGATGAACTCAAAGATATCTTCCCTTATGCTGCTTGATCCTGAAAGGCAGGAGCTGGTGGTAAAGGCTACCCAGTCCATATCCGAGGCTTACAATAAAAAACCGAATATCAAGCTGGGAGAGGGGATCGCCGGTATAGTGGCTAAAGAAAATAAGATCATCATACTGGATGATGTCAAAGGGGATAAGCGTTATCTGAACCAGGATATCGCCAAGAAGGAGGGTTTGTGTTCGTTGGCTAGCGTCCCCCTTGCGGTCAAAGGAAGGATAATAGGCGTGCTTAATTGTTATACCTCCAAGAAACACAAATTTTCCAAGCATGAGATCGATGTGCTCAGCATGCTAGCCAGCCAGGCAGCGATTGCCATTGAGAACGCGGAGCTGGCCTTGCGGGCGCGCAGCGCAGAAGAAGCCCTGACTACGCGCAAGCTTGTTGAACGCGCCAAGGATATCCTCTCCCAGGAGGCAAATATCATTCCCTCAGAGGCATACCGCCTTATACAGAAGCAGAGCATGGATAGCCGCAAGTCCATGCGCGAGATCGCCGAAGCGATAATCTTGGCCAAGGACATTAAGTCCAAAAAATCATAATTTCTAATGAATAATCCCAAGTTACGCATTGCTATAGCCCAGATTAATTCCACGGTCGGGGATTTGGAAGGTAATTCTCGGAAGATCCTTCAATATATCCAGAAGGCCAAAGAACTGCATGCAGATATCATTGTCTTTCCTGAGCTTGCCCTTTGCGGTTATCCTCCGGAAGACTTATTACAGAAGCCTAAATTCATCGATGACAACCTGAAGGCTTTAAAAGGACTCGCTCATTCTGTTAATGATATTGTCGCGGTAGTAGGTTTTGTGGATAAAAAGAGCGGAGGTCATCTTTACCTATATAATGCAGCGGCCGTAATCTATAATGCCAAGGTCCGCGGGATATACCGTAAGATCTTTCTGCCGAATTACGGTGTGTTTGATGAAAAACGCTATTTTGATCCGGGCCAGAGCCATTTATTATTTTATCTGGGGAAATTCTGTTTTGCCGTAAATATCTGCGAAGATATCTGGCATGACGATGGTCCTACAAAAATACAGGCCAAGTCCGGTGCGAAGCTGATTCTGAACATAAACGCCTCACCCTATTATTCAGGCAGGATAAAGGAGAGGGTGGATATTATCTGCAGGCAGGCTAAGGTAAATAACGTGGCAATCGTTTATGTTAATTTGATCGGCGGCCAGGATGAATTGGTTTTTGACGGCCAGAGCATGCTGGCGGACAGGCAGGGCCGCCTGGTTTGTCGGGCAGAGGCATTTGGTGAGGATCTTTTGTTCGCGGACCTTAGTATTCCGGAAGTCAAAATCCGAAAGGCTAAAGACGCAGTTATAATTGCCGAGACATTTCATCCAGCGGATAAGCCCGGCTTGGTTAAAAAGGAGCCGAAAAGGCTGGAGCCGGTTGCCGAGGTTTATCAGGCCTTGCTTTTGGGTTTAAGGGATTACGTCATAAAAAACGGGTTTCAAAAGGTGGTCATCGGTTTAAGCGGTGGGATAGATTCTTCTTTGGTCGCTGCTTTGGCTACGGATGCCTTGGGTAAAGAGAATGTAGTCGGACTCTTTCTCTCTACGCGCCATTCCTCGCAGGAATCCGCTACGGGTGCCCAGGCCCTTGCCGAAAAGCTGGGGATAAGGTTGATTACCATCTCTATTGAACAGATTTACAACATGTACCTGGTCGTCCTTGAGCCGCATTTTGCCGGCTTGGCTAGAAATATCGCCGAGGAGAACCTTCAGGCGCGCATCCGAGGCAATATCCTTATGGCCTTCTCCAATAAGTTCGGCTGGCTTCTGCTTACCACCGGTAATAAATCCGAGATGAGCACGGGTTACGCCACCCTTTATGGAGATATGGCGGGAGGCTTGGCGGTAATCAAGGACGTGCCCAAGATGCTGGTTTATGAATTAGCCCGTTACCGCAATTCATTGAGCCAGGTCATTCCGGAAAATATCTTTACCCGGTCTCCTACGGCAGAGCTTCGCCCGAACCAAAAAGACGAGGATACCCTTCCGCCCTATGCTACGCTTGATCCTATCTTGAAGGCATATGTGGAGGAGGATAAAGAGTTGGAGCGTATTGTTGCTTTAGGATTTGATAAAGAAACGGTAGCGAAAGTCCTGCATATGGTCGATGGAAGCGAATATAAGCGTAGGCAGTCGCCGCCAGGGATAAAAATAACCCCCAAGGCTTTCGGTCGCGACCGCCGTATGCCCATAACCAACAGGTACAAGGCATAAAATAAGCTTGACAGATTAGGTTTTTGAGGTATACTTTAACTGTAAGCGAAAGACAAGGATGTCTTCTTTAGCAATGAAAGGCTAGAGAAGGCATTTTTTTTGCCCGCGGTGGCGGGCAGGGACTAAGGCGTCCGTAATTCCGTTAAGAAACGGAGTACGGCGCTTTTTTATTTTAGAGGGATGAAGATGGAGTTTAGGGAATTAACTAAAAGACTCTCTCCTACAATAAAAAGGATAGCTTACCGGTTGAAAAGCAGCTGTACTTTCTTTAATGCTGACGACCTTTATCAAGAAGCCCAGGTGTATCTTTGGAAAGGATATTCCGCGGGAAAATTATCCGATAAGACAGACAGCTATATCCTGCAAGGCTGCTATTTCCACATGAGGAATTACATCCGCATGCAAAAAACCAGCAGGAAGACGGTAAGCCTGAACGAGGTGCTTAGCCCGGAATTTAATTTAAAGGTTTCCGATAGACTGGAATCCGAGGAAGACGGATACGCCGAATACCTGCGTGGCTTGGATAACCGGCTGGTTGCCGATACGATACAGAATAACGGATTGACCGAGCGGGAAAAACAGATAGTGCGTTTTTATGCGGACGGCCTTACTACCAGGGAGATCGGTAGTCGATTAGGGATATCGCATGTGCGGGTAGTAAAGCTTACCGGCGGGATAAGGGAAAAGTGCCTGCAATACCTGTATTGATGTTACCAAAGAGTCCGGCTTTTTACTTGTAGTAGTGAAAGCGCATTGTTGCGGAAGTAAACAGAGACGTTCTTTTTAGGACGTCTTTTATTTTTTTAAGCTGTTCAAGACGCGGGCGTCTTTAAGCCGTTACGGGTTAGGGGGCGTCCGTTTTATTTTTTCTAGTCATAGGAGGTAGGGATGCGAAAGTTATTTTTATGGTGGTTAGTGCTTGCAGGCTTATTGTTGTATACACCTGTATTTGCCTGGGCCGAAGGGGAGGGTCTGCTTTCCGATTTGAAGCTTGAGGTCACCGGAGACTTGAATTACAGCTCAATTTATATGTGGCGCGGCATTATGCTTGACGGAGATCCTGTAGTTCAGCCCGGTATATATATTAGGACGCCGGAATCAAAGCTGGGTAGGCTGAAGATTGGCTTTTGGATGAGTAGAGATATGTATAACCAAGATGCTTTAAAGTCCTCAGAAACAGATTACATTGTGGATTATACCTATAATTTCCCGAGTCTAGATCTTTCTTTAGGTCATACCTATTATGAATTTCCTGATGCCTTGCCTGCGGACGGCTCAACAGGCGGCTTTAGCCGGGAGGCTTACGCCGGCCTTACCTTTTCAAAGATACCCCTCTCTCCGTCAATATATTATTACTATGATTACGGCAGAAAGGATGACGGAGGCGGAGAGGGAAGTTATACCGTATTGAACTTAAGTTACAGCCTGCCTGTAAAACTAGCGGATAAATATTCCTGCAGCCTAGATTTAACCGGGCATGCCGGTTACAACAATAAGCAGTATTATCGTGGCAAGGGAGGGGATGGGGCAATAAGTGCTGGATTTACGGTCCCGCTGACCAAGAGCCTTTCCGTAAAGCCGAACATCGATTACTCTATACCCTGGGGCAATATCAGCGATAAGGGTAACGGTAACCAGAAAGCAAGGGTTTACAGCGGTGTGTATTTAAGTTACCTCTTTTAAGAGGGCAAAGCCATGACTCATGACCAGAGCGATTCTTTAGTAAAAGCCAAGCTGGGATTAATGGGAGCTGCGATGAATGCCATGGCCCTGATCGCGCCGGGTGCTTTCCTCTGGATTACTTTCCAGCTTCAGGCTGCAGCTACCGCGCCAAGCGGCGCCTCAGTAGCAGGCGATATATGGGCAGGGATAGTGCTTGCCTTGAGCGTCTGTTTTCTGACCGCGCTATCTTATTCAGAGCTTGCCAGAATCTACCCGGAAGCCGGTTTTGCCAGCTGCGCTTATTTTGCGGAAAAAGCTTTTTTGGATGCGCGTAAAGAAAAAGTAAGCAGTCCTACTTCTTGGGCACGCATAGCCAAACTGGCTACTGGATGGGCCGCACATCTTTTTTACTGGGTATATCCGGGCGTTATGGTAGCGATGATGTGCATATTGATCGGCTATATTTACAGCCAGTTTACCGGACAGGCACTCTCGGTTAGTAAAATGAGTGTTATCGGGATCTTGTTTACGGTTGTTACTGGATATATTGCTTACAGAGGCGTTACCGGTTCAACCCTGACTGCAATCTGGATTAATATCATTCAATGGGTTACTTTGGTTATCTTTACCGGTTTGGCGATATGGTATCGCATCGCCAATCCCCAGCATGCATCGCAATGGGCATTCAGCGGAGGATGGGATATAATCAAGGTGCATTCGCTACAGGGCGTCTTGGTGCAATCTACTATTGCTATTCTGATTCTTGTGGGTTTTGAAAGCTGTACTGCCTTGGCCGCCGAAACCAAAGATCCCAAAACTACCATCCCGAAGGCAGTCATAATTTCCCTTGTCGTACAAGGGTTATTCGCTTATCTCTTCCAGTATTTCGGCGCCAACTTCATGATCAGCGAGAAGTTAACCGCTACAGCAGGCACTACTACGCTTACCGGCATGGCTGCTGCCGCTACATCAAGCGCTCCTATTGGCGATCTTACTAAGCTTATCGGAGATTCATTATTCCCAGGTCTAGGGTTTGGGCTAATGATCACCATGGCCATTACCGTAGCTATCGCCGTAATAGGAACAACATTAAGCTGCATGAATACGGCGATGCGGGTAAGCGCGGGAATGGCTGAAGACCGCGAATTACCTTCTTCGCTGGGGTTTATTCATACCAAGTACATTACGCCCCATGTTTCTCTGGCGGCCTTGATTCTGGTTACTTCGCTGATCGGGGCAATTGGCGTGCGCTCAGTTGTGGGGTTGGTAGGTATTACTCTCGCCTCCAACTTGGGTACTTTCGTGCTATACGGACTTACCTGTGTCTGGACGGTTGTTGCTTTTAAAGAGAGGGCAGACTTTAGTTTCCTGAAACATGGCATTATCCCTGTAGCAGGACTTATTGCCAATATCGTTATGACCGTCGGTATTCTTTATCTGTATAATATCGGCAATGCCGACGCCAAGGCGGAAGCCAGGATATGTTTTACTATAGCAGGCAGCTGGGCCCTGATAAGCCTCGTCTATGTTACTGTGACCACGGTGCGCAAGACTTACCGTTTGAAGATGGTCTCCGGGTTTATTCGGCCTGAACAGCTTACCGTGGTTGTGCAGGCGCTCAAAGAAGACGATTGCATATTGGGTATGACCGTTACCAAGGTTAAGGGGTTTGGCCGGCAGAGAGGTAATTTGAGCCCGAATGCCGATCCTGACCAGATAAATTTTATCCCTAAGGTAAGGGTTGATGTGGTAGTTAAAGAATGGGATATTTCGCAGATTATGGATATCATAAGCGAGGCCGCGCGTACTGGCAACGCTGGAGACGGAAAGATCTTTGTTACTGATGCCTCAGAAGCCATGCGTATACGTACCGGAGAAAAGGGCGTCTGGGCCATATAAAGGAGCTTACGGTGAAGAAAATAGAGGCGATAATCAGGCCGGCAAAGATAAGTGATGTTTGTGCCGCGTTGGAGAAGATCGGGCACCCCGGGATTATGATTACGGAGATCGAGGGGCACGGTAAACAGAAAGGTATTGAGCAGCAGTTTCACGGAAAGACCTATAAGGTGGAGCTGCTCACCAAGGCCAAGATTGATCTGGTGGTAAAGGATGAAGATTTGGATAGGACAGTTAAGGTTATACGGGAGTCCGCATATACAGGGCAGATGGGCGATGGCAAGATATTTATTTCCACTATCGATGACGCGATGAGAATCCGTACCGGAGAACAAGGTAGCGTAGCAATATAATAAAGATGATAGATAGCGAACTAATCAGGAAATTATTGCGGTTTAAGAAAGAAAATGGTTATACCCTGCACGATTTGTCCAGGAAGTTAGATATCCAGATCACTACCATAGAGAGGTGGTTGCAGACAAAACGGATAAATAAGGTTTACGCGCGGTTAGTTAAAGAGAAATTTAATATAAATTGATAATTTGGAAGGATGGCGAATATAATTTTTTATATTAATTTTATACAATTGGATAATCAAAAGTTTCATTAACAGTAATGACACCCGTGCCTAATCGGCGTTGCGCCGGTGTCATCTCCGTACAAAAGGAGGTAATATGATTAATACGGGGGATACAGCTTGGGTTTTAATCTCATCAGCCTTAGTTTTGCTGATGACGCCAGGGTTGGCTTTCTTCTACGGCGGAATGGTACGCAAGAAGAATATGCTTAGTGTTTTAATGCAGTGTTTCATCATCATGTGCGTCTTAAGCTTGCAGTGGGTGCTTATCGGTTACAGCCTTTCTTTCGCTCCGGGTAAAGGGTTCTGGGGAGGTTTTGGCTGGTTTGGGCTTCGCGGAGTAGGCTTAGAGCCTTACGCGGATTACGCTGGGACCATACCTCACCAGGCATTCATGATCTTTCAGGCGATGTTCGCTATCATCACGCCTGCTTTAATTATCGGAGCGTTTGCCGAGAGGATGAAATTCTCCGCATTTTTGATTTTTACCTTGCTTTGGGCCACTTTTGTCTATGATCCGGTATGCCACTGGGTCTGGGGTATGGGGGGGTGGCTGCGTAATCTAGGTGCCCTTGATTTCGCGGGAGGTACGGTAGTGCATATCAACGCAGGGATAGCCGCTTTAGTGACTGCCTTGGTGATCGGCAGAAGAAAAAATATTGATAAGAGCGTACCCGCGCCTCATAACATGCCTTTTGTAGTTATTGGCACGGGTTTACTCTGGTTTGGCTGGTTCGGGTTCAATGCCGGAAGCGCACTGGCAGCCAACGGTCTGGCGGTAAACGCTTTTGTAGTTACTAATACCGCCGCAGCAGCCGCCGGTTTAAGCTGGGCTGTTATTGAGTGGCTTAGAAACGGCAAGCCGACCATATTCGGCGTATGCAGCGGCGCGGTAGCCGGCTTAGTCGCGATTACACCGGCAGCGGGATTTGTAAACGTGATATCGGCACTCGTTATCGGCCTGCTGGTGAGTTTGGTTTGTTTTACGGCAGTTACCGTTATCAAGCCTAAGCTTGGTTACGACGATTCGCTGGATGCCTTTGGGGTGCACTGCGTAGGAGGTCTCTGGGGTGCGTTAGCTACCGGGCTCTTTGCCTCCAAAGCGGTCAACGCCGCAGGCGGCGACGGACTTTTCTTCGGTAATCCAAAGCAGTTTCTGGTGCAATTGACTGCCGTAGGCGCAACGCTCATATATTCATTTGTAGTAAGCGCCGTAATTTATAAACTTATAGACCTCTTTATCGGCGTTCGGGTTGAAGAAAAAGAAGAAGCCATCGGTCTGGATCTTACGCAGCACAGGGAGAGGGCTTATACGGTACTGGAGTGATGCTATAAATGGAGGAGTCAAATGAAGCTGATTATCGCCATAATCCAGCCGCATAAGCTGGAAGAAGTTAAGGAGGAACTTTACAAAGCCGAGGTTAACCTTATTACGGTAAGCGAGGTTCTCGGTCACGGCCGGCAGAAGGGCGTAACCGAAGTTTACCGCGGACACAAAGAGACCGGTAATCTCTTAAGGAAGGTGCGCCTTGAGATCGCGGTAAACGATAATTTTGTTGAGCCGACAATCAAAGCGATTGTCAAAGGCGCTAAGACCGGCGAGACCGGAGACGGCAAGATCTTCGTCCTGGATTTAAAGGAGTGCATCCGTATCCGTACGGATGAGCGCGGTTCATTGGCGATTGGCTAAAGCCCTAAGAATAGGAATATTCGCATTACCAAAACGGCGAATTGTTTACTTGTATTCTTAACTGGTATAAGCACGCCGCAGTGTTTATAATTCAATAACGCAATTAGGCGTTCATGGCAGCTTGAGAGTGAGTTGTTATGAACGTTTTTATTTTGCATATTTTTTTAACCTATATTTGCACAATTGGATAACCAGTTGTGCATAAAGGAGGCAAGAGATGATTAATGGGGCGGATACGGTCTTTGTTCTGGTTTCCACAGCTTTTGTCATGCTGATGACCCCGGGGCTGGCATTCTTCTACGGCGGCATGGTCAGGAGAAAAAATATTCTCAGTGTTCTGATGCAATGTTTTGTGATATTATGTTTATTGACCGTGCACTGGATGCTCTTTGGTTACAGCCTTTCTTTTGCCCCTAATAAAGGTTTTTGGGGAGGTTTAAGCTGGTTCGGACTGAACGGGGTAGGTATAGAGCCTTTTCCCGGATACAGCGCCACCATACCTCACCAGGCATTCATGATCTTCCAGGCGATGTTTGCGATCATCACGCCGGCCTTGATTATTGGAGCCTTTGCCGAGCGTATGAAGTTTTCCGCATTTTTGGTTTTCAGCCTGCTTTGGGCGACATTCGTCTATGACCCTCTTTGCCACTGGGTATGGGGAGTAGGAGGTTGGCTTAAGAACCTGGGTGTCCTTGATTTTGCCGGGGGGATAGTTGTGCATACCAGCGCAGGTATTGCCGCATTAGTTATAGCTTTGACTATCGGTAAAAGGAAAAATCTGGAACACAACGCTCCTTCTCCGCATAACCTTCCTTTTGTGGTCCTGGGAACGGCTCTATTGTGGTTCGGCTGGTTCGGCTTTAACGCCGGAAGCGCCCTGGCAGCCAATGGCCTGGCGGTAAGTGCGTTTGTAGCGACCAACGCTGCGGCTGCTGCAGCCGGGTTAACCTGGGCGTTATTGGAATGGATCCGTAACGGCAGGCCTACTATGTTTGGCGCTGTAACCGGCTCGATAGCCGGCCTAGCTACAGTTACCCCTGCTTCGGGATTCATCAACCCTTCCTCGGCCTTAATAATCGGGGTTTTTGCGAGCATACTCTGTTTTATCGGGGTAGCCGTTATCAAGCCCAGGTTTGGTTATGACGATTCCCTGGATGCCTTTGGCGTGCATGGGCTCGGGGGGATACTGGGGACTTTGGCTACGGGGCTTTTTGCCTCCAAGGCGATAAATGCCGCCGGGGCAAACGGCTTGCTTTTCGGCAACCCCAGACAATTTTTAATCCAGTTAATCGGCGTTTCTGCAGCAGTAGCCTATACCCTTATCGTTACCTACGTTATCTATAAGTTCGTGGATATATTCTTCAGGATGCGTGTAAGCGAAAAAGAAGAAGCCATCGGTCTGGATCTTACGCAGCACAGGGAGAGGGCTTATACGGTACTGGAG